>Ga0307373_10006835_pt1 | contig 17995 bp, 11 predicted proteins | sample OX2MG_FD_202534 | JGI IMG/M metagenome (GOLD analysis project Ga0307373, IMG submission 202534) | Soil microbial communities from Risofladan, Vaasa, Finland - OX-2 | ecosystem: Environmental > Terrestrial > Soil > Coastal area > Acid sulfate soil | place: Finland: Risofladan, Vaasa | collected... | reverse complement strand
ATGCTATTGGTCTGACTGCAGCCATTTTTGCGATGGGATGTGAAACACATCATTCTGGTAAATTCAGGATTGATGTGGCCCTGGATAATACCCCCTTACAGAATGTATTCCTGGAAGAAGTACAGACACAGGGAAGCGAAACCATCGATACTGCCAGTATCAGGGATGCGTCCGGTAAGTTCTCCTTCACGGGTTATATCACCGGGGAAGGACTTTACCGCATCCGTTTCAGCAGGGGTAAGCTGTTGTACCTGGCCCTGAAAGAAGGGCATGTGGAGATATCAGGAGACTACAATCATTTGGACCAGATCAGGATCAACGGTTCCCCTTCATCAGTAAGGCTGAATGAATTTATGCAGGGTATGTATCGGATGAACACCTCGATCCTGGCCATGGCATCCGCCTATGACAGCCTGAAAAACTCCGTGCACCTGCCTGACAGCATCCTGGAACTTAAAAAAGCCGCTCTGGATGATAGCTCTTCCAGCCAGATCGGCTTCTTAGACCTTTTCGCCAGGCAGACGAAAAGCCCGGTTTGTGCCGTATTTGCCCTGAGCATGTTGCAGGATCAGGCAGATCTGCTGAATGCCAAAGGAATATTTGATAGCCTGAAGGCAAGATTTCCTTATTCTCCCCTGGCTGATTCCGCCTCGGAAGCCTATGATCTCATGATGAACAACAGCGGAGCTACGGTTTCCGTAAAGGATGGAGAAATTGCCCCGAACATTCAGTTGCCTGATCCTACCGGGAAAATAGTTTCACTGCAATCCCTGAGGGGAAAATATGTACTGGTCGATTTCTGGGCTTCCTGGTGTGCCCCCTGCAGGCAGGAAAACCCGAATGTAGTGAAGGCCTACCGGAGATTCGAAAACAGGAACTTCACCATTCTGGGAGTATCGCTGGATTCCCGGAAAACTTCCTGGACCAATGCCATTCTGCAAGATGGCCTGGACTGGTACCAGGTGAGTGACCTGAAAGGATGGGACAGCGCCCCGGCCGCAACTTATGGGGTAGAAGCCATCCCTGCCAATTTCCTGGTGGACCCCGCCGGCAGGATCATTGCCATCAACCTGCGGGGTCCGGACTTAACAAATACCCTGCAACTGATATTAAAGTGATCTCCGGAACAGGTATTTCCCATCCCATTTAAGAAAGTCCAGCAAGCTACCATTTCATCATTCCCCTGAGATAGGCTGTTAATTCTCCGGCGATGATCTGGTGTTGCGCCAGATCGGGATGTCCGCCGCAACCGCTGTTGAAGGAACGGGAGAAAAAATATTTATGCACATTCTGGTCTCCGGCAGCATGGAGATAATTAACCACCCCAGTCAAATAATTTTTTAATACGGCCGTCAGTTGCTGATTGGCCATCGGGGAATTGAGACAAACTATCCGGGCAGCCGGATAATCATTTCTCAGCATGCGGATGAAACGTACATAAGCACTGCAAAATGCCACGGAATCCTGCACTCCGTCATTCTGGCCCAGGCAAATGGTGATGATATCCGGCCGGTATCTGGCGGGATCCCAGGCAATGGAGTCATCCCTGAGGTCCAGCTTGTCATACACTTCCGGCATGGTGATTGCCATATTGCAGCAGCTGTGTATTAGCCCGATTCCCGAAACTGCGGTTAGCTGCCAGCGGGCATGCAAGGCCCTCGCGGTCAGGGGGCCATAGGCCAGATAAGCATTGTGCTCATCATACCATTGTCCTTTCCCGCAGGGTATATTGGACAAATCGCTTCCGAAACCGCAGGTGATGGAATTTCCAATGAATTCTATTTTCCGCGAAGGTGCTGCCGGGGCTGGTAGAATAGCCGCGCATTTTATTCCCAGGAATTCAAGATACCCATTCCCGGACTCTGTATCCTTACAAATAGTCAGGGTATGGACCGTGTTTTTCAGCCCTTTGGCCACTTCAATGATATTGGTCATACCGGTGGTCTGTATCCGAAAAGGTTTTTGGTTATCAATGACAATTTCAAGGTAATTATGGACATTCCCGTAAAGCACTTCGTCATTGATGAATATCTTACATGAACTACCCCTGAACCTCGCTACGATATAGACCCCCGGTGACCAGAACCTGGGTCGGCGGGGGTTGGAAAAATCAATCCGCCCTGTATAGACAAAATCCGGATTATCCGCTGAAAAAAAATGCAGATTATCCCTGGAGGGATGAACGGAAGAATGGGCTGAAAAAGGGGTAGACAGGATCAATACCCAAAAAATCAGCATTAAGAAATTTCTCATTTTTATTATTTTATGTGATAGTGAATTTCAATAGCTATGGAATGTGTATATATTTTCCCTGATCAAAGGCTAAATACTTCATTCAGTTCCTTATTGCTTAGGTTGCCAATCCAGCTTTCTCCTGCACTCACACTAAGGTTAGCCAGTTTTTTCTTGCTCTGGATCATCGCATCAATCTTTTCCTCGAATGTACCCTGGGTGATGAACCGGTGCACCATGACATTGTTCTTCTGTCCGATCCGGTATGCCCGGTCCGTAGCCTGCGCTTCCACAGCCGGATTCCACCACAGGTCATAATGGATCACATTACGGGCAGCCGTCAGGTTCAGTCCAGTACCACCTGCTTTTAGAGAAAGGATAAAAAAGAGGTGCTTGGGGCTTTCCTGAAACATGGTCACCTGAGCATCCCTTTTATTCCTGCTCAGCCCCCCGTGCAGGTATAATGGATCCTGTCCGAATTTATTCCTGATGAAAATAAGCAGGAGCTCGGCCATTTCTGTATACTGGGTGAAAATAATCGATTTTTCCCGGTTATCATGAAGGGTTTCGAGGATATCCAGGAACATCTGGGTCTTGCCGGAGAGTTCCGGATCGAACCGTTCATCTTTCAGGAATTGTGTAGGATGATTGCAGATTTGTTTAAGTGAAGTGATCATTTTCAGAATCAGGCCAAGTCTCTGGGCCCGCATATCCTTGTTACTGCTCATTAAGGTGATAGCCTCCATGCATTGTCTAAGCGTAGTCTCATATAGCGCCGCTTGTTGCTTCGATAAAGCGCAATATTGGTTCTGCTCCAATTTGTCGGGCAGATCGGAAATGATGCTTTTATCCGATTTCAGCCGGCGCATCAGGAAAGGACCTGTGATCTTCTTGAATTTTTCCAAGGCATGTTCACTATGGCTTTCCTGAATGGGTCGGCCAAATTCAGTCATAAAGGAATCGCTGGTGCCCAATAATCCCCTGTTCGCAAAATCCATGATGCTCCAGTATTCCATCAGGCGATTTTCCACCGGAGTTCCGCTCATGGCAATGAAATTCCTGGCCGGGATGCTTTTAATGGCCTGGGTTTGCTTTGTATGGATATTTTTGATATTCTGGGCTTCATCTGCTATGACAAATAACCATTTGCGGCTTTTAAAAATATCCATTTCCCTGCGAAGCACCCCATAGCTGGTCAGGAGCACATCAAAATGGTGCAGGGGCATGGATCTTCCCATCCCGTGATAAACAGCCACTTCAAGTCCCGGTGTAAACCGGGCCAGTTCCCTGTTCCAGTTGGTCAGCAGGCTGGTTGGGGCAACTACAAGTGCCTTTGATTTGTCCAACGCCCCTTCTTCCTTGAATTTTTGCAGGGCAGCAATGACCTGGATGGTTTTGCCGAGTCCCATGTCATCAGCTATCAGGCTGCCGAAACCAATCCGGGTATTACGGTACATCCAGGAATATCCCCTATGCTGATAGGGCCTCATCTGTGCATTCAGTCCTTTGGGCAGCTCTATGATTTTGTTGCTTGTCAGCTCCTTGATCAGGGCCCTGACTTCATCTGATAAACCAATGGCCGCACCCATATATTCTTCAACCAGGGCAGTTTTCAGTAAATCCAGTCCGGAGAGCTTAAGCGGCTTTTGAAAAGACTTGCGGAGGTTCTCCAACTCCTCAGGCTGAAGATAAATATAGTTGTTTTTGAACTTCACCAGGCCATCAGCATGGCGAAGCATCTGTTCAAATTCAGCTGAACTAAAGAGATGTTCACCAATGGCTACCCGAAGATCAAAGTCCAGTAAGTCCTCCAAACGGGCAAATCCATTACTACTTTTATTTTTCTGAGAGATGAACATGCTTAGTTTCGGTTTCAGTACTTTCTGCAACGATTTGGGCAGGATGGTTTTAATGTCCAATAGTTTGAGTGCAGGCAGTGCTTCAAATAAAAAGGGCACAAATTCCTGATTGTCCATACTTACCGGGTCAATGGCTTCAGAAAGAATATACTTTTCCAGGCCCGTGATCAGCCGGGATAGCAGGGAAAGATCCTGAAGGATGTCAAAGCGATGCTTTTCATAAGTCTTACCCTTCAACACTTCCGATAAGGGGACTGGAACTTCCCGGGTATCTTTACGGTTTTCAATGGCTATGCTGATCTCAAAGTTTCCATCATCCCCTTCATCCACCTTCAGCACCGGAAGAAATTGCCTATGGGTCATTTGCAGCCTGCTCAGCCAGGAAGAAATCCCGGCAGGGACTGCCTTTTCGCCCGGGCTGTCAAAAGCGCCCGACTTCCCTGCAAAGAACATATTGTGGACTGCATCCTGTTTATCCGGTGCGGACCATTGGCCAATGAAATAATCCAACAGCATCGCTACAAGAGATACAGCTGTGAGGTAACAGGTTTTCACGGTTTTACCCCGTTCATATTGAAGCATTCCCGGTGGAATGCGGTTACTCAAGCCCTGGACCAAATGGCGGACCTGTATGTCGCATAAAGCCGGCACCCAACGGATAAAACATTTTTTCTTCCGGTTCATAAAGATCTGGGGGATGGCAGCTCCCTTATTCATCAGGTGGAGAGACAAAAAGAGCAGTTCATGTAGAGCCTGGACAGAAACTGTATAATCGGGAAGCACCGAAACAGATATCTGAAGCAGGCCGGTGATCAGCTCATCTACCGTTACTTTCCTTTTGCCACAGGTGATCAGCGGCTTGAAATCCTCATGATAAACAACCCTGATTTCGTCTTCAAAACCTACCTGCCAGGTTGCTTTTTCCGCAATGGCTTTCCCCGACAGCAATTGAGCCGCTAGTCTGGAAACTCGCTTCATTATCTTGGTATAGGATTCCCGGAAATTGCCCTGGATATAAAATGCTGGTTCATCGGTAAGAATACTGATCAACGGATCAAGGATATCCGGGATGGCTGAATAATCCACTGCTTTCCCCAGTTCGTTGCCGATCTGACCGGGGATTTCCACTGGTTCAGGCTTTAGGATTCCAAGAATTGTTCCGATATCCGGAAGTTTTGCCATAGCCTGCTTCTCAATGACTATATGGTGCTTTTTCAGGGCATCCACCAAATTGATCCGGTGAAGCTCGAATACCAGGAACGGGTTATTGTCAATTTCTGTACTTAGTTTGTAAATTACTGCAGCCAGATGTTTGCAGGGTACCGCCCAATCAGGGCAGGAACAGGTCATCTTCAGATCGCTCCAGGAAGCAGGAAATACCTGGATATGTAACCGGCTGGCAATTTGCATGACTTCGGGATCCAGTTCCCGGTTAAGCAGTTTGGCTATCAGCACCGGATTCCTGCTTATCTCATCCACAAGCTTATCCCCTGTTTTTGGCTCATAGGGCGGAATAATGATGGTAATACTGTAAGGCAATTTTCTGGAACCCCTTACCTTGGCCTGGATGCAGTTTTCCTTTATTTTCAGGGTCAGGACCGAACCATTGTTTGCATAGGTTTTCCCCCGGGGAAGGCGATTACTGTAATCAATGTCTGAAAGTGCATTCAGCCATTTTTCCCCCCACCAGGTTTGTCCGTATTTTGCCATAACTGAAATTTAATGTATATAAAACTGATAGGAATTATTAGAGAAAAATGATATTGGAAAATCCGTCATAAATATACCCGGAAAGTTGATCTGCAAATAGAAAAATTTATACCCCTTGGTTTCATTTCCGATTTACTTTGAATATGTACAGGTTATTGCCAAGTAACAGGTTACATTTACTATGATGTTTAAAGCTTTTGGTAAAAATCCATCTGGTGAAGAACTTGCCAGGGTGGAAAATTCATCCAATTACCGGGAAGGTATTTTCCATAACCCGGGTAATGCCCCTGTGATGGACGAAAATCTTTCTTTTTTCAAAATCCTCTGGAAATTTCTGAATAAATCAAAAAATACCGTTCCCCCTGGTCCGCTGCCTGCTATAAAAACGGATTTGAAAACCCTGGACCCCGGTAAACCGGTAATCATCTGGTTTGGCCATTCCTCTTACCTGATCCATATCAAAAACAGGAATATCCTGGTGGATCCTGTATTCAGCGGGAATGCTTCACCCTTTCCTTTCTTTGCCCGCAACTTTACAGGAACCAATATATATTCTCCTGATGATTTTCCTGCAGTGGATGTGCTGCTTTTGACCCATGACCATTATGATCACCTTGATTATCACACCATCCTGAAGATTCAGCACCGATCCGATATCATTTGTACTTCACTTGGCGTCGCTTCACATCTGCAATATTGGGGTATTGACAAAAACAAGATCGTTGAGTTTGATTGGTGGGAAGAAAAACAGGTAACGGATGAAATTTTCCTGGCTGCTGCACCCGCAAAGCATTTTTCAGGAAGAGGATTTGCCCGGTTTAAAACCCTTTGGTCTTCATTCGTATTAAAAATAGGGGGGTTTACTATATATATCGGGGCAGACAGCGGATATGACAGCCATTTCCTGACTATTGGGAACAAGTATGGACCTTTTGACCTGGCCATCCTGGAATCTGGGCAATATTATGAAGCCTGGAAGAATATCCATATGCTGCCTGAAGAAGCAGTCCAGGCCAGTATTGATCTGCAGGCCAGGGTCATGATGCCAGTCCATTGGGGTAAATTCTCCCTATCCCTGCATCCCTGGGATGAACCGATCAGGCGTGTGGTCCGCAAAGGAGCTGAATTGAATGTACAAATAACCACTCCGCTGATCGGGGAGCCGGTTATTCTGAATGAATCTTACCCGGACAAAAAATGGTGGTTATCTGTTTGATATGTCTCATTTAACCCTGGTTTTCAATTCTATTGGGCCCCTAATACCAGGGCGGTAAACAGGAATTATCCAGACTATCCGGATTTGGAATACCCCTGCGAAATCTACCAATGCCTTTTGACCACCCATTACTTTTTTAACTGATCTCGGGACTTTCCGAAGTCCTATTAGTCGAATGTACTTCCGCTTAAAGTTAATTTTGCCAACTTGTTATAGGTAAACCGTTCAATCCAGGAACATTTGAATGCTGGGAATTAGGAAAAAGATTCTATTGTCCCGCCCGGTTTACACTATCCTTCCCCCCATACCGTGCTGAAGTTCCTCCATGCTTTAATCATAGGATAATTTAAGTGCCTTTTTTACGTACACCAGTTCTATTAAACTCACGCAGAACATACAGTTAACGCATTATAAGAAAATGTTTTTGTCATCCAGATCATCCTAATTGAAAGTCTGATTGTTATTAATTGTCCTTTATTTTTTAACCAGCTTACCCCTGGGTCATTAATGATGACTTATTTCTCCCCATAAAAAATGATTGCCGCATAGCCGAGGGCCAGCGGGCCAGCGGGGCATTTAGCGTGAAGCAGTTCAAAAAGGTCCCTTTTGATCAACGATTTTGTCGCTTCCCCGGCTTTTGCCAAGGCGAACACCACGGGAGCAGCCACTTCCAACATATTTTGCCAGTAGAGTTCGGCCGTCCCATAATTCACCATGCCACCCAATCCTCTTTCCGCGCAATTTTTGAAACCGGCCTGCACAAATAGTCCGCTCATCAGGCCTGGATGGCTGCAACGGAACATACCCGGTGCACCTGGCGGCGGTGCAGGTAGTTCTATATATTTACCCAGCACATTCATGATGGCTCCGATCCAGGGATTCTTATCAGGAGTTCCCCAAACTGAAGCAGCCATCCGACCTCCCTTTTTTAATACGCGGAACATTTCCCGGGCCGCCAGATCCATATCCGGGAAGAACATGAAGCCCATCCGGCAACTGACCGCGTCGAAACTTTCGTCTTCAAAGGGAAGTTCACAAACGTCAGCCACCTTTGTCAGGTAATTTTTAACGCCTCTTGCAGCAGCATGCTCCGAAGCAATGGCCAGCATATTTTCGGAGAGGTCCGTACCCCACACTTTCCCCCTCTTTGCAAGGGAAGCGATCTTCAGGCCTGGCTCTCCCGTTCCGGTAGCTATATCCAAAACAATATCATCTTCTTTGACCTGCAGATATTCGATTATTGCTTCCCCCATGGGTTGCAAAAAGCGCATGTTGAATTCATCCCATTTTTCCCAACCTGGGGAAAAATTATTCCATATCGTTTTCTGATGTTCGCGGATCAGTTCAAGATGAGGTTGCATGGCAAAAAGGATAAGTAGTTATGGAATTCTCCCTCAAAGAGCAGCGGTGTCTCCCTGATTCAATTTTATTTATTCGCCGCAAGCGGTGTGGAATTGCACCCAAAGAGAATAAAGAAAAATATGGCAGGAATGAAGACTTTAATAAATACATACATTCCATTTTCCGGATTAGTTTGGTTGGTTTGATATTGTCTTTTTGAATTCCCTTAAAATTAGTAAATATTCAGAGGAAATACCTCCCCGGCCTGGATACTTCAACTGGCAAAATGGGTTTACCAATATAACCTGGGTCCCTCATTAATTATACAGCCGTTGCCCGAAGTTAATGGCAATCTTGAGCATATACCCATCAATAGTAATCTGCTTGCCTGAATAAATGCTGGTCAATCCCTTTTGATAGGAAAAATCGAAATTGATCTCATGGACCCAGAAAGTGATTCCCCCGATAATGCCAATATAGCTGTTCATCAGCCGGGGGTCTTTGATCGGCTCACCGGAATAATTGAAGGATTTAAATAAATATCCATATTTCGGACCCAGATAAAGCAAAGTGCCCTTGGAGACCTTTTGCCCTCCCGGAGAATAAAATCCCGGCGTGCTTCGTGCCGTGACGGTTACAGAATTATCTGAATGCTGAACTCCGGTGTAAGTCGTAGTGCCGGGTAAGTAGGTGGGCAGGGCCCTCCCCTGATGATATCCAATGCAATATTCCAGCAGGACAGGAATATTGGCATAATTAAGCCCTGCGGATTCACTGCTTCCATTGCTGCTGTTTCCGGCCCTGAAAAAATCCCAGCCTATCCCGGTCTTTATACCGAATCCCGGCTTTATCGCACCCCAGGTAGCATCGGCCCTTTTACTGAGATGTAAAAATTCGGCATAAAACCCCACATTAACCGCATATTGCCGCTTCAGGTCGGAGTTAACCAATGGATTATCTGCTTTAAGCAGGGTGGACATACCGGCAAGTCCGGTATAAAAATCGCCTCCTGCTTCAATTCCAAAATTAGTTGCCCAGGGTTTTTGCTGGGCATTGGAAATAAGGACGAAGGACAGGAAAATCAGTAAGGATATGGTTTTTTTAATCATGGCTGGGATTTTTGGGATTAAAATTACAATATACGTTCTTCATTTCTAAATAAAGTTTTATAGATTTTCAATAAACATATTTTTATTAATTGATAAATGTATTTTGTCTTGAAGGAATTTATGGGAATAGTGACTGTATGGGGGATTACCGGGGATTTAGCTGGTCGCTAAATCTTCAAATTGGCATGGTCAATCAGGGGGATTAAACAAGGCTTCATCACAAATTATCCTATTCTTTCATAGTGCTTCCAGGCAATACCAATAACGCTAAATCCAAAGGATATCAATCCGTTGTCTTTCCCGGGTCGTCATTCAGCCCGCTCAGCCCGAGCTTATCCAGGTCAATATCCTCCGGCTCATCCATGACGGTCCAGAGCGGTTCTTCCAGGGCTTTCCGGAAAAGGTGTCTTTCCATCCAAAGGAGCAGGGCGGGCAGGAGGGTCAGGTTGCTGATCATCGCAATGACAAGGGTCAGCGAGGTAAGCCAACCCAGGGCTTTTGTTCCCTCAAAGCCGGAGAAGCTGAAGATCATGAAACCGGCAAAAAGGATCAGTCCGGTATATAAAATACTCAGCCCCGTGTCATGGATCGTTTGCTTTACCGTCGCTGAAATATTGTATTGCTGGCGGGGAAGCTCCTGCTTGAAGTTGACCAGAAAACGGATGGTGACATCAATGGTAATTCCGAGCGCCACACTGAACACAAGGACTGTGGAAGGCTTCAGGTGAACTCCTGTCCATCCCATTACTCCTGCCGTGATGGCCAGGGGAATAAGATTGGGGATTAAGGCTATTATCAGCATTTTCCAGGACCGGAACAAATACAGCATGCAGCAGATGATCAGCAGGATAGCCAGCAGAATGCTGTTTTTCAGGCCATTGATGATGAACCGGCTTCCCTCCAGGAAAATGATGCTGGTACCCGTGAACGTAATATGATATGTTGACCGGTTAAATAGCCGATCCGCCTTGTGTTTTAGGGAGGAAAGCAAAACCGGCAATTCCTTTGATCCAACATCTTTCATATTCACGCTGACCCGGGCAATACGCCTGGAGCTGTCCATAAAGGAAGACAGGAGCTTGGACAGGTTGGATTGTTTCCCTTCGCCCCCTGCTTTTTCCTCGATATAAGGGGCCAGGAATGGCAGGTCATATTCATTGGGAATATGGTATTCCCCACTGTCTCCGCCATAATATGCCTGCATGGCAAATTTTACCCCTTCAGCAATGGAAAGCGGTTTGCCGAACTGGGGTTCGGAAGCGATTATGGACGAAAGAGTGTCCAGCTTACGCAGGGTCTTCAGATTAAATATCCCATATTTCTTTTGGGTATCCACCAGGATCTCCAGTGGCATCACGCCCCCGAAATTCTTTTCAAAGAATTTCAGGTCCCCGTATATTTTATCGGAATGGGGGATATCGTCAACAATAAAAGCCACATTATTCAGCCGGGCGATACCTGCCACCGCTCCCGCGATTAACAGGATGGTACAGATATAGATCCAGCCCCGGTGCCTGAATACCAGTTTCTCAATGCCTTTCAGAATACCCAGCATTATCCGGCTTTCCAGATAATTGGTATGTTTCAATTTCGGGGCCGGCATATAGCTTAAAATGGCTGGCAGGAAAATAAAAGAGATCACGAAGATCATCATAATGTTCAATCCCGCTACTTCACCGAATTCCTTTAATATGGCACTTTGGGTGAAGTAAAACACCCCGAAGCCGATGGCAGCGGTGATATTGGTGAATAGGGTCACGATGCCCATCCGATCTATCATCCTCACCAGGGATTTGATCTTATTTCCATGGCGGGCAAATTCGCTGTGGTACTTATTCAGAAAATATACACAGTTTGGAATTCCAATCACTACGATGAGCGGAGGTATGAGTCCTGTGAGCAGGGTAATTTTATACCCCAACAGCACAATAGTGGCCATGGACCAGATCACTCCCATCCCCACCACAGCCATGGAAATAAGCACAGTACCCAGGGACCGGAAAAAGAAATAAAGGATGGCCGCAGTTAGGATCAGTGAAAACAGTAAAAAAAGCTTCAGTTCCCTGGCGATCTTGTCTGACATGATTGTCCTGATCAAGGGCAGTCCGCTCAAATAGACCTGCACCCCCTGACTGCGTTTGAATATATCCGTCTGGGAGATGATCTGGTCGATCACCTGTGTTCTTGCCGCAGAATTAAGGATATTCTTGTTAATCCGGACCGCCATCAGAAAAGCGCCGGAATCAGGATTATACAGGATACCCTGATAGAAAGGGAGGGAAAGAAAAACGTGTTTTTCGCTGTCCGATATCAATGGACCGTGGAAAATCCGGACCGCTTCCAGCCTGTGGGTAGCCTTGTTCTTTACCAGGTCAATGGATGTAGGCACACTGAGTACATCCTGTACTGCAGGGATCTTACTTATCGCCGCAGTCATTTGATAGTACGCAGCGAAAAATCCCTTATCAAAAAAATGATCAGTCTTTACCCCGATCACCAGCAGGTTCCCATCTTCCCCGAATTGCTTCCTGAATACCTGGTAAACTTTGAATTGGGGGTCATTGACCGGAATAGCCTTGACAAAGTCGTAAGACAATTTCACCTGACGGGCATAATACCCCATCCAGGCAGTCAGCCCCAACAATCCGATGATCAGCGCAAGCCGGAATTTCAGTACAATTCCTGCAAGCCGCTGCCAGATCATAAGGAGAATATATTGAAGGGAATAAAGGTAGTAAATGTAAACTTCTGACCCACACAGATCAATGGCTTCTGCAACCAGTATGCCAAGCAGGGCCAGTTAAGCCCAGGAAAACGGGTTTTTTGGATTTTTCCGTCTGTTCGGGATAAGCCAGGTAAAATTTGTCCCCTGAATCCCCGGGGCATATTATCTGCTCCTTGAACCGGGGAAATTGTCCCAAATTTGCAGGTAGCCTAAGCATTCCTGCAGCAATGATCCATCAGACCAGGGGCATCGTATTGAGGTCCGTCAAATACGGGGAGACCAGTATCATCACCACCATCTTCACTGAATTATTCGGAATACAATCCTATATGGTGAAAGGGGCCCGGGCTTCAGCCCGGGGCAGGGCTCCCCGGGGTAACCTGCTGCAGGTAGCCAATATGCTGGACATGATGGTCTATTACCGGGAGAATGCCAGTCTTCAGTACATTTCTGAATTCCGCCTGGATTATGTTTATCAGCCCCTGTCAACCAATCTCATCAGAAATGCGGTATCCCTGTATATTGCGGAGTTGCTGCTAAAATCCCTCAAACAACCGCAGGGCCATCCGGATCTGTATTTTCTCACCAGCCAGACCCTGAAGTTCCTGGATCGGGAAAATGAGACCGCTGCCAATATCCCCCTTTATTTTACCCTGAACCTGGCCTCCCTGCTGGGCTTCCGGTTCAATGGTTCGTGCTGCCCACAGACCCCTTACCTGGACCTCAGGGAAGGGTCATATATGGCAAAGCCCCCTGACCATCCCCATTTCCTGGATGCGGACCTGAGTGCCCGGATCTTCCAGCTTCAGCTGGCTTCCGGTCCCGAACAGGCTACTGCCATTTCTCTGGACCGGGAGACCAGGATCAGGTTGCTAAATGCCTGCTTAAGTTTTCTGGAATGGCACCTGCCCGAATTCACCCCAATGAAATCACCCCGGGTGCTGCATGATCTGCTGGACTGAATTAACTATCCTTGCTATAACCGATATAAACTCGACCCTGATGGGTCAACTATACCGTTTTCCTGAGATTATCACTTTAGGACTCCCTTCCCTGTTCCCCATAGCGGATCATGATGCTAAAAGTCAAAATATAGTAAAAATGTCGAGCGTTTAACAGAAGATTTGAGTAGATAGGTCAATTTATTTGCAATACGCCAGGACTTATTAGCGTCAATTAAAAGCCTCATCCTGCCAAAATTTTAACAAAGTCTTACCTATTGGCAGCAAATGCTAAAGATGCCCATATATCTTCCTCTTTTAAGGATCGATAATCTGCAATAATTTCCTTATTGTTCATACCAGATGCTAACCAGGAAAGAATATCTCACACGGAAATTGTGTCTCTTTAATACAAGGTTTTCCAAAACGTATTTTGAAATCTATGGAAATATATTGTGAAATATCGGCCATAAAGCAAGTTTAAACATTTTAACAGGATTTAACAGAACAAGAAAGCATCATTGATTCTAATCCAATTAAAGACTTCTATTTTAAGGTAAGTGTTGGTGGCTTTATGCAAACAGGGAGCTATTGAAGACTTCTGACCCTGAACTTTATATCATGTTGGCCATATAGTAGAAAACATTAAAGAAGGCAATGCCAATACCTACAAAAAGGCGGAGGATCATTATCATGTCGTAAGCAGTATAAACAAGGGATTAAATTTAAAAACTGGCGGAGACGCTATTGGACTAAATTATTTAGAAATTCCGATCCATGTTTTATATCATTACCCCTTGGAATCTGGTAATTATTATGGAGGATTAGCTCTCTATTTTGCTAATGGGGTAGGAGGAAAAATAGGATCAGGACCAAGCAGTCAGGACAGTTATGGTGAAAACCAGAGTGGCTATTATCACTTTGAGACAGGAATTAATTTTTCACCGGGGTATAAACTGGGTATCGGAGTGTCGGTTGATGCCAGTTCTGATTTTGGCACGGCAAATATTGCTTTCCCCATTCAGGAGTTAAATCTCATAATAGAACGAATATTCTTGAAACAGGATATTCTTTTGATATATTATTTGCAAAGAAATAAGATTACAATTGGGCACCTGATTTTAAAGTAATTACTCTTTTCGTTCAGCGTATATTCATTATCTTCCTGCAGTCTGATCCTGCAAATCACCACTCCTCCGCTTTTTTCAGTAATTCAACATCTATTTTCCATTTGGCCAATTCTCTTTGATAAGCATTTTGGGTTTTGATCAGTCTAAGGGTATGCGGCGATCCTTTCCTGATGGTTTCCATTTTAATATCAATAGTCACGCTTTTTATGGCGTACTCCATTTCAGTCCGCTTTGTCTGGATACTTTGATAATCAAAGACCTGTTGGGTGGGTGACTTCAAAAAATCGGTCAGGATGGTCCATTCCTTTCCATATTGGCCGGAGTTTCCGGGTACGGCTCTTGACCAATTCGCCGGCGGATCGGGTTGATTCTTGACCCTGCGCGCTAAATCTTCCTGACAAACAGCCATTATTTTTTTGGCGAGTGTCGTTTTCGAGCCAAATTCCAGAATTTCAGCCATTAATACCTCATTCACATATTCCCTGGTCAGTTTTTTCGTAAAAGCATCGGTTGTTTTTTTGTCCCATTCTGCACTTTTTTGAGCTTTCAATTTGTTTATTTCCAATACATTTTGTAAAATATCCTTGACAATAGCTTTGTCTTTTTTGTCAGAAAGAGCTAAAACTTCCAGATAAGCAGGTATTTGTTCGGTTTGGTTAGCTAAAAATAATTTATGTGCCTGGGCATTCTCCGTAAGCAGTTTGTGGAGAATAATGAGTAGATGCCTGACTACCGAAGATTCACCCTTGCCAGCAGCATGAATAAAAATATTTTCAAAATAAGCTGATGGATAAGTTTTAAACAAATTGATCCAGTGTTCCGCCGGAATATGGATAAAATGGTCGGTTAAGAGGGGCCCACCCTTATCTGACAGATATTTTTCGTCACGGAGGTTAATCAGCCAATCCGCCAGTGGGCTGAAGTTCATTTTGTCTCCCGGGTTTTCTTTACTCAAACCATCCTCTGCTATTTTTCTCACTATTTCCTTATCGGCTTTTTGCAGGGTCTCCCAATGAAGGTTATAATAATCTATCCATTCCAGTTGATTAGGCGTATCAAGGCTGATCAACATATCATACTGAAACTTTCTGGGCCACAAAAACACTGCGCCGTAATGATACCAATATTGCATGTCCATCCCTGCATTGCCGGTATACCCTTCCGCCTCTTTTTCGATAGGCTCTCCTTCATTTAGCGTTATTGCTGTTATGAGATCATCCTTTTTAAATTCAATATTCCGCAAGGGTGGTACTCCTTCCTCCATCCAATGCTCTATGTCAATGTACTCATCGTGCACTTCGCCCATTGTTCCATTTTCTGCCAATTCTTCATCGCTATAGCCTTCATCATAATACCCATTCCTTCGTCCATATCGTGAAGATGATTTTTTGGAGTAATCCATTTCCAGCTCTCCTGATTGAAAGGAAGTGACTAAACCCAATTTGACATAAAACCCTGCTTTTTCCGCTGCCTGGATTAGCGTTTCTGCTTTAGCACGGTCATTCAGCTTTAGCGTTCCCATCGTAAAATTGGATGGGGTGTATTGGTGTCCTAATAATATAATTTTTGGAATTTTCGGGTTGTTTTCACCGGTCTTCAGGATAGCCGCCAGTTTTTCCACATGAGTCCCTAACGGCTGCAGCTGAATTTTTTCATTGCCTTTGTTTTGTATCAGGTTATACACCAGACAAACCCGGTACCCCGAAATAATCGGCTTGATCTCATGTTCACAATCGGCATAAAATGCGGCAAAGGGAAATCGGTGTTGATTAGCTGGTGAAGAAAAATCGATGATTTTCTCCTGTCCGTCAAATCTAACCACCAGATCGCCTCCAGTATGACTGGAAGGGAGGCCAATGATCAGGGTGCCAAACATCCCTTTTTCTTTCTCGGAATCCTGATGGGCCAGGAAAAAATCACCCTTTTCATAGATGAGTAATTTATACAGGTTTGCAGAAACCGAATACGCTTCAATACCTAAATTGGGTTTAACTTGTTTGATGATGTTTTTTATCAATTTATCCCAATCCCCATTAGTAAATTTTATTTCGCTGGCATCAATCTCCCAGGCACTTCTTACGGTTGTATCCAGCAAAGTTTTGCTCCCCTTCCCAAAAGGCGCTTTATGGGCCACTTTTATCATTTTCCTGATTTGTGAGGAATTGATGGGAAAACTGATTTCATCTACATTCCTGATTTTTAATCCGGGGAAAAGAAATGAATGGCTGCCATGGTAAACAAAAGAACCTCCTCCTTTTATTTCACCTAAAACAGCCAGCAATTGAGAATTAAAGTCAACCATGTTATTTAAATATGATGTAAAGTGTTTAGACCCGGGTGAAAGCCGTCGCCTAAAGATAGTTTTTTAGCGTAAAATTCATCAATAGTCTCCCGGGCCAAATATGGTCATCCCTTTGGGACCCTCCCGTCATTGTATAAGTATTAATGGGAGTCGCCTAATAAATAATACTATCAGGGTGACCCTTAAACGCTCACCTGGGTAAGCCCTTTACAATGTTGCATGAATCAGTAAAGCAGGAAACACCTGTCACAGGCCAAGGGCAGTTTATTTGATCACGAATATTTCCAGCCTGTCTTTTCTCAGCACATATAATTCATTCCTTTCCATCCTGGTCATCAGGATGCCTGCCGGATCGGGGAGGGAGAGTTCCTTTTCCTCCAGGGTGCCCAGGTTATATACAGTCACCCGGTCATCCCGTAACATGACCAACTGGCCATTGAAGAGCTGCAGGGATTTCACCTGGGTGAAATGAAGCTCATTCCGGTAAGTTCCGTAATGATCAAATACAAAAATGCCCTTGGCAGGATCATTCAGGTATACCAGGTTATTCATGTCCAGGATAATGTCCGGCTGCAATACCAGGCCGGTCACCTGCCGGAGATCCGGACTCTCCAGCAGGGGGTTCCCATTCAGGTCGATCTTTTCCAGCCTGGCCCGCTGTTCATCGTATACCCAAAGATTGTTGTCATAAGAATCAGCCACCGCATCAGCCTTAAAGATATGCATACTCCTCAGGTCAATGCTGTTCTGCAGGGAGAGGAACCGGTCCATAATGAGGATGGTGCCAAAGTCCGGATAAAAAAGAATCACTTGTAAGGGATTGGTGGCATCAACTGAACCCAGGGTCCCATACCGGAAATCATTATAGGCAATCGTGGTATCGCTGCGGATATCGTATTTGACCAGCCGGTTATCCCCGGTAATAAAATAGATATTACCCAAATTATCGGTCGTGAAATTAACCGCATGGAAGGAAATAGTTTTTTGGGGGGTCCAGCTGGTATCAGATTGTGCAGGTGCCGGACTCCAGACTGTTGACAGCATGACCAGGCTTGCCAGTTTACAAATAACACCAAAGCCATGGCCCTTCCCAAATCTGTTTTTGATGTCAGATCCCATCAGGCGGAAGATAGTATTTTAATTGAAGGCTGTCCCCATCAAATACTGCATAGGAACGGTAATCCATCCAGTCTCCCAGGTTAATGTACCGGCTGTTTTCACCCAGGGTGATATCCAGGGGCAGGTGACGGTGCCCATAAATGAAAAAATCGATATGTTTTTGAAGCAATATTTTACGGGAATGAATGATCAGCCATTCTTTATCCTCCCCGAGGAAAGTTTCCTTTTCGACAAGCTTGCGGCTCTTCCGGCTAAAATAATTAGCCAGGGATATGCCCCAGCTGGGATGGAGTCCCGAAAACATCTGTCTG
>Ga0307373_10006834_pt1 | contig 17996 bp, 11 predicted proteins | sample OX2MG_FD_202534 | JGI IMG/M metagenome (GOLD analysis project Ga0307373, IMG submission 202534) | Soil microbial communities from Risofladan, Vaasa, Finland - OX-2 | ecosystem: Environmental > Terrestrial > Soil > Coastal area > Acid sulfate soil | place: Finland: Risofladan, Vaasa | collected... | reverse complement strand
CCGCTCTGGGTGCGCCTCTCGTGCACCGACTGGGTCGAGGGCGGGTGGGACCTCGAGCAGAGCGTGGCGCTCGCGCGCGAGCTGAAGAAGCTGGGCGTCGATGCCGTGGACGCCAGTTCGGGGGGGCTCGACCGCCGGCAGCAGATCCCCGTTGGACCGGGCTACCAGGTGCCGTTCGCCGAGCGCATCCGTCACGAGGCGGAGATCGCGACGGTGGCGGTGGGCCTGATCACGGACGCCCGCCAGGCGGAGGAGATCCTCGCCGCCGGACGCGCCGACGCCGTCGCGCTCGCGCGCCAGCTCTTGCGTCATCCGTATTGGCCGCTGGAGGCCGCGCACGAGCTGGACAGCGAGGTTCGGTGGCCCGAGCAGTACCTGCGGGCGAAGCCGGCGGTCCGGTAGGCGGGCGACGGCCGCGCGCCGTAGTGTGCGGCGTGCGGAACCGATTGCTGGCGGAGCCCATCGCGGATCTCGTCGCATTGCGCATGTTGCGGCAATGACGCGCTACGACGCGACCACGGATCCCGCGCTGCGCTCTTGGGTTCGCGTGCCCGATGGCAGCGACTTCCCGATCCAGAACCTCCCTCTCGGCGTGATCTCCCGCGGCGCGGAGTCGCCGCGGGTCGCGGCCGCGATCGGCGACGACGCGCTCGACTTGGCGCTCGTGGCCGAGGCGGGCCTCTTGGACGGGGCGTTGCCCGGCGCGCGCGGGCTCTTTGCCGCCGGCTCGCTGAACGGTTTCCTGGCGCGCGGGCGAGCGGCCTGGAGTGCCGGGCGCGCCCGCCTCTCGGCGCTGCTTTCGAGGGAGAACGAGGAGCTCCGCGACGTGCCGGGGCTCGTCGAGCGGGCGCTCTTCCCGCGTGCGGCGGGGCGCATGCACCTGCCCTTTGCGGTGGGCGATTACGTCGACTTCTACTCCTCCATCGAGCACGCCACCAACTTGGGACGGCTCTTCCGCCCCGATGGCGAGCCGCTGCTGCCGAATTACCGGTACGTGCCGATCGGCTATCACGGCCGTGCCGGCAGCATCGTGGTCGGCGGTACGCCGGTGAGGCGACCGCACGGGCAGCGGCGGCCGAATCCCAACGATCCGCCCACGTTCGGCCCGAGCGCTGCGCTCGACATCGAGCTCGAGGTGGGGTTCGTCGCCGGGGCCGGCAGCGTGCTGGGCTCACCGATCCCCGCGTCGGCGGCGCGCGATCACATCTATGGGCTGGTGCTGGTGAACGATTGGAGCGCGCGCGACATCCAAGCGTGGGAGTATCAGCCGCTCGGGCCGTTCTTGGGTAAGTCGTTCGCGACGTCGATCTCGCCGTGGGTGGTCTCGCTCGACGCCCTCGAGCCGCATCGAGTGGAGGGTCCCGCGCAAGAGCCGCCCGTCTTCGAGTACCTCCGCGTCGCCGGTCCGTGGAACTACGAGGTGGAGCTCTCGGTCGCGTTGCAGAGCGCGGAGATGGCGCGGTGCGGCGTCGAGGCCGCGGTGGTCTCCACGCCGACCTTTCGCCGCATGTACTGGAACATGGCGCAGCAACTCGCTCACGCCACCGTGAACGGCGCCGCCGTGCGGCCAGGCGATCTCTTTGCCTCCGGCACCGTCTCCGATCTCGCGCCGCACTACGGCAGCTTGATCGAGTTGACATGGCAAGGCTCCCGCCGCCTGCCGCTGCCGGACGGCACCACGCGCGCCTTCCTGGAGGACGGCGACACGGTGGTGCTGGCCGGTCACGCCGGAGGGCGCGACGGAGCGCCGCGGATCGGTTTCGGCGAGGTCACGGGGCGGGTAGAGGACTAATCCTTCGGTTCGGACCGGTCGATGACTAGGGTATGACCATCGGCCGTGGTGTGGTGGCGTTTGACTCGCTGCGCACGTACGCGCGATGGTTGCGCGGTGTGGCGGTCGACCGCGATCTCACGGAGAGTCCGCCGCAAAGCTGCGGCGACGGGGCGATCGCTCAGGCGCTTGCTCGCCTTGTCGCGGCCTTTCGCGCTGAGATGTTGGAGTACCGTGCGATCGTCGCCGGCGTGGAGCAGACCGTCGGTACGAATGCCGTCCAGCTCTCATCGGTCGCGCGCAACGTCGAGGGGCAGCGCGGGCTGATCGAGCACGCGGCCTCCGCGATCGCGGAAGCCGAAGGCGCCGCCGCCCACGTCGGCGACGCCGCCGCGGCGCTCGGGGGATTCTCCGCTCGAGCCGCCGCCTCGTCCACAACGGTCGCCACGGGCATCGGCGACGTGCGCACCACGCTCGAACGGATCGGCGAGACGATGGAGCGGGGCGCCTCGGCGATCGCGCGGATGGAGACGGCCGCCAGGGAAGTGGTAGCCTTTCTCGACACGCTCGAGCACATCTCGCGGCAAGCGAACCTGCTCTCGATCAATGCCGCGATCGAGGCCGCATATCTCTCCGAAGCCGGGAAGGGATTCGCGATCGTCGCCGCCGAGGTGCGGCAGCTCGCGCTCTCGACGCGTGAGTCGGCGCAGAACGTCGCTGCGATCGTCAAGGAGATCCACCAGACCGTCGCCCAGGTGCGCGCGGCCATCGCGGCCGCGACCAGCGGCACCGCGGAGCTGGCCCGGGACGTCGCGACTGCGGCCTCGGGGCTCGAAGCCACGCGAGAGCTGCTCGCGGGATTGGAGCGATCGATCGCCGAGATCACCGCCGTGGCCGAGCGGCAGCGTGCCGGGTTGGCGGGCGTGGAGGAGAACGTGCACCGTGTCGCCGAGAACGGGAAGTCGACGACGGCTCTCGCTCAGCGTGCCGCGGAGCTCGACCTCGGCGCGGTCACGGAGCGAATCCTCGAGACGATCGCGGCATACCGCCTCGATCTCGGAGGGGTCTCCGAGACGATGCTTCCGCGCCCCTCGGAATCGGATGGTGCGCAAGACGAGCTGGCATCATGGATCGACGACGTGGCCTCGTCGCGCGTGAGCGCCGCGGATCCCGTGGCGTTCGAGGGAGACGATCCGGGCGTCGACGAGATCATCGCCGCCGTGCGCGGCCTGGCCGGCCGCGTGGCGACCGACGAGCGCACCATTCTCATGGAGATCATGCGCGGTGCCGTCGCGATCGCGCGCAACAGCTATGCCTGGCGCGAGATCGGGGGCTCGCTGGGGACCTTGCGCCGCGAGCTGCAGGGCGTGCGCGGCGCGATGGAGGACCTGGAGGGCTCGGCTCAAGCGGCATTGCGCGCCGGAGCCGAGATGCGCGGCGTGCTCGAAGAGATGAAGAGCGCGTACGATGCGTCGACCGAGGTGATGTCGCGCTCGCTCGAGAGCGTCAAGGAGACGCGTGAGGTCGTCGAGCGGATACGCGTGCTTGCCGGGGCGATGACGGCGGCGGCCGGAAGCGCCGAGAGCATCAGAGACCTGATCGAGGGGATCTCCGCGGAGACGACGCTCCTCTCGCTGAACGCGGCGATCGAGGCCGCCCACGCCGGGGAGGAGGGGCGGGGGTTCGGCGTGATCGCCGACGAGATCCGCAAGCTCGCCAGCTCCACCCATGGCTCGACGGAGGGGGTCGCGCGGCTGGTGGAGGCGGTCTTGGAGACGAGCCGCGAGATGGACGCCGCGGCGGCGGCCGCGGTGGAGAGCACCGGGCACGTCGAAGCGCAGGCGGACGTCGTGCGCGCCTCCGTGGAGTCGCTGCGCGCGGCGCTCGACGAGACGGTCGCGCACGCCCTCGAAGTGGCGACGACGGCGGAGCAGCAGTCGCTGGCGCTGGAACGGGTCGTCGAGGAGCTCCAGAGCGCCGAGACGAGCGTGGAGGCGGACGGCGTCACGGCGACGGATTCGCGGCGACTGGCGCTGGCATTTCTGGGCAAGCGGGCACACGACGTGGCGGCACGGCGCACCTTGGGCATCTTCGCCGAGGAGATGCGCGGATGGGGCCTCGAGCTGGCGGCCGAGATGGACGCGGTCTTCGACGCCGCCATCGACGGCGGCGCGGTCTCGCTCTCCGACTGCTTTGACACCGACTACGTCGAGCTCACCGGCCCGGCGATTCAACGGCTCGCTCGGCTCTTCGACGTCTCGCGGGTTCCGGCGGAAGGCTTCGATCCCCCCAAGTTCGAGACGCGCTACGATCGCCACGTCGAGGACGGCATCAACGAGATCATCGACCGCTGGGTTCCGCGCCATGCGGCGATCAAGGCGCTCTTCGCCGTGGACCTGAACGGCTATTGCTTCGGCCACTTCCGGGAGTGCCGGCGTGACTGGACCGGCGACCACGTGCGCGACCTCAACGAGAATCGCATCAAGCGCTTCTTCGAGGACGACCTGAGCCTGCGCTGCAGCCGCATCGGTCTGGGCGCTTCCTCCGACGACCTGCCTAAGCGCACGCCGTACGCCGGCTTCCGCGCGGCCGGCTGCTCGCTGGAGCGCCGCGCAGGCGAGCGGCCGTGGGGCATCTTCACCTACGCGCGCGACACCGGCTTGGTCTACAACGACCTCTCCATCGCGCTCTTCGCCAAGGGATGCCGCGTGGGAACGATTCGCATGATCTACGATCCCGACGTCGTCTAGAGGCCCGGAGTGGGTAGAAGAACGACGGAGGTGATTTCACGATGACGAAAGGTCACATCTACGTGCCGTGGATCAACCTCGCGTTGGGAATCCTTGTCTTGCTCTCACCGTGGGTTCTGGCGACCGCGGCCACCGGGGCCGCGTGGAACGTCACCATCACCGGGGTCGTGATCGGCGTCGTCGCGCTCATCGAGCTGAGCATGCAAGCCAAGGGGGCCGCGAATTGGTGGCCCGTCATCAACATCCTCGCAGGCATCTGGCTGCTGATCTCCACCGCGTTCGTGCGCGGAGATCCGGCGATGATCTGGAGCAACGTGGTGATGGGCATCCTGGCGATCGTGACGTCGATCGTCTCGCAGGTCTACGAGCGCGAGTTGGGCGCTGCCATGCAGAGCGGGGGCACCACGGCCCGCGTGTGAGGGAGATCCTCACGCGCGACATGCCACGCGCGGGGCGGCCTCGAAGCCGCCCCGCCGCCTTTCAGTGGAGGGCGATGCCCGCCGGGCGAACGAAGCCCGTGTTGCCGCCGCTGACGACGGCGTTGTAGCCGACGTTCCCGAACGCTCCCGGCGCATAGAGGGTCACGCCGCCATACGATCCGAAGGCCGTGGTGTCGGCCACGAAGAGCGTTCCCAAGCCGTTCACGGCGATGCCCGAGGGGTTGTAGAGGGCGGTGTTGCTGCCCGCGAGGACGGCCAGGGGCGCCGCGTTGCCCGCGGCAACGGAAGAGTAGACGGTCACCGAGTAGCCGTTGCCGTCGTTGGCGACGTAGATTCTGCCGTTGGCGTCGAGCGCGATGCCGTCGGGGTTGGCGAGCTGGGTCTGTGCGCCCACGATCTGGCGGGCGGGAGCGGCGTTGCCGGTGGCCCCCGATGCGAAGACCGCGACGCTGTTGCCCAGGAGGTTCGCGACGTAGATGTTGCCCGCGGCGTCGAGCGTCAGATAGCCGGGCCGGTCGAGCGTGGTCGCGGCTCCCGCGATGACGCTCGTGGGAGCCGCGTTGCCGTTGGCGCCCGGGGCGTACTCCGTGATGCTGGGCGTGCCGCTGGTCGTTCCCGAGTTCGCCACCACGACGGTGCCGTTGGCGGCGACGGCGATGCCCACGGGGGCGTCGAGCTCCGTGGCGCTACCCGCGATGATCGTTGAGGGTGCGGCGTTGCCGCTCGCTCCGGCGGCATAGATGGTGACGCTGTCGTTGAGCGCGTTCGTCACGTAGATCGTGCCGTTGGCGCTCACGGCGATGCCCGACGGACCGGCGAGCGCGGTGTTGGATCCGGCGAGGTACGAAGCGGGTGAGACGTTGCCGTTCGCACTCTCGGGGAAGACCAGCACCGCGTTCTGATACGCGTCGGTGACGAACATGCTGCTTTGCTGGACGGGCGGCGGGGGCAAGGGCGCGGCGGCGCCGCCGCCGCTCGCGCCGCCGCCGCACGCGCTCAAGAAGGCTAATGCGGCGAACCAAGCCGCCGTTGCCGTCAGGAGACGAATGCCGCGCGTCGAGGATTTCATGCAGGTTGTCATTGGCGATGCGACCAAGGGTGTCATGCCTCCCGCGCGGAAGGCACGGCGCTGGCATTTTTTCATTTCTCCGACATTCGTCGCACGGCACAGAGGAGTTCATGGTGGAGCAAACGCTGGTCCAAGTCGCCCTTCCCGAAATGGGCGAATCGGTCAGCGAGGGGACGGTCACGGCCTGGCTCAAGCAGGTCGGAGACGTCGTCTCCGAAGGCGAGCCGTTGGCGGAGATCACGACCGACAAGGTCGACGTCGAGCTGCCCTCCCCGGCGAGCGGGAGGCTGGTACGGCTCCTGGCCGGCGAAGGCGACAGCGTGACCGTCGGCTCGGTGCTGGCGGAGATCGACACCTCGGCCGCCGCTGGCTCCGCCGCCCCGGCTGCTCAGACCCCCGTGGCGCCGGCCCGACCCGGGGCCGTCGTTCAGATCTCGATGCCGGCGATGGGCGAGTCGGTGAGCGAAGGCATCCTCTCCGAGTGGCGCAAGCGGGTCGGCGACGCCGTCGCGGCCGACGACGTCATCGCCGAGATCACCACCGACAAGGTGAACGTCGAGCTCCCGGCGGGAGTCGCCGGGCGCGTCGTCAAGCTGCTGGTCCAAGAGGGCGACTCGATCACGGTCGGGGCCGTGCTGGCCGAGGTTGAGGAAGGCGCCGCCGCCGCGAAGCGTCCCTCCGCCGCGCCGCCTGCCGCGACCCCGGGGGGGCCGGCCGCGCCCTCGGTTCGTAAGCTTGCCCGCGAGCGGGGCGTCGAGCTCTCCGCGGTCCACGGCACCGGCGAGCACGGCCGCATCACCGCTGGCGACGTCCTGGCGGCCACGGGACCCAACGGCCGGGCTGGAGCCGCGGAGCAGGTGATCCCGATCAAGGGCCCCGCCGCGACGCTGGCCGGCTACATGGAGCAGAGTCTCTCGATTCCCACGGCCACCAGCTTCCGCACGCTCGAGGTGGGCGTCCTCGACGCGCGCCGCCGCGAGCTCAACGAAGCGCTGAGGCACGCCGGCCGCGGGGAGAAAGTCTCCTACACGCACCTCATCGCCTACGCCGTCGCGCGCGCGGTTGCCGCCGTGCCCAGCATGGCCCATGCGTTCCGCCGCACCGCCGCCGGAACGCCGGAGCGGGTTGTCGCCGGGGTCCACCTCGGCATCGCCGTCGACCTCACGCGCAAGGACGGCTCGCGCTTTCTGATGGTCCCGGTGATCCGCAACGCGGACCGGCTCTCATTCGGCGAGTTTCACGCCGCCTACGAAGCCTTGATCGCGAAGGCCCGCACCAACAGCCTGCAAGCCGACGACCTCGCGGGCGCCACCATCACCTTGACCAACCCCGGCGGCATCGGTACCATCGCCTCGGTGCCGCGCTTGATGGCGGGCCAGGGAACCATCGTGGCCGCCGGCGCCATCGGCTACCCGCCGGGTCTGGCCTCGGTACCGGATGCCACCCTCAAGGCGCTGGGCGCCGCGAAGGTCGTCACGCTCACCAGCACCTACGACCACCGCATCATCCAAGGGGCGGAGTCGGGGGAGTTCCTGCGCCGTATCGAGCAGCTGCTTGGCGGTGAGGATGCCTTCTACGAGACCTCCTTCGAGGGGATGGGCCTCGCGCGGCCGGGGGCGCTGCGCCTTGCTCAGCCTTTGGGCCTGACCGCGCCAGCGCCGGGCTCCGCCGCCGCCGCCGTGCCGAGCGAGGCCCTCTTGCGGGCCGCGGCCGCTGGCATGGCGCTCGTGGTGCGGTACCGCACGCACGGGCACACGGCAGCCGACATCGATCCGCTCTCCGCGCCCGCCCAGGGCGACCCCGTGCTCGATCCCGCGAGCCTCGGCGTCACGCGCGCGGAGCTGGCGGCGGTTCCCGCGTCGATCCTCGAGGTGGGGGTGCCGGGCACCAACCTGGCCGAAGTCCTGGAGAGTCTCAAGTCGGCCTATACCTCGACCATCGCGTACGAGGTCGAGCATCTGTCCAGCCGCGAGCAACGCGCGTGGCTGCGCGAGCAGATCGAGTCGAGCGCGCACCGCCGCGCCCTCTCCAACGAGGAGCGTCTGCGGCTCTTTGATTGGCTGACGAGCGTCGAGGCCTTCGAACGCTTCCTGCGCCGCACGTACCTTGGCCGTCAGACCTTCTCGATCGAGGGCATCGACGCGCTCGTCCCGATGCTGGCCGAGGCGCTGGAGACCTTCGCCGCCGACGGCATCGGCACGGCGTACGTCGGGATGGCGCACCGCGGCCGGCTGGCGACGATCACGCACATCGCCGGCGGCAAGATCGAGGACGTGCTGACCGAGTTCGAGCTCGTCGAGTTGCGCGGCGAGGGCATGGGCGAGGGCAGCGTCACCGGAGACGTTCCCGTCCACCTGGGATCGGCCGGGCTCTTCCGCACCGCTTCCGGCAAGCAGATCGACGTCGTGCTGCCGAGCAATCCCAGCCATCTGGAGGCAGTCGACCCCGTGGTCGAGGGCGAGACGCGCGCGGCGCAGACCGATCGCTCGTCGGGCTCCGGAACGATCGACCGCAAGAAGGCTACCGCGATCCTGATCCACGGCGACGCCGCCTTCAACGGTCAGGGGATCGTGGCGGAGACGTTCAACCTCTCCATGCTGGCCGGCTATACGACCGGCGGCACCCTGCACATCATCGGCAACAACCAGATCGGCTTCACCACCGATCCCGGCGAGGGACGCTCCACCCGCTACGCGAGCGACCTCGCCAAAGGCTTCGACGTCCCGGTCATCCACGTCAACGCCGACGACGTGGAGGCCACGATCGCCGCCACGCGTCTGGCGGTGGAGTTCCGGCGGCGTTTCGGCCGCGACGTCGTGATCGATCTGGTCGGCTACCGCCGCCTGGGCCACAACGAGGCCGACGAGCCGGCGTACACGCAGCCGCTGATGTACGACGTGATCGCCAAGCACCCGACGGCTCGCGATCTCTACGCGCGCAAGCTCGTGACGCAGGGGCTCATCACCGAAGGCCAGGCGAGAGCCGCCTTCGACGACGCCACCAAGCGCTTCAGCGAGGCGCACAAGCGGGTCAAGTCGGGGATCGTGGCGCTCAAGGCGAGAACCGAACCCGTGAACGGGAACGGCGCTCCCGTCGCCGCCGTGGAGACGAGCGTCCCCGCGGCCGTCCTGCGCTCCCTCAACGCGCAGCTCTTGCAGGTACCCGACGGCTTCACCGTTCATCCCAAGCTCGCGCGCCAACTCGATCGCCGGCGCACCGCTCTCGACGACGGCGGCGAGTTCGACTGGGGTCTGGGCGAGGCCTTGGCCTTCGCCAGCCTCTTGACCGAGGGCGTGCCGATCCGCCTGACCGGGCAGGACAGCGAGCGCGGCACGTACAGTCATCGGCATCTCTTCCTGCACGACGCCAAGACCGGCGCCCGGTTCTCGCCGATGCAGCACCTTCCGCACGCGCGCGCCTCGTTGGAAGTGCACAACAGCCCGCTCTCGGAGTATGCGTGCGTGGGCTTCGAGTACGGCTACAGCATCGCGGCCACGGACGCCTTGGTGCTCTGGGAGGCGCAGTACGGAGACTTCGTCAACGGCGCGCAGATCATCATCGACCAGTACATCTCGTCGGCGCGCTCGAAGTGGGGCATGACCTCGCGGCTCACGCTGCTGCTGCCGCACGGCTACGAAGGCGCAGGGCCGGAGCACTCGAGCGCGCGTCTCGAGCGTTTTCTCCAACTCGCCGCCGAAGGCAGCATCCGCATCGCCAACTGCTCAACGCCGGCGCAGTACTTTCATCTGCTGCGCGATCAGGCCCGCTCGCCGAAGGCTCGTCCGCTCGTGCTCATGACGCCAAAGAGCCTGCTGCGCCTGAAGGCGGCGAACTCCACGCTGAGCGATCTCACGGACGGGGCGTTCCAAACGGTCATCGACGATCCGTCGGTCACCGACCGCAGCGCGATCACGCGCGTGATCCTGTGCAGCGGCAAGATCTACTACGATCTGATCGCGCACGCGGGGCGCGCGACGGCGAGTGATCTCGCGATCGTGCGGGTGGAGATGCTCGAGCCCTTCCCGTTCGCCCGCGTCCACGAGGTCATCGCCTCGTATCCGAAGGTCAAGAGCGTGGCGTGGGTGCAGGAGGAGCCGCGCAACCAGGGGGCGAGGGCTTTCGTCTCGCGGCGGCTTCGCGAGCATCTGCTGCCGCAGGGCATCGGTTGGGGCTACGTGGGGCGTCCCGATCGCTCGGCAACCAGCGAGGGGTATGCCGGTGCGCACGCGGTGGAGCAGGAGCGCATCATCGCGACGGCGCTGGCGAAGAAGGACTACTCGGAGCAGTAGGGCCCTGCGGCCGGCGCGGCTGATCGTTGCGCACGGTGTAGAGACCCAGCGCGGGTGCGTAGTCGAGGGAAGGGGGCGGGCTTCCGCCGAGGGCGAGCTTTGCCACCTCCTCGCGCGTGCCGATCGAGACGTGCGCGCAGTCGAGCAGCGCGGGCACCGTCTGGATGTTGACCAGATGCGCCTCGAGCCACCACGCGCTCCCATTGCGCCGCAGACTCACGCTCCAGCCCTTGGGTTGCCAGGCCGGGGGATGCGCTGGATCCAGTTCTGCGGCATAACGAGCGAGCGCGTCGAGCAGCGGCACCGCCACCTCGCGGGCTTGCGGCGTGCACGAGGAGCGGTCCTCGGCGGCAAACGGGTGGGCGGGCTTCGTGCTGGGCAGACGGTAGAGCCGGAACTGCTCCCGTCCGGGTGCCGGTGGACGGCGCACGGCGTAGAGGCCGGCTCGCGGGCTGAAGGCCAGCGCGAAGCCGCCGAACGGCGTGGGTGCGGGCACGTAGAGGCCGTGCGCGCGCGCCTCGCTCTCCGTGGCGATGTGAAGCGTGGCGCAGCGCGCTAGCGCGCGCAGGCTCGCGAAGTCGGTGGGCACGAGCGAGAGCGCGTAGGAGCCGGGCGTGGGACGATAAGCCACCGCGAAGCCCGGGATGGCGGGCGCCCCAACCGGCGGCCCGGCGGGATACCCGCTCGGAGCCTTCGCGCGAACGAGCGCGTCGCCGTATGCCGCGAGCGCGTCGAGGATCGGCCGCGCCTGCGCGGCGGCGTCGGCGTCGCACGCGGGCCGGTTCGCGTCGAGCGCGAGCGGAGAGGAAGGCGGCGCCGAGGGCAACGGTTGGAAGAAGCCGCGGCGGCGGTCGGGGCCTCCGGGACCACCGTAGCCTCCGGGACCGCCGGGACCCCCCTCTCGTCGCAGCGGCGTGAGTGAGGCCGAGGGAGGATCCGCGCTCGCGGCGCCCGGTCCGATCGGCACCGCATACGTCACGGAGAGGTTGCGCGGCGCGAGCGGCCGCACGATGGTGGGCAGGAGCGTGCCGCCCAGCGTTGCCAACGGCACGCCGCCGTTCGCGGTGGCGAAGGCGCCGCCGTGCGTGTCGAAGAGGTTGGTACCAAGAAACGATAGCGTGCCGTGCTGCAGATGGATCGTCACTCCGGCGTCCACGGTCACGTAGGCGGGAAGGTTCTGCGGATTGTTGGCCGAGGTGTACTGCGCGTCGGCGAGCGCCTCGACGGCGGACCCCGGGGCTTTCTCGTCGAGGAGGACGGCCGCGCGGTGGAGCGGCACGCCGGGAAGCTGGTCGCCGGAGATCGTGGTCGAGTAGGGATTCATCAAGCGCGGGTCGGCGGACGAGAGCGCGGCGCTCTGCACCGTGTAGGAGCCTTGCACCACCAGGCTTCGACCGACGGAGATCTCGCCGCCGAGCTGGAGTCCTTGATAGACGCGCGTCACGCCGCCGAGCGGGATCGTGAGGTAGAGATTGCTCGGCGCGAAGGCGCCGGTGCCGCCGCACCCGCCCGCGGAGTCGTACGCCTGCTGAGCCAACGCGAAGTAATTCGCGGGGAAGTAGCCGGCCGGCAACGCCGCGGCGTTGACTTCCGTGGGCACGAGCGTCCCGTTCTGCTGCTGCCGGTAGAGCGTGGCGCTCAGATCGCCGCCGCGAAAGAGATGCTCCCAACCCGCTCGCGCCGAGAACGAGCTCGAGGCGGCGGGCTCGTCCCCCGGGCCGTTGCCGTACGCGATGCCGCCCGCGCAGTCGAAGCGCAGACCGGCGGGATCCGTCAGGATCCCGATGCGCGGCGGCGTGGCTCCGGCGTTGCCGGCGTCCACTTGGGCGGTATAGACGTCGCGAGAGGTTGGGGACCACGTGGCACTGCTGCCCACCAGGAGGGAGGAGCCCGCCCCGGTCGAGCTCGACACGCCGAACTCCTCTCCCAAGCGCAGGCGCGCGTTGGCGTCGATGCGGTCGTCGAGCGTCAGCGAGCTGAAGGTGGTGGCGCTGGTGGGAACCAGGAGGTAGATGCCCGTCTGCGCGTTGATGGGCGTGGTGGTGAACGTCGAGTGCGACGTCGCCGCCTGGACCGAGAGCGTGTGCTTCCCGCGCGCGGGGAGCGTGGCGGTCAGCGCCATGCCGTGCGTTTGGCGGAGCGAGTCGGTGCCGTATGGATCGGGCACGCCGCCGACGTAGCGGTCGAGCAGATCGGTGTCGTGCGTGGTGGAGATGCCGTAGGCCGAGAGCTGGAGCCCGACCAGCCCCACCAGGGCGGTATCGCTCAACGCGCTCATCGTGAAGTGACCATACGCGGCGTTGCCGGGACCATACCCGCACGGCAGGGGGCCGGTGTCGATGGTGCAGACCAGGTCGGTGTAGAAGTTGGAGGAGAGGTACGAGGCCGTGAGCGTCTGCGTTCCGCCGAGGTGGGCGCGCAGTTTCACCATGTCGCCGCCGGTGAGCCGCGAGCCGCCGTGCGCGTAGTCCAAGCCGCTGGAGTCGAGAAACCGCTGGCCGTAGAGCAGCCCGTCGCTCCCGCGCACGGCGTGGACGAACGCGACGCCGATGCCGTCGAAGGTTCCGCGCTCGGAGACGACCGTATCGGCGGCGCCGCGAGATCCCACCGACGTGGTCAGCTCTCCCTGCCACGTCAACGTGGGCTCGAGCGTGCGGAAGTTGACGCCGCCGCCCAGGGCGCCGGCCATCGGGCCGTGCGCGACGCTCGCTCCGGCGAAGAGATCGGTCGAGATCTCGCGCATGTTGGCCGCCTGCCCCGGCGCGTTGAGCGGGATGCCGTCGAGGCTCACCGCCGTCTGCGAGGGATCGTGGCCGTCGAGCGAGATCGTCTCCGCCGCGTCCGTGTTGCCGCTGCCCGTGCCGTCGTCGACGTTCACTCCGGGCAGCTTGCCCAGCGCCTGCACCAGATCGTCGGAGAGCCGGCGGACCGCGCTCCCGCTCCCAACGTCCGTGCCGGTCCCAGGCTGGGCGGTGACGGTGATCTTGGCGATGACCTTGAGGCCGCTGGTCGTCTGCGTGCGAGCGAGCGCGACGGTGAGGGTGACGGCGCGTCCGGAGAGGACTTCGAACTCCTTGGACGTGGCCCCGCCGTAGCCGCCCTTGAAGACGCGCGCCTGGTAGATGCCGCTGGGGACGTTGGTGAAGGTGACTTTGCCGTCCGCCCCCGATGCCTCGCTTGCGAGGATCGGACCCTCGAGCACCACGCGGGCGCCGGCCAGCGGCCTCTTCGAGGCGGCGTCGACGACGGCGATGGCGATGGTGCCGGAGTCGCTCTGCGCGAGCGCGCGGACGGGGGCGAGCAGAGCTATGACGACGGCGGCGAGGAACGCGGCCGGACGCAAGAGGGCGGACATCGCCTCGACTATATGCGTCGAACCTGTGATTTTCCCGAGAGCGCGATCGACTCGGGCGGCAAAGCAGGCATCCCATCGTCCCACCGCGTAGGAGTGCGCGCGACGATCGAGACCGCCGCTCTTTGGCCGTGTCACGTCGCGGAGAACGCTGTCCGGATGACGCCTCGCGTGCCGAAGCCGACCAACGGTGCCGCGCCCGATTCCGATGGGCGCCTGTACGAGCGCATCGTCGACGAAGTGTTCGACCTGCGGGTGCGCGTAGCGCGCGACGGGCGCCTGATGCTCTGGCCCTCCGATTCCGCGGCGCGCCTGGGGTACCGGCCCGACGACATGCTGGGGAGGCCCTTCACGTCGCTGCTCCACCCGCGGGATGCGGGGATGGTCGGCAAAGGGTTGGATCGCCTCCAGCAGCAGGGAGATCCGATCTCGTTCTCGGCCCGCATGCGCGATGCCGAGGGACGGTGGCGGCGATTCCGGGCGATCGCGGTAACTGCCGTGGCGGGCAGCGGAGAGACGCTGATCGTCGGGCGCGAGGTGCGCCGGCATGGGGATGCGGCCATCGATCGCCTGCGCCAAGAGGCGCCGCGCGATCATCTCACGGGGCTGCCCTCGCGCATCGCCTTCCAACATCACTTGGATCGGGCCGTGGAGCGTGCCGAACGCGAGCACCTGCAGCTAGCCGTCTTCGTGATGGACATCGACCGGTTCGCCGTCGTCAACGACGAGCTCGGGCGCCCGGTGGGCGACGCGGTGCTCTCGGAGCACGCGCGCCGGCTCGGCGAGCTCTTTGCCCGCTGCGGGGAGATCGGTCGCGGCGACGGCGACGAGTTCATCGCCTTGGCCTGGATACGCGACGGAGCCGACGAGGCGACGTTGTTGGCGCACGACGTCCGGAGCGCGCTCTCCGCACCCGTCCTGGTCGACGGTCACGAGATCTTCTCCACCGCCAGCGTCGGCATCGCGCTCTATCCGGCCGACGCCGTGCAGGTCGGGCGGCTCGTCGACGGAGCGGTGGCGGCGATGCACCACGCAAAACGCTCCGAGGGTGACCGGCACGCCTTCTTCGCCGCGCTCTCGGAGCGCCGCCTCGGCCGCCTTTCCCTCGACGCGGGGCTGCGCAACGCCGTCGGAAACGGCGAGCTCGAGCTGGCCTATCAGCCCGTCGTCGACGTCGCGAGCGGGGCGCTCGTGGGCTGCGAGGCGCTGATCCGCTGGCGTCATCCCGAGCATGGGTTGCTGATGCCTGACGAGTTCCTCGCGGTGAGCGAGGAGACGGGCAGCATCCTCTCCATCGGGGCGTGGGTTCTGCGCACCGCTTGCGATCAGGTGAGCCGGTGGCGGCTCGCGGGTCTCGGCGCCCTACGCCTGGCCGTCAACGTCTCGGCGCGCCAGCTGCGCGAGGAGCGCTTCGCCGACTTGGTGAGCTGGGTGCTGGGGGTGACGCATCTGGAGTCACGCGATCTCACGCTGGAGATCACCGAGTCGGTGGCGGTGCGCGTCGCGGAGCAGGACGCCAGCTCCCTGCGGGGCCTGAACAACGCGGGGATCGCGTTGTCGATCGACGACTTCGGCATGGGTCATGCCTCGCTCGCGTACTTGAAGCACCTTCCCATCAGCCAGGTGAAGATCGACAAGGCGTTCGTGCAGGGGAGCGTCCACAGCCAGGTCGATGCCGCGATCGTCCGGGGCATCATCGCCATGGCGCGCGACATGGGCTTGGGCGTCGTGGCGGAGGGCGTGGAGACGGAAGAGCACGCGGCCTTCGTTCGAGCGGCGGGTTGCCGGGAGGTCCAAGGCTACCTGTACGCGGCCCCGCTCTGGCCGGCCGACTTCGAGCGCTTCGCCCTGGCGCGGCGCCCCTAGCCAGCGATCACGCGTCAAGATCCAAGAGTCTCGCGAGCGGGCCTTGACAAGAGGCGTAGGCAGCGTTAATGTACTGTTGTACTAGATAAATAGTACAACAGTACATTAGGAAGATGCCCGCCGGGGCATCGCAGAGGAGAAGACGATGGCCGACGTTACCATCCCCCGCCGCACCGACGACCGCCCCTCGTTCGAGAACGTGAGCCGCCCGCGCGTCCGCCTGCCCGAGCGCTACGGCGAGGGGATCTTCCGGGGCTGGGGCCCCAGGCTCTAACCGCGAGCCCTCGATGCCCGCGTTCTTCACGATCGACCCGCGCAGCGGAGTGCCCATCTATCTGCAAATCATCGAGCAGGTGAAGCGCTCCGTGGCGTTGGGCGTTTTGGACGTGGGGGAGCAGCTGCCGACCGTCAAGCAGCTGGCAAAGGAGCTCACCGTCAATCCGAACACGGTCGCCCGGGCCTACCGCGACCTGGAGCACGACGGCGTGATCGAGACCAGCCCCGGGCGCGGATCCTTCGTGCGGGCCAACGGCGCCCCGGGGGCGGCGCGCCGCGCGGTCGCCGAGGTCGCGGCATCCGCGGTGGAGGGGGCGGTCCGCGAGGCGAAATCGCTGGGGCTCACCCGCCGGGAGTTGCGAGAGCTGGTGGACCATGCGCTCGATCGCTGGTATCCGGAGCACGACGTGCTGAAAGAAGGAGAGTCGAACCGATGATCACTCCGGCGCCGATCAGCGTGCGCGGACTGACCAAGCGCTATGGAACGACGGCCGCGCTCTCGGACCTCTCGCTCGAGGTTCCCCGGGGTTCGATCTACGGTCTGCTCGGCACCAACGGCGCCGGCAAGACCACGACGTTCCGCTGTCTGCTCGGGCTGCTGCGCCCCAGCTCGGGAGCGGCGCTCCTGCTGGGGCTGGCGCCCGGGCCGCAGGTCTTCGAGCGCGTCGCCTACGTGCCCGAGCAGTGCGCGCTGTACGACTGGATGCGCGGGAGCGAGGTCTTGGAGATGACGCGCGTGGCGCACCGCTCGTTCGACGCGCTACGCGCCCGCGAGCTGACGGAGCGCTTTCGCCTGGACGTGCGCAAGCGCGTCAAGCACCTCTCGAAGGGGCAGAAGACGGCGCTTGCGCTCGTGGCGGCCTTCGCGGCGCGTCCCGAGGTGCTGGTGCTCGACGAGCCGGCCAGCGGCCTGGATCCCGTGCACCAGCGCGACGTGCTCGACCTGATCATCGACGCGGCCGCCGGCGGCGTGACCGTTCTGCTCTCCTCGCACCAGATCGGTCAGGTTGAGCGTGCGGTCGACCGCGTGACCATCCTCGATCGCGGACGGGTCGTGCTCGAGGGAGAGCTCGACGCGCTCAAACAGGAGGAGAAGATCGTCGAGGCGGTCTTCGATCACGAGCCGCCCGCGCTGGACGCCTTCGCGCGCGACGGACGCGTTCGCTCGCTGGTGCAGAACGGCCGCGTGGTGCGTCTGTACGCTCGCGCCGAGGGCGAGACGATCGCGCGCGAGATCGGCGCGCTCGGTCCCAAGAGCACCCGCGTGCTCGACCAGAACTTGGAAGATCTCTTCTTGCTCGCCGTCGGGCGATCGGAGTGAAGACGATGGAGATACTCGGAACGCAGTTCTCGTTGACGCTCGGCTCTTTGCGGCTGCGCTTGGGCGTGGCGCTCGAGGAAGTGGACGACGCGGCACCGGCGAGCGCCGAGCAGAACGCGCGCGCGGTGGAGGTCGACGGCGCGCGCGCATGGACGGCGCGCTCGCGGAACTAGAACGCTGAGAGCATCGGGGGAAGAAGATGCGAGCATTCGCCTACAAAGAATTCGTCCGGCTGCGCATGAAGCTCGTTTGGCTCACGGGCATCGTCGCGCTGGCGGCGACCGTCGGCTCGCTGCTCGGCGGGATCCACATCAATGCGGACTCCGGGGTGCACGTGGGCACGATTCACAACGGGGTGACGTCGTCCCCCGGCATGGGCCTGAGCGTCACCACCGGCGCGAAGGCGTGGCACGGCGTCGGCGTGGAGTTCGCGGCGGTCGCGCTCACGGCGGGCCTGGTGGCGGCGATCTTCGCCTCGATCGTGGGTTCGAGTCTCGCGCGCGAACGGCGCTTCGCGGAGTTCGCGTGGACGATGCCCGTCGAGCGGTGGCGCGCCGCGCTTGCGGTGATCGGCGTCGATCTCGCCGCCATCACGGCGGCCTATGCGATCGTGATGGTCGTCGGGGAGCTCCTGCCGATCACCGCGATGCATCTGTGGAAGTACGTCATCTTCGGAGAGCACGCGTGGATGGTCGTGGCGCTCAACCTGCTCTTCCCGTTCGCGCTCTACGGCTTGGTGCAGGCGGCCTCAGCGTCGATGCGCAGCGGCTACACCGCCCCGGGCGGGCTGATCTGGCCGGTGATGTGGACGCTCGCGCTGGTCTCGACCTCTCCGCTCCAGTCGGTCTTGGTCCAGGCGGCG
>Ga0307373_10006832_pt1 | contig 18006 bp, 24 predicted proteins | sample OX2MG_FD_202534 | JGI IMG/M metagenome (GOLD analysis project Ga0307373, IMG submission 202534) | Soil microbial communities from Risofladan, Vaasa, Finland - OX-2 | ecosystem: Environmental > Terrestrial > Soil > Coastal area > Acid sulfate soil | place: Finland: Risofladan, Vaasa | collected... | reverse complement strand
ACGCCCGCGGATATCGCTGCGAAGATCGCAACGAACTTCACTAGGGCCGGGTGCGCCTGCCCAAAATTTACGATCTTCTCGATCACACTACCCAGTACGCCGACGATTTTGATCGCGGATGGCAGCAGTGCATTACCGATCAGAATCTTGAGTGCATCCAACTTGTTGATGAATATGGCCCACTGCTGCGCGGGCGACGATTCCATCGTCTTCTGGAATTGCTGCGCGGCACCCTTAACGTGATCGAGCTGCCCGCGCATGTTTTCCATCTCGGCAGGATCGAGCAGCAGCGCGCGGATGCCGCGGATGCCGAATGTCTTTTGTATCTTCTGGAGCACGTCCGTCGGTATCGCCTGCATCGAACCGTAAAGCCCGATGAAATGCTTGCGGATTTGCTCCAGCGAATGCATGTAGTCCAATCCGCCGTCCTTATTCTTGACCAGCGCGATCCCGAGCGTTTTGGACATTTTCAAAACGCCGTGCAGCGATTCCTCGAACGCGGCGCCGGCGACAGATCCGGTCAGGCCGTGCCGGGTGTAATCCGCGAGGATCGACACGAGATCCTTCATACCCTCGGTCGTACCCATGCCGGCCGCGAGCGCAGTAGGTGCCGCAAGCTCAAGCTGCGATCGTAGTTCCTCGATGTTCTGATAATCGAACGCCGAGGTCGCCTTCGCCATCGTGTCGCCGAGTATCTGGAAATTCTGCGCGGCCGTTTTCGAGGGATCACGAAAGTTAAGATAGGCGAGATTTAGTGTCCTTTGCGTCGCCTCCATATCGCCGCCGAGGCCAATCGCCAATGCGGACGCGGTATTCATCGACGCGATCGCCGTCGCCATATCGAAGCCTGCGGATTTGCCGAGATAGAGCTGCTTGAGCACGCCCTCCTGGCTGACGGCATGCTTCATCGAATACTCAGCGGCGGCTTTCTGGGCCATCGCGAGTTCGGTCACGCCTGCGGCACCTTCGGGAACGACGTTGGCCAGACGGTGAAGCTGTTCTGATACCGCGCTCGCGGACTCCATCGTTTTAACGAGCGCGTATCCGATACCGGCACCAGCTGCGGCGATTCCCGCACCCATGAGCGCATACTGCCCGGCCGCCGCGCGCATCCCAGAGGTCTTCGACGCGGCGGCGTTCACGCCCTCGACATGCTTCTTGATCGCTGCGAGCTTACCACTCGCGAAATCGAGGGCAGATATTTTGATGATGAGTTCTGATGCGTTCACTGGCGCTCTTTACTTCCCTCCGCTCGCCCGTTCCACCTGCCGCTGAAATTCCGCCACCGCATCGAGCCAGTACGAAAATTCAGATAGTGGCATCCGTTTCAGTTCGCTAATCCCGAATCCGAAGTGGACGAGTCCGGCGAGGCTGGCGGCGGAGGGGACTGAAAATTTTCGCCGAGCACCCCGTTCTGGAGTTCGACGACATCGAGCAACGGCATATCGAGAATGTCCTCGTACACGATCATCTTGCCGTCAACCTGCGCGACGCATGCGATGAGCGCGTAGATAACGGCCAGCGCATCCTTCGATTTCGCCGTGATGGCTTGCGCCTTCATCAGATCGCGGCCCTTCGGCTCGTGAAACGTAACCGTCTTGCCGGATGAAAGCTGGAAAGTCTTTGGGGCGGCCGGCACCGGAATTTGAATTTCGGGCATATCTTAACCTCCACGCGCAAAATACGCGCGCGCGCGCGTGCCTTAATCCGGACAAGGAAACGCCCGACGCGCTGTTACCACGCCGGGCGTTCTATGCGATTAGATTACGGGGTTTTTCAGCCGCCGGTGTTCGTTCTGAACATCGCCAACTGATCGATGCCGTTCACCACATAAAGATTGGCGAATGCGTCATACATGAAGACCTGCACGCCCGCCACGTAAAGCTCCGAATGTGTCACGTTGATCGAGGTCTCAACCTCAACGAGTTCCTGTTGCTTGAATGGGGCTTTGCCGCCGTCGTGAAAGGTGCCGGTGAACAGATATACGACAGGTAACTCCGCGAGCGTGCCCGCAGACGAATTCGAGACGAGACTGCCACGCGCCTGAAAGAGCGACGCGGTCGATGCCATAGCGGCCAGTCCGAGCGCGACGGGATCGAATGACGCCCACTTGATCTTCGCTTCGAGTACATCGCTGCCGGTGCGCACCTTCACACGGCCGTTCATCCCGAGACCCTTGTACTCGACAAGCGTCTGTTTCGGGTGCGGGACTTCTATCTCGGACGCCTCTCCCGTGAACCCGATGCCGTCGATGTAAATGTTCGCGTTACTCAGCGTGTTTATTAAGAGAGGCATTCGCTATCCCCTACGCCGCAGCCGCCGTGGTATTACCCAGAGACGAAAGCAGTGTCGTGTCGATGAAGGTCTGCCAAGTGATGCGCTCCGCCGGTGGCGGTGGCATCACGTCCATCTCGAAAACAATCTGTCCGGCCGCGATGCTCGCGGGCGGATTGTCCGCCGGATTATATGTCGCCTTTCCCGCGACCAGAGCGCCGCGCTGGATAAGGCTGCGAATAAAGGCGTTGACGCTTGCGAGAACTGCCGTGATCAGCGCGTTTGAAATCGGCTGATCTAGGAATTGCATCATCGCACGCTCGACGGACTCCTCGAGCACGTCCATCGTGCGCCGGACCGGAATGAAATTATCCGGCGCCGTGCTCGACGGATACGCTGCGGAACGGTTGCCCCACACGCGCAACCCTGTGCCGAAGGAATTGAACACAGTCACGATGCCAGCCGCGTTGAGCGTATTCACGTCGCTCGACGGATCGAGGATCGATGCATAGAGGGTCACATCGGGCCCGAGGATTCCCGTGATCTGCATATTCGAGACGGACCACCAGTAGCCCTGCGCCAGGTCGCGCGCGGACATCGCGCCCGCAACCCACGGACTGAACGGTCCGTCGGCAACGGCACCGGATACCTGCTGGACCGCAGTTCCCGCGGCGCTCACGGTCACACCCGTCGGCACGAGCCCGAGATCTGTGAATAGTTCATTGGGATAGCAGAGAACGTACCGGCTCGATGAATTGTCGAATGGATTTCCGGAGAGGCTTCGATTCGACACGGCGGTCGCTATCTGCACCTGCGGCAGCGAGTCGATCAGCGCCATCGCGCGAATCTTATTCGCCATCGCAAGCAACGCCGCGGATATCGCGGCGTCGGACGAGCCGACCGTCTGTGCAATCGAAATCGTCACCGGCGCAGCGGGCGCGATCAGAATCTTCGGGAAAAAGCCCATCGCGCCGTAGGTGGTCGCCAGCGCCTGAATGCCGGTGTAATTGCCCGAACTGACGGTGCCGACCACATCCGCATCCGCGATCTTGGACGGATCGGCATACGCAAACCCGATCTCGAGCGCCTCTCCCACCGTGATCGCGCCACCGCCGATCTGTGTAATCAGCCCGTTGACGTGATCGACGGTGAAGTCGGTCCCCTGGACGTAGGTGATAGTCGCGCCGCTGTTCGTTACCTTGACGGCCGAGATGCCCATGCGCCCGAGGCTGATAACCTGCGCGCCGCTCGCGGGCATCGAAAACGCCGACGGTGCGACCGTGGTGATGTGCTTGGTCTGATCGAAGATATTGACGACGACAATCTGACCGCCAGCCTGTTGCAGAATGGCGTTGAGCGCGTACGGCACTGAGTAGCCCTGAATCATCGGGCCGAACGCCGCCGCCTGCTGCCCCGAGCCGACCAGCGTCGGCATGTTCACGATATTCGCCGCCTGTCCGGGCACCGCGCCGACGAGTCCGAGCGTCACAAGTTTCCAGGTGACGGTGCCATCAGAGGCTGTCGTGGCGCCGATCGTGGTCGCCCACGTCGGTTCCGCGGATACGCCGCTGGTTCCGGCGACGGTCACCTGCTGAATGTTGCCGTTGCTGTCGAGGATCTGATTGCCGACCGCATATTTCGCGTTGTAGTCCCAGCGCGGGATCGCGCCGCTCGCGGCCCACATCGGCGCGGAGCCGACGAGCCCGATCACCGCAGAAGGAACGACGGTAACAGGGAGCGGACCGACATTGATCTCGATCACTTCCACGCCGTGCAAGAAGCTGGCTGCCATAATTCGTTACCTCTAATTCGTGGGTGCCGTCGGCGTGCTTCCGCCGGACTGGATCGCTGTCACGATCTCGCTGTACGAGAACGCGACGTTTACCGTTTGGCCGGCGGTTATCGCGCCGCCCGTAAGCGCCGTAATGACTCCTGAAACGGTGCTGACTGAGTAATCAACACCGGCCATATAAACAGCGCCGGTGCTGATATTGGATACTGTGATCGCGGAAACGTTGGGCTGGCCGAGCGCGATCTGATTCGAGCCGTTGAAGGTGTACTCCGCCGTCGGGACCGCTAGTGTCGTGATCGCGCCCGTTTCCATGAACGTTCCCTGCACAAACAGGGGTGTATTCAGCGGCGACCAGTTTTCGACGACAGCCGTCGGCATCGCGAAGCGCGCGATGTAAAACCACCAGCCTTCCTCATAGGTGTGAAAGCTGCGCCCGAGTGCGAATGCCTTTTTGAACCCTACGGGACGGAAGCCCAACATCGCCGCGCGAACCAGGTCGAGCAGCGCGTACGCACCGATATTCTGAAGCGGCAAGCCTGGCCCGAGTGGATCCGGCTCGCCACCGTATTTCCAGCCGAGATTGCGCGCGAGCACGCATATCTCCCAATGCTGCGTATCCTCTTGCGTGATCTGCCCGGTCGAAACCGGACGGCCATACGCATCGGACTCGAATCGCACCAGGACGACGCCCGCGGCGCCACGTTTGCGATACTTGGTCGGATCGTTTGGATACGCCTCGACGATAACGCCCGTCGGCATATTCGCCGCGAGCTGCGCAACGACAGCCTGCTCGATCGTATTCAGATCGTGCGCGACCGCAGGCGAGTACGTCGTGCCCGTCCACGAGGGAACCGCGGCAGCCATTAGGTTCCCTCGATGTAATGTTTGAGGATTTCGCCGATAGCTACTTCGTCGGCATCAGATATGCCCAGCCACGGACGCGCGGGAATCCTGGTGCTGCCTACCTGCTGAATCCACGGGTACAGGAAGCCGCCCTTGCTCTTGACGTTGGTTCCGAATTTCAATTCGGTCGCCGATGCATTGGCGTGCGTCATCCGCAACATGCGGCCGGTCGCACCGAACAATGCCTTGTGCGGATTCGGCGTGCTGGCGCGTTCGTGCGCCTTCACAGTAGAATCGGATAGCGGCGCCCACGGCGTGCCGTCCGGCGCAATCTGCTTCTCCGCCCGGCTCAATGTCGAAGCAGCCAGGCGCTTGCCGATCAACACGAATGCGGGCTCGAGGTCGATCGACCGCGCGATCGCATGCGATAGCATCGCCTGTACCGCGGCATCCTCGATAGTCGTTTCGACGACGATGCCTTCGGAAGCCATCAGAACCCCCGCAGCGATGCCCGTGTGAAGATCGGCCCGGTAAGCGGACTGACGGCCGGCGTCGCATTCGTAACCAGGACGCTCGGCGACGCGATGGGCGGCTCCGTACTCGTCGCGGAAAGTCCGAGCGTCAGATCGCCCTTCGCCACCTTTTCGAGCTTGTGAATCGCGGCATCGTATCGATCCTTCGCGTCTTTGATATCGCGCTCGGGTCGGAGTGCTTGGAGACGATACATCGCGATGTCGCAACAGAGAAGCGTCAACACAACCGGCGCAGTAACCAGCGGCAGCGTGAAACGCGATTCGAGATAGCCGTCGATCTCGGCGGACGCATCGCTGATCGCCTGCGCGATCGGCGCATCCTGAATCGCGACCGCATTCGGATCTGTGATCTCGATCAGGTCACGAGCCGGATAGCGCACGGTCATGTCGGAAATCTGCGCGTAGGACATTTACGGCCAGACCTCGGTCACAGAGATAGTCACCTTGCCCACAGCCGCATAGGGCATCGAAGCCGCCACGGAAGGATCCGAATATGCGGAAATAGTCACCTGGCAATCCGGTGCCGGCCCCGTCATTCCCGCCAGTATCCCGAGTGCGGCTGTCTGCGCCGCGGTGAAGGTCTGCGTAATGTAAGGATTGCTGGTCAGCACCGAAGTTGGTGCGTCGTTACTGACTAGGCTCGCCGTCGTGGCGGCAGTGACAGCCGCAGTGATGGCGCTCTTCGTGCCGATACCGCTCGAATAGGTATATTCCGAAAAGATACTCGGTGTAGGCGTTGCCGTCGGAGTCGCGGCGTATGCCGGCAACGGACCCCGAGGAGGCGGACCGAGAACGACCAGCGCAACAAAAAACGCCGCGAGCAGCGCGACAACGGAAACCTGGATTGCCCTACGAACCATGCGCATCACCATTCCTGTGGCGGCGCGCAAAGAGTTCCCAATCTACGCGCCGCCGTGCCCTACCTCAGCCGCCTGCCCAACGAAACTTAGGCCAGATACTCGCTTACGATCAGGTCCGCCGAATTCCGCCAGATGTTGGTCGTCGGAACCGATGCGGACGATCCCACGCCAGCCATGAACTCCGAATTCAGGAGCTGCCGTCCGACCTCTTCGAGCGAGGGCGGAACAAGCAGGAAAATGTCCTTGCCGGTCGAAAGCGCACCGAAGGGCAATCCGTCGTCACCCTTGATGGAACGCATCGCGGCGCGCGCGGCGCCGTAGTTGGCCGGATTGCTCAGATCCATATTGCTCGCATATGCGAGCTGCCAGAAGGCAACGCCTACGTTGCTGCGGCCGTCAACGCCGTAGCGCAGCTTTTTACGCATGAACATCGCTTCGTCGGTCAGCGCGTTCATGTGTGTAACTTTGTATTCCTCGCGAAGCTGGAAAATGAACGGCTTGATGGGACGCGCCGCGTCAATGATGTACCAGTACGCGCCGCCGCCGCTCGAAGTGATGTTCGAGAAAGTGGTGTCCGCCGCCGCGACGTTCTGCGGTCCCGCCGGATGGCTGGCATTGAAAAAATTGAGCCCGTCGTAACAAATCGGCACGGGCATCGTGTCGCCAGAGCCCGGGAGTGTCACCGCTGAGCCGGTCGTGGCCGCCTTCAGCATCGAGAACAGCAGCACATCGGGATGCATTTTCGTCTGCCATCCGAGGTATTCGACCTGCGAGCCGTAGATGCCGTACTGATCGTCCGAGATCGTGTCCAGATCGATCGCAACGGAGTCTTCCCAGTGCTCGTTGGTCAGCGTGTAGCTGTGAGCTTCGAGATTTTGCAGGGTGCGCTCACCGACCCACTTCTTGAATCCGCCCGTGCGGCCCAGGAACGGGTACACCGTCTGCGTCGAGGAGCTGCGAGTGATGGTCGCCAGCTTCTCATAGTACGAGGGCGGTTTCTCGAATCCGTCCTTGAACCGCGTGTCGAAGCTGATGAAAAGTGAGTTGATATTGCCCTGCGTGATTTCCATTTGATTATTCCCGTTGCCTCTGTTTCAGTTCAGCCGGTTACGCGGTCGGAGTGGTCTTCTTGCGGGTATCGACCCACACGCCAAGTGCATTGATACCGACCACAGTTCCGACAGCCGGAAGCGTGGTCGTGAGATCGCTGGTGCCGACCGTGTGGTCATTCACCGCGAATACCACCTTGCCGACAGTCGCCTGCGTCACGGCATTGGTCGTGTCGTTGTCGAACAGGAAAATCCCGTCGAGCACTTCGATCGAGATCGCGCTCGCCGAACCGAGATTCGCGGGAGCCGGGATCATCGGATACCCGGACACGTTGTGCGCATCCTGCGGGATCTCGCCATCCACGACGTTGTTCATCACGCCGACGACGATCGGAACCCCGACAAACGGCGTTGTGCCCGTCTTCGCCTGCGCGGGAACCGCCAGGCCGTTATCGTCCACCGCCACGATTGAGCCGGTGTAAACGACGGTTGCCGCCTCAACCGGAAAGGGTCCGAGATGTTCCGCGTTCCCCTTCGACTGCGTATTCCGCCCGCTTGAAAGTGCCGCCATTGCCCGTTACCTCGTCCTTGCTTGAGTAGTTATTCGCGCACGCCAACCAGCGGGCGGCCGTTGAGTGATTCCTTGCGCATCGCAGCGAAGGCTTTCGGACTCGCGCCGACCACCCGTGCGATGTGCAGTTCCGCCGGAGTAAGCGCATCGCCATCCGCCGGCTTGATTTCGGTGAAAGTGCCGTCCGCGCCCGGCTTGAGTACGGGCTGCTTGGCGATGAAGGCTCCGTAGGCAACCTCGTCCGCCGTGCAATATCCGATTGCCCATTCCCGCTGCGCGGGTGCGAGCCGTCCTTCGCGGATGTGCGTCTCGACAGCGGTTCGCGCGCGATCCGCAATCGATCGGCCCTGTAGTTCCGTGACCTGCTTGGTCACGGTGCTCAACGTGCCGCGGAGCGCCTCAGTCGCCGCATTGGCGGCTTGCTTAGCTTCCTCAGCGGCCATCTTGCGATGCTCCTCGCGCGCGGACTCCTCATGCTTCGCGCGGTGCTTCGCGGCGACCTTGCGCGCGAGCTTCGCGTCCTCTGAACGGCCGGCCTTCTCATGCTCGTCGGCCATCCGCTCCATGCAGTCGGCCATCTGGGCATCGTCCATGTCGTCGTCCGAATCGGGCGCCGCGGCGTGAGTGGCGACCTTGGCTGCTTTGGTTTTCATTTTGCTACAACGCTCCAGTGCTTCGGCGCGCAACTGATGCAGTCGCGCGGCAATTTGCGGGGTCTTAACCTTCTCGGCGGCGGCGCGGCATTCCTCGGCCAGCTTTTCGTTGGCCGCCATCGCCTCATCGTCATCGCCAGAAGAGTCACCGGCATCGTCGGAGAGGTCGCCGGCTTTCGCATCGAGCGGAGCGAGGGTTTCCTCGTCTGCGTCCTGCGTCTCCGGCGGCATATCGTCGTCGTCGATCTTGTCCGGGCTCTCAGACTGTCCCTTCGCCATATCGACGAGTGCGTCGATGAAATGAGCAATCGAAATTCCCGCAGCGTCCGCCTGTCCCTTCAGCAATCCGTATGCTTCCTCGATCGGGGTGCCTTTCTTGGCCTGGGTGGCGAGCTTGATCAGATCCAATTCGCCGGACAGATGCGCCGCCAGAAACAGTTTGCGCGCGGCAATCTTCAATTCGGGTTTCGCGGCGGCCATTTCGGTAATTTTCGCGGCGATATTCACTTTCATCTCGATTGCCCTCGCACAGATCACGGTGTCGTAGAGGTTTGGATTATTGGTGAGCGCGGCACGCAGAATTTCCTGCACCTCGCCGGTTTTTTCGTCGAATGTGAAAACGGGAGAAATGTATCGGTATTGAGGCGGCTCGTTATTCGGCCCGCGCGTCAGCGATTCTTTGCCCAGTGCCGTCCATTCGACGCGGCCCCAGATGGCGCCGTCGCGATTCGCGAGTTCTTTGATCCAGCCAGCCGCCGGAGACTCGCCGCCTTTCGGCGCCGCGAAATCGGTTGAATGATTAATGTCGAACGGCAACCCGGCCTCGAGTTGCTGCGCCTGAGTTTCGGCGATTACATCGTCGGGATTCGCGATATGGAATGGCCCGCGACCGTCGCGGCCCTTGAAGGTGCCGGAGGGAACGAGCATTACCCACTCGGGCACGCCCTGGACGCCGGGGTCGGCGTCGTTGATCGACAGCGCGTAGGTAGCAAGTGAATGAGCGGCTGCCTTCGGATGCAACTTGCCGTCATCGCCGAGTTCGGAATCGATCTTCGCGCCGGTACGTTTCGCGGCAGCTTTGATTTTGTCCCAGGCGGTGCGCTTCGCGGCGGCGGAGTCGAATTCAGTCTGATCGAAGCGCGCCTCGGCGTCGTGCACGTGTTCGGCGTCTTTGATCAGGAGGTGGCGCTTTGAACGCGGCTCCGTGAAACCGGCCTTATCGTGAGTGCCGCCGGGGGCGACGTACGCGAAGTCGGAATCGGGGAGCTTGTCCTGGTCGCTCGTGGGAACGGTTGCCATCGCCCGCAATGGGCAATTTTTACCGCGTGCCGTCAAGAAAACGCAGCGAAGTGGCTGTCTGCGTAGAGGCGGCGGAAAGGGCTGATCGTGGTTTTAACTAATCGAACGTGCGCGACGTTCAGCACATATGCAAAGTTTGCACTTAGCAAAATGGCGGTCGCGTGTCCGCGGATGCCGATAGAACAGCGCGAGCGGCAGGTTCTTGCGCCCGCACGCGCCGGCGCAATCTTTGACGGGACGCTTAGTCATTCGCGGGTTACTCATGCCAGAATCGCGGTCTAATTGGCCACGGCGGCGCAATCAACCGCGGCTTTCTACCCGCAGCAAGATCACGCCGAACCAAAACCACTTCTCGGCGCCAACGCCTATTTAGTGCGCGCCAGGGTTCCCGTTTGCGCAGGTGCCGACAAATTATCCTGCGCGGTAGATTCTTCAGTCTGAGCCTTATGCTATTCACTCGCTGCCAGCCGTTCTCTTATGGCTTTTTGGTTTATGGGCGACTGTTTTTTCAGATACGCATCGAAGTGAGCACGCACCTCGCCGCCCCAATCACGATGACCAAAGCCGGGCTGTACCTTGAGTTCCTTACCCGTCCCGGGGTCCGTCACGACCAGGCCATGCGTCGTGTGTCCGGTCCGCGAATTGTGATACTCACGAATATCCAGATCGCCGAATTCGGGTGATACCTCGTAACCGAATTCCTTGAGCTCGGGTTCGGTGACGCTGGATAAGTAGCATTTTCCGCCATTGTGTAGCAAAGGCGTGGCGTAGCCCCAGACAGGATCGTTAATCGGGCGCGTCGTACCGTCGAAATACGCGCACGTCGGACAAATCCTGCCACCGCTGACATTGTAACGCAGGTACGTCTCGCCCAGTCCCCGCGCCTTGCGCAGCGCAGCCGCCTCGGCGTCGGAATCGTAACGGCCTTCGTTAATCGCGCGGTTGCAGTTAGTTTCAAAAATATTTTTCAGCCGACCAGCCGTGCTGATATCGACCGTGCGCTCGGCGCCGGTAATCGGGTCTGTAACGACCTGCTCGCCCCACATACCGTGGAGCCGGATTATTTTTTCGGTGTTTTCCTTGAACACGTCGAACGGGAGCCCCGTCTCGAGCGCGCGGCCTATCTCGTCATGCATATCTTCGAGGAGATCGAGCTCTACCACACCTGCTATCGCGAAGGCGTTCTGTTCCGCGGCCAGCCAGCCGTCCCGGTAATCGAATGTCGGCGCGAGATTCAGCCCGCGGCGGCGCCAGTACTTGATCGCGTCCTCTGGCTGGAGATCCTCAATCTTCGCGGGCATCGGCGGCACCGGGCGGGAGTTGAACCCGCATAATCCCCTTTTTATCGGGTCGCCTCACAGATTGGCTCCCGGTACCATAACGATCTTCAATCCCGTCAATCCCTCGATGCGCTCGACCTGGATAATCGCACGATTATATTCGATGACGGCGGGATCGTGCAGGAACGGAGCTTTCTTACCGTCGGCCATAACGATCCAGCCATTCCGATCCGTGACGCACCGCTCGACCCATCCCTCGCCATCGTCCGCGGCGAGTACGTAATCCAACTGGACACCGTTCAGCAGCACATGAGCATTCGGATTTTCACGCGACGAAACTCGCATCCTACACCCGCGCGATCTCGATCCCCGACGGACGCGGAGCGGGCTGCGCCCCGCGCGCTGGCGCCATCACAAACGGCAATCCCATCTGGATCATCGTGATAAACGTCGCGGGCTGAACGAGCACCGGAACTGCCGTCTTTTCGAGGAATTCCCTTCGCGACAGCGGACGCCCGGTCTGCGCGAAGAACACCATCCGCGTCTGATTGTAGTGGTCCCAGAGCCCAGCCGCGAAAATCATCTGGCCGATCGCGGCCAGATTTTCTTCGGGCGTCGCAGTTTCCATCACGCTCAGATTCGCCGATGACGGTGCCTGCGTTTCCGTCATTTCGTCACCCGATCCTTGCAGTCCTCGACAAGCGCAAATCCGCACACGCTACACGGACGCATCAGATGCTCGTGCTGCTGCCTGTGCTGGCAGAACGCGCCGTATCCGACGAGCTCGGGCCCAGTACAATATGTCGGTGTACCCGCGATCGTGCCCTCGGCGCATTTCGGACACCAACCGCCCTGCTGCGATCCGCGTATCAGTCGCGTCGAGCAAATCTCAGTCGGACGCAGTTCCGTCGCGTGCTCGTACTCACACAGCGCGGCGACAATCGCCTCGTATCGGCCGGGTGCGTCTTCGTAGGCGGGGCTGACCGCATGCGAGACGGATTGATAGAAACTATCGAGCGCCTCGAATCTAGGGTCGGGAGGCCGGGCGGCAGCATCGTTATCGTGGACTGACGGGTAGGGGTCCATCGTTGCTCCTCGTGCGGGCGCGGGCAAGCGCCCAATCGGCGGTTTTTCTCAGTTCGGCGAGTGAATCGCGGTTGTATATCTCCGTATCTACATCGAGATTGTTGACATGCGCCTCGCTCTCGTGGCCGTCGCTCTCGCAGCCGGGCCGCGTGATGCGCCAGACCTCGCCGCCGAGTTCATGGATGGCGGCGACCTCGTTGGGAAAGCGTACGTCATCGGCGACGACGGGAAAGCCGAGCATCGGGGTTACGCTCGCGATCCAGAGCGTTACCCAGAGATCGGGGTGAATTAGATCGCGTCCCCAGTTCGTGCCGATCGATTGCATAGCCCATCGCGGCGTGCGCCCGCATAGCAACAGGGACGGCAGTTCTTTCCGCGATCCGTTGAGTTCCTCGTTGGCCAGGCCGACGGCTGCGAGCATCGCCTTGAGTGGTCCGGCGAATGGTTTACGGGTGAAGGCACGTTCGCATAGCAGCTTCGCGATTTCGCTCTTACCGGAGTGCCGGTATCCGCAGATTCCGATGATCATGCAACCATCCTAACGGCAACGCGCGTGCCTATTCGGCGCAGATAATCGTATTCGTCCCCTCAAATCTCCCGGAGCCGGCGTCCCTGTCGGCAGGAATATCGGGTCTGTTGTCTGCGGTGCGCCGACGAATCGCGGCGCGTCCTTGCGGCCGCAGTGTTTGCAGCGTCCGCAGGTCGGACAGTCGTGGTGAGTATCGATCGTGGTATTCATTTCTTCCTCGCGCTCCAACGCCCGGCCAAATTCGAGTTAAACAGCGCGCGCGTCAGCAGCGCCTTCAGCTTCTTTGGATCCATATCCGGCGCGACACGATCGAGCCTGTGCTTCAAATCCTCGTAACTCATCGCCTCGCGTACCGCCGCGAGTATCGGCTCGACCAGCGGATCCATTACTTCCTTCCAGTGTTCCGCCGTCAGCCGCTCCGCAAATTCGTCGCCCATCGCCGCCGGACTCTTGCCGACACGCGCGCGCGTCGGTGGCCGCCGCGCACGATTCACAGCAACGCGCGAATTTATATCCGGTGCGTCCGCGCCCTCGGAATCGCCCGGCTCATGCACATCCTCAATCGGCGTCTTTATGCGATCCGTCACCTTCGTCGGCGGCGTGAGTATCTTCTCGCCCGGCTCCGGTTTCGGGAGCTTGAGCTTCGCGCGTACCGCATTCTCGCCAACCTCGAAGCCGCTGCCGGCGAGATCGATTATCATTTTGACGAATGCAACTTTATCCTCGTCATCCGGCATTCCGAGGCGCAGCTTCGGATAGCGCCCTGTCGATGGCGGTCCATAATTCAGATCCGCCACGGGCCGCACCAGATCGCGATTCAGGGATGCCTCAACGCGCTTGGCGTCGCCCTCGAGCACCTCGAGCTCGACACCACGGTGTACTTTCGCTGCCGCATGGCTGCCGCCGCCGGAGCCCGGTAGCTGTGTCGTCAGCGTCTGCCCGAGCACGACCTTACTGACCAGCGCCTCCAGATACGCGAGATAATCGCCGAACAAGGTGACGTTGCCCGAAATCGACGCCGGTGTCACGAATTCGAGAGACATACTCTCCGGTATCACGCCGGCCATATCCGTGCCGAAAGCGCCCACCGCTGCGAGCAGCGCCTGCTTGTCCGCGTCGGTTGCACCCGGATTATACTTACCCAGGCGTAGCGGCATGCCGAAACGCTCGGTAAACATCGCCCAGTCTTTTTGCGCAAGGTTGCGGAACAGATAGGTCCACGCGATGCACCGCGCCATACCGGCGCGAATCGGTATGCCAGATTTGGCCTTTCCGAGATGCGTGATGAATTTCCACGGCGCGAGCGGTGCCGTCATCGGCTGCATGCCGATCTTGGTCGCCTGTACGTTCCAACTCCAACTGCCTTTGAAATGCGACGATCCGGGCGGCGCGTCATTCGACGTGCGCAGGATCGCATCCAGATCGCCGCGGCTGTTCAGGCTGCGGACGAGTATTTGCTCACCGCCGATCCAGTCGAACATGAACCAGCGCGGGTCGCGCCACTTGAGCGCGCGCGGTACCCACCACAGATCCCCCTTCAGCCGTTTCTCGGTATCCCAGATGAGTTCGGTCGCAGAGAATCCCTTGCCTACAGCATCGAGGATATCGAAAATATGATCGCGTAAATTCAGTTCGGTCTCGTCAAGCAGCACGCGCCGGACGAAATCGGCAATAGCCACATCCTCGGGATCATCGGAGGCTGCATCGATCGTGATGTCGAGAGAGGCGGTGGCGCCCTTCCGCTTCGTGAGAACGGCAAGGTAGTGGTTATCCTTCTCTTCCATTTCCTCGGCGAGCTCGAGGTAGAGATATGGGTCGCCAATATCGGAAGATCGCAGGATGGCATTGAGTTTGATCGGATCCAAATCGATCGAAGGATAGTTGCGGTCTTGGATAGTACGTAAACCTAAAAATTGCGGCGCGGCTTGCTCGCCCTTCAGGAGTGACGTATCGATGGTGCGGCCGTAGGCGTCAAAGAGTGCCATCGTCATGCTCCAATCGGCGCGACCGGCGCGCGGCGATCCCACGGCTCACCGCCGCGGAATGCTTCTTCGAGATTCAGTCGCCAGGAGGCAAAAAAATCCGGCGGCTGTATTCCGACAGCGCCATGATGGAATTCGAGAAACTCCTGCGCGCGGGCGAGCTGCATCCAGCAAATGTCGATATATGCGGCTCGGAAAATCTCGCGCGCGGCGAGGGCGAACGTGTCAGGCATCGGGAGATTCCCCGGTCGCGATATGCGCGATCCATTTTTCGTGCGCTTCGCGCCACCATTCCTGCACGGCCGGCGTTTCTGAGTAGCGGGCAATACCAGCGTGCGGCCAGAATTCCGGTTCGATCCCTATGAAGCAGCGGAAGTCGCAGGCGAAAACCTCGACAGGCGATCGATGCCACGTACCGCCATGACCGAAAATATTTTCGAGCCCCCGCAGCTTTGCGTATTCCTCGATGAGCTTCCCGGATCCAAATGCAGGTAACGTACCTTCCTTCGATGGATAGAATAGCCGTTCGAGCCAGTTCTCCACGTGATGCCCGTACTCATGCGCGACTAGATATCGCGTCATTGCCGGATGCGGCGGGATGCGCTTGGCGTGAAGCACGACATAGCCGAGTTCGTCGGCGGCTGATTTACCCTCGCGCACGCAATCTGAGCACCGGCAACCGGATGCCTCGTAGTTCGAGAGGCCGTTGGTCCGACTCATGCCCTCGAACGGAATGAGAAAATAGGTAAGCGAGTAACCGAGTGGCCAGACCTGTACGCATCGATCGGCGAATAGCGCCGCCAGCTTCGGATCGTGCGCATAGGCCGGGAACGGATCGACGGGTTCGCCGCGCCATTTCAGTCCGGGCAACATCACGGACGGAGCCGATCCGGCAAAAGTCCATTGCAGCCTGTCCGCATTTACGTCGATGATTTCGAGTTTATGTTTTCTCAAAACGGCTGCTCGTTGACATTGAGAATCGGAACGGCAAAATGCAGGTCTAGCGACCATATCCGATTGAAAATGTTTTCCCGGATCGGTGCGCAATGCGTCACGCCCAGCGCCTGAACGAGCACCGGGATATTGCCGTGATGCCAGCAGATCAGCACCTTCTTATGATCGTATTTTTTCTTGCGCAGGTGGCGCGCCAGCTTTTTGAAATCCGCGTCAGCGAAATCCAGATTGAGCGGCAGATTCAGATGCGCGGCCGTCGGCAGCATCGTGAGTTCGGGACGGCAGTTTTCCTTCGACGATGCCGCCGCGAAAATAAAATCCGGTGCGTAGAATCGATCGAGGTATCGCGCGAGCAGCAACGCCCGCGAGTATCCGGACAGGGAGAGGCCGCGATTCGCCGGATCGACGGGTTTCTCCGCGTCCCGGATGATGTATATGCGATCCGGTTTCACGGGCGGACCATTTGTCTAATTGCGTTTGACATTTCAGAGCGCGCGATCCTGCGTCCGTGCTCCTCGCGCACCTTGAAGCGCCGCTCGAATCCGGCCTTGTGCGGCTTGCAGAGCGCGCAACCCCGATAACGGCTGTGCCGATAGAACTTCATTACCGCCGATGCGCCCGAGCGACAGCCTTGCGGCGACGGTCGCGATAATTCTTATGTCCCGTGGCTCCAGCGTCCCGGTTGGCATGCGCCTGGTGCCACTGCCCGCGATGCGGATTGCGCCGATGGGATCGCGGCGCGGAATTCAGTAACGCAGAAACGTCCGGTGCCAGCGGCCCCATCGGATTGCCGGCTATCAGCCGCAGACCGGCTTCGAGGCCGCGCACGGCTGCGAGGTTCCGGCGCAGTGCGCGCCGCGACGCGCCACCGTCATTCGGTTCGTAGCGCACGGGGCATTCGCGCCGATAGGCGATCGACAGATCGCGGCCTGTGGGCTTGCGCGGCTTAGATGCGGGCGTCGTATTCATAGCCCCACCATGCCATAGCGCGCGCGTGCCTATTCCCGGGACCGCATGCTAGGCTGATAGGCCATGATCCGCCTCGTCTATACGACGGCCTGCCACGATATTTCCGAGCTGGATTTCACGATCCGGACCGAATGCGCCGCGTTTATCGCGGATGCGCAGATCGATTCGGTATGGGTGGCGGATTCGACAACGGGCCACGTACTCGCGCGCATCGTGGACCGCGCCCAGGACGGCGATCCGAGGAACAATCCGCGGGCGATCGCGATTCGGATCGTTAAGGCGCAGCGGGATCTGGCGCGCGAATTGATGCTCCGGAAGATGCAGCCGTAGTAGAGCCAGGCGCGGATATTTTCAGGCCCGAAAGCGCGCGATGCGTAAAGTCCTTGCCGCTCTAGGGCCAAATCGCAGCGCAAAATCTTTCAGACCGCTCTTGACAATATGCGTGGGCTGCGCTAATATCCATCTTGTGAGCGAGAGAACAAACGAGGAGGAAAGGACGATGACAACGGCACAGAAGGAAGCGATGGCTTACATGGATTCGATTGACGCTAATGCGGTCCGTTTTCCGAGCACAGGCTGGATTTGGAAGGATGATATCCGACGGCGCGAATGCATCGCGGAAATCGTGATACGCGAAGCGGCCAAATGCGCCAATCAAGATGCGAGCGTCGAGCGCCAGCAGTAACCCGCGCGGATCTGACCGCGCCGCAACCAAGGGAGAATGACGATGGAAAAAGTAGTGCGTACCGCTGAGGAAGAAGCAAAATTTCAGGAATATCTACGCAGCCGCAAACCCGACGATGATTTTATGTCGGCTGACGAGCTGGCCGCTGAGGAAGACGGCGGCGATTTCGACGACGGCTATGGTGATCGCTAACCCCGCGCGGAGCTGACCGCGCTTAACCGCCCGCGAGGGCTGAGGTAGGATGATGACATACGGGAGACTCAGGCAGACCCTAGCCGATTGCGAGAATCACTCGCGCGGAGGGCACGACGATGACTAACACGGATAGGCAGGTCCGATACGCGATGCGCCTGCTCAGCGAGGCGGGATATTCCACCCGCTTCATGGACTCCTCTTTTAGAACTCTCGGCGCAAGGATGCGCGAACGCTCTGGCAGCGTGGAGGCCTGGCTGCGTAATCACTCGGATATTTCTTCGTTGATTGACGGCTTGCGCAAGGAGAAGGGAGAATGACGATGGTGCAAAAACACGATCTCGAATTTGCGGGCATTGGATTTGAGTCGATGGCGGATGCTGAGCGATGGTTTGACGGGGCCGACCGCGATGAGCTGGAGGCAGCTGCTCAAGCGCTGCGCATCGATGTGGACG
>Ga0307373_10006830_pt1 | contig 18007 bp, 12 predicted proteins | sample OX2MG_FD_202534 | JGI IMG/M metagenome (GOLD analysis project Ga0307373, IMG submission 202534) | Soil microbial communities from Risofladan, Vaasa, Finland - OX-2 | ecosystem: Environmental > Terrestrial > Soil > Coastal area > Acid sulfate soil | place: Finland: Risofladan, Vaasa | collected... | reverse complement strand
TTCATCTCGCCGCAACAAACCCCGCCGCAAACGAAAAGCAAGCGGCCGCAGGCCGCGGTTTCGTCATCGCGCCTGACGCGCTTCCGTATCCAAGGCTCGTCCGAGTTGCGCCTGGAAATGATTACGAAGAGAAGGTTGTTCTTCAGGTGAAACCGGCTCAAAGCAAAACGGGCGACAGCACTCAACCTGTCTGGGGCCCGTACCGGTTTTCTGTAAGTTATTCCGCAGACTATGCGAATGCCGAAATATTGGCCCGCGATATCAATGCCAACCTCTGGCGCGGCCAGGTGAACAGCAACGCCGTCACAGTGAATTTGCAGCCGCCGGCGGCGCAGGGCTCGATTACAGGAACCGTTCTTGACTCCATCGGACGCCCTTACAGCGGGGCACTGGTCACCCTCAGCGACGATAACCAGAACCCCATTCATCAACTGGACTCCGACATCGGTGGCCGATTCTCATTCACGCACCTTCCCTTGGGCCGTTACTGGGTCACGGTGCGCGAACCCGGCTCTGCTCATGACACCTCAGTCTTCCGCCACATCGACGTCAACGAATCCGGGTCGCCCGCGACCGCTGAGATCATGCTGCTCCCCGTCGAAAGCAATAAATCGGACCGGCTGCTGCACAAGCCCGTGCTTTTCCATGTTATTGATAACAAGGGTCGTCCACTTGCCAAAGTTAAACTGGGCATCTTGTATTCAACGGGGGGCGTTATCGAAGACCTCAAGGCTCAGACAGGCGGGGACGGATTCGTTGCAATCAGCCTGATTCCCGGCTCAAATCTTGTGACGCTACGTCTGGAGGGATGCAAAAACGAAGACCGGCGGGCCGACGTGGCGCAGGGTCCGGGAGTGGATGGATTCAAATACATCTTCGAGTGCTCCAGAAAATGACACCCTTCCATCCGGCCGGTTGTGATGGCGCCGGCTGTTGTGATCCTTTAGCCCAATGCGTGATACGTGGAACATGCGTTCCCTCTAATGTAAAATGGCCGATTGTGCGACCAGGCCGGCATAGGCGTTGATTCTGCGTGGGCAAACGTTCCGCCGATTAGAGCACACTGTCCCTTCAAGGTAGTTTTATGCCTGTAACATGCAGCATTATTATCCCCACACGGAACCGGCCCGCCTTATTGCGCGAGACGCTGGAGGCCATCGGCCGGCAGAGCGAAAGGGATTTTTGCGTCATCGTGGTTGTGGACGGCGAAGATCCGAAAACTCGCGCCCTGGCTGACACGTACAAAGCGCCGTATCCGTTGCGTTGGATTTTTGAGCCGGAACACAAAGGCCAGGCCTCAGCCCGCAACGCCGGTGCAGACGCCGCGGAATCAGAAATCCTGCTCTTTCTCGACGACGACACCACTCCTGCTCCCGGCTGGCTTCACCACCATCTGAAGCATCACCGCGCACATCGAGGAGGGTTCGACATCGCCGTGTTCGGAAGGGATATTGATCAGTATATCCACCCTCCCCGCTCCCATACGGAGCAGTACATGCGCGAGATGCGAAACCAGACGCTTGCCGAGTTTGAGGCCTATCACGAGGACGAGTCGCTGGAATTCAGCAAGGGCATATCCTTCGGGCTCAACGGCTCCATTCACCGCAAGGCGTTCCTGGCCATGGGCGGGTTTGATCCCAAATTGCATTACATCGGCGAGGACTTCGACCTGGGAGCGCGCTTGCACGACAGCGGCGTTCAATGCCAATACGAACCCGATGCCGTCGTGCATCATCACGATACGAAAGACGGGATCGAGTATTACGACTCCATCATGCGATGTGCCGGGCAATGCGACGTTTATCGTCGGCGCGAAAAAAAACAACGCAATGATCGGCTCCAATTGCTGGCCCAGCTCCACTACGGCAGCTATTGGCGAAGGCTGGTCCATCGCCTGGCCTGGTTTTGCCCCTGGCTCTTTCGCCTGGCCGCGTCCCTGTCCCGAAAGGTAACGGACACAACGGGCTCCAGGCTGAGCTTTCGCCTTTGGTTCAAGCTGGGCGTGGGCGAATACTGGAAAAGCGTGCGCGCAGCAGGTGAAACCCTCGAATCGTTGCGCGATTTATTCCCCTCGCGGGCGCCGATTGTAATGCTTCACAGCATCTCCACAGCCAGGGAACGCTATCTAAAAACGTATTGCCTTTCACCCCGGCGATTTTCGCAGTTTATGGAGTGGGTCAAGAAAGCAGGTTACACCCCCGCATTGCCCACCGAGTGGGAGAGCCTTACGGCCTCCCGCCGCCGCGTTATCCTGACCTTTGACGACGCGTATGACGACTTCTTAAGAGATGCCTTTCCTGTCCTTCAGCGTTTCGGATTCACGGCAACCGTTTTTGTTGTTGTTGATCGTATCGGGAAAACGAATGACTGGGACCAGTCAAAGGGGTATCCGACCCGACGGCTCCTCTCGCTGGAACAGATTCGCGAACTGCACCGTCACGGGATCCATTTTGGGTCGCATACGCTAACCCACGCCTGGCTTACCCGCCTCCCGGATCGTGATCTCGAACGCGAGGTCCGTGATTCAAAATCCAGGCTGGAAGACCTGCTCGGGGCGGAGGTCCCGTGTTTTTCGTATCCATATGGCGCTGTGGACATGCGGGTGCGGGCGGCTGTAGCGCGGGCGGGTTACAAGGTGGCGGTGAGCACAAGGGAAGGACTGAACGGCTGGGAAGACCGTCTCTGCCTGAAACGGGTCAATGTATGCGACACTGACACCATGCTGGAGTTCAGACTGAAGCTTGCAAGGGGCATCGATTTTCGTCAAAGGACCAAAGGTTACCTGGTCGAAAAAGGCCTCTATCGAGCGCCGGCCCAGGCCCCGGAGAATGAAGACCGCGTCCGGGAAAGCGGCGGCTCGGAGACACCGGAAGATTCTGCCGGTATCGTAACGCCCCCCGTTTCAGACTCAAAGCATTGACGGCAAAGCCAGCGGTGCGTTGAAATCTTGATTGTCCCGATCACAACATCCGCGCACGGCAGCCGAGATATCGAACCAGCGACATGAGGGCACGATGAGCGGGCTCGGGGAGCGCAATTCAAAGGCGGACATGCCGGGACACGGTGTAAAGTTCACGGTCATTGTCACCACCTACAATTACGCACACCTGCTTCCGGACGCTTTGCGGACGGTTGCCGCGCAGACCGTTCCGGATTTCGAACTTCTGGTTGTCGATGACGGCTCAACGGATAACACGGAAGAAGTTGTGGCTCAATTCCGTCCGCAGTTCCGAGATTGCAAGTATCTGAAAAAACCTCACTCAGGACCCGCCGACACCAGGAATTTTGCGGTTCGGGCTGCCCAGGGCACGCATATTGCTTTTCTTGACGCAGACGATCTCTGGTCACCCCATTACTTGAGTACAGTGCAGGAAGCTTTCAATGCCCATCCGGAAGCGGAGATGGTCCTGTTCGAGGGAATCACGTTTTGGAGCGAAAACCGAACCATCACCGACACAGCTTTTATTGAGGGCATTCCGCCCTTGCGAGGACCGGCCCGCGCTGCACGCGATATCTTCGCGATCCTTCAAGTTCTTTCCCCCACCGGAATGGTGTTTCTCAAAGCGCTTTACGACCGGGTCGGTCCTTTTGAAACTCAGACCTTCGGATGGTTCGGAGAGGACCTCGACTGGACGCTCCGCGCCCTGTTGGCAGGAGCCTTTTGCGTCTGCTTAAAGCAGCGGCCCTACCTCTATCGGCGTCATGACGCCAACCTGACGAACAAGGCGGCCGACTCGTTCCGGGCATGGCTTTCGATCTATTCCGAGACGTTGCGGCAAGACCGTGCAGATCCGGAGCTCAAAGCTTTGGTACGCGGCATGATCAGGTCTCATTCGGTGCGCTTCCTGACCACCTGCTCAAAACGTGAGGGAAGGCCTCTGCTTCGCCTGGGAATCGAAACGCTGGGTGGGGACTCGCGGATCAGACTGTGTTATCTGGGAACGTACCTGGGCCTGGCAGGCCTGCTGAAACTTCTCAAACGGATCAAACAATTCGGGCGCCGCTTGTTCCGCAAGAAATTGGCCATTGATCTGGGCGCGCCCCCTGAGGCCATCTTCGACGCTTTGCCCAAGTAGTTTCATGATCGGTTCACGGTTGTGAGGAATTTAATCCGTGCGGCCCGCGGCATCCTCCGGCTGTTTGAAACGGGTCGTGCAGAGCGATGCAGGGAGAGGCTCCGCCACGCTCTGCATGGCGGATTGGGATTATGCTTCCTGGGCGGTTCCCTTTTCCATCTCAGCGCCCGTTGACCAAACCATGGGCGCAACTTTGGGTTGCGGACCTTGTCTGATTCGGGCATGCTTGCTCCCTGAGCCCATGAACCGGCTCGCGTCCCTCTGAGGCTATGTCCAAATCGCAATCGGCTACCGGCAAGCAGCAACTGAAGAACGCGATGCGCGAAGAATGGGACGATTGCGCCCATGGACAGTGGAGGTACTATATCTGGGCGGAAGCGGCGGATTCTGAGGAATCATTTCGCACTTCCGGAGAGCGCGATTACCATAGGTACGTGGCCGGCTTTCTGGCAGCCTTGCACCTTGATCCGGCCGGCGGGGTCGCACTTGAAATCGGCTGCGGTCCCGGCCGCCTGTCAGAGTTTTTTGCCCGTGATTTCCATGGACTGATAGCGCTCGACGTTTCCAGGGAAATGCTGAAGATCGGGCGTAAGAGAGTTCCGGCAGACAACGTGCTCTGGCTGTGCAACGACGGATTAAGCCTGAGTCCCATTGCCGATAAATCCGTGGATTTCATTTTCACCCTGAGCGTGTTCCAGCAGATCCCGGATGCTGCAACCATCGCCTGTTATGTGAAGGAGGCGGGACGGGTGCTCAAACCGGGAGGCTGGTTTATATTTCAGGTGATGAACCATCCCCACCTGTCCCTCGGATCATGGACCGTATCGCTTTTTTTGTCCCGCAGGTTTCACGTTCCGCGCCTCCGGGTTTACAAGCCGGATGCGCTTGACGCAGGCCCGGTCCGATTGGGAATCATCCGAAAGGCTTGCGCGGGATCGGGCCTGGAGGTCTCCCGCGTGCTTCAGCGCTGGACTCAAAACACCTGGGTATGGGCTCGCAAGAAACCGTGAGCCCTGGCAGAAAAATGATGTGGACGATCTTTTGGGGAATCCTGATTGTGGCGGCTGTGGCGGATGCGCTGGGCTTTCTGCTGTGGTATGCGTGCAACTGGCCGCGCTCACAGGTGCTGGGACCGGCGCTGGTCCGCGGCCCGGCTGATGGAAAGCGAATCGCTCTCACCTTTGACGATGGCCCTTTGCCGCCCTACACGGAACAGATTCTCGATATCCTTCAGTCGCGCAAAGTCTGCGCCACATTTTTTGTCTGCGGCAAAGATGTGGAGCAGCACCCGGAAATCCTCCGCCGCATTCACTCCGACGGCCACACAATTGGAAATCACACCTGGTCGCATCCTTACCTCTACTTCATGGGCCGCGCGAAAATTGCGGAAGAGATTGACCGCACCCAGAGCGCGATTCACCAGTCTATCGGATATACACCCAGACTTTTCCGCCCTCCTTATGGCGCGCGCTGGTTTGGTCTCTTCCCCGTGCTGCGCGAACGCGGAATGCGCCTGGTCCAGTGGTCCCTTAGCGGAGACGACTGGAAACTGGGAGCCGGGGCCATTGTGACCACCGTGCGCGCCGGCCTGTGCCCGGGAGCGGTGATTCTGCTGCACGATGGCAGGCAACCGCCTGGAGGCTATTTACAGGGTTTATTGAGAGCCGTTGCGCAGAGCGCGAACCGCAGGAACCAACCGTTGGCGCCCCGCCAACCTGACAGCGACGCCTCCGAAACTGTCAAAGCTCTGCCTGAAATCATCAAGGCCGCACGGGAGATGGGATATGAATTTGTTTCGATCGAAGATCTTTTTTCCGTCCGCCCGGACGCGGGCAATCTTGCGGCAACAACATGAAACAATTCGATTCGCCCTTGATCCCATGCCCTGACTCCGTTAGAATCTCGTGGACTGGGAGAATGGAGTTACGCGAAGCGATGGTTCCCTGGCAGGGCAAGGCGGATAGGACGGCCGAATCCAGTTAGTTCTTACTTGCATGGAAAGTCTTAATAAAAAAGAAGCCATTCTCCTGACCGCAGCCGTCCTGGTGGGCGGTTGCATCTTCCTTTATCTCAACCTGTTCTATCTTCCTCACATACCATTCCATTTTTACGGCGGAAAAAGCACTTACCTGTTCAATGCCCGGCGCATGCTTGATGGGCAGTTGGTGTATCGCGATTTTTTCCAGCACACGTTGCCGGCCACAAACGTCTTCTACTTCCTCCTGTTCAGCGTGCTGGGCGTTCATGCCTGGATTCCGAACGCGATGCTGCTCCTGCTCGGTCTCGGCCTTGCGTGGCTCATCCTTATTATTTCCAGGAAACTCATTCCCGGCCGGACGGCGTTTCTTCCGCCCGTTCTGTTCCTTGTTATCGCTTGCTCCAACCGGTCTGGCGCCACGCACCAATGGTTCAGCATCCTGATGGTGATGGCTGCCATCGCTCTGCTGATCGACCGTATCACCGCGCTGGGCCTGGTGGGCGCCGGAGCGCTCTGTGGACTGGCCACCTGTTTCAGCCAGTCGCGAGGCATCTGGGCCGAAATTGGCCTGGCTGCTTTCCTGATGTGGGCGGTCTACAAGAAGGTCTTATCCTGGCAGGATTGCCGGCAGGCCCAACTCTACCTGTGGGCGCCCTTTCTGACGATCCTTGTGGCTTTTAATGCCTATTTCGCGTTGGAAGCAGGGATAGGAAGATTCCTGCACGATACCGTCGCCTTCGGTTTTCGATACGGGTCCGCCGCAACCTGGAATTCTTTCCATGCCTATATGACGGACGTGCCCGCGATCCATCCATGGTATCGGCTTCCGGGGTTCATCATCTGCCTGCTTGTCTATCTGCTGGTGCCTTTGATTTATTTTCTGTTTTTCGTGCGTCACTGGGACGAAGAAAAGGATCTTCCTTCTGAACCCTGGGACCGCCTTCTCATGCTCTGGTTCGTTGGCTTCGCGCTCTTCCTGAGTGTGGCAACAGCGCCCTCGTGGATTCGCTTGAGCACGGTTTCCCCGCCCGCTGTGATTCTGCTGGTCTGGCTTCTCAATTTCGAGGGACGATTCCAGAAGGTCCGGATTGCGGCTGTGGCAGCGCTGGCATTTGCCCTGGCCATCGGGCTGACCGCTGAACGCAGGCTGCAGTGGCATGGCTATGCAACGACTCCCATTGGGAAAGTCGCTATGCTGGACCGCTCGCAATGTGACGAGGTCAATTTCCTGCTCGGCAAAACCCGGCAGGGTGAGTACCTGTTCGGCAACAACGGGCTTGGATTTTTGCTGGGGTTGCGGGACCCGGCGCGGGTGCCTTTCGTTACTTCTTCAGACTACACGCGGCCCGAGCAGGTTGCCGATGTTGTGGAAAGCCTTAAAAACCATCCGGTTGAGTACGTCTTTTGGTCACCCTTCCTCGACTTGCCTCAGGAAAACCCGACCTCTCCAAGCCACCTGGCGCCGTTGTATGCCTATTTGATCTCGCATTATCACATCGCAAAGGTTTTTCCGAACAACGACATGCTTTGGGGAAAAGGCCTTAAACTGCCCCCGGCACCTCCGTTTGAGGTCGACATGCCGGCGGCGTCCCAGCCTTCGACAAGCGCCCCAATCCCCGTGCCTTAGGGGTTGTGATGGAAAAACAGCACGATTTTCCCGTGCTGTTGACACTTTGCAGGGCGTCATTGGACTCGCGGCGGCTATGGCTGCGCTGGCGCCCAGGACTTTCTCCTCGAAGGGCTGAGGCTTCGGTTAGTATCGTTGGTTGCGCCCGCGTAGGATGACGGTTTAACTCAGCGAGGTTCGCGTGGCTTTCAGTTGGCTCGACCTGACCGTAGTAATCGTCTATCTGGTGGCGGTGACGCTGCTGGGCGCGCGTTTCGGCAAGCGTCAGCATACCCTGCACGACTACTTCCTGGGAGGGCGGCAGCTTCCCTGGTGGGCCATCGCTCTCTCCGTCGTCTCCGCTGAAACCAGCATCCTGACCATCATCAGCACTCCAGGAATCGCCTATGCCACCGACATGGGCTTTCTTCAGCTTGTCTTTGGCTATCTGGTGGCGCGCGTGGTGGTCAGCTTTGTCCTGATCCCAAAATACTTTGCCGGGGAACTCTATACCGCCTATCAGTTGATTGAGCGCCGTTTTGGCCGCGGGCTCAAAGTCTTTACGGCGGGCCTGTTCCTGGGCAGCCGCGCCCTGGCTGAAGGAGTACGGGTCTTTGCAATTTCAATTGTGATCGAAGTCATTTTCAGGACGGGAGTTCTGACGGCCGTCCTGATCATCACGGCGCTGACACTTTTCTACACGTTCGAAGGCGGGCTGACGGCCGTCATCTGGACCGATGTCACCCAACTTTCGATTTATATCATCGGCACCATTGTCGCCCTCGCGCTGGCCATTCGGGGCATTCCGGGCGGCTGGCCGGAAGTGGTGCATCTGGCCGCCATTTCAGGCGGAAAATTCACAATCTTCAACTTCCACTTTAACTGGCATCAGCCGTACCTGTTCTGGTCCGGGCTGATCGGCGGAACGTTCCTGAGCAGCGCCAGCCATGGGACGGACCAGTTGATTGTGCAGCGGCTGCTTGCAGCCAAAAATAAGCGCCAAAGCCAGGCGGCGCTGCTGGCAAGCGGACTGCTGATTCTGTTCCAATTTGCACTGTTCCTCGTGGTAGGGGTGGTTCTGTTTGCTTTTTATCATTTTCATCCGCCTGCCCATGCATTCACCCGCCCGGACAAAATCTATCCCACCTTTGTGATCACGCAATTGCCCGAAGGGCTTGCCGGCTTGCTGACCGCGGCCATCCTTGCAGCGGCCATGGCGAACCTGAGCGCTGCGTTCAACTCTCTGGCCTCCAGCTCGGTGGTGGATTTCTACAAGCCCTTCATCCGTCCTGACGCCGACCAGAAGCACTACCTCCGCGTCTCCCGCGCCATGACCCTCTTCTGGGGAGCTGTGCTGATTGTCATTGCGGTCATCGCGCAGTATCTCCATGAGAGCGTCCTGGTGCTTGCGCTGACCATCGCATCCATTCCCTACGGAGCCATGCTGGGAATTTTCCTGCTGGGCGTTCTAACCCAACGGGCGACCTCCCGAGGCGCCCTGGCGGGGGCCGCGCTGGGTTTATCCGTCTTAATCATGGTCGTCGTGGGAAATGCATTGGGCATGGTTGATATCGCCTGGACGTGGTACGTCGTCATCGGGACGCTGGTCACGTTCATTGCCGGATTGATCGCCAGCGGCAAGCCGGCAACCCAAAAGTTGGCTCAATAGGGCACGAAGGCCCCGAAGATCAAACTTCCCGTCTTGACGAACGGGGAGCGCTGCCGTTACGCTCATCGAGACATATGAAAACAGGGAATCAATACAAACGTTATCTCAGCCTCGCTGCGGTTGCCCTCGCTTCCTTGATTTGGGCGTTCCGCCCCGCAAGTTTTCTGACGAACCCACGTGATTCCAGGCAGGCAGCCAAACCATCTCCGGCAAACCGCGCAGGCAACGGCCGGGAGGATTTGAAGGGGCGCCAGCAGGATATCAAAACCATGCGCGCGCGCGTCATGGCTGCAAGGCCTCTTGCCCTGTATTACTCCATGGGGGATACCTTCGGGCTCGACTCGCTTACGGAGCATGCTACAGAAATGACCGTCCTGGCTCCCCAGTGCTACTGGCTGGATCAGGATGGGAATATCCAGGGAAGCATCCCTCCACCCGTCATGGAAGCAGCCCGGCGGGCGCGTCTGCCGGTCATGCCCCTGCTCTATAACCGTGACTTCAGCCGATCGGATGCGACCGCGCTGCTCAATAACCGCGGGTTGCAAAGACAGGTGATCAAGAGCATGGCCGATATCGCCAGGCGGGAAAATCTGCTGGGTTTTCAACTTGACCTTGAAAATGTTGATCCTCACGACGAAAACCTCTACAGCCGGTTCGTTCGTGACGCCGCAGAGGAACTTCATCAGGACGGCAGGCTGCTAAGCGTCGCCGTCATTCCACGCTTCCAGGATTCCCGCCCAAACCAATGGTCAGCCGCATACGACTATCCCGCCCTGGCCCGAGCGGCCGACTTCCTCACTCTGATGGCTTATGACAACTCAGGCCGCAATGGTCCACCGGGGCCCATCGCGGGCTACGATTGGGTCAAGCAGGCGCTTGAATATGCCGTGGGGCGCGTTCCCCCGGAGAAGCTTCTGCTGGGCATCGCCTTGTACGGCCGCGAGTGGACCCAAAGCGGACGCGGCATCGAGGCGCGTACCCTGCCCTATCCCGAAACGAGGGCGCTGCTCGACCGGCTTTCGCTCACACCCCGGTGGGATGAAAAGCAACGGTCGCCGTGGTTCGAGTATCGCACAGGGGGCGCCATGCGCAGCGTGTGGTATGAAAACGCCCGGAGCATTCAAGAAAAACTGAATCTCCTTGAACGATTCCGGCTGAGGGGTTTTGCCGCATGGCGGCTGGGGATGGAAGACCCGCGGCTCTGGTCACTGGTTTCCGCGATGCGCCAAAGCAGCCCGGCCGTTCCGGCGCGCCACAGCGCAGCCGGCTACTGACCGAGGCGGGAAAACCGCTGTGGAGTTTACCTTGGTTGAGGACAATGCCCGGCAAGGAGCGCCACAGCGTTCCTAAAGGAGCGCTGCCCGCTGGGCCGCGTGAATCAACAGAAGAGGAAATATCCCATGAGCTTTCGACTTCGCCGCTGGTCTCTATTCCCCATCATTTTGGCCCTTGCCATCGCCTACGGATACTTCTCCGCGCGGGAACATCAAAGCCCCGCCGGGAACGCTTCGCCAGCGGTTTCCGTTGCCGGCCCGGCATCCATTCAGGGTCCGTATTTCTCCGACCGCGATCGCATTGCCGACCGCATCATCGCCGCCATCAATAGCACCCGGCATACCCTGGATATCGCGGTCTATAGCCTGACGCAGCCGGACATCACGGCCGCCATCGAGGCGGCCCGTCGGCGGGGAGTCCGGGTGCGAATCGTCAGCGACGAGGAGCAATCTCGCGACCGGCATTCGGAGGTTGATTACCTCAGGTCCCGCGGAGTCCCGGTTCGTTTGAGTAACGGATACAGAGGAGAGCGTTCGATCATGCACAACAAGTTCGCCATCTTCGACGGAAATCTTGTTGAAACCGGGAGCTTCAATTGGACGACAAGCGCCAGCAGTTACAATTTCGAAAATGCCATCTTGATTGCAGTTCCGGAAGTTTCAGCCCAGTACGAAGGCGAGTTCAACCACATCTGGGCGCAGGCCCGCTGATTCAGAGCAGATTGCGCCGGCCCGCATGCTGGAAGCATGCGGCAGCGAAACTTATTTCTTCTTCAATGCCGGCATAATGTATTGGGTAATCAGCGTTTCGTACTCCTGCCGAACCTGATCCGTAATCGGAGCAGATGCCAGCGGACCACCACCGGTGGACTTCAAATAAAGATCACCCGTCCCGCCCAGGGGCCCCGGATCGATCTTTTCATATTCGGCGCCGTCCGCTATGCCAAACTGGTAGATCTGTTTCACGTTATACGTTTTCAGTTGAGCCGGGGTCAGTTTGCCCACGCTGCGGACGTAAATCCGAAGCCGACCAAAGTAGCGGCCCTTGTCATAGTCAACGCGGATCACGTGCTGAAGTTGGGTCGTCGGATCCTGCGGATCGGCATACACATTGGTCAGCAAATAAAAATCGTTGAGCTTGCCTCCGTAAGAGTCGTCCAGTAATTGATAGAGCATGTAAGTGGGATCATCCGGGCTGACGGCTGGTTTCTTCCGCCTGGCCCATGCAGATGGCATGGCAACAGCAAGCAGGCTTATGCCCGCCAGGACAACAACCGCACACTTCCCCTTCTTCACTTTACCCTCCCGCGTCCGGCGGGCAATCCATGCCGTTCAGTCCGGACGGCTTTGAAACAGGGACAAAGCATACCACGGTTTCCAATACGGTCAATACCTGGAGCACTCTTCAAGGGGTATCCCGCAACGTTCCTGCCTCCGGATAGAGCAGGTATTTTGCCCGCAGTTGCCGAAAATTCATGAGCGGGTTCTGCCACAGGTACTCAATGCGATTCGGATCAACATTCTCCCTGATATCATCAAGGACCCATCGCGATCCAACCAGGGGCAGCGTTTTGTCCAACTCAAAGGTTTTGGGAAAGAGTTGATGGAGCGCCGATGCAAGTTCGACCCCTAATTCCGGCGCGTCGAGCGCCTGCCGGTCCACCAGAAAGATTTGAACGCCGTGGCACACCTCGCCGGCATACTTGCTGCCCTGGGGCGTAAAGTCCGCGGGCAGAAAGCGGACTCCCTGAATGTCACGGGAATTCAGGTAAACCGCTAGCCATTTTCCGTTGATCCAGGGCGCTCCCAGCAGTTCAAACGGCGTATCGGTTCCGCGGCCGACGCTGACATTAGCGCCCTCAACCATCCCGACTCCCGGGTAAAGAATCTCCTCGGTCAGCGAGCGCAGGTTCGGGGACGGATTCTTCCAATAGAGTCCCGTCTCGTCATACCAGTCAGTCCGCTCCCAGCCCTGCATTTTGATCACCTGCAGATTGACGCCGAGGTGTTCCTGGCCGTTGTACATTCCGGCCAGCTCACCGACCGTCATGCCGTATCGAATGGGCAGCGGAAAGTAACCGACAAACGATTGCAAATCGGAATCGAGGATCGGGCCCTGCACGATGGAACCGCCCAGGGGATCCGGGCGGTCGAGAACGTAGAACGTAAGGTGGTTTATGGACGCCTCTTCCATGGCATAACCCAGTGTCGTGATGTAAGTGTAAAAGCGCACGCCGGCGGCCTGAATGTCAAAAACCAGCGCATCCAGACCCTCCAGCATCTGGGGAGTCGGCCGCCGGGATTCACCATAAAGGCTGTAGACCGGCAGGCCGGTGACGGGATCTTTCGAAGAATCCACCTTCGAATCCGCTTTGCCCCAAAGGCCATGCTCCGGGCTGAAGATCGCCTTCAGATCAACTCCAGGCGCGTGGTCAAGCACGTCAAGGGTCCGCCGTCCCTCGGAATCCATTCCGGTCTCGTTGGTAATCAGCCCCACGCGCAAGCCCTTCAGCGGAGCAAAGTTCTCCTGCTCCAGAACGTCGATCCCCGTCCGTACATTCCCGTTCCGCAATCCGCCAATCCGGTAACTTCGCATCAGCTCGTAGTAGCCGGTCAGAGACTTGTGCGAATTCAGGATTTGTTGATCGGAGGACGGCCCAAGAGCGGCCGCCACGGCCGTATCAATCATTGATCGAAGCGCAACCACGTCGCCGGTACCGTTGGGGTGGACACGGTTGCTCAGAAAAATAACATAGGTGTGGGTGACGGGATCAATCCAGAGCGACGGCCCTGTAAAACCGGTGTGGCCAAAAGATCCCACCGGGAAGAGTTCGCCGCGATTGGAAGCAAAAGGTGAATTGATATCCCAGCCAAGGCCGCGCACCGCCATCTTGTCAGGCGGCGTTTGCGGCGTTGTCATTTTTTCCACGGTCAGGGGATTCAGGACGCGAACGCCGTGATAGCTTCCCCCGTTCAGCAACATCTGGCAGAAAATCGACAGGTCCCTGGCATCGGAGAAGAGACCGGCATGGCCCGCCACTCCACCCATCCGGCGGGCGGTCGGATCGTGAACTACTCCCCAGAGAATGGGACCCGTGGTTCCAAACTCATGCTGGGTGGGAGCGATACGATTCCGCAAAGAGGCCGGGGGTAGAAACATCGTGTCTTTCATTCCCAGGGGCTTAAAGATGTGCCGCTCGCAGTAAACGTTCAGCGGTTCTCCGGAAATGCGATGGACCAGTTCGCCCAGCGTCTCAAAGTTGATGTCGCTGTACAGAAAACGCGTCCCGGGCGGCAGGATGGGACTGGTATCGACGATCATCTGCATCGCCGTGTCGTAGCCGGACCAGTCTTCGCTTAAGTCCAGGTCGGGCGGCAGGCCGGAATAGTGGGTCATCAATTCGCGAACCGTAATGTCCTGCTTCCCGTTGGCCGCGAAGGCCGGCCAGTATTCGGAGACAGGGTCGTCGAGGCGAATCTTGCCTTGCTGGAAAAGCTGCATGATGGCGGTTGTGGTGGCGACAACTTTGGTGCAGGATGCCAGATCATAAATCGTGTCCGTCCGCGCCGGCAACTTCCGGGGAACCAGGCGGCGATAGCCGATGGCGCGACGGTAAACCACCCGCCCGTCGTGGCCCACCACCACAACCGCTCCGGGAAGCTTGCCCTGCTGCATGGCTTTTTCAACTTCCTCCGGCAACTGCACCAACCGCGCTGCGATTGCCCCTGAGCCCCCGGCAGGGGTGTGGCGGCGGACCCGTGCGCCTTGCACCCCTACGCTGGCCAAGGCCGCGACGAACAAAACAAAGAAAGCTTTGACGAGCCTAGTCATCCGTAAAGAACCCCCTCATCAATATATTTATGAGAGTAGAGCATTTTGCTATAGACTGAGGGGTTTATGTCAATCAAACTCTGGATTCAGAGGCAGCGCATATCTTGACCGATGAAATAGGACACCCTGATTTCCAGACTGGATTTCCGGCTGCGCAATGCTTTACATGGCATTATTCGGAATTGGTAAACTGTTCGGGGGTCATCCGGCGATGGGCTGGAGGTCCATCACTTTGTTCGGGAGGCGATGCGAAGCATCCCGGATACCTGCAGATCGCCTGAAATGAAGGGTCCATTGCCAGAACGCGTCACGGAAAGACAAAATCCTGCGGCGGCCTTGCTCGAAACGCGGAAGACTCGGGAAATTCTTACTCTCATGAACCGCGAAGACCAGAAGGTTGCGGCGGCGGTCAAAAGGGCCATTCCCCGGATTACCCGGGCGGTGGACCTGGCCGTCAATGCGCTGGCGAAGGGCGGACGGCTGATCTACCTGGGCGCCGGAACCAGCGGCCGGCTTGGAGTGCTTGACGCGGCCGAATGCCGGCCCACGTTCGGCACCGATCAAGTGCTGGCGGTTCTGGCAGGGGGTCCGCAGGCGATGTTCAAAGCCGGCGAGAGCGCTGAGGACAGTCCCGCCGGCGCGCGAAGGGACCTTCAGCGTATCGGCTTAAATGAGAAGGATGTCCTGGTAGGACTTGCGGCAAGCGGCCGCACTCCTTATACGCTCGAAGGGTTGCGCTACGCCAAACGCAGGGGCGCCGCAACCGTTGGCGTGACAGCGAATCCCGATTCGCCCATGCGGGAACTGGCGGACGTTGAAATCGCAATCAACACGGGCCCCGAGATCATTGCCGGTTCCACCCGGCTGAAAGCGGGAACCGCTGAGAAGCTGGTTCTCAACATGATTTCCACGGCCACGATGCTCAGGCTGGGCCGCGTTTTCTCCGGCTTGATGGTCCATATGGAAATGAAGAATGAGAAGCTCCGTGAACGTGGCCGCTCCATCCTGGTCAAAGCCACGGGAACTGATCCTGCCACCGCCGGCCGCGCCCTTGCCGCTTCGGGATCAAATCTGCCCGCCGCTCTTTTAATGATCTGGAAGGATATCCCCCAAAAGGAGGCCCTTCGCATCCTCAAGCAGGAGCCGAACACGGCACAAGCGCTTCGCCAGGCGCGTGCTGAGCACCTCAAGAAACATTCCCGCAATCTCCGCCATCACGCCTCCCGGGGGAAGTCATGAAAGCCGTCAAAGCCATTCTTGCGGGCACCATTTATACTCCAGCCGAAAAGATCCGCAATGGAGTGATTCTGATCGAGGGTCACCGGATTGCCAAGGTCGGGCCGCGTGACCAGGTGAAAATTCCGCCTGGCGCTACGATCATCGACAACCAGGACCGCACGGTGGTCCCGGGCTTTATCGACATCCACATTCATGGCGCCGTCGGTTATGACCTGATGGAAGCCACGCCTGAAGCGGTGGAGGCGGTGGGAAAGTATCTGGCGCGTCACGGAACCACTTCCTACGCAGCAACCACGGTGGCAGCCAGCCTGGAAAGAACGCTGGATGCGGCCAGGGGGCTGGGCGAAATCATACGGGCCTCTAACGGCGCCCATGTCGTCTCAGACAAGATTGCAGGCGCGCAACCGCTGTGCATTCATCTTGAAGGGCCATTCCTGAACGTCAAGAAACGAGGCGCGCATCCGGCCTCGCAGATTCAGAAGCCTTCCATCGAGTTGCTCACCCGCATACTGGACGCGGCCGGCGGCACGGCGCGTATCCTGACTTTGGCCCCGGAACTCGAAGGAGCACTCGCCGTTCTGGAGTTCGCGAGGAGCAAAGGAATGAAAGTGGGCATTGGGCACTCCAACGCGACCTATGAAGAAGCGAAAAGCGCTATCGACGCTGGAGCAACCCATGCGGTCCACTGTTTTAACGCCATGCGCCCTTTCACACATCGCGACGCCGGGATCATCGGAGCCGTGCTGACCGACGAACGGGTCAGCGCGGAGTTGATTTGCGACGGGATTCACGTGGAGCCCACAGCCATCCGCCTGCTTGTCAAATCCAAGGGGCTTGAACGAGTGATCCTGGTCAGTGATAGCTTGAGCGGGGCGGGAATGCCGGACGGCAACTATCGCCTGGGTAACTTTACGGTGCACGTGGCCGGAGGAGTGTGCCGGACGGTCGAAGGCAACCTGGCAGGGAGCACCATCACGCTCGACGCCGCCTTGCGCAACCTCTCGGCCTATACGGGCTTCAGTTACAGGCAGTGCCTGCCGTGCGTTACGACCAACCCGGCCAGAATCCTGGGCCTTGAGGCGCAGAAAGGCGTCATTGCCCCGCGCGCCGACGCTGACCTGGCGGTCCTTGACCAGGAGTTTTATGTAACCCAAACGTACGTTCGCGGCCGGCCCGTTCTTTAGGCTTTGACCGGCTGGGACCCTTGGTAAAAAAGATGGATAAATTTCTCATCACCGGAGGCCACCCCCTTGAGGGCCGCGTCACCATCAGCGGCGCGAAGAATGCCGCCCTCCCAGCCATGGCGGCCGCCCTCTTGACGCCGGAGCGGGTTATCCTGCGCAATGTGCCGCGAGTCCGCGACATCGGAACCATGCGCAGCCTGCTGGACGAACTGGGCGTCGATTCATCCGTTACGCACGAGGAACACGGCAACCGGCTCGAAATTGAGGCGCCCAAGTTGCTGAATCCCATGGCGCCTTATGAGCTGGTCAAGCAGATGCGCGCCTCAATCCTGGTTCTGGGACCCCTGGTGGCGCGATTTGGACATGCCCGCGTCTCTTTGCCGGGCGGCTGCGCTATCGGGGCACGCCCCGTCAACCTTCACATCAAGGGCCTGGAGAAACTGGGCGCCTCGATTCACATTCAACATGGGTACATCGAGGCCCGGGCTGAAAGACTCAAAGGTTCAGCTTTCACCTTCGACGTGGTTTCCGTAACCGGAACCGAGAATTTGATGATGGCCGCCGCGCTGGCGGACGGCGAAACGGTGCTGGAAAATGCCGCGCGGGAACCCGAGATTATCAATCTCGCTGAATTATTGATAAAGATGGGCGCCAAAATCGAAGGAGCGGGCAGCGATACGATCCATGTCCACGGCGTCAGCAGGTTGCAGGGTGCTGATCACACCATTATTCCCGACCGGATTGAGGCAGGAACTTTTCTGGTCGCCGCTGTTATCACCGGTGGCCATCTCGTGCTTGATCACGTCAATCCCTCCCATCTAACATCCATTGTTAACAAACTCGCTGAGGCCGGAGCGCAAATCCGCGAATCCGGTCCAGACCAAATGGAAGCGGCGGCGGGAAAATCCATCCAGGCGATTGACGTTACAACCAAAGAATACCCGGGCTTTGCTACCGACATGCAAGCCCAATATATGGCGCTGATGACCCAGGCACAGGGCTCAGCCCTCATTACCGAAACCATCTTCGAGAATCGCTTCCTCCACGCCCTGGAACTGGTGCGGATGGGCGCCGACATCGCGGTGAACGGCCGGCGGGCAGTCGTGCGGGGCAGCACGCCGCTAAGCGGCGCCAAGGTACAAGCCTCTG
>Ga0307373_10006829_pt1 | contig 18008 bp, 17 predicted proteins | sample OX2MG_FD_202534 | JGI IMG/M metagenome (GOLD analysis project Ga0307373, IMG submission 202534) | Soil microbial communities from Risofladan, Vaasa, Finland - OX-2 | ecosystem: Environmental > Terrestrial > Soil > Coastal area > Acid sulfate soil | place: Finland: Risofladan, Vaasa | collected... | reverse complement strand
GCTCGCGCAAGCGGGCGGGGGTGGAAGCGGGCAGGCGGGCGAGGTCGGGCTCGGCAGTGAGCACCGCCGCCAGGATGTCGCTGACGGTTTCGCCGGAGAAGGCGGGCTGGCCGGCGAGCATTTCGTAGAGCACGCAGCCGAAGGCCCAGATGTCGGCGCGCCGGTCCACGGCTTTGCCCTTGGCCTGTTCGGGCGCCATGTAGGCGGCGGTGCCGAGGATGACGCCAGCCTGGGTGGGCAGGCGGGTGAGGGTGGGCGAGTCGGCAAGGTCGGCGTGCGAGGCCTCGCTGGCCAGCGCCTTGGCCAAGCCGAAGTCGAGCACCTTGACGGCATCGCTGGCGCCGAGCTTGAGATTGGCGGGCTTGAGGTCGCGGTGGACGACGCCGCGCTCGTGGGCGTATTCGATCGCCGCGGCGAGCTGGCGGGCGATGACCAGCACTTCCTCGAGCGGGAGCGGGCCCGAGGCAAGGCGGGCGGCCAAGGTCGGGCCCTCGACCAACTCCATGGCGAGCGCGCCGTCTTCAAAGCCGAAGACGGCGGCGATGTGGGGATGGCTGAGCGCCGCCAGGGTTTGGGCTTCGCGGCGGAAGCGCGCCATGGCCTCGGCATCCTGTGCCAGCCGGGCCGGCAGCACCTTGAGGGCGACCTCGCGGTTGAGGCGCGGGTCGCGGGCGCGGTAGACCTCGCCCATGCCGCCGGCGCCGAGCGGGGCGAGGATCTCGTAGGGGCCGAGCCGCGTGCCGGGCGCGAGTGCCATGGGTGATTATAGGCGCTGCGTCAGTTGAGATTGAGTTCGGCGCGCAGGATGGCGGGATCGAAGGGGCTGCAATGGAAGAAGCGGCCTTGGTGCTCGAAGGTGGGGACCTTGCGCTTGCCGTGATTGTGGGCGACCACCAGCTCGGCAGCGCCGGGAGTAGATTCGATGTTGATCTCCTCGACGGCGACGCCGCGCTCGGCGAGGAAGCGCTTGGCGCGCCGGCAGTCGGAGCACCAGGTGGTGCAGTACATCTTCAACATTTAATAGCCCGCGAACTCCTCGGTGCGGATGTCGTCGTCATCGGCGCCGCTGGAATTCAGGGTAGCACGCAGGGCGGCCACCATGGCAGGAGGGCCGGCGAGGAAATACAGCGGCTGAAAGGCATCGCGCAGGTGCTGCTGCAGCAACGCCGCGGTGATCAAGCCGCGGGGACCGGTCCAGGGGCGAGCGGACTTTTCCATCTCCGACATGACGGCAATGCAGGTAAAGCGCGGGTTGTCGCGCTGTGCCGCCAGGAGCTCGTCGAGGAAGGCGGCGTCTTCGGGTCGGCGGTTGCCGTAGAACAGAACAATACGATGGGGCATTTTCTCGCGGGCGGCCTGCAGCACCATAGGACGGAAGGGGGTGATGCCGATGCCGCCGGCGAGCAGCACGATGGTGCGGTTGGAACTGTGGGGCAGGGTGAGATCGCCATGGGGGCCGTCGAGGGAGAGCACGGAGCCAAGCGGCAGGGCTTGGAAGACCCGCTTGAAGGCGGTATTGCGCAGGCGGGTGGCGACCAGCAGCGTGTCCTCGGCCGGATCGCAAGCCAAGGAGAAGGTGCGGACGTTGCCCTCAGCGTCGGTCTCGGGCGGATCGAGCAGGGTCAGATCCACGTTTTGGCCCGGCTTGAAGGTGAAGCCGGCGGGTTTTTCCAGGCGGAAGGCCATGGTGCCCTCGGCGACGGGAAAACGATCCAATAGGCGAGTGGTCATGCGCTCGACCGGTTCAGAAGGGATTCGAGATAGTGCTTGAGCACCACGGCGTTGTTGTGCTGCTGGTCGTGGGAGCTGTAGATGAGGGTGAGGGGGCCGTGACGGGCGGCATCGAGCAGCGGCTGCAGCGCGGCGGAGTGGGCGCGCAGCTCGGCGTGGTAGCGGCGGCGAAACTCGGGCCATTTGGCGGGATCGTGGGCGAACCATTGCCGCAATTCGGGGCTGGGAGCCACGTCTTTGTGCCAGCTATCGAGCGGCAGAGCGGCTTTGGCGATGCCCCGAGGCCAGAGGCGCTCGACCAGGATGCGGACGCCGTCGGCGGACGTAGCGGGGTCATAGGCGCGCTTGAGCGCGATCAATCTTTCTCCTCCTTGCCCGGCCAAGCCAGTGTGAGCAGAAAGGCGCTGTCTTGCAGCGCTTCGACCTCGTGCGGCAGTTCGTGTTCGAGCACCAGCAATCCGCCAACATCCAATTCCGTCTCGGCTTGCGGCAACCGCAGTCGCACGCGGCCCGACAGCACCTGCACGCTGATGCGGGCGGCAGTGCGATGCTGCGGCAGAATCTCGCCGCGGCGCATGGCCACCAGGACGAGCCGCAGGTCGGGATGTTTGACCAGGGTGGTCGAGCTAGGCGCATGGCCTTCGCGCCATGCGGGCTGAGCGTGCAAGTGGGCGATCTCGGCCAGCAGATCGAAGCGCAGCACCGGCTGGTCGAGTTGCCCGGCAAGCTGGGCGTGGCCCACGGGGCGGGGTACCGGTTCATCCGCGGCAGGTGGCATAGGTGCAATCTCCATTCAGTAGCTGTGTTCGTCAAGACGGGCGGGGCCGCGGAAGGAGTGATGGATATAAAAAGTGTAGGTTACCACGGCGGCCAGCGCCAGGGCATTGGCGAGGAAAGCGACGCGCAGACCATGGGGGCCGGCGGCGGCGTTGTAGACGGTGAGGCTGAAGGCAGGGTTGAGGGTGGAGCGCAGCAGGTTGGGGACGACGGTGGCGGCGGCGGCGCCGAGCAGGCCAACGATGGCGAGCACGGAACCGAGGAGGGCGCGGCAGTCGTTGGCGCTGCGGCCGAGGAACCAGCCCAACGCGGCCAAAGCTGGCAGCAGCAGGGCGACGGGATAGTGGCCGAAATTGGCCAAGACGTCGGGGCGCAGGCTCCAAGTGGCGGCGGTCGCGGCCAGCGCCAGCGCTAGAGCGGCCCAGCCCAGCGCGCGCGACCAGCGCCGGGCGCGCTGTTGCAGCTCGCTCTCGGTCTTGGTGCGCAGGAAGTTGGCGCCGTGCCAACTCAGCACCACCACGCTGAGCAGGCCGGTGAGCAGGGCGTAGGGGTTGAGCATGAGGGCGAAGCTGCCCAGGAAGTAGCCGCCCGGTTGCAGCGGCACGCCGCGCACGACGTTGCCCAAGGCCACGCCCAGCAGCAGGGCCAGCAGCAGGCTGGCGAGCGAGAAGGTGGCGTCCCAGAAGCTAGCCCAGAGCGGATGGCGCACATGGCCGCGGAACTCGATCGCCACGCCGCGCAGCACCAGCAGCCACAACACCAGCATGAGCGCCAGATAGAAGCCGCTGAAGGCGGCGGCGTAGAGGCGGGGAAAGGCGACTACCAACATGCCGCCGCTGGCGATCAGCCAGACCTCGTTGCCATCCCAGAGCGGGCCGATGGCGTTGATGCTGGTGCGCCGCTGCGCCTCGCCGCGGGCCATCCGGAGATGGAGCGCGCCCACGCCCAGATCGTAGCCGTCGAGCACGGCGAAGGTGGTGAGCATGGCGGCCAGCATCCAGAACCAGGCCAGGTTCATGACGAGGCTTCCGGGCCGGCGTCGGCGGGGCCGTGGGCGATGATCTTGCCGACCAGCAGCAGGAACAGCAGCGCCAACAGCAGATAGAGGCCGGCGAAGCCGGTTAGGGTGAAGACGGTCTCGCCGGTGGAGACGTTGGGCGAGATGCCTTCCGCCGTGCGCATCAGGCCGTAGACCACCCAGGGCTGGCGGCCGACCTCGGCGGCGGCCCAGCCGGCTTCGTTGGCGATGAGGGGGAATGGCACCGCCAAGAGCAGCATCCACAGGTACCAACGGCTGCGGAAGAGACGATCGCGCCACCACAGCCACGCGCCCAGCGCCATCAGCAGGATGAACAGCGTTCCCAGGCCGACCATGATGTGATAGGCGTAATAGGTAACCTCGACCGGCGGCCAGAGGTTGCGTGGAAACTGGTTCAGCCCGCGCACGGTGGCGCCGAAGCTGCCGTAGGCGAGGAAGCTGAGGGCGGCGGGCACGACCACGGGATCGAGCAGCACGCCGCGCTGGGTATCGGGCATGCCCAGGATGGCGAGGGGGGCTTCGGCCTCGGTGGTGAATTGGCCTTCCATGGCGGCCAGCTTGACCGGCTGCAGGCGGGTGACGTTGTGGCCGACGCCGTCGCCGGTGGGATAGAGCTGCAACAGCGCGAGGGCCAGGCCGGCCAATACGCCGAGGCGGACGGCGTCGGTGGCAAAGTCGCGGTGGCGCCCGAGCAGGAGATAGAAGGCGCCGAGGCCGGCGACGATGAAGGCGGCGGTCAGCAGGGCGCCGTTGATGACGTGGGCGAATTGCCACCCCAGGTAGGGGTTCAGAAACACCTGCCAGAACGAGGTCAACACCAGGTGGCGTTGGGCGTCGTAGCCGAAGCCAACCGGGTTCTGCATCCAGGCGTTGGCAACGGTGATAAAAAATCCTGAGATCAGGGCGCCGCCCGCAACCGCCAAGCCGGAGAGCCAATGCACCCACTCCGGCACCCGCCCGCGGCCAAAGAGGAACAGGCCGAGAAAGCCCGACTCCAGGAAGAACGCCACCGTGCCCTCCAGCGGCAGCGAGAGGCCAAAGACGCCGCCGGCGAAGCTAGAGAACTGGCTCCAGTTGGTGCCGAACTGGAATTCCATGGGGATGCCGGTGACGACCCCGACGACGAAGCTGACGGCGAAGATTTGCGTCCAAAATTTTGCCGCGATGGCGTGGCGATCAGCGCCGGTGACGAAATGCCAAGTCGCGTGCCAGGCGATCACCACCCCCAAGCCCATCGTGATAATGGGAAACAGGTAGTGGAACATGACGGTGAAGGCGAACTGGATGCGATCGGCAAACACCGTCGCGGACGACATCAAGACCTCCGTCCCGGGGCGAGTGCGGGTGGCAGGGCGGGGCGATCCGGGGCGCAGGGCGGTCCGCCCCAAAGCCGCTGCGGCTTCGGGGGCACCCGTGAGGTCCACCGCGGGGGAAGCCGCGGGCGGCGCGGCCCGGAAACCTGAGTAACTGCGTAGATGGAAGGGGCCGCGCCGGGGGCTGGGAGTGCGGATTTGACCGGCGGTACCGCCAGCGCGCACCGCCAGGAGTGGCTGTGCCAGCGTGGCCAGAGAAGGACTGGAGCCGGGTGGGACGAACCAGAGCGCAGGGCGGCCCTCCCCAAGGCCGTGCCCCGACCGCCCCGTGAGTTGTAGCTGTGGCTCGCCACTTTTTGCCTGGGTCGCTCCCGATGATCGCTTGGAGTGCGGGCAGCGATTCCCGGCAAGGAACGCCCGCTGGCGCTCAGGGCGTCTCCAAGTTGCCGCCGTGGGAGTCGGGTGCAGACCTGGCCCTGCGATCTCACCCCCCGACGGCGCGGACGACTCGGGCGCTGCCGCGTGGGGTTAGCGCGAGCCGGGCCGTTCGACCAGCAGCCAAGCCCCCAGCAGGGCCAGCGGGAGCAACTGCAACGGCGCCAGAGCCTGGGCCATAGTGAGGGGCGCGCTGAGGCTGGGGGGCAGGCTGCGCACAGGGATTTGGCTGGCATAGCTGAGGGCACTGACCAAGCCGTAGTAGCCTGCTGCGATGCCGGGGAGCAGCAAAAGGAAGCCGAGGGTGGCGCGGGCGATGGAATGATGGCGCGCCGCCCAGACGCAGCCAAAAAACGCTCCGGGCAGCATCCAGACGCCACCGCCGGCCAGAGCCAAGCCGCTGCCGGCGAGCATCAGCAACATGCCCAGGGCGGCGGCGCGCTCCAGCACCAACACGCCGGCGACGGCGGTAATCGCCAACAAGGGCACCAAGATGCGGTGGTAGCTGGCGAGGCCGGAGGGATCCACAGCGGCCAGAGCGTCTTGGCGGGCGAGCACTTGGGCGTAGAGGATGGTGAGCACGGCGCCCAGCAAGGTGGCAAAGAGCGCCAAGCGCAGCCAAAAGTCGCGGGGCGGCGCGGCTGCAGGGCGAGCGGGCCGCAAGGGCAAGGGCACGCCGGTGACCGCCTCGGACGAACCCGAGATGAAGGTCCGCTCCCCCGGCGCCACGGTGGAGGCGCCGACGAGGGGCAGCGGATTGGGGTCAGGCTCGGAGGGCATGCCTGAGCGGATTTTAACTCAGATGGAAGCCTCGGGGCCGTCCTAGGCAGCGGCGAGCTGGCGGCGGCGGCCGGCGACGGCGTAGACGGCGGAGCGAACGGCGAGCAGGGGATCGGCGGGGGCGATGCCGTCGGGCAAGCGGGCGGGATCGAAGTGCAAGGACTGCTGCAGGGCGAAGCTGTCGGCGTGGAGTTGGACGACGCGCAGAGAGCCGAGCTCGAACTGTTCGCGCGCGGCGGGCCAGGCTTGGGTAGGGTCTTCGATGGGGTCGCCAGGGGCGGCCAGCTGCACACTTAGGCGGAATTGGGCGGGGCCGCGTTCCAGGCGGACGGCCAGTTCGTCGAAGAGGAAGTCGTGGGGGCGCTGCGCGGCCTCGGCGGCGGAGAGGCGCAACTCACCCGCCAGCGGCAACAGGCGCAGGCGGCCGACGCGGCTTTGCTGTTGCTGGTTGGTGAAACGGAAGGCATCCACGCCGAAGTAGGCCTGGGTGGCAAAGCTGCGCGGCGGCGGGGTGGCTTCGAGAAAACGCCGGACGGCGGGGCGGTTGGCGGCGAACTGTTGCAGCGGCGTGGGCGCGGGAACGCCGGGACCGCTGGCGGCCAGGGCGCGCAAAAAGGCGAGGAATTCGTCGGCGGTGGCGACCGGAAAGCCGTCGTAGGAATGGGCGACCAGATCGGTGGAGGCGCCGGCGGCGAGCTGAAAGCGGAGGGCCAAGCCGTGGGGACTGGCGGTGGGATCGGCATCGGCGACGGTGGGCAGGCCGCTGAAGTTGGAGAAGCGGGCCAGCACCGGCACGGTGGTGCCCTGCAAATAGGGGGCGCGGCTGAGGGCGCGGGCCGCCGGGGCCGCCTGAAACGAGCCCTCACAGACGATGCCCTTGGCGTGCACCGGGCGGAAGCCGCGATGCACGCCAAAAATGGATTGCATCGTGTCCACAATGGCTTCGGAGACGGCGGCCTCGGCGGGTGGAAAGGGTAACGCGGACATGGCGGCTGAGACGCCCGCGGCCGCAGGCCGGTTGCATGCGAGAATGGTGCGATATGGCACGCCTTCGCGCCTTCTCCGCCTACCGCTACGATTTGAGCCGGGTCCGGGCCGGCGACGTGGTGACGCAGCCCTACGACAAAATCACGCCCGAGATGTGGCAGCGCTATCTAGCCGCCAGTCCCTACAACCTGGTGCGGGTGATCTTGGGCGAGAAGCACGACCAAGACAGCGCAGCCGACAACGTCTACACCCGCGCCGCGGGCTACCTGAACCGCTGGATCGAGCAGGGCCTGCTGCGGCCCGATCCCGAGCCGGGGGTGTATGCCTACACCCAGACGTTCACCTCGCCGGAGACGCACGAGCGCTGCACGCGACGGGGCTTCATCGCCCTGGGCGGGCTGGAAGAGTATGAGAGCCGCGTGGTATTTCGCCACGAACAGACGCTGAGCGGGCCCAAGCTCGACCGCCAGGCGCTGCTGCGCGCCACCCACACCCACTTCGGACAGATCTTCATGCTCTACAGCGACCCCAGCCAGCAGGTGGAGCGCGAGTTGTTGGAGCGGGCGCAAAACCCGGTGCTGGAGGTGACCGACGAGTACGGCACCTTGCACCGGCTGTATCGCGAGACCGACGCCGGGGTGATGGAGCGCTTGCGCCAACACTTGGCGCCGCTGCCGCTGATCATCGCCGACGGCCACCACCGCTACGAGACGGCGCTGCAGTGGCGGCGCGAGCGCAACGGGCAAGCGCCGCAGCGCGCCGACCATCCCTGGGATTGGGTGATGATGACCTTCGTCAACCTGGACGCGCCCGGGCTGGTGGTGCTGCCGACGCACCGGCTGGTGCACGGGTTGACGGCCTGGGACGGACCCGCCACGCGGGCCCGGCTGGGGGAATATTTCGCGATCGAGGATGCCGGCGTCTCGGTGCAGGAAGCCGGGGCGTGGGAGCGGCTGCGGCCGCGGCTGGCCGAGGCGGGCGCGACCGGGCCGACCCTGGCGGTGGCGCTGGCCGGGCATCCGCGGCTGAGTTGGCTGCGCCCCAAGCCCGGGCTCGACTTGGCGGCGCTGCTGCCGGAGGCGCTGCCGGAACAGCGGCAACTGGACGTGGTGCTGCTGCACCAGCTCGGCCTGAACCTGGCGCTGGGCGTGACGCCGGAGATGGTGCGCCAGGAGCGCCACCTGCGCTACGTCAAAGATGGGGCCGAGGCGCTGCAGTCGGTCGCCGCCGGCGCCGGACAGGCGGCCTTTTTGCTCAACCCCATCCCGCCCCAGCGGGTGCGGGATGTGGCGTTGGCGGGCGGCGTGATGCCGCAGAAGTCCACCGACTTCTTCCCCAAGCTGCTGACCGGGCTGACGATGTATCGGGGCGACTAGCCTTAGAGCCAATCCAGCGTCGCAGTGGCCTGCACGAGGAGAGCACGTGCGGCTTTTCCTGATGGAAGAGCCGCATGAGACCGGCGGGACGGGCTACACCAAGGCTGTTTTTGCGCTAGCGGAAGCTGGCGACGGCGGCGGCTTCGTCGTCGTAGACGTCGAAGACGGTGAGGAGCTTGGTGATCATCAGCAGCTCATGAAAGCGCTTGGTGATGGCGGCCAAGCGGATATTGGCGCCACGCGAGTTGGCGGTGCTGTAGAGCCCGACCAAGGCCCCGAGGCCGCTGCTGTCGATGAAGTCCACGTTGGCGAGGTTGATGACGATCTTGGTGGCGCCATTGGCCAACAGGCCCTTGAGGCTCTCACGCAGATCGTTGGTTTCCTGGCCTAGAATGATGCGCCCGTTGGCTTCAACCACGGTAACGCCATCCAGATTGCGGGTCGTCAGTTTCAGTGCCACGTCGTCTCCCTCGTACTCTCGTACTCTCGGCTGCGGCGGCCGAGCCAACTGCAAGCTGCCATTAGACACCACTGGGATTGCCGCGGTCAATCGTTATCCGCCGCCGTCCCCTCATTTCCTCGGGAGGGGCGTCCCGGTGGGGTGGAAGCGGCCGGGCGCGGCGGGCGAGCAGGCGCTCGAAGTCCCGGGGCAGGGGATCGGGCCGGGGAGGCGGGGGCGGATCAGCCCCGCCTGCGGGCGTGGGCCCAGCGGCGCAGGCTGGCGAGGTAGACCTCGGGGAAATTGGCGATGTCGCGGCGGGCGGCGACCAGGCGCACGGCGGTGTCCACGTCGTAGCCCAGGGCGCAGAGGATGGCGGCGGTGGTGAGGGGGCCGCGATGGACGCCGGCCATGCAGTGGACGTAGAGCTGCGCCGTTTCGTTGGCCAAGGCCGACAGGGCGAACTGCACGGAACGCTCGAAGAAGGCGGCCGGCTTGGGGGCCAGGTCGTCGTCGGTGGGATTCCACAGGGCGGCGAGGCCGGCGGCGGCGGCGAGTTCGGTATCGTCGAACTCCACCTGAAGGCTCACCATGTGAGTGAAGCCCAGGCGCGCCAAATCGGCCATGGCCTCGGCGGTCCAGATGGCGGCGCCGACCGCCAAGCGCCGATCGAGGATATAGGAGAAGTCCACAGCCGCAGGGGCAGAGGCGCAGGGCCGCCCCGCCTGGCTGGTGAGATGCGGGCTCGGCGCGAAGGGCGCGCCGGGCCCGGCCTCGAGGCGGCTAGCGGCGGCCCTTTTTCTTGGCGGCCTTTTTGGGCGCGGCCTTTTTGACGGGCTTGCGCGCGGCTTTGGGGGCGGCTCTCTTTGGGGCGGTGGACTTGGCCGCGCTGCGCGCCGCGACCTTGCGGGCGGCGGGCTTGGCGGCCTTTTTCGCGGCGGGCTTGGCGGCTCGCTTGGCGGTCTTGGCCGCCGGCTTTTTCGCCGCCGCCTTTTTGGCCGGCGGCTTGGCCGCCTTTTTGGCCGCAGCCTTGGGGGCGGGCTTGGCGACCTTCTTGGCCGCCGGCTTGACCGCCTTGCGGGCCGCGGGCTTGGGCGCGCTTGGCGCCGGCGGCATGGGTTGCGCCGGAGTCTCGATCAACGCCGTAAAGGTTTCCAACTCGTCGTCTTCGTCCTCGAAGTCCTGGCCCGAGTCTTCCTCGCTGCCAAAGCTAAAGATCTCGTCCTCCGGGCCAGCGGCCTGGAGGGGGAATTGACGATCGTCCCAGTTCATGGTTCCTCCTTGCATCACTCCCAACTCCTGCTCGCTGCGACGCCTCCGCAGAGTGACGCTGTGTCTATCGCTCCCACATTCTGGCAAGCCCCGGGCCAACCCGCAAGCCTAAACGTGAGCGGTTTCACCGTTTTGTTTTTGGCGTTGCGCACTACCGTGAGCACGCGCGAGGCGCGGTGGGCAACAGCCTCCGAGCAACCGGCGGCGACCGACCCACCGAGGCGGTCCCGCTGGCAGCCCAACCGAGCCGCCCAACGATGTGGCATTTCAGACACAAGACGGTTAATGGACCGGGTTGGAGGGCAGCGAGCGAATGAAAGCGATGATGTCGCGCATATCGCGCGGGTTCAGGTTGGTGAGGGGCATGCCGCCGCGCTGCATCTGGGTGCTGTGATGGCGGAGCAGGTTTTCCAGAGTGGAGGCGGGAAGCAAGGAAGCGGTGCCGGCCAGCCCGGGCGCGGCAATGGTGCCGCGCAGGCCGTCGGTACCGTGGCAGGTCTCGCAGGTGAGGCGTTCAAACAGCTTCTGACCGCGCAGCGCCGCCACGGTGAGGACGCGGGGTGGGGGCGGTGGGGCCGGGGCGGTGGGGCGGGCACCGGAGGGAGCGGCGGCGCGGCCGGGGGCCGGGGCGGGACGCGCGGCGGCGGCGGGGCCCAGGTTGGAGACGAACGCGACCAGGTTCTGCAATTGGGTGTCGCTAACGGAGATGGTGGGCATGCCGCCATCACGCATTTTCTTGGTGGGATGGCGGATGAGGTTGCCGAGCTGGCTGGGGGTGAATTGGCGACCCACGGCGAGCAGGGAGGGGGCAAACGGAGTGCCGGCGCCGGTGGGCCCATGGCAGGCGGCGCAGCCGTTGGCCAGGAACACGTCATGTCCGGCGGCCAAGCGCGGCGACAGGGCGGGCGCGGCGGGGGCGGGCGGCGGGGTTGGACCGGCGGAGATGGAAGGTGCGGGCGGCGTGGGGGCCGTCGGCGTGGGGGCCGCCGGGGCCGCAGGGGTGGACGGAGCCGGACTGGTGGCGACGGCGGCCGAGGGCGGCGGGGACAGGGTGCGCAAGAAGCCGACCAGGGCGCTGACTTGCTCGGGCGAGGCCTGGAGGGCCGGCATGCCGCCGGCGCGCATTTTGGCGTTGGGGTTGAGCAAAAGCACGGTCACGGCGGCGTCGGAGAGCGGTTGCACCAAGGGGGCGAGGGCGGGAGCGCGCACAGTGCCCAAGCCCTGCTGGCCGTGACAGGCAAAGCAGGCGTGGGTTTGAAACATTTGGTGGCCCAGGGCCAGCTCGGCCGCCGAGGGACCGGGCGCGGCGGCGGCAGCGGGAGCGGCGGCGCTGGGGTTGACCTCGGCCACGGCGGCGGCCACCTGGGGGGGTGCGTTGAAGGTGGCGGTGACGCTGGCGGCCGTGGTGCCGAGCACGCCCAGATAGGAGATCAGGGCGTCCATGTCGTTGCCGGAGAGCTGGAAGGCGGGCATGCCGCCGGCGCGCATGGCGGCATTGGGATTGTGCAGCAGGGCCGTGATCTGTGCCGGCGAGAACTTTTTGGTGATGGCCACCAGCGACGGGGCATTGGCGGTGCCCATGCCCAGCTCGCCGTGGCAGGCAGTGCAGCCGTTGGCATCGAAGAGGCCGCGGCCCTGGGCGACGCGCGGATCGAGCGGGCCGGGGGGGGCGGGCGCCAGGACGGGGGACGCGGCGCTGCCCGGCGACTCGGAGTAGGGGTGGAAGGGGGCGGCGTTGTAAGCGCGTTCACGGGCGGCCTGCAGCGCCAGTTGGGCCGCCACGGTGGGATCATGGGCGTCGTCCCAGCGGCTCTTGCCGCCCAGGAACAGCACTCCGGCCAGGACGATGGAGACGCCCAGCAAGGGCAGCGGACGGCGCCAGGGGCGGCGCTCGAGGCCGCGGTCGAGGAAGGGCAAGAGGAAGAAGAGCAGGGCGAGCAGGCCGGGCGCGCCGACGATGGCGAGGGCGGCGCTGGGACCCTCCCAGAACTTCAGCCATTCGAACAGCGGGAGATAGTACCACTCGGGGCGGGGCAGGAAATGAGCCTCGGCGGGATTGGCGACCGGACCCAGCGCGACCGGATGGAAATAGGCCAGGACCCCCAGTGCCGCGATCAGCAGGAACGCGAAGCCCATGTCCATCAACACTTGGCGGGGGTAGAAGCTCTCGCGGGGCAGCTTGGGCTCGAGCGGATCCTCCTGCATGGGGCCGGCGGGGCCGGCCTTGCGAAACAGCGCGACGTGGATGCCGATCAGCAGGAACATGGCGCCGGGGATGAGAAAGACGTGGGCGACGTAAAAGCGGGAGAGGGTGAGGGTGCCGAGGGTGTCGCCGCCGCGCAGCAGGCGGGTCAACCAAGCGCCGATCCAGGGCACCTCGCCGATGACGTTGGTGCCGACGGCGGTGGCGAAGTAGGCCTTCTGGTCCCAGGGCAAGAGATAGCCGGTGAAGCCCATGCCCAGCACCAACAGCGCGGTGGTGGCACCGGAGATCCAGAGCAGCTCGCGCCGCCCTTTGTAGGAGCCGTAGAGGAAGGTTTGCAGGAAGTGCAGGGCGAGCACCACGATCATGGCGCTGGCGCCATAGGAGTGCAAGCTGCGCAGGAAAGCGCCGGCGGCCACCTGCTTGGTGATGTAGGCAACGCTGACGTGGGCGGACTCGGCGGAGGGGACGTAGTAGAGGGCGAGGCAAAGGCCGGTGACGATCTGGGAGATGAAGATCAGCAGCAGGCCGGAGCCGAAGACGTAGGCCCAGCGGGCGCCGCCGGGGACGGGCTCATCCAGCGACTCATGCAGCAGGCGGCGCAGGCCGGTGCGCTGGTCGAGCCAATCGCGCAAGCGGTGGGGGCGGGGAGCAGGCGGTTGATTGCCCATGGCGAGCGCCTAGGTCAGCTTCTCCTGGTTGGGGACATTCGAGCGGAAGTACTCGAATTGAACCTGCAGTTGGCCGTTCTGGACTTGGGTGGGCAAGCGGTCCATGCCGCGCGGGGGGGGGCCGGAGATGTGCTGGCCGTCCGCCTGGAACTGGCCGCCGTGGCAGGGGCAGACGAAGCGGTCGCGGGCCTGCTGCCAGGAGACGGTGCAGCCGAGGTGCGGGCAAATCGCCGAGAGCACCTCGAGTTGGCCGGTGGGGTTTTTGGTGACGAAGACGGATTGGGCGGAGACCAGCTCGCGCCAGCCATCGCGCTGGGTGAAGGTGATGGTCTTGCGCACTGGCGCGGTCCAGTTGGCGAACTCGCTGACGGGGCCGACCGGGGACCAGCCACCCTGCTTGGCCTTGGTCTGCAAGGGATAGAGGACGTAGCGCAGCACTGGAACCGCGAGCAAGGCGCCGACACCGGCCGCCCCCACCCCCAGCAGGGCGGCAAAGAAAGAGCGGCGCGGGTAGCGGGGCTCAGTAGAGTTGGGTTCCACCTGCATCGGTCGCGGTTCCTTTCAGGCGCGGGTCGCGCCGGTTGCGGCTCTGGCCTCGAACTAGAAGGCCAGCCAGAGCGCGAGGTAGACGGTGTTGTTGTCGGCGGCGCTGCGTCCGGCGCCGTCATAGTTTTGGCGGGCGCCATTGAATTTCCAATATCCGGTATAGGCCAAGCTCAGGTCAATATTCTGCACCGGCCAGTAGCCGAATTGGGCGATGTAGCCGTTGGAGTCGGGGCTGCCGTTGTTGCTGCCGGTGACGGCGGCGGGGGCGTATAGCAGGGAGTCGGCTTGGCCGGTGGTCTGGAAGTAGCCGCCGGTGGCGGTGTAGCGGTGGCGCCAGTGGAAGGTGCCGTCGAGGTGGAGGGTGTTGAGGGAATCGGTGGGGTTGGCGGCGGCGCCGGCGGCGAAGGTGGCGCCGAGGCGTTGGCTCTCATGGATAAAGGTGCCGTGGGCATCGAAGAGATTGGCGCCCATGGGGCGCTCGTACTGGAAGTCGAAGGAGGGGTCCACGTAGCGGTCCTCCAGCCCGCTGACCGCGCCGGGAAAGGAGTTCATCACCAGGCCGTAGGTGCCGACCTCAAGGTAGTTGGCGCCCCAGGTCTGTTGCCAGGCGACGCGCCAATAGGGGGCGACGCCGCTGATGTTGGCGGCAAAGCCGGCGCCGGTGACGGGCACGGGGCCGCCGGCGTGTTCGGAGCGATAGAGGGTGACGTCGGTGTAGAGGTGATTGTTCCAGAGGCTGTAAGCGCCCACACCGGCAACGTCGCCGCCCAACCCGGTGATGATGGGGGCGGCCAGCGGCCCCACGCCGGCATCGCCGGAGATCCAAGGAAAGCCCCAAGCCGGGGTGCTGTTCCACACGTCCTCCACGGTGGGGTTGTTGTTGAGGGTGACGCCGTAGATCCAATCCGAGCCGGCCAAGTTGCGCTCCCTGGCGTAGCGGAAATCGGCGTTGTCCATGCTGAAGTGGTCGTCGGCGTGGGTGTAGGTGAACTGGGCCATGCCGCCGAAGTGGGGGGCGAACTCGCCGGCGAGGAACAGGCTGAGCTGCTGGGGAAAGCCGGCGGAGTTGTTTTGCGAGCCCGGCACTACGGCGCGCGAGGCGGTGTCGGACATCAGCACCATGGCGGAGATGGGGATGGCCTTGGACAGGAACAGGTCCTGGGTGTTGCCGATCTTGCCGTTGGCCTTGGTGTCGGCCAGCACGTAGCCGCGGAGCTTGAACAGGCGGCCAAAGGCGGTCAACTCGGGGGGATTGCTGTGGCAGACGCTGCAGGCGAGGCCAGTCTGGCGGGCAAAGCTGGGAACGGCGTAGGCGTGCCAGCAGCCGCCCAGGAGCAGCAGAATCGTGGCCAGGCGAATCGCGCTGGGCCGCAGGCGGCGGCGCAGGATGGAAGCGGCAAGAGCAGCAGGCATGTGGGGGACCGTGGAACAACGAGGGACGGTGATCTCGAACGCCCTCAGGAAGCGAGTGCGCACGCACAGGACCAGTTGGAAAAGCGGTGAAGACAGGGGCTCTGGGCAGGGACAAGTGCCGGGGGGTACTACCGAAGTGGGCGAAATGGCGCAGCGAGTGAGCAATTTGACATTTTCAGGATATCACTGGGCGTCGGGGCCGGAGGTGGCTCGCCACTTTTTGCCTGGGTCGCTCCCGTGATGCCCGCACTGTGGGCATCACTCGCTGGGAGGGCGCGCTGCGACTCCCGGCAAGGGACGCCCGCTAGCGCTCAGGGCGTCTCCAAGTTGCCGCCAGCAGCGATTGCGGGCAGAAAAATGCCGGCTGCCCCAGGAGCAGCCGGCGCGGGTGGGGGAAGCCCGACCGAACTCAGAACACGAAGCGGGTCAGCAAATAGATAGCATCGTTGTCGCCAGCGTTGCGGCCGGCGCCGTCGTAGTTTTTGGCAAGGCCGTTGAAGCGCAAGAACTTGGTGTACTGCGCCACGACCTGGACGTTTTGCATGGGCCACCAGGCGAAGTTGGTGAGGAAGCCGTCGCTGTGGGGATCGCCGTTGGCGCTGCCGCTGACCGGGGCGGCGGCGTAGAGCAGCGGATCGGTGGTGCCGGTGACGCTGAACCAGCCCAGGGTGGCGGCATAGCGATCGCCGAAGTGATACTCGGCGTTGGCCTGGAGGGTGTTGAGGTTGTGGGCGAGAAAGGAGGCGCCGTTGAGGGCGGTGGTGGCCGCCAGCGAGGAATTTTCGCGGATGTAGCTGCCGCGGAGCGACAGGATGTTGTTGTGGAGCTGGGGCAGAGTGCGGTCGTACTGGACATCCACCGCCCAGTCGGTGTAGGCGTCCTCGGGGCCGGTGATGGCGAAGGGGGAGGACTTGACATACATGCCGTAGGTGCCGACCTCGAGATAGTTGTTCTTGGAGGTCTGCTGCCAGGCGAGGCGCCAGTAGGGGGCGGCGCCGCGGATATTGATGCCGAAGCCGGCGCCGTCGGGCGGCTGCGGCCCGCCGAGGTGGTTGGAGCGATATAGGGTGCCGGCGAAGTAGAAGTGGTCGTTCCACATGCCGTAGCCGCCGATGCCGGCCACGTCTTGCGCCAAGGTGCCGTTGACAATGGCGGCGGCGGCGGGCGAGAGGGCGACGTCGCTGTTGACCCAGGGGAATCCCCAGGCGGGGGTGTTGTTCCACAGATCTTCGACGCTGGGGTTGTTGTTGAAGGTGAGGCCGTAGACCAGATCCTTGTTGGCCAGCTTGGTGGAATTGCTGTAGCGGATATCGGTATTGTCCCAACTGAAAGCGTTGTCGGCACCCGAGTAGGTCACCTGCACGAAGCTGCCGATGTGATCCGACCAGGCGCCGGCGAGGAAGAGGGAGACGTCCTGGGGCAGCTCGAAGCTGCCGTTCTGGGTGGCGGGCTGGGCGGTGCGGATGGCGGTGAACGAGGTGTCGAGCACCGCCGACAGGGGTAGGGTTTGCAGCAATTGCAGTCCGGCCTGCTCGCCCTTGGTCGGGACCTTGATGGTGGGCATGCCGCCGGCGATGGTGTAGCCGTTCAATTTGAACAACCGCCCGAGCGGGGTCAGTTCAGGCGGGGTGGTGTGGCAGGCCATGCAGGGATAGCCGGTCTGGCGCGAGAAGCTGGGAACCGCTTGCGCGCCCGGCGCCCCGAGCCCGCCCAGCACGCCCAGCACCGCCAGGGCGGGGGCGAGAGCGGCAGCACGATGGATGACACGATGGATGAGGTGTTGGATTGTGGTCATGGCATGGTCTCCTTTGGCCATCGGGGGGGAAGCGCGATGGCCCTTGCAGGTCAGGCTAGGCCGGGGAAAACAACTTCACTTGCTCGGCGCCTTCTTGATAGAGGCGGCGCTCGATTTCGGCTTGGGCGGAGCGATCGGGATTGGGCACGCCGACCAGAATCTTGCCGTTGGTGACCTCCGGGTCGTAAAGGCGCTTGCCACGGTGGATCAAGCCGGAAGAGAGCACGAAGGAAACGATGGTGGTCACGATGGCGCCGAGCATGGTGAGTTCGTACACGACGATGCCGGTGGGCCACATGGCCACGATGGGCATGCCGCCGGTGGGCAGGGGATAGGTGCGCTGGGTGAAGGAGGCGAGGGCATAGCCGGCGGTGCCGCCGAAGATGCCGCCGCACATCGACAGCCAGGGCATGCGGGTACGCTGCGCTTTCCAACCAAAGCCCTCCTCTTCCAGCGGTTCGGCGGAGATGACGACGAGGTCCTCGGGCTGGAGCCGCAGGCGTGCGCTCTCGGCGGAGAGGGCGGCCAGCGCGCGGCGCGCGGCGTCCCGGTCGGCAAACAGACCATAGATGGCTTTCATGGGGTTGGGCTCCTTCAGGGGCGGCAAGGAATCAACTGCTCTCCAGGGTGGCTTCGGGTCCGGCGAGTGCGGCGGGCGCGGGCGCGGTGGCCGGCAGGGGGTGTTTGCCGCCCTTCAACTCCCACATCGAGATGATGGGGACGAACTTGATGAAGAGCACGTACATCAGGGCCATGCCCGCCAGCGTGCCGATGGAGATGGTGATCTCCACCCAAGTGGGGCGATAGCTGCCCCAGCGGTAGGGCAGGAACTTGTGCTCCAGGCCCGGGACGACGATCAAGAAGCGCTCCAGCCACATGCCCACGAGGATGGTGCAGGAGGCGATCACGGTGCCGGTGATGGTGCGCAGTTTTTTGATGGCGAGCAGGGGGAAGGGGAGGAGGAAATTGCAGAAGACCATGGTCCAGAACAGCGGGGCGAAGCTGCCGCGCTGGACGGACCAGAAGGCGGCCATTTCGTTGGTACCGTTGCCGTACCAGATGGTCAAGCGCTCGGCGAAGACGAAGTACAGCCAGAGCAGGCAAAACACCAGCAACAGCTTGCCGAGATTTTCAAAGTGCGAGGGCTTGAGGTACTCCTCCAGATGGAGGGTCTTGCGCAGCACGGCCATGGCGATGATGAGGGCGGCGATGCCGCTGAAGATGGCGCCGA
>Ga0307373_10006828_pt1 | contig 18013 bp, 16 predicted proteins | sample OX2MG_FD_202534 | JGI IMG/M metagenome (GOLD analysis project Ga0307373, IMG submission 202534) | Soil microbial communities from Risofladan, Vaasa, Finland - OX-2 | ecosystem: Environmental > Terrestrial > Soil > Coastal area > Acid sulfate soil | place: Finland: Risofladan, Vaasa | collected... | reverse complement strand
CCTCGAGGGTGAGGTTGAACCCTCCGCCCGCATCCGCGAAGCAGAGCGGGCAGTCCATGTTGCAGGCGCTGTTCACCTCGATGATGCCCAGGCACACGTGCTGCTGGTGGTCGGGGCAGAGCCCGCAGTCATGGGGACACCCATCGCGAACCTCGTGGTTGAACGCGAGGGGGATGGTTCCCGGCTTGTTGAAGCGCGCGTTGCGCACGTAGGCCTCGGCATCGCCGTACACCACTCCCTCGAACACCCCGTGTTCGGGACACCGTTTGCGCATGACGACCTTGTTGTCGCGCAGGAGCACGTGCGCATCGATGACGCGCCGGCAGTCGGGGCAAATGCTGCGCGTCAGTTCGTAGAAGACATGATCGGCGTCCTCCTTGAGCCGGGGTGTGGCCTCCGGAGTGACGTTCGCCGAGGATTCCTCTTCCGCGTCGACCCGAGGACCCATCACCCATTGCCTCCTTCACGACGGCGCAAACGTGCGACGTCGCGGACGACAATCCGACGCCCGTCCGCTCCGATGATCCCGGCGCGAGTCCACCGACTCAGCGTGCGTGACACCGATTCCCGGGTGGACAGCACCCTCGCGGCGAGCTCGTCACGCGTCTGCGCCGGCAGCACAATGCCATCGGTCCGCTCCTCCCCAGCATCGAGCTCGCCCAGGAGGTATCGGGCCAACCGCGTCTCCACCGACTCGTGCACGAGCTGCTCAACCGTGCGCTCCAACCGGAACAGATGCCGGGCCATCGCCATCATCACCTTCGCCATGAGAAGCGGATGGCGGGACATGATGCCGAGGAACTCGGGAGCGCTCGCCTCGCAGATGTAACTGTCCTCAAGGGCCTCGGCGTGGTCGTTGTCCGCCGCTTCGCCAAACAGCGACGTGGTGCCGAAGAGCTGACCGGGCACGAGCACGGCCGTCGTCACCTGGTCGCCGTCGCGGGACAACTGGTACAGGCGCACCCGGCCCGATTTGAGCAGGTAGATGCGATTGGGCGTTCCCGCGTAGACCTGGCACCCACCCGGGCATTCCGACATGGCGAGCTTGTGCGAGACCTCCTCGACCTCCGCGTCGCTCATCTCCTCGAAGAGGTTGAGGCGTCGAAGGAGGGGGAGCTTGTCCGGCTTGGGGGTGCGACGGGCGTTCGTGGCCACGTCCCCACTCTGCCACGTCCGCCATCCGAGGTCTGTGACCGCCGTCACAGACGGGGGACCCGCTGAGGGGAGACGCTGTCGTCCTCACCAACCTTGCGCCCTGGAGGCACGGCAATGACAACAGCAGCAATCCACCCACGGTCCATCTCTGTCGGCGCGTGGACGGTCCCCGGCCTGGTGGCAGGCACGGTCTTCGCCATGTGGGCGATGGTGGTGGGCGTGTTCACGAGCACCCTCTGGGCCCCGCCTCAGGGCATCGCCCAGGCCGTGGGCGTCGGAATGCCTGGTCACGACCTCCAGGCGCTGCCCCTGGTCGTCGGGCTCATGGGCCACATGATAGACTCGGTCCTGCTCGGCATCCTGTTCGTCGCTATCGTCCGTTGGGCGCGCGTCACCGGTACCGCCGCCCTTGCCGGGGCAGGCATGGTGTACGGGCTGGCCGTCTACGCCGCCATGTACTGGGTGATCCTGCGCGGCCTCCTGGGATCGGCGAGCGGCTCGTTCCTCTCGGCGAATCCGGAATCGTCATGGATCGCGGGCCATGCCATGTTCGGCGTGGCGCTCGGACTCCTTGTCGCCGCGTTGGGGGCACGTGAGGGGGTGCGGCGATGAGCCGCGCCACCCTCCGCGCCGTGTGGAATGGCGTCGTCCTGGCGGAGAGTTCCGAGACCATCAGAGTGGAAGGAAACCACTACTTCCCCTGGGACTCCGTGGACTGGGACCACCTCGTGGAGAGCCGGACGCACAGCCTCTGCCCGTGGAAGGGCCTGGCGAGCTACTACTCCGTCGTCGCCGGTGGGCAACGAAATGAGGATGCCGCCTGGTGGTATCCACATCCGTCACCACTGGCCCGGCGAGTCAAGAATCGCGTCGCGTTCTGGAAGGGGGTCGACATCGTCGAGTCGGAGATCGACATCAGATAACTCTGATATGCTCCATCAGAGAGTTCTGATATGTCTGAAACTTCCATCACATCTGCCCCGTTTGTCTTGCCGAAGTCCCCGGTGGAGTCGGACCTTGTCGCGAAGTATTTCCGCGGGCTCGGGAACCCGACGCGGGTGCGGATCCTCGAGCTCCTTCAGGAGCACGGCGAGCTTTCGGTCGGGGGCTTGGTTGAGCGACTCGGGGAGTCGCAGCCGAAGGTCTCGAACCACTTGGCGTGTTTGCGATGGTGCGGCTTTGTCGTCGCCCGCCGACAGCCGCCGAGCGTCCTGTACAGCGTGGCCGACGACCGGGTGCTTGATCTTTTGGCGCTGGGCCGCGCGCTGCTTGCCGATAACGCCGAGCACGTCGCCGCCTGCCGGCGCATCGACGGGAACGGGTGCTGATGAGCCTTGAGCCCAAACGAGAGCCGCACGCCGGGAGTCCGGTGACGTCTGGCCTGGCGGCATTCGGGGTCGTCGCTTTCGCAGTGTTGTGTTGCGCGGGCGGCCCGTTGCTGGCTGCCGTGGCCGGGGGTCTCGCTTTCGGAGCGGTGCTCGGCATCGGCGCAGGCGCCATTGCGTTGGTGGTTCTTGCCACCATCGCCGAGCTTCAGGTGCGCAGGCGTCGGGCTTGCGGGGTGCATCGCGTCCAGGTAGATCCGGGTGCATCGAGGTGAGCGCTCAGGGCTATGACGCGGTGGTTATGGGCGGTGGGCCGGCGGGCGAGGTCGTTGTGTCGCGGCTGAACCGTCAGGGTCTGAAGGTCGCGTTGGTAGAGCGCGAGCTGGTTGGTGGGGAGTGCGCCTACTGGGCGTGCATTCCATCTAAGACGCTTCTGCGTCCGCCGGAGACGCGCGCAGAGGCGGGACGAGCCGCCGGGGTAGCTAGGCCCCTGATCGAGTGGGCCGAGGTGGCGAAGTACCGCGACTATATGATCCGCAACCTCGACGACACGGCTCAGGTCGAGGGCTACCGCAAGGGCGGTGTCGACGTCTTCAAGGGCGTGGGCCGTCTCGTCGGCTCGGGCCAGGTCGAGGTTGGTGGCCGGGTCCTCGAAACGCGACGGATTGTGGTGGCCACCGGCAGCGACGCTCACATACCCCCGATTGAGGGTCTCGAAGAGGCCGGCTACTGGACCAACCGTGAGGCCACGACGCTGTCGGAGATCCCCGAGAGCATCGTGATTCTCGGCGGCGGCCCGGTGGGAATCGAGCTCGGTCAATTCCTGCGCCGGTTTGGCAGCAGGGTGGTCCTGGTGGAAGGCGGTGAGCGGCTGCTCGAGCGAGAGCACCCGGCGGTGAGCGAGATGATCGCTCAGACCCTGCGCGAGGAAGGCATCGAGGTGCACCTCAACGCGGACGCGAGTCGGGTCACGCGCGAGAACGGTGAGCGGGTGTTGCATCTGAAAAGCGGCGCTCAGGTCAGCGGTCACGAGCTTTTGGTCGCGACCGGGCGCGCCCCTCGGGTGCACGACATTGGCCTTGAGGCCGTCGGTATCTCCCCTGATGCCGGCGGTATCAGCATCGACGAGCGCTGCCGCGCGGGCGACGGTGTGTGGGCCATCGGAGATGTCACCGGCGTGATGCCGTTCACCCATGTTGGGATGTACCAGGCGCGCATCACGGCGGCGGACATTGCCGGCGAGAAGCCGCGAGCCGACTACACCGCCATCCCTCGCGTGGTCTTCTCCGACCCGGAGATCGCTGCGGTTGGCGTGACCGAAGAGCAGGCGCGCGAGCGGGGGATTGAGATCGCCACCTCGCGCGTGAAGCTCGCCGATGTGATTGCTCGCCCCTGGACATATGAGAAGGATCCGCGGGGCGAGCTGGGTCTGATCGCCGATCGCAAACAGGGGACCCTTATCGGCGCATGGTCGGTCGCACCGATGGCCGGTGAGTGGATCCATTACGCCGTCCTGGCGATCAAGACCCGAACGCCGATCAGCGTACTGCGCGACACCGTCGCGCAGTTTCCAACCTTCACCGAGGCATACCTCAAAGGAGTGGAGAGACTTGAGATCTGAGCGCTCGGAGCTGCACATCAGCGGGATGACCTGCGACGCGTGCGCCCACCACGTGCAAACGGCGCTTGAGGACGCTGGCGCGAAGAACGTGGAGGTCGATTGGCGCGCCGGCCGAGCGACCGTCGACACCAATGGGGTGCCCAAAGCCGACCTGGCCGTCGCGTTGCGCGCCACCAAGTACAGCATCGAGCGCGTGGTTGACCCGGGTACCGGCAAGCCCGGGAACCACGACGTGCATGAATACGACCTGGCGATCGTCGGCTCAGGTGGTGGGGCGTTCTCGGCGGCGATCGCCGCTCGGGACCGCGGGCTGCGCGTCGTGATGATCGAGCGCGGGCCCGTCGGCGGGACGTGTGTCAACGTGGGCTGCATACCGTCGAAGGCGCTACTCGCGGCCGCTGATGCCCGTGACCGCGCGGGGCAGCACCGCTTTCCGGGCATCAGTACTGAGGCCGGACCGGTGGACTTTGCCGCACTCATCGCCGGCAAGACCAAGATCGTCGAGGACCTGCGTCAGGAGAAGTATGTGAACCTGGCCGAGGAGTACGGCTTCGAGATCATCGGGGGCACCGCGCGCTTTGTCGAGGGGCCCGCGCTCGACGTGGATGGACGGGGTATCGAGGCGGCCCACTACCTCATAGCGACCGGTGCGGAGCCGTACATTCCGGACATTCCTGGGATCACGGACGCGGGGTATCTGACGTCCACGACGGCGATGGAGCTTGACCACCTGCCGGCCTCGATGCTGGTCTTGGGCGGCGGCTATGTGGCCCTTGAGCAGGCTCAGCTCTTTGCGCATCTCGGCGCCCAGGTGACGATGCTCGTGCGCTCGCACCTTGCCCGTACCGAGGAGCCCGAGATCGCGCAGACCTTACGCGAGATCCTCATCGCCGGGGGCATCGTCGTGCACGAGGGCCTCTCGCCCGAGGAAGTCCGTCGCGATGGTCAGGAGGTAGTGGTGCGGGCCGGTGGGCAAGAGTTTCGCGCCGAGCAACTGCTCGTTGCAACCGGTCGCTCGCCGCGCACCGCGGGTCTCGGCTTGGAAACGATCGGAGTGCAAGTTGGAGAGCGCGGTGAGGTCGTCGTCGATGACGACATGAGCACGGCTAACCCGCGTGTGTGGGCGGCTGGAGACGTGACCGGTGATGCGCAGTTTGTCTACGTGGCGGCCAAGCACGGTGGTCTTGTCGTCGAGAACGCCTTCGAGCACTCGGGTCGTCGCATCGACTACTCGGCGTTGCCGCGCATCACGTTCACGACCCCGACCATCGCGTCCGCGGGGCTGACCGAGGCCGCGGCGCTAGAGCGGGGTATTGACTGCGAGTGCCGGGTGCTTGATCTGGAAAACGTTCCGCGGGCCATAGTCAGCCGCAATACCCGCGGACTGGTCAAGATCGTCGCGGAGCGCGGGAGTGGTCGCATCGTAGGGGTGCACCTGCTCGCCGACGGGGCGGGTGACGCCATCCTTGCCGGTGTGTACGCCATTGAGGCCGGGCGGACAGTCGAGCAGCTCGCGGCTGGCTGGAACCCATATCTGACCATCGGCGAGGGCATCCACCTGGCCGCACAGTCGTTTACGCGCGACCCCAGCAAGCTCTCGTGCTGTGCAGGCTGATGCGGCGAAACCTCGTTATGGCCGCTCGAATACCGGTTGTCCGACCCCGGGGGTGGACGTCTCCCCCGTCGCTGAACGCAGAGAATTTCATAGCTCTGCGTGGGATGGGCCGGCTTTCCGATACCCGGTCACCGTGCGCGTCGGCGATGGGCGATCCGTCTGATGCAGACCACCGACCGCGCGCGCGTCTCGCTGCCGATGGAGCTCGCGCAGACGTGCATGCCTGCCGCGACTGAGCTGGTGGTGGTGCGCACCCTCGCCAGGGCGGGAGCATTGGCGACCACCATCCACCTCCTATTTTGCCGAGCACTCCGGTCAAAATGCATAAATGCCTCTCCAAAGGAGCCTCAATGACCGAGATCACCTACACCGTCCCCGACATGAGCTGCGCGCACTGCACGGCCGCGGTGACTACCGAACTAGGGCGTGTCAGCGGCGTCCGCAAGGTTGAGGTCGACCTTGACACCAAGCGCGTGGTCGTCCATGGAGAGGACCTCGACGACGCGAGCCTCAAGGCGGCGATCGTCACGGCGGGCTACGAGGCGACCTGATGGCGACCGCACACGACACCCCGGCCGCGAACGAGCTGCGTCTCGATCTTGAGGGCATGACGTGCGCGTCGTGCGTTGCGCGCATCGAGCGCTCTCTCAACAAGCTCGAGGGCGTCGAGGCGACGGTCAACTTCGCGACCGAGCAGGCCACCGTTCGTTATGACCCGTCGGTGAGCGTCGACGAACTGATTAAAGCGGTCGACGCCGCCGGCTACCACGCCCATCTCGCACCGCCGGCACACGCGGCACACGCCGTCCATGACTCCGGCGGCGGACATCATCATCACGACGACCCGGTCAGGGTCCTCTGGCGGCGGCTGGTTGTCGCGATCGTGCTGAGCGTGCCCGTCGCCCTGCTGGCGATGGTGCCGCCCTTGCGCTTTGCCGGATGGGAGTGGTTGGCCCTCCTATTCTCGACGCCGGTCGTCTTCTGGAGCGGCAGCGGCTTTCACCGCGCCGCGCTCAAGGCCGCCCGCCACGCCACGGCGACGATGGACACGCTGATCTCGATTGGCACGCTCGCTGCGTGGTCGTGGTCGACGGTCGTGTTGGTCGGCGGCATCGCGACCGACACCTACTTCGAGGTCGCCGCGGTGGTCACGACGCTGATCCTGCTCGGGCGCTACCTGGAGGCCCGGGCCAAGAGCCGCTCGAGCGCGGCGATTCGCATGCTCTTAGAGCTCGGTGCCAAGCAGGCGCGTCTGCTTCGGGACGGCGAGGAGATCCTCGTCCCCACAAGCGAACTCCAGGTCGGCGACCTGTTCGTGGTCCGGCCCGGTGAGAAGATCGCCACCGACGGCGTCGTCGCAGATGGCACCTCGGCCATCGATCAGTCGATGCTGACCGGCGAGTCGGTCCCGGCCGAGGTCGGGCCCGGCGCTGGGGTCGCCGGCGCCACGATCAACAGCTATGGCCGCCTGGTGGTCCGCGCGACCAAGGTCGGCGCCGATACGGCCCTGGCCCAGATCGCACGGCTGGTCGAGGCTGCGCAGTCGGGCAAGGCGCCCGTGCAGCGACTGGCCGACCGCGTCTCAGGCGTCTTCGTGCCGGTCGTGATGGTGATCTCGCTGGCGACGCTCGGTGGCTGGCTCGCATTTGGCGCGTCCGTGGCGGCTGCGTTTACCGCCGCCGTCGCGGTGCTGATCATCGCCTGCCCGTGCGCGCTCGGCCTCGCGACGCCAACGGCCCTGATGGTTGGCACCGGCCGCGGCGCCCAGCTCGGGATCGTGATCAAGGGTCCGGAGGTTCTCGAGCGGACCCGCCGGGTCACAACGATCGTGCTCGACAAGACGGGCACGATCACCGAGGGCAAGATGGAACTCGCCGAGGTCGCGCTGGTAAACGGGGCGAGCCGCGGGGAGGTCTTGCGCCTGGCCGGAGCGGTGGAGGCCGCCTCGGAGCACCCGATCGCCCAGGCTGTGGCTACGGCGGCGAAGGCGGAGGTCGGTGAGCTCCCGCGTGTCGATGATTTCCGCAACCTGCCCGGCGTTGGGGTGCAAGGCATGGTCGCCGGCCACGCGGTCGAGGTTGGCCGCCGCGACGGCGCAATCACGGTCGCCTGGGATGGCCGGCCGCAGGCGACACTTGTCGTTCGTGACACGGTCAAGCCAACCAGTGCGGCGGCGATCGCCGATCTCACGCGCCTCGGCCTGACCCCAGTGCTGCTCACCGGCGACAACGAGGAGACCGCGAAGCGTGTCGCCAGTGAGGTTGGCATCGCGCGCGTCCTCGCCGAGGTCTACCCGACAGATAAGGTCGCCGAGGTCACGCGCTTGCAAAAGAGAGGCGAGGTCGTCGCGATGGTCGGCGACGGCGTCAATGACGCACCGGCGCTGGCGCAGGCGGACCTCGGGATCTCGATCGGCACCGGCACCGACGTCGCGATCGAGGCCTCCGACCTCACCCTCGTCTCGGGTGACCTGCGGGGGGCCGGTGACGCGATCCGCCTCGCCCGGAGCACGCTGCGGACGATCAAAGGCAATCTGTTTTGGGCGTTCGCCTACAACGTCGCCGCCATCCCCTTGGCCGTCGCCGGCTTGCTCAGCCCGATCATCGCCGCCGCGGCCATGGCCGCCTCGAGCCTGTTCGTCGTCTCGAACAGTCTGCGCCTGCGGCGCTTCCGAAGCGCACGACAAGGGATGTCCGCGTGATCGAGACGGCCATTCGTGTTGACGCCTTGATCGAGGGAGAGCATGTGCTCGTCACGCCCGTGGCTCGGATTGTCAGGCAAGTGCCCGCGGTCGAGCTGCGCGCCGGATGAGCGCGCCAGTCAAGGTCAACCGCCGAACGTAACGCGGCGGGGCGGCGGGCAGGATTTCGTCACGCTCGTGCGCGCCTGAGGACCCCCGGAGCGTGACGCAAACGCGGGTCTCAGTCACACCGTTTCGTGTCGCTGCCGCCCCGTCTGCGACACCACAAACGACACGAAACGCCGATCCCACACTCGCATCATCGGTGTCGCCCAACCACGGACGCCCGCTACCCACGCGTTGGGATTCGCTGACCCCAGCAAGCCGACAGGCAGATCGCACATGAACTCGCCGGGGCATATCGACTGGCCGATCCGAGCCGTCCAAGCGCGACGAGTGTCTTCGTCAACGCGCCGGACACCAGGCCCGGGATCAATCTGACATCACGATCCCCACCGCCAAACCCCGGGCGGCGGCCAGCACGCGGCACGAGCGCGAATCCGTGTCGAGCGCGGGACGCCCCGGGGCCATTTGCCGAATCATCGGACCCGTGAGAACGGTGGCGCCCGCCCGGGCGGGCGCTCTCGGCACGGGCGACGCTCGGCGAGCCGGAGCCCACCGATTCCGCGTGGCGCCGCCTCCGGGATGCATGCATACATGTCCATCCATCCATCCATGTACGCACGCCCAAATGCAGGGTCTTTCTCGCCCAAAGGGGTCATGGCACGTGCCATGACCCCCCGGAGGTGGTCACGACGGGGACGCCTCCTCGCACAGACACGGATCGATCGCGCGCTGGTCACTCTTGTGCGATCACAGGATGGCGTCGCGCGCGCTCGGAGGCCCTGACGGGCGGAGCGACACCTGCGTCCCGCTCGATCCTCTCACCAGGGCAGAGCTATGGTCGGTGCCCGGCAAACGGGCATGTCACCAACTCGGATTGGGCCCTCGATGACCGTCACCCACAGACCCCGCGCGCATCCCGACCCCGCGAGCCCCCGTCCGCGCCGAGGATGGCGCGAGCGCATCGAGCCCGGGGTGTACCGGATCCACACGATCGCCTGCCCGGCCTCGCGCAACCAGCGCCCCGGTCGCAGGTGCGGATGCGCCTACCAGGTGCTCGTGCCCGGCACGCGTCCCGGGCTGACGCGTGCGGTGACCGTGCGCGGGTCGGTCACAGCCGCCCGTGCGGAGCGGCGGCGCCTGCAGGCCGCAGGGCGACCGATGGTCCCGGTCCGTGAGCCGGATCCCCCGGTATCGCCCTCCTTGGATGCGCTTGCCGAGCAGTGGATGCGCACGCGCACTGGCGTGCTTGCCCCCAACACCCTGGCCGAGGTTGAGGTCGACCTTCGCCTGCGGATCGCACCGGTGCTCGGGCACCTGCCAACTGACCAAATCACCCGCCAGCAGGTGGACGAGCTCGTGGCGGGTCTCCTTCGCACCGGGGCGAGCGTGCGGATGGTGCGCGGGGTCGTCTCGACGCTGCGACGCCTCTTGCAGGCCGCGGTGGAATGGGGACTCATTGCCGACAACCCCGCCCGCCGGGTGCGGCTACCGGCACCTGAGACCCACACTCGCCAAGCTCACGAGCGCGTGCTGTCGATGGCCGAGCTTTCTGTGCTGGTGAGTAGCTGTAGAGGGTCGCTGCGCACCGAGACGATGCTGCGCGCGATGGCCGAATCAGGACTCAGACGCGGCGAGGTAATCGGCCTTCAGTGGGACGACGTCGATATCTCGTCTTTGCGCCTTCACGTGCGCCGCAGCGTCAGCGACGTGCACGGCATACGGGAGGAGCGCACGACCAAAGGTAAGCGGACGCGCAGGGTCGCGATCTCTGGAGGCTTCGCCGAACGGCTGGCCGCCTGGAGGGCGCACTCGGGAGGCGAACGGGCGATCGGATACGTATGGCCCGGACGAGGGGCTCAACCGATGTGCGCCCACTCCCCCAACCAAAGCCTTACCCGCATGCTGCGCCGGGCGGGGTTGGTCGATGCGAACGGGGTGCCCCTGGTGACCCCGCACGGCTTGAGGCACACGGCGGCCAGTCTGATGCTGGCGGCGGGCGTCCCCTTGATCGTCGTGTCTCGTCAGCTGGGGCACGCCAACCCCAACGTCACCGCACAGGTCTATGCGCATCTGCTGTGTGACTCACAGCTCGATGAGGCCGCAGCGGCATTTGTCGGGCTGGGATTGCCTGCCGACCATGTGGCCCACGATGCGGCCGAGGGTATGGCCTGCGACATCCCGGCGAATACCCCGACGAACACGCCACATCCCGCACTCCTGCATGGATGACTGAAAATCGTGGTGTCCCCAGTTCGAGTCTGGGTCTCGCCATCAGGAAAGGCCCCGCCACCGGCGGGGCCTGTTCGGTTCGGGGGTCCGCGACCCGGGGTCACGGGGGGGAAATCGACCCGGTAAGACACCCCCAGAGCGCCTGGACCGTGTGGAGTGTGATGCGGCGGGGGACAGGGGGGCCTTGCTACGCCTGCGCGAACAGGGCCAGGGATCGGTGCGCACGCAGTACCAGCCGGAGTAGTCCTCGCCCGAGTCGTCGATCCACAGATCGGCCTCCTCCTCGAGGTCGGGCTCGTGGATGATCACGCCGGGCTGAAGCGGATGTTCGGTAGACATGCGGGGCACGGTAGCCCGCCCGGCGGCCCCGGTCACCCGCCGTGCGAGCGGCGCAGGACCCGTCGACCGTCCAGCCGTCGGGTGAGGCCCGTGGCGTCCAGGTACGCTGCCAGGGCCAGCGCGTGCCGGCGACCAACCCCCCACAGGTCCCGCAGCTCGCCTATCCGCATTGGGCCGGCGGCCAGCGCCGCGGCGGCCGCGTCCCGGGCGGCGCCGGCCGCCCGGGCGTCGAACCACAGGTCGCCGCCCCGCACCGCTCGGCCCGCCTCGCGCAAGCCGGCGAGCAGCGCGGGCAGCCGCGCGGCCTCCACGCCAGCCCGCTCGGCCAGCTCGGTCTCGCCCGGCGGGCGCAGACCGGCGGCGGCCAGGATGTCGCCGACCGCCTCGGCCGCCGGGTCCGAAGCGTCGGCTCCCGGGAGGGCGAGGCGGGCGCCCTGCGGGATGAGGACCCCCTCCTCGACCAGCGTCTGCACCAGCGCCTCGGCCGACTTGCCGGCCAGCCCGCAGGCGGCGCGGGCGGCGGCCCGCGTGATCGGCCCCCCGCCCACGGCGGCCACCACGGCCTTCCGGGCCCGCGCCGCGCGATCCGGCTCCAGCGCCCACCCGCCGGGCAGGACCACGGCCCCGGCAGCGCGCAGAACCTCAGCCGCCTCGGACTCGACACGTAGCCCGGCCGCTCCCGCCTCGGCCAGCCGCAGCGCGCCCAGCTCGGCCGGGTCGCCCCGCTCCAGCACGGCCAGCCGCGCGGCCGCCGGCGAGCCGCGGCCGTGGCGCTGCGGATGGGCGTCGACCACCCGGGCCCCGCCGACGGTGCGTCGTTCCGCCGAGCGGAGCACCACCCGGTCGCCAGCCTCGGCGGGCACCGGTCGCTCCAAGCGCAGCTGGGCGTAGCCGACGGCGCCCGGCGCCAGTTCCTCCCCCTCCAGCAGCACGCAGCTGGCCGGCACCTCGGCCGTGCCGAGGAACGCCTGCAGGCGCCGGCGCGTGCGCAGCGGCGCCCCGGCGTCGGAGAGCCAGGTGAGGGCGACGTCGAGCAGCGCGCTCGGCCTCCAGCCGTCGTCGGCGCGCACCACGCAGGAGCCCCGGGGCACGCACGCCCGCTCCACGCCGGCCAGGTTGAGGGCGACGCGCCCGCCCGGGGCCTGGTCCACCGCACGGTCGTGTACCTGGGCGCCGCGCACCCGGGCCGCGGCCCCGCCGGGGTGCGCCACCACCCGGTCTCCCACGGCGACCCCGCCGCCCCACAGCGTACCGGTCACCACCGTGCCGGCGCCCGCGACGGAGAAGGCGCGGTCCACGAAGAGCCGCGCCCGCCCCTCCCCCACGCGGCGCACTATGCCGGCGGCCAGCCGCTCGAGCGCCCCCACCAGCTCGTCCAGACCGTCGCCGGTGACCACCGACACGGGGACGATCTCGGGGCCGTCCCCCAGCGCCCCCCGCACCTCCAGGATGGCCAGTTCCGGGTCCAGTAGGTCCGTCTTGGTGAGGGCCACCACCCCCGCGCGCACGCCCAGCAGGTCGAGCACGGCTAGGTGCTCCCGCGTCTGGGGCATCATCCCGTCGTCGGCGGCCACGCACAGCAGGTAGCCGTCCACCCCGCTGGCCCCGGCCACCATGTGGCGCACGAACCGCTCGTGCCCCGGCACGTCCACCAGGCTCATGACCCGGCCGGACGGCAGGGTGAGGGAGGCGAAGCCCAGCTCGATGGAGATGCCCCGCGCCTTCTCCTCGGCCAGCCGGTCCGTGTCGCGGCCGGTGAGGGCCCGGACCAGGGAGGTCTTGCCGTGGTCCACGTGCCCGGCGGTGCCCACGACCAGCGGCGGGCTCACGACGGCTCCATCGCCGCGCGCACGAGCGCCGGCAAGAGGCGCAGATCGCCCGCGGAGAGGGCGAGCACGTCGATGAGCACCCGGCCGTCCTGCACCCGCGCCGCAACCGGCGGCTCCCCGGTTCGCAGGCGCGCGGCCAGCGCGTCAGCGCCGTCGGGGTGCTCGAGCGCCACGGCAAAACTCGGCAACTCGGCCAGGGGCAGCGAGCCGCCGCCCACGCGCCCGACCGTCTCCACCACCTCGCCGCCGGCCTCGGCCGCCAGGCCCTCGGCGCGCCGGCGCAGCTCGGGCGGCGGCGTCGAGAGCATGCGCAGCACCGGCACGCGCACCCGAGCCCGGTCGGGGTCGCGGTGCAGGGCCAGCGTCGCCTCCAGGGCGGCCAGCGTGAGCTTGTCCGGCCGCAGCGCGCGCATCAGCGGATGGGAGCGCACGCGGGCCACCGCCTCCTCGGTGCCGACGACGAGCCCCGCCTGAGGGCCGCCCAGCAGCTTGTCCGCGCTGAAGCACGCCACGTCACAGCCGGCGGCCACGCTGGCGCGGACATCGGGCTCGTCGCGGTAGGCCGGATCGGGGGCCAGGGCCCCGCTGCCCAGGTCGTCCACCAGGGCCAGGCCGAACCGGCAGGCCAGGTCGGCCAGCTGCGGGAGCGGCGTCTCTTCCGTGAAGCCCATCACCCGGAAGTTGGACGGGTGCACCCGAAGGAGCGCGGCGGTCTGCGGCCCGCAGGCCCGCTCGTAGTCGGCCAGGCGGGTGCGGTTGGTGGTGCCCACCTCCACCAGGCGGCACCCGGACGCGGCCAGCACCTCGGGCACGCGGAAGCCTCCCCCGATCTCCACGAGCTGACCCCGGCTGACCACCACCTCGCGGCCGTGGGCCAGTGCCACCAGGGCCAGCAGCACCGCGCCGGCGTTGGTGTTGGCCACGCAGGCCGCCTCGGCGCCGGTCAACGCGCACAGGTGCTCGGCCACGTGCTGGTGACGGGAGCCGCGCTCGCCGCTCTCGGGGTCCCACTCCAGCGTCGCGTACCCGACGGCGCGAGAGATGGCCGCGGCCGCCTCGTCAGCCAGGGGAGCTCGCCCGAGGTTGGTGTGCAGCACCACCCCGGTGGCGTTCACCACTGGGCGCAGCGAGGGGCGCAGCCGCTTGCGCACCTCCGCGGCCAGACCGGTCGCGTCGCGCCGGCCCCGACGCTGGTCGGCCAGGACGGCGCGCACGGCGTCGACCACCAGCGCCCGCGGGTGGTGGGCCAGGATCGCCTCGACGCCCGGATCGCGCAGGGCGGCGTCCACCGCCGGCAGCGCCCTACGCGGGTCGCCCACGACGCGCCGGTTCGTGGCGGTGGCCGACGGCACAGCCGTCCACCCAGGTGGCCTCGCCGTCGGCGTAGGCCGTCTGCTTCCAGACGGGCGCCCGCGCCTTCAGCTCGTCGATGCCGTACTGGCAAGCGGCGAAGGCCGCGGCCCGGTGGGGCGTGGAGGCGGCGACGGCCACGCTGGGCTCGCCCACCGCCACCCGCCCGGTGCGATGGGCGATGGCCAGGCGGGCGGCGAAGCGGTCGGCGGCCTCAGCCTCGGACATCATCCCGCTTCCCAAACGGTGGATCCAGGCTTAGCGGAGCGGCGTAGGAATCGAACCTACCGGGCGGGGGTAAACCCCTCCCCGCTCGTTTTGAAGACGAGTTGGGCCACCAGGCCCCGGCCGCTCCCCGTGTGGCGCCGCCCCGAGGCTCAGCCCTCGACCCCTGAGCGACGCAGGACGCGCACGTCACCCCGGCACACGGTGAGCCCCGCGGCGTCGAGATGGGAGGCCAGCGCCAGGGCGTGGCGCCGTCCGACGCCCCAGATGTCCCGCAGATCGGCGACCGTGAGCGGACGCTCGCACAGCGCCTCGCGAGCCCGCGTGCGCCTCGCCCGGGGCCGGTCCCAGCGAACCAGAGCTCCCCCGCGGGCGCTGCCCGCCCGTCCTCCCGAAGCCGGACCAACGCGGCGCGCAGGCGCCCCGGCATAAGGCTCGTCCGCTCCGCGACATCATGCTCGATGGTCGGCTGCAAGCCGCTCTCGGCGAGGACCCGCGCGACGGCCTCGCTCGCGGGGTGCCCAGCCGCCCCATCCTTGGGCGGACGACCCGTGGGCCGCATTCGACCAGCGCGCTCTCCCGTGCCATCGCCGCGGCGAGCCCCGCCGCGGCGATACCCGATGGCGGCCCCTGCGGCCGCCATCGGGTATCGGCTCCTCGCCCAGAGCGTCCTCGAGCGCAGTCCGCACCGCGTCCACGACCATCCTACGGACATTGGCGGGCAGCAGCGCCGCGATACCCGCAGCTGCAGAGCAGCGTCCACCGACGGCAGCTTGCGCCGCGCGTCGTGGGCCGATGTCGGGGCGGACACGATCGGGTCGGCGCTCACCCCGTGACCGTGATGCGCCCGACGGGTTCGGCGGTGAGACGACCCACCTCGGCGACCGGCACGCCCTGCCTGGCCAGCTCACCCCGCAGCGCGGCGACCACAGCGGGCGGGCCGGCCATCAGGAGCCCTCCGCTTGTCTGAGGGTCGTACAGCAGGTCCTCGACCTCGGCGGGCACGCTCTCCGCCACGTCGACGAAGGGCGCGGCGAAGGCCCGGTTGCGTCCGGCGCCACCGGGTAGGTGCCCGGCTGCCGCAAGCTCGCGAATCCCCGGTAGGAGCGGCACCCGCCCGGCGGCGATCTCCGCACCCACCCCGCTCGCCGTGGCCATCTCCCGCAGGTGGCCCAGAAGACCGAAGCCAGTGACGTCGGTGACGCACCGCACCCCGCAGACGAGGGCGGCCGCCGCCGCCGCCCGGTTGGAGGCAAGCATGGTGGCCAGCGCCGTCTCAATGACCTTCGGATCGCCCGCCCCCGCCTTGTGCGCAGACACGGCGACGCCCACGCCGAGGGGCTTGGTGAGCACCAGCACGTCGCCCGGGCGCCCCGAGGTGTTAGTGAGGAGCCGGTCGGGGTGGACCGTACCGATCACAGCGAGCCCGTACTTGGGCTCGGGGTCGTCGATGGTGTGCCCACCCAGCACCGGGCAGCCCTCGGCCAGCGCGACCTCAGCGCCTCCCCTCATGATGGCCGCGAGGTCGTCCAGGTCCCCGTCCTTGGGGAAGGCGACCACCGCGAGCGCCAGCAGCGGCCGCGCGCCCATGGCGTGCAGGTCGCTCAGGGCATTGGTGGCCGCGATCGCGCCGAAGGTGGCGGGGTCGTCGACGACCGGCGTGAAGAAGTCGACCGAGGCGACCACCGCCAGGTCCTCCCGCACTCGGTACACCGCGGCGTCATCAGCGCTGTCGAACCCGACCAGGACGTCCGGGTCGTCCACCGCCGGGACCAGCCGCAGGGCCTCAAGCAACGCGGACTTGCCCAGCTTGCAGCCGCATCCAGCGCCCCGTGCCATGCTCGTGAGCCGCTGCCCCATGCCGCACCCCTTTCCGATCGGTGCCCTGCCTCACCAGCCTGACCTGCTCACCGAGGCTAGTTAGATTAACCGAGTTTCGCCAGCCCACCTCGTCTGTGCCCTGCTGTCCGGACGATGCGGTGGGCCTCGCGTTCGGGGCACGCATCTCGCTCGCCGCCGGCCAGCGTGTGGGCGCTCACGTGCGGACAGCCCTGACCGGGACGCCGCCCGCGCGCGAGCCGGTCGAGCCGACCTAATGACCACCCGATAGGGTGAGTCCTCACCCTATCGGGTGGGTTTGTCTCAGCGCGGTCCGCGTGCCTGTCGTGCGTCTATTCAAAGGGTTTTCGGCGCGGGCGGACCCAGTGGGTGGCGCCAACGTGGGCTTCACATTTGCCGACCGCGGGAGGAGGGTGACCGTGTTGGAGACTGATCGTGTCGGGGCGGCCATCGGGCCCACACACGACACACGACACACGACACACGACACACGACACACGACACACGACACACGACACACGACACACGACACACGAGAGAGCAAATCAAATGCCTGAGACCATGAGGGCCGCCGTCTTCAAGGATGTGCACGACATCCACATCGAGGAGGTCGCGAGGCCCCGGTGCGGCCCGACGGACGCAATCGTGAAGGTCACGACGACGACCATCTGCGGCACCGACTCGCACATCTGGCGCGGTGAGTACCCGGTCGCGCCGGGTCGGGTCGTCGGCCACGAGCCGGCGGGTGTCATCCACGAGATCGGCGAGGCTGTCTCCGGTTACGAGGTCGGCGACCGGGTGGTGGTGGGCGCGATCACCCCCTGCGGCTCCTGCTACTTCTGCCAGGCTGGCGACACCTCACAGTGCGCGGGCTACGAGGACCAGTGGGGCATCATCGGCGGCTGGCGGCTCGGCAACTCAATCGACGGCGTGCAGGCCGAGTACTTCCGGGTGCCCTACGCCCAGGTGAACCTTGCCAAGATCCCTGATGGGCTCTCGGACGAGGAGGTCCTGTTCGTCACCGACATCGCCACGACGGGCATCTCCGCGGTGGAGACCGCCAACGTTCAGCTCGGCGACTCGGTGGTGGTGTTCGCCCAGGGCCCGATCGGCCTTTGCGCCACCGCGGGCGCCCGCCTGCGGGGGGCGGGTCTGGTGATCGCGGTCGACTCGAACCACAAGCGCCTGGAGATGGCGAAGAGGATGGGCGCCGACGTCGTGATCGACTACACCCAGGAGGACCCGGTCGCGAAGGTCAAGGCCCTCACCGAGGGCCGCGGCGCGGACGTGGCGATCGAGGCGCTCGGCATCCAGGAGACCTTCGAGAACTGCCTGAAGGCGGTGCGGCCCGCCGGAATGGTCTCCTCGCTCGGGGTCTACGGCGACAAGGTGACTATCCCGCTCGAGCCGTTCATCTACGGCATCGGCGACATCGACATCCGCACCACGCTCTGCCCGGGCGGCAAGAAGCGCCTCACATCGCTGATGAACCTGGTGAAGATGGGGCGCCTCGACCTGAGCCAGCTCATCACCCACCGCTTCTCGCTCGACGAGATCGAGGACGCTTACCCGCTCTTCTCCAACCAGGAGGACGGGGTGGTGAAGGTGACGATCACGCCGTAACAGGCAGATGAGTGTCAAATACCTGCATCGCCAGTAAGTAACGCGACATATACAAGC
>Ga0307373_10006827_pt1 | contig 18014 bp, 17 predicted proteins | sample OX2MG_FD_202534 | JGI IMG/M metagenome (GOLD analysis project Ga0307373, IMG submission 202534) | Soil microbial communities from Risofladan, Vaasa, Finland - OX-2 | ecosystem: Environmental > Terrestrial > Soil > Coastal area > Acid sulfate soil | place: Finland: Risofladan, Vaasa | collected... | reverse complement strand
GTGCCGCCGAGGCGCACATCGCCGTCGATATGAAGCTCGCCGATCAAGCGATCGTTCGGGCCTAAAGTGATCCCGCCACGCTGGGTGCCGGCAGGTGCCTGCGGCGGCGTCTGATCCGCCGTCGACCTTGGAACCCTAGCCCCCGGAGCCCTGGTGCTCAAAATCGCCCATCCTCACGTGGCCGTTCAGACTGGCGCCATCCTCGATCTGAAGCCGGCGCACCGTGACGTCGCCACTCAGCTTTGCGTTCTTCCCCAAGACGAGCTTGTCGCGCGCGTTGAGAGCGCCTTCGACTTCTCCCTTGATCGTGACGTTGGCCGCCTCGAGCAACGCCTTCACCTTGGCGCCAGACGCCACCTCGATGTTGCCGCTCACGTGCAGCTCGCCTTCCGCGCGCCCATCCACATGGACGTGGCCCTCGTAAGTCAGTTTGCCTTCGAGGCTGTCATTCGGCCCCATCGTGAACCGACGAAGCCCGTCTTTCTTGTCCTGGGCAGCCTCGGCAGGAACGCTTTCTGCCACTGCCTCCTGTACGTCCATGAACTCAAATCACCCCCGCTTGGATTAGGCCTTCGGTGCCACCGAAGCCGAGCCCACAGGTTACTGCAGGAAGGCTGCCGCCTGCGCCCGCAAACTCGAACATTGCCAGGCAACTGAGAGTTGCTAGGTCGCTCGGTCCTCGATCTCCCAGGCGTGATCCAGCACATGCCACGCTATGCGGCGGGCAGCATAGCGGGCCGGCCAGCCTCGCTCGGTGACGCCCTTGGTGCCGGCCCTCAGCCCGGCGACGATCTCATTCCTGAACTCGCGCGCTGCCGCCGCGTCGCCGGCAGCGGGCGGCTGCAAACGCATACCGAGCTTTCGGACGTACATGGTCTCCGCCCCCAGCACGTGCTCGACGATCGCGTCTCGATCGCGACCGCCCCCGCGCGGCCCTTTCCGCAACGAAGGCGGCGAACTTTCGACCACGCGATCAAGGACGGTCCACGACGCCGCCACGAGCGCCGACAGCCTCCCCGCCTCCTTCTTGGTGAGGCGCTTGGACTCGGCTTTGGCGATGGCTCCCGGCGCGCCGAAGTCGGTAGTCGCATCACCCGGGAGTCGCTCGACGACTTCGAAGCCCTTGCCGGGGACGAACGCGATGCGCGCCGCCTTGGGGACCTGTGCATATCGCGGCGCTGCCGCGGCGAGCGCCTCCAGCGCCGATTGCTCATCCTTGCCCGAGCGCGTCCAGCCCGGCCAGTCGGCGGCCGATGCAAAGACCCGCCGCTTGCCGACCTCGAGATAGACCTTGGTCATGTCTTGACCTCAGTCAGCGTGTTCGCGTCGAGGTCGTAGAGAAATCCGCGGATCTTGTCACGGTGAGCCAGGTGCATCGGCTCGACGATGCGGGCGGCGCTGCCGAAGTAGTGAAGTCGCGTGTTCATGACGACGCGATCGATGGCGTCCATTTACGAGTTGCCTGGCTGGCCGGTCGAAGCCGCAACGCTCGCTTTGCGCGGGCCGTGTGCCTCAGCTTCCTGGGCCCGCCGGTACCGCTTCTCCGCTTCGGCATGATCGCCTCGCAGCTCCGCCACGCGGCCAAATGCCCGCCACGTCCAGCCGGCCAGCTGGCGCTCGCCGAGCTCGTCGGACGCGCGAATCGCGTATCGAAGGTCGTCCTCGGCCTCGTCGAAGCGGCCAAGCTCGCGCGTTGCGATCCCGCGCGTGGCTCGCGCGTCGGCGAGCTCCCAGCGCGCACCCAGCTCGCCGAAGATCTTGATCCCCTTATCGAGCCAGACAAGTGACTCGTCGAAGCGGCCCAGGTCTTCGAAGACGCGGCCCTTCTGCACAGCGGTGACGGCCACGCTGAACTGATCGCCGGTCACTTCCGCGAGGGCGCTGGCCTCCTCGATCAGCCGCATCGCTTCGTCGAAGTTGTTCCTCTCAACCTGGTTGATCGAAAGGGAGGTGAGGGCCCGCACGCGGGCCCACCTGTCCTTGGTGCCCGCGAGCGCCAGCGCTCGGCGCCAGATGACCTCTGCCTCATCGAAATCGTCGCGGGTCCACGGCACCCAGCCCGCGAAGAGGAGAGTGCGGGTAATTGCAAAATCGTCGCCGAGCTTCTCGGCCGCCGACAATGAGCGATCAAGCAGAGTTTCTGCCTTGTCGACGTCAGCTTCAACATTGATGGCGATGTCGCCCAGGAACCTCAAGGCGTGCGTGAGCGCAGCAGCGTCGTCATGGGCAGTGGCGAGCGCAACCGACCGTTCGAGCGCTTCTTTCGAAGCCGGGTACTCGCCCAGCCAGTAACGGGCTTCTCCCAGCCCGGCCAGCACACGGGCCTCGCGGATTCCCCATCTTCCGTCCGGTCCCGACATGGCGAGCGACCGCTCATAGAAGTCGCCTGCGGAGCGGCTCTCCATGCGCCTCCGGGCGCGGTCGCCGGCCACCAGCAGGCCTTCGGCCGCACGCTCGGTGGCGGTGCGCTCGTATGGATCGAGATCGCGCGCCGCCAAGGCTGCCAGCTCGAGGTGATCGGCCGCCCACGACGGGTGCCCAGTGTCGAGCAGGTTCTGGGCCACGAGCTCGTGGAGCCTCAAGCGTTCCCGCTTCGGCAGGCTGGCGTATGCGACCTCGCGCAGCGTCGCATGTCGCATCCGCCACTGCGCTTCAACCCTGCCTTCATCGCGCACGATGATCTCGCTGTCCTCCAGCATCTGCAGCTCTTCGAGCTTCGGCGCCCCATCGACTATGGCGAGCTCCACCATGTCGAACGAATAAAGGAATACCGACGCCCGCCGCGCCAGCTCGCGCAGCCGCGAGGGCAGGGCATCCAGCCTGGCCGCGACGACGGCCTGGACGGTGGGCGGCAGGTTGGCGGCTCCTCCGGCCAGCCCGCCTCGGCCTTCGGCCATCAGCATGCCTGTGGTCTCGATGATGAAATAGGGGTTGCCACCGGCACGCGCCGCGATCGCGGCGGATTCCTGCTCGTCGATCTTGTCGCCACCCGCGGCGCGGACGAGCTCTATCGATTCCTCGCCCGACAGCGGGTCGAGGTGGACCAGTACCGCGTTGCCGCTGCTGGTGCCCCACGACGGCCGCGCCTCGAGGAGCTCGGGTCGCGCCAGCGCGACCACCATGGCGCGCCTGGATCCGCGGGCGCCCTTGGCCCCGAGCCTCTCGATCAGGTCGAGCATCATCGGACGAAGGGTGTGCAGATCTTCGAATACCAGCACCACCGTGCCCTTCTGCGCGAGGCCGTCTATTAGAGCCATGAAGCCAGTGGTGACGTCGTGCACGAAAGCTGACTCCTCCCGCTGGCCGGCCACACCAAAGAGCAGCCCCAAGCGTTCGGCGGTGGCATCGACCTCCGATGATTCGACCGCTCGCTCAGCCAACTCGCGCAGACGCCCCTTTGTCGTCTCGTGTGGTTCGCCTTCTCGTATGCCCGCCAGGTCGCCGACGATGGCTGCAGCAGGGCCGAAGGTGGCGGTGTCGGTGTACGAGCGCGACCGGCCACGCACCACGAGCACACTCGCATCGAGGCTGGCAACCAGCTCGGCGGCCAGCCGGGTCTTGCCGATGCCGGCCTCACCGAGGATCGTGACGAGCACGGGGCGCCCCGTTGTGATGGCGAGGCTCAGGCTTTGCCGAAGGATCGCCTGCTCGCTGACACGGCCGACGAAGGCGATGGTGCGGCGCGCCGAACGGGCGGTCAGCGCCTCGACCGGAAACGAAGCCAGCTCAGCCTCGAACCCCTTCGCTCGCACCATCCGCCTGTGGCCGAAGGAAACTGATTCCGAGGTGAGCGCACGGGTCGTGTGGCCGGCCAGGATCTGGCCGGGCCGGGCCGCGGACTGAAGGCGCGCTGCCATATTCACGACAGGGCCCGTCACCAGCAGCTGGCCGGCGGGACCGACTCCTGTTGCGGCCTCGCCCGATTCGATGCCGATCCTCACCTCGAGTGGGGCCGCCAAGCCTTCCGCTCGGCCGAGACGCCGCACGCGCTCGCGAATCGCCATCCCCGCGCGGACGGCCCGTATAGCGTCGTCCTCATGTACGTGCGGCAGGCCAAACACGGCCATCACCGCGTCGCCGATGAACTTCTCGGGGCGGCCGCGCAGAGCCTGGAGCTCCTCGGTCGCGACCTCGAAGAACCGGCCCATCACCTCGCGCGCCCGCTCGGGATCGAGGGATTGAGCCAGCCCGGTCGAGTCGACCAGGTCGGCGAACAGGACGGTGACCATCTTGCGTTCCTGGGTGCCGAGCAGCGTGCCGACGACAGCGCCGCAGTTCGAGCAGAACCTGGCTCCGGGCTGAAGCGGCTGGCCGCACACCGCGCAGGGCATTGCCACCGCCGGCAAAACCGCGTCAGCAGGCTTCTTGTTCGCCGCTTACCTCAATCGGCCTTGCCGCGGTCTAGCGAGTCGCGGCGGAGGCGGTCGGCCGCTGCCCCGAGGACCGTGGAGAGCAACGAATCGCTGGTCTTGATCGCGTCCCGAAACTGGGCGTGGCTCATGACCATGGCGCGGGCTGGAACGGTGGTGATGACAGTGGCGGTGGCCGGCCCGCGGTCAAGCATCCCGATCTCACCGAAGAAATCTCCCGCGTGCAGCGAAGGACGCGCCTTGCCGTCCACCTCGACCGTCGCCTCGCCCTCGAGGAGGACGTAGAAGGAGTCCGAGACGCTCCCCTGCTTGATCAGGGTGTAGTTGGGCTTCAGGTTCACCTCGTCGGTTCGGCTGGCAAGGAACTCCAACTCCTTGCGTGTGCAGCGGGAGAACAAGGGCACGCGTCCCAGCGCGTCCACCTTCGGGTCGCTCATGCACAGGAAAAGATACCCCCGCCAAGCGGGCCCGTAAACGACATCCCGCCCCACGCCGGACCAGCGCACGATCATGAGTGCCCTTTTGGCTGCCCGATTTAGGCCGGCGCGACCGTTGGTGCCCGAATGGTCGAGCTCGATACGAGGGGCCGACCCTTTTACGATCATGGCGCCGATGCCGCAGCTCAGCCAGAAAGTGCGTGACAGCCTCCCGGACGGCGCGTTTGCCTACGTCGATTCAACCGGCCGGCGGCGGCTGCCCATCAACGACGAGGCGCACGTTCGCAACGCGCTGGCTCGCTTCAACCAGACGACCTTCGAGGACGAGGCGGCGCGGGACCGCTCCCGGACACGCCTGCTCAAGGCAGCCAAGAAGTACGGGATCGTACCCGTCGGCTTCATGACCGGCCAGCTCCGCTCGCAAAGCTCGGCCGCGAAGCGCCTGGCGGTCGAGAACGAACAGATGCGAAGCGAGATCGGCGCCCGCGCGAGCGAGGTGAGGTCGCTGCCGACCGGCTCGGTGACTTTCCTGCTTGCCGACATCGCCGGTTCGACCGGGCTGGTCGCGAGCCTCGGCGAGGGCTATACGGCCATCCTGGCCGGCGTCCGGCGCCTGCTTCGCGACGCCATACGGGCGTCCGGCGGGCGCGAGGTGGACGCGAGGGCTGACGAGATGTTCGCGGTCTTCGAGCAGCCGCGGTCGGCGATTGAGGCCGCACTTGCCATCCAGCGCCGGATGCGCTCGAACAGCTGGCCGGGCAGCCTCGTCGTGCTGGTGAGGGTCGGCCTTCACACCGGCCGGCCGACTCTGACCGATACCGGCTATATCGGCCTCGCCGTCAATACCGCAGCCCGGATCTGCTTCGCCGCTCACGGCGGTCAGGTCGTCCTCTCGAGCGCGGTCAGGGAGGCGATCGCGGATCTGGAAGGCCTCGAAGCGGGGTTCAAGGACCTCGGCGCGCACCAGCTCCACGGTCTGACGGAGTCTGTGACGCTGCTTCAGCTCGAGGTGGCCGACCTACCGATGGAGTTCCCACCCCCGCGAATCGGGATCAGTAATTCGGCAAAGCCTGGAGCGCGGCGACGGCCTGGTCGAGCCTCGAACGAGGGAGCCGACCGCTCGCGAGGGCAGCCTTGATCGCGTTGTAGGTCGCGTCGGCGACCGAAATGTCGTGGGCGATCATCACCATATCGCCGCCGTTGACGAGGAACTCGACGGCCGCCTCGGGCGCCGGCGTGCTGTTGGTGATCGCACCCATCTCCATGTCGTCGGAGATGATCGCGCCCTTGAACCCGAGGTCAGATCTCAGCATCCGGATCGTGACTGGCGAGAGGTCCGCCGAATGGACTGTGTCGATCGCCGGGTAATAGAGGTGGCCGAGGAGCACAAAGTCGGTCCCATGTGAGATCGCTGCCTTGAATGGCGGCCAATCGCGTGACTCCAGGGTCGCGAGACTCTCATTGATTCGGGGCAGCTGCGTTTCTGAGCTGACGCTCGTGTCGCCATGGCCCGGGAAATGCTTGGACGCCGACAACATGTGCGCGGCGTGGATGCCGTCGACCACCGTGCCAACCGCAGTCGCAACAGGCGCCGGGCTGGTGCCGTAACACCGCCCCCACATGATCGAAGAAGGTCCGTTGCACACATCGGACACCGGACCGAGGTCAAGGTCGAAGCCGAGCGACTTGATCGCTGCCGCCATCTGTGTCGTTCCAGACTTGCCCACAGGCATCGGATCGCATGGCACCGTGGTTATCGCCAGGCACACCTGGCCGCCCTCCTGGTCGGTCGCGGCGATGAGGCGATGGCGATCCGTGGCGCGAATCGTCGCGATGAGCGATTTCATCGAGGTGACGGTGGTCGCGTTGTGGTTCAGGTTCACCACGAGCAGGCCGCCGAACTGGCGCTGCTTCCAATCGGTGAGCACAGCGTTGGTTAGGCTTCCGCGGAATCCCACCATGATCACAGCGCCGATCTCTTGGCTCAGCGTGAGGCCGCCGGGACCGAGCTGGTCGGTTGGTGAGGGCGACGCCGAGGGCGACGCCGAGGGCATGGCCGTGGTCGTGGGCGTCGGACTGATACTCGCAATCGGTGCGGGGCCGCCGCACGAGACGAGAATCGCGGCCAGCAGCACGGGCACGAGTCGCTTGGGCATGACGGTTCCCTTGTGCACATAGACAAGAACGCGGCCGTGGACGAGAAAGCTACAAATCCACTCGCCCAAGAACTGGCGGCGAGGGGTTTGGTAGCCCGGGCGGGATTCGAACCCGCGATATCAGCCTTGAAAGGGCTGCGTCCTAGTCCACTAGACGACCGGGCCGTGGTGGAAGTCTAGGTACTCTACTTGCTGGCCCGGCCAACCGACCCTTCGGCCTCCAGCAAAGCGCCAAAGCGGGCGTAGCACAATGGTAGTGCGGCAGCCTTCCAAGCTGTTTACGTGGGTTCGATTCCCATCGCCCGCTCCAAAATCCCGTTGGCTTCGGTAGAGAGGTGCGCCTACTTTCTTGCGGCCTGTTCAGCCGGCGGAGGTTCCCGGTTTCACCCGGTTATAGGCGCTGACGACGTCGGCCATGGGCGCGTCAGGAAAAGCGCGGAGGTCGTCCTCCGACGCCCTCCCTGGCATCCGCAAGACGTTCCCCGCCCGATTGCTGTGGCCGGGCCGAACCGTCATCGCCCACAACCAATCCATCGTTTTCAAAGGTGCTACTCGACATGCGCTTTGTGTCAGGCAGATCAGCTCAGCAGCCGCGCTCCTGGGCCCGTTTGGTGGGCGGCGAGGGTTTCGAACCCCCGACCTCCAGCATGTCAAGCTGGCGCTCTTCCAACTGAGCTAGCCGCCCATGGCGGGAATGGGCACCGAGTGGACGCTTATTCTAGTTCCGATGTCGTCGCATATCGGTCAGCCAATGCGCCGCATCGAAGATGAGCGGCTGATCACCGGACGCGGCCGCTACGCGGGGGACATCAAGCTCGATGGACTCCTTCACATTGCGTTCGTGCGGTCGCCGATGCCTCACGCACGAATCGCCGCGATCGACACCTCGGCTGCCAAAACCATGCCCGGCGTGGTCGCCGTTTGGACCGCATCCGACCTACCCGAGGTGGCGCCAGGGCTGAGCGACTTCGGACCAACCGGGATCGTGCAGCGCGGCCGGCCGATCCTGACCACCGACGAGGTCAACTACGTCGGCGAGGCCTACGCAGTCGTCGTGGCCGAAACCGAGTACCAGGCCCGCGATGCGGCGGAGGCGATCGCCGGCGAGCTCGACCCGCTGCCCGGAGTGGGCGACGTCATGACGGCGACCGCAGAGGGTGCGCCGAAGGTCCATGGCGACATGGAGAACAACACCGCGCAGTTGAGCTCGACGACATTCGGGGATATCAAGACGGCGTTCGCGGACGACTCGGTCACCGCAAAGATCACGCTGACCACGTCGCGCGTGCTGGGAATCGCGATGGAGCCGCGCACAACGACCGCGAGTTACGAGGACGGCGCGCTCAAGATCTGGACGTCGACGCAAAACATCTTCGGCGTCAGAAGCGCCATCGCTTCGATCGTCGGCCTGCCTGAGGAAAAGGTCCGCGTGCTCGCGGAGGATGTCGGCGGCGGTTTCGGCGCCAAGGGCAGCGTCTTTCCCGAAGAGGTGCTGACGGCATTGGCCGCGCTCCGGCTCAAGCGCTCGGTGCGCTGGGTCGCGACGCGCAGCGAGGACGGCGCCACCACTGCGCAAGGCCATGGCTCTGTCATGGAGCTCGAGCTTGCCGCTTCGCCTGAAGGCAAGCTGCGTGGATTGCGCGGGCGCGTCATCCACGACATCGGCGCCTACTCTGCCTCGGGCGCGGGCCAGCCCGGAATCATCATCCCCCACATGGTCTCGGCGTACGTGCTGCCGGCAATGGACATCGAAGCTGAGCTGGTCTACACGAACACAGTACCCACCGGATTCATCAGGGGTGGTGGGCGACCGCTCGGCAATTACGGAATGGAGCGCGTTATCGACCGCCTCGCTCGCAAGCTCGGCATCGAGCCCACGACCATCCGCAAACGGAACCTGATCAAGCCGGAGCAGATCCCTTACACGACCGGCATTCCAGCCGGCCGCAGCGGATACGTGTACGACAGCGGGAACTACCCACGGCTCCTCGAGCTCGCCCTTGACAAGCTTGCGTACGACGAGGGGCGCGACCGCGGTCGGGACGGCAAGCTCGTCGGCTACGGCGTGGCCTGCTGCGTCGAGTCGACGTCGTTCGGACGCGGCGAGCCGGCCAAGCTGCGCATCGACAAGGACGGGACCGCAAGGCTGTTCGTCGGCTCGACTCCACAAGGCCAGGGCCATCAAACAATCGCGGCCCAGGTGGCAGCCGAACGTCTTGGTTGGCCGCTGGAGAAGCTGGTGGTCACAGCTGGCGACACGCAGCACGTGCCATTTGCACTGCTGACCGCCGGCAGCAGAAGCGCCGTGATGATCGGCAATGCGACAGCTCGCGCCGCGACAGCGATGCGCAAGCGGCTGCTCGAGCGCGCGGGCGAGGTCCTTGAAGCCGATGTGCAGGACCTGGTTATGGCCGAAGGGTTCATCGAGGTTCGCGGCGCGCCCGCCAAACGCGTGCCGGCCACGGACATGGTCCCCGACGAGGGTCTCGAGGTGCTCGAGAGCTTCGACCCCGGCCGGCCGCTGACATTCTCGAGCGGCTGCCACGCGGCAGTGGTCTCAGTGGACCCGGAGACCGGCCACGTCGACGTGCTGCGGTACGTGATCGTCCACGACACCGGCAAGGCGATCAACACCCGGCTCGTCGAGGGTCAGATGCACGGGGGCTACGCGCATGGGCTTGGATACGCGCTTTACGAGGCCGCTCTGTACGAGCCCGACGGAAATTTCCGCAGCGCCAGTCTGCTCGACTACACCATCGTCAGCGCTGGCGAGGTGACTGTGCTCCCCGACCTCATCCACGTCGATACGCCGACCGACACCAACGCCGAAGGCTTCAAGGGTGCTGGCGAAAGCGGAACGATTCCGGTCCCCGCCGCCATCGCGAACGCGGTCGAGGATGCCCTGCGCAAGCGGAACCCAGACGTCGTCGTCGACCGCCTGCCGATCACGCCGGATCGGATCGTCGAGATGCTCGACCCTGGGAACTGAACCGCCGCTCGGGACGCCATCCCATCGCCCGGACCTTCCCTCGAGGGGCGAGTGGGTTTCGACGGTCGATTGGAAGCGCAACCTCGCAGCGCTTTGGTTCGCCGAGTTCACGGCCATCTGTGGGTTCAGCTTCGCCTTCCCGTTCCTCTCGATATTCATATCGCAGGACCTTGGCGTGCACGCCGGCCGCAACCTCGACCTGTGGACCGCCGCCGCGGGCAGTGCCTCCGGCCTCTCGATGGGCATCGCCAGCCCGATATGGGGCATCCTTGGCGATCGATTCGGGCGCAAGCCGATGTTGCTCCGCTCGATGGTCGGTGGCGCTCTCACCGTCGGTGTGATCTGTTTCGTTCAGACCCCGGAGCAGCTGGTGATCCTTCGCTTCTTGCAAGGTGCGACCAGCGGGACCGTGGCCGCCGCGACGGCGCTGGTCGCGGTCGAGACTCCCCGCAACCGCGTCGGCTGGGCGCTGGGCGTCGTCACGTCAGCGGTGGCCCTGGGCGGCGCGGTCGGACCCGTCGTCGGCGGCCTGGCCGCAGCGCTGGTGGGTCTGCGGCTGGTTTTCCTTGGGGGCGGCGTTCTTCTTTTGCTGTCGACGATCCCCGCCTTCCTTGTGGTGCGCGAGAGCCCGCTGCGCCGCCGCGATCCAAAGCGGCTCAGCACGCTGGGCCTGATCGACCAGCGACCGGGCGCACGGCGAGCGCTCGCGGGCCTGATCGGAGCGCAGGGGCTCACCAGCGTCGCCAACAGCGCGACCCAGATCCTCGTGGTGCTGAGGCTGCTCGAGATGGCGGGCGGCCAGGCTGTGACCGCGATCACGGGCGTTGCGTTCGGGCTCTCGGGAATCGCGACCAGCGCCTCAGCCATCTTTTACACGGTCGTGACGAGACGCATCGGTTATGTGCGCACGACAGTGATCGCCGCAACCCTGATGGCTGTGGCGATCGCTTTGATCGCGGTGGCGCCGTGGATCGCGGTGGTGGTCGGCGCGATCGGGTTGAACGGCCTGTTGAGTGGGGTGATCATCCCGGCCACCGCGAGCATGATCGGCCTCGAGACCCCGAGCGAGGCGCAGAGCACCATCTTCGGAATCAACGCCAGCTCCGTCGCTTTTGGCTTCTGCTTTGGACCTCTCATCGCAGGAGGGGTCGCCGCCACGGAGGGCGTGCCGGCGGCGATTGGGGTGATCGCGGTCATCGCCCTAGGCTTGGCGGTGCTCCTGGCGGTCGGCACCAGGGAACCGACGCGGTAGAGGCTCTCCTCCGTATCGTGCTGCCGGTGAGACGTCTGGGCGTGGCGGTGGCGTTGGTTGCCCTGTGCGCTTGTGGATCGATTGACGCTGGCATCCCTCTGATCTCGCCGGCCCCGGGCTGCGACAATGACATTAGGACCTGCATGGACCAGAGAACTACTCCCCCGCCAACTGTTATCGATCTCACCAAGAAGTACACCGCCACGGTGCACACCAACCGTGGCGACTTCGTGATCGCGCTCGTGGATCCGAAAATCGCGCCCCAGACAGTCAACAACTTCGTCTACCTCTCGCAAAACCACTATTACGACGGTTTGAAGTTCCATCGGGTGGTGCCCGGTTTCGTCGTCCAGGGTGGGGACCCGCTCGGCAACGGCACTGGTGGCCCCGCGTACAAGCTCCCGGACGAGACCAACCCCTCCAAGTGGCCGCGCGGCACGGCCGGTATGGCCTCCAGCTCGGCCGGCGTCAGCGGGTCCCAGTTTTTCATCACCATCGGCGACGCTCCCTTTCTCGCGACCGGCGGCGTCTACAACCACTTCGGTCAAGTCACTTCAGGAATGGATGTACTCGACAAAATCCAGCAGGGCGACAAGATGACCTCCATCGACATCGCGGTCTCGTGAGGGGGGCGTTCCTAGCAGTACTCGCCGTGACCGCGCTGGCGGCGGCGGCGTGTGGGTACGCTGACCCGTACGCAACCAGCGGCCGGGTCGCGAACGAGAGCCCCGTTGCCCCGCCTCCGAGCCCGTCGCCAAGCCCATCCCCCGGCGCCGACGACTTCAATGCAGGTGCGGGCCTGCCTGTGGTGACCTACCCGGATGGGCTCCAGATCATCGAACTCAAGATCGGCACCGGCGCAGTGGCGGTCTCCGGCAAGCAGGTGACGATGCAGTACACCGGCTGGCTCACCAGCGGCCCTCCGCCGTTCGATACCAGCCGCCAGGCGGGCCGGACGGCCTTCGTGTTCACGCTTGGCGCGGGACAGGTGATCCCGGGCTGGGACGAGGGGATACAAGGCATGAAGGTGGGCGGCAAGCGAAAGCTGATCATCCCGTCGGCCCTCGGGTACGGCACGGCCGGCCAGACCGATCCGAACACAGGTGCCACCGTGATCCCGCCGAACGCCACGCTGGTGTTCGAGGTGGAACTCCTCAAGGTTGAGAAGGCGCCACCGCCATCGCCATCCCCATCGCCGTCACCATCTCCGAGCCCGACGCCAAGCTAATCTCCGGGCGCGCCCAAGAGGAACCGATGGGTTCCGTCTCCCAGCGTTACGTGACGGTCAGGGTTCCGTGCATGCCGGAGGCCTCGTGGCCCGGCTGGTCGCAAAAGATCGTGTAGGTGCCAGCCGCGAGGTTATCGACGGTGAACACGGTGCTGTCCCCCGCTGACAACAGGTCGCTCCTCGCGATCGTTTTGCCGCTGCTATCCCGAATGGCCATGTCGTGCGAGATGCCATTTCCATCGTTGACCAGGAAGAACACGACCGTGCCGGCCGGAACTTGAATGTCGCTGGGTGTGAACTTGAACTCTGTCATCGACACCTTGGTCGAGCCGGCAGGTTGACCTGTTGTGCCGCCCCCGCTGCAGCCCGCGAGAAGAGCCACTGCAGCGACCGCGACGGCCGTCGCTTTCACAGCTGGTAGGCGACCCCTACGTAAAGAATAGTGAAGAGAAAGAACCACACTACGTCCACGAAGTGCCAGTAAAGGGTCACCGCGGCGACCCCGACGTGGTGCTGGGAGTTGAACTGCCCTTTGGAGGCTCGATACAGGATCAACGTCAACAGGACGAGCCCGCCGAGAACGTGGGCTCCATGGAAGCCGGTCATGATGAAAAAGGCGCTGCCGAACTGGTTGACCTGTAGGTTCAGGCCGCGCGAGAAGGCGTTGATGAACTCGTACAGCTGGCCGAACTCGAAAGCGAGGCCCAGCAGGATCGTCGCCGTCCACAGGATGAAGAACCGGCGCCGGTTGTCGTGCGAGAGGGCATCGGCCGCGAAGTGGCAGGTGAACGCGCTCGAGAACAGTACAAGCGTGTTGACGATGGGAATCGGCGCCACGGCAACGTAGAACTCCTTGGCGCCGGCGGGGGGCGTGGGCGGCCACGTGTTATGCGAGCCGAACAGATAGAAGTACATCGCGAACAGGCTTCCGAAGAACATCACCTCGGAGGCCAGGAAGATGTACATGCCCATCATGCCGGGCTTGATCGCCGGGTATTGAGGACCCGGCTCGTGCGCCGGCGGCCGCTCCATTGTGGCTACCGCCATCAGTGATGAACCTCCGCGCCTGGCTCGACGGCTTCACCCGGGTACATCTTCACGTCCTCGACGAGCACCCATCCGGCGACGCCGTACAGGAAGATCACGCCGCCGATGACGGCGAGCACGATGCGCGTCGTCGAGGCAAACGGAATGGCACCGAGCGCGAGGAAGAAGACTCCGAGGCAGATGAGGAAGGGCCAGTTGCTGTTCGGAAAGAGATGGATGCCTAGCTCATGGGCGCGAGCCGCGAAATCAACTGTGTTGTCGATGTGCTGGGGAATCTCGAGGTCGAACCTCGAGGCTTCAGCTCGCGCAGGGTCCGCGGCGCGCCAGGCCCGGAAGGCGGCGGACGCGGCCTGGCTCGAGGGCCACAGCTTGTAGCCGCAGTTGCCGCAGAGGTCGAGAAAGCGAGGGGTTCGCAGCCCGCAACGCGGGCAGTCGACGGCAAGGCTCGGGTTCGAGACATCGACATATCGAGGCTTCTTAGCTGCCGCCACAGTCGATTTTGGATTCTATCGGGTTTGGACGGTCGCCCCGATTGCCTTGGCAGCTGACGGCCCGCTTCCCAACGACGGAGGGAGCGAGTGCTTCTTCTTGCTCAGATAGACTTGGGGCCGTGAAACTACGCGGCCGCCTGCCGCTCACAATCCTCGGACTTGTCGCTGGCGCTTTCCTTCTCAGCTCGTGCGAGGGATTAGGCGGCATCTCACCCATCTTTCCAACCCCCGTCTCGCCCAACGGGCAGGACATCTACAACACCTACATCGGGATTTCGATCCCGGCGATCATCATCTTCATCGGCGTCGAGGCCGCCCTCCTGTGGGTGGTGCTCCGCTACCGCCGCTCGAAGCAACCAGTCGGATATGTGCCGCCGCAGATCCACGGGCATAACGGCCTCGAGATCGCCTGGACGGTTGCACCGTTGATCGTGGTTCTGGTGATTGCCGGCTACAGCTTCATGACCCTGCAGAAGGATTTCCAGCCGATCACCAACGCTGACATGAACATCAGCATCACCGGCCACCAATTCGGTTGGACCTACACCTATCCGGAGGGCTTCACGGTCCATCAAGAAGGCACGCTTGCCCGCGACGTCACGCCGTTTGTGGTGCCGGTTAACAAGCTGGTGCGGCTCTCGTTCGACAGCACTGACGTGATCCACTCGTGGTGGGTACCGGCGATCTCAGGCAAGACGGACGCCGTGCCCGGGTACACCAACTACTCGTGGCTGAAGATCGACCAGACCGGCACCTGGCGCGGCGAATGCGCGGAGCTGTGCGGCGCCGGCCACAGCACCATGCAGATCATCGTCCAGGCGATGAGCCAGCCGGCTTACGACGCCTGGGTGGCGAAGCAGTTGGCTGCAGCCCAGCCGTCTCCGTCTCCATCTCCGTCTCCATCGCCATCACCGTCACCGTCAGGCTCGCCATCAGCGACCCCCAGCCCTTGAGCGGCTGGAAGGTAGGATAAGGAGGAGATGGCGGCCACTCAGACACTGCCCCGTCCCAAGCAGTACGACGACACGTTCTTCAAGCCGATCAGCCTGTGGCTGACGACGACCGATCACAAGCTGATCGGGATCATGTACATGGTCACCGGCATTTTCAGCTTCGTCCTCGCTGGAATTTTTGCCCTGGTGATCCGAATCCAGCTCGCGCAACCCAACCTCTCTGTGGTCGACGCGGAAACCTACAACCAGCTCATCTCCGCCCACGGCGTGACGATGATCTTCTTCTTCGTCACGATCTTCCTGACAGGTATCGCCAACTACATGGTGCCGCTCATGATCGGCGCCCGCGACATGGCGTTCCCGCGCGTAAACCTTCTTGGTTTCTGGCTGGTCCCGGTGTCGATCCTGCTGTACTACGGCGGCTTCCTCTTCGGCAAGGGCGCCCTCGACGCCGGCTGGACGGGTTACGCGCCGCTGACCGAGAAGGCCTACCAGAACGGCAGCCTTGGGGTCGACTTCTGGGCCATGAGCCTGATCGTTTGGGCGATCTCCGGGATCATGGCCTCGACGAATTTCCTCACCACCATCGTCGCCCTGCGAGCGCCCGGCATGAAGCTCACGCGCATGCCGTTGTTCGTGTGGGCGCAGAGCTCGACTTCAATCCTGTTGCTGATCGTGGGTGCCCCCCTCGCGGCCGCCATGATCCTGGTCGAGTCCGACCGCCAGCTGGGCACCAATTTCTTCACGACGCAGGGTCGCCCGGTGCTCTACCAGCACCTTTTCTGGTTCTTCGGGCATCCCGAGGTCTACATCATGATTCTGCCGGGCTTCGGCATGATCTCGGAGATCATCCCCGTCTTTGCCCGCAAGCCGATCTTTGGCTATATGTCGATGGTGGCCGCGCTCTTCGGCATCGTGTTCCTGTCGATGACCGTGTGGGCGCACCACATGTTCACAGTCGGCATGAACACCTACATCGAAGGTTTCTTCATGTTGATGACGATGCTGATCGCGGTGCCGACTGGGATCAAGTTCTTCAACTGGATCGCGACCACCTGGTGGGGATCGGTTGAGTTCACTGTGCCCATGAAGTTCGCGTGGGGATTCCTCGCGACCTTCTTGATTGGTGGCATCACCGGCGTGTATCTGGCGTCGGTGCCCGTCGACACGCAGCTCCACCAGTCCTACTACGTCGTAGCTCACCTCCACTACGTGCTGTTCGGAGGCAGCGTTTTCACGATCTTCGCGGGCGTCTACTACTGGTTCCCGAAGATCACGGGCAGGCTGCTCAACAAGAAGCTGGGCGAGTGGAACTTCTGGACGATGTTCATCGGATTCAATGGGACCTTCCTGATCATGCACACGCTCGGCCTGGAGGGCATGCCGCGGCGCATCGCCACCTACACCAACCCGGCGTGGGGCACCACGAACATGATCATCACAGTCTCATCGTTCCTGATCGCCTTCTCGGTCCTGCTCTTCCTCATCAACGTCGTTCGCAGCTGGCGCGGCGGAGAGATCGCCGGCGACGATCCGTGGCAGGCGAACTCCCTCGAATGGGCGACGACCTCGCCGCCGCCGCCGTACAACTTCGAGAAGATCCCGCCCATTCAGAGCTACATGCCCCTTCGCGATCTGCGCGAGGCAGCCGGTCAGCCGGCAGTGCCGATACCGGCGCTGTCGAGCTAGCGCTGTGATTTTCCTCAACGCCGGGGAATGGGTGCCAGCGTGGCTCTTTATGAGCCTCACGTTCCTGGTCGCTTCGCTGGGCGTGGTCGGATTGGGATGGTGGGTCCTCCGCGGCGATGCCCGCAACCGGGCAGCCGAGGTGGACCTCGAGAACCCCAAACATGAGGGAACCTCGAAACACTAAGGAGCCTCTTGAGCGGCCACGACTGAGGCCCCTCTACTCTTAAGACATTCCTAACTTCGTTGATCTCGTGATCGTTGCTGCGACCTTGATCGGCCTCGCCAACGGCTACCGCCGTGGGTTCTGGCTATCGATGACGCAGTACCTAGGCCTGCTGGCGGGTGTGCTCCTCGGAGCCATCGCGGCCCAGCCCGTGCTCGACTACATCCACGTCACGAGTCCAGTCGCCCGTCCACTTGGGGCCGTCCTCGTGCTCATCATCGGGGGCAGCCTCGGATCCAGCATTGGTTACGCGACGGGGGAGCCGATCCGCAAACGCATCCTGCGCGGCGGACGGCATGGCGTCAGCGACTCGCTGGGCGGCGCTGCGTTTTCGGCGCTGGCGGTGCTGGTGATGATGTGGTTCCTGGGCCTGAGCTTCTCGCGCGGACCGAGCCAGGACGTGGCACAGCAGATCCAGAACTCGTTTGTGCTCCGACAGCTGGACGCCATCGCGCCACAGCGCCCCGCCTTTCTCGCACGTGTCGGGGACATCCTCGCCGGCGTCCAGTTTCCCGCCGTGTTCGCGGGTCTCGAACCAAGGCTGCCGGCGTCGCTTCCGGTTCCCGGCCCGAACTCAATCGACACGCCCGGCGTGAACAATGCCGCCCAGTCGGTGTTCAAGGTCTCCAGCCTTGGGTGCGGCGGCCTTGTCACAGGTAGTGGCTTTGCCATCGGAAACGGCTACGTCGTGACGAACGCGCACGTCGTTTCCGGCACCCACGCCCATCATCTGCAAACGCCAGGTGGTGACGACCTGGTGGCCACCGTCGTTTACTTCGACCCTGAGCGCGATTTCGCCCTACTGAGCGTGCCTGACCTGACCAGCCCGGGCCTGGGCTTCGCGCCCGCGTCCCGCGGCACCGACGGGGCGGTGATCGGCTATCCCGGCGGTGGACCGGAGAAAATCGAGCCCGCTGTCGTTGACGGTGCGGTCGAAGCCGTGGGCCGCGACATATACAGCAACAACACAGTGACTCGGCAGGTCTACGTGATCCAGAGCGTGGTGCGGCCCGGCAACTCCGGCGGCCCTCTCTTGGATCTCCAGGGCAAGGTGCTCGGGATCGTGTTCGCGACCTCGGCCAGCGACCCTAACCAGGCCTACGCCCTGACCGACGACGAGATCAACTCGGACTTGACCGACGTGGGCGGCCGCCACCCCGTCGACACCAGCCGCTACGC
>Ga0307373_10006825_pt1 | contig 18020 bp, 13 predicted proteins | sample OX2MG_FD_202534 | JGI IMG/M metagenome (GOLD analysis project Ga0307373, IMG submission 202534) | Soil microbial communities from Risofladan, Vaasa, Finland - OX-2 | ecosystem: Environmental > Terrestrial > Soil > Coastal area > Acid sulfate soil | place: Finland: Risofladan, Vaasa | collected... | reverse complement strand
TCAAGTCGATCCTGGCCAAGGGCACAGTTGGCCAGACGCTCAATTACGTGACACTCGGTGGCGAGGACCTTTATGACGTAATGGACCTTGTGGCGGTGTTTGACATTCGGCAACTGGGGCTTCGCGTCTTGTCTTACGAAGAGAACGACTCGGTTGCATTGAAGTCCCGGAGGTGCCCTGTGGCGGCGACCCTCTCGCGGATCGAGACGGTCAGCGTCGAAATCGTTTCCTCGCCGTTTGGCGACAATCACCGGCCAATCCGGGCGCTTCGGTCCCAAGGGAGCTTCGTCTACTTCCTCGACGATACGAGGACATTTCGGGAGCCCCAAGCCGAAGTCCTGTTGGAACTGCTGAGGTCTGAGCTGTTGCGGGAGACGGACTACCTGCTGGTTACGTCGTGCCTCACCCCCAGAGTGGTGAACCAAACAAGATTCATGCATCGCTACGAAGGAACGTACCGGACGTTTTTTGGGGCAAGTAGCACGGTCGACAAAGAGTTCAAAGTCCGCAACCACGTGGACCTACTCGTTGCCCAGACATTCTCCCGATTCCAGGGACTCCGCCCGGACACACCCAGGTTCCTACGCGCCACCCTGCTCAGGAAGTTCAAGTACAACGACACCCGGGCGGCTATGGGACTCTGGCTGTTTGAGTTGCAATCCACGGCGAACCGCACTTTCGCCCTTCGTGACGTCGATTTCGAGGAGTTTCCCCACGCCTTCGTGCAGGTGCCGGAAGAAGATATTCCGAACATTTTCGACGAATGACGTTTCCTCACGGGACCTCCTCCAGTTGGTACGAGGCAAACACGTCACGGAATGCCTGCGAGACACGTCCGGTGCCTCCCAGGTTGAAGCTCTCCGAGCGTACCTTGGCGTTGAGTCTCCACATCAGCCCCTCCAACGCGGAGTAGTCACGTACGGAGAGATTGCGGTATTTCCGGCGATTGTACTCGAGGAACGGCAGAAGCTTTCCGTTCAGGTGCTCGAGGTCGAAGCCCTTTTGCTCGATATAGTCGCGGTACATTTCGAACATCGGCGTGCTTGGTACGGGCGTGAACAGCATTGGGATCACTGAACCGACGCGGCTGGAGGCGAAGACAACCGTATCGTAAACAGCTTGCAAATCCTCGTCCGGCAGGCCAAACAGGATGAAGCAGTTGATGTCCTGGCAACGCAGCTTGTAGCCTGCCTCGACGGCGTTTTGAAGGGCGTAGAAAAACCTATCCATGTTGGTGTGTGTCCGCTGCCAATCTTGCTGCATCTTGGCATTGATCGTCTCCAGAGGAAGGTACAGCCGCTTGAAGCCCGCCCGGCGCATGAGCTGGACGACATGCGGATGAAGTAGCCGGACCTCAATGCCTTCCGGGGCATGTAACTCAATGCCGCGCAGGTCGGGGTCATCGGCGATCAGCCGGATCAGCTCCAGGAAATTGCCCTTGCCCAGGAGAAGGTTGTCTTCATAGAAGCAAAACTCGCGAATACCCTGGCTGAAACGGTGCTTGACTTCTTCGTAGGCGCTTGCGTATTCACGAACCCAGACCTTGCGACCTTCGTTCAGCACATTGGCTGAGCAATAGGCGCACTTGAATGGGCAGCCGCGGCTGGTGGTGAGAATCGCGTAGTCGGGTCGGCACCCGTCCGGCTCCGGGTCGCCGACGCCATCCTCCTTGTAGAGTTCGAGATCCAGTGGGAGCGGGTTGGCGCCAGGGATCGTGGCCGAGACAATCAGATCGCGACGCTGCTGCTTGGGATCGAGCGGGTCGAGCTCGCGGCCTTGCAGGTGAAGCGGATTACGCAGCCCGAGCTTCTCGATCGCGTGTTCGGGCGCCAAGGTCGGATAGATCCCGCCAACGCGGATCGCCGCCTTGGGAAAAACTTTTTTGCAGACCTCGATGACGTCGCGGGTGCTTTCCCACCAATAGGTCATGATCGACGAGATCCAGATCTCGTCCGGCTCTGGAAACACCTCCTCGTCGAAGAGCGACTCCCGGGCGGAGTGCGCCTTGGCTTGGATCTGCTTAAGGCGCTTTTCCAGCTCGTCAACCGGCAGGCCGAAGCAGCATTCAATTCGTTCGTGTTCCTTGGGGCGAAAGCCCGACCAGCGCGGCGGGACGTAGGACTCCGTCGAACAAACGGTACGGACCTTCCGCATTCGCTTGGCGGCGGTTCGTGACTTGTTGGCGTCCAGGCAGTCGATCAGCTTGAGCACGTAACCCTTAGTTCGCAACCAACTGGCGACGCGCAGCAAACCGTACGGCATGCTCCAGTGCGCCCAGTACTGGGTATCATAGATCGGCGGGCTGATCAGCAATGCGGAACGGCGACGGCTCAAGTTTCCATACCTCCCTGCGCAGGCTCTGGCGGAGCATTTCCGCCCCTAGGGTGCCGTTGAGAAGATCAAACGAGCGGCTGCGGACCTTTTCGTTGAGAAAAGCAGCCAGCCGGTAAAGGTCATGATACTCGTCGCGGCCGATCCCGTTCAACTCAGCGAACGGAAAAAAGTGCGGCGACCAGTTGCGATGGGGTATCTTGGCAAGGTATTCCGCGTGTGCCTTTTGCTCAGCGCTGCCCGGTGTGGGCGAGAACGGCTTGAGGATCAGGCTGCCGCAGGCTCGCAGGACGTGCAGCGAGCGGGCGATCAAGTCTTCAAGATCGTCGCCGGGTCGGCCGATCCAGACAAACCCACTGAGCCGGTCGGTTGCCGACGAAACCGCGGCATGACCCAGGTAGCGGGAAGCGCTTTCGTAAGCGTCGAGGTCGAGGCGGCCGTCGGCAGTGTCGGCCTCCTCGAGATGGATTTGGGCGAAGCTTCTGCGGCCAAGAACGTCGGCGATTCGCGGCGTGATCCGCGCCGCCTCCAGACCGCAGATGACGTGGTAGCGCAGGTGCTTGTGCAGCCCCTGCGTGCGTTCCACGCATTCGGCCAGCGGGCCGCCGTCGTCGCGGCAGATGTCGTCGTCGAAGAACGCGACGTCGACGATGCCGTGCTCCACGGCGCAGGCGACGTCCGCGGCCATCGTCCTGGGCTCCAGGGTGACGGCGACAAAGGGAGGCAATTCACTGCCGTATAGTCCGAGGTACGATGGTTGGTGAAAACTCGGGAACTTGGACACCACGAAATCCGCCGCGCAGGTTTCACAGGCGTGTTTTGGCATCAACCGCGCGTAGCTTCCAATCAGCACGACCTGCGCGTCATCCAGCGAGTCTTTCACCACGCGGCACATTTGCGCGACGCTCTCGTGCCAAAAACTGCACAGCGACGTGATCCAGACCTGTGTCGGCCGCTTTTCTCCAAACGCTTTGGCGGCAAGCCTCTGTTGAAGCACCTCGTGACGTTCACCGAAGTGCCGCATCGGGTAGCGCTCTCCGCCGACGGAGTTATAGCGGCGGTCCTTCGGGAGCCACTCGACATGGACTTCGCCCTTGGCGTCAGGCTTAAGGCAATCAAGCAGGCTCACCTGACACCGGACCTGTTCACGCAGGCATGAGGCGAGCTTGAGCAGGTCAAGCGGTTGGTTCCATCGGAGCCAACTGTACCGCGTTTCCTGCACGGGCGGATTGACCAGCAGCACATGGTCCTTGCACCCCACGTGCTTCGAGAGCAACGCCGATCCCTGAATGAGCTTAGCCATGGGTGGCGCTTGTGAACGACAAGAGGCGAAGCGCCAACTCGATCGTCAGACGCGGGTCGTGTTTGCCGGCTTCCTTGGCGATTACGAACGACAGCGCCATCCGCAAGAACCCGCGCTCGTCCATCTGTGGCTTGGCGGGATGACCCCAGTTGACCAGGATCTTCGCGTTCCTGATGTCGATTTCGGCGATGGGCTGATCCGGCTTTCCCTTTTTGTGGAGAACATCAAAACTGCGGTCGAATAGCACGAGCGACCAGTCCCACTCCTTGCGCGACATATCGAGCTCGATTTGCTCTCCTGCATAATCGACCTTCACGGGCTGAACCATTCCCTTGCCCTGAACCAACCTGAGACCGCCGACGCGCGCCGGCAGCACGATTTCGAAATCATCGGCGGACGAAAGGCCGTTCAACTCAGAGCGTTTCGATTTGAGCATCTTGCGAATTGCCGACGCGGTGCCATCGCGCTGCGCGATGAGATGGGTGACGGCGGCCGAAACGTCTTCGAGCGCGCGGCGGCGAAGCGTCGCTCGACCCACGACGTCGGCCACCGCCGACTGAACCTGGCTTCGCCGCAGCACGGCACCGATGGCCCGCATCAATTGCCCACCGGCTCGCTCGCCCTCACCAATCAAGTGGCGTCGCAGCACCTTGAATTGCTCGCTCTCCTCGTAGAAGCTCTCCCGGCCCGGGTTAAGCGTGTCAACCGCGTCGAGGCCCGCCAATACGTTGACTTCACCGGTAATCTGACTCATCGCGGCCTTTTGGGCACCGGTCAACATCGACTCAGCGCCTAGAAAGCCGGGCTCCCCGATCGAAACTCCCCGGACCCGAATTGCGATTCCACGGTACTCCGCCGGGAAGATGACACTTTCGTAGCCCGCAAGAAACCCCGTCGCCTGGAGTCCCGCTTCGTCGATCGTCACTGGGACGAGCATGTCGGGAGGGACGACCGCGCTTTCCGCCTCGAATGGATAGATCGGCCGCCGCAAGTTGATGGACGTAGCGCCGTGTTTGACGGCGAGGTCGCCGAGAGCCATCACACGTTCCGCGGACAATAAGTTGACGATTGCGGCGTTGTCGTCCCCATCGGCCAGCTTATAGCTGATCGGCGTACAACGGGAGAGCGACCAAACGAATTGTTCGAAGCCACCGCGGCTGCCGATGTTTCGAACAAAGCCCTTACGGCGTTCGGAACGAAGGTCCTTCCTTACGAACGGACGCAACCCCTCGGCGGTGATCAGGGTACGTGGATTAACGTTCGGATCGTCGACCAGACTGACTTCAATCGTCGCGAAATCGTCGAGCTTCTCCAAGTCGGCGTTGTCGGCCAGCCGCAGTAGTTTCTCGAAATCGAGCATCGCCAGGAACCGCAGCCGCTTACAGTTCACCTTCACCGTCACGGCCACTGGGCCAGCCTGTCTGTCAATTGAAAGCGTTCCCGTCTTGGGGTCCCAATCGAGGCCGCGCCCGTCCGTGAACTTCTTTCGTCGTCCCGCCAATGCAGCGCCGGTGAACGATACGCAAGCGTCGAGCACTTTGAGTGGTATCGGGATCCCCAGTTGCTCGATGATCCGAAGCTTCGTGGGCGTCGATTCCAGCGAAATTGACGTCGAAAAAACGCGGTCGCTTCCCGACTCGACACGAAGCCGTTGACAGTAACGGGCGAGGGCGAGAAAACCGATCCCCTTGCTCCCAATGCGAAGCCGGCCGCGTTTCGTTCGCTCACCGCTCCAACGACGGCTGCCGCCGCCGATGCGCGTAAAGTCATTTCGGAAATCGAACGGGTTCATCCCGCAGCCATCGTCGGCGACGGTCACGAACGAGAAATCATTGGCGAACTCGACGGCGACTTTCTCCGCGTCGGCGTCGAAGGCGTTACTGATTAGTTCCTTGAGCGCCTTGGCAAACGGCTTGTAGACGCCGGACAGTTCTCGAAGTATGGAGGGATCAATTCCCCCGAGGCGCATGCCGTCCATGTTGCTTCGCCTAGGTTTCGCAGTGCGAGGTAAGGGTGCCAAGGTCATTTTCGGCGTACACGCTTCCGTTCCTGCACGCCGAACGAGCCCAGTCGCCTGACCGTCCGTGGTAAACCGCACAAGAAGGTCAGTTTAGCGGGCTTGGCGAGAGCGTGCAAGATCGGCGCCGCGATGGCCCAGGCGGTTTTCCAAAGCCGTCATGGGAGCTACATTACGGACGGGGCACCATGGCTGATGGGAAGGCCAAGTTGGCCGAGGGGGTGTGCCGCGCCGAAAGAGTGGTTCATTTCGTCGATCAATTCGAGCCGCCGTGCCCTTGAGGGCATTGTCCGATCGGAAACGGCGGGCATCTCGTCGTACGTTCGCCCGTCGAGCTCGCGGCCGGCCTTGCTCTTGCGGACGCCGCCCCACTGTTTGAAAAAGAACGGAACCTGGGCCGCCCGGCACTGTTCGCGGATTGCCAGTACCCAATCCTTCTCCATCGGCCTTGCGCCGGCGCCGCTCTCTCCTCCGACGATTACCCAGTGGATCCCGGCCAGGTCAATTGGTCCGAGCTCCTCCAAGAGCGGCTCGATCGAGAGGAATCGCATTCTTGCGGGTGCTTCCCGGAGGTGCTCGATGCGCGGTAAGCCGTGTTTGCGGTTCTCGACGCTCACGCCCCACCAGATATGTTCGCGCCCGCCCGCCTTGCGGAGGCTGGTTTGCAGCATATCGCGGAGTCGTTCGGACCGCTTGGTGAGTACCTGGTAGGTGTGCCAGTCGGCTGTCTCCATGACCCGGACGGTGGCCATCACGTAGTCGTCGGGGACGTCTATATGGAAAAGGTCGCTCATCGAGTTGACGAAGACCATGTTCCGCTTGGGCCACCGTAGTGGCTCGGCAAGCTTCTCTGGGACCAGCCGCAGGTCGAACCCCTGTTCGTAGGGATGCCCGGCGACGCCGCGAAAGCGTTCAGCGAATGTCTCGGCGTAGCAGTGCGTACATCCCGGGCTGATCTTCGTGCAACCCCTGACCGGGTTCCACGTCGCGTCAGTCCATTCAATGTGCGAGTGTTCACTCATGACGTCGCTGAATCCCAAGGAGTGTGTTCATTAGTATAGAATACGGCTCGACGCCGAATCGGGCAAGGCGATTCTCGACGACAAAGTCCGTATCGAAAACAGGCCACGGGCTTGGCCGCGCTTGCCCCCTCGTTGTTCTACACATCTTTTGTAGCGACCGGATGCCGGTTTGCCCCGTTCACGGGGCTTCCGCGCAGCGGTATTCGGCCCCGCGTTTACGCGGGGTTCGCACACCGCGCCACTTGTCTTTCTTCCAGCCCCGTTCACGGGGCTTCCAGGATGGCTCAAGCCAAGCAAATGGTAAGCCCCGTAAACGGGGCTGAATACAAAATAACGTGCTCCCATTTCCCGCGGCATGAATGCCGGGGCTATGACCGCTTCGCGGGAGGCCCCGTAAACGGGGCGGTGCATCACTCGCAACTTGCGTAGAGCAAATAGGGCTACCGACCAAGGCTTTCGACCGGTGCCGTGTTGTGGCTGCGCGGCGCCGCTGAGTCAAAGACCGCGGTCGTCGGCCCATGACGATTGCGACGCCGAAGGCACGGTCCGCGAAGCGGAAAGACGTTCCGTCAACTCGCCGAATTGCCGTTCGAGGCGGTCAAGGTCGGCGGTCAAGACGCGGTGCGCGTGCCAGACCAGGTCGAGCTGCAGCACCAGGCCGATCAGCAATCCGAGTAGCCCGGTCAAGGCGACCGGCAAGCCGAGGTTCCATAGGTCGCCGCGCTTGCCGACGATCGACCAGCCTGTCAGGACGGCGCCGCAAGTGAAGACCGCCAGGCCACCCGCCAGAATCGTCCAGGCCATGAATGCAATCAGCGGCTTGTTGCGACGAAGCGCCGCGCCTGGCGATGAACGGTCAATCGACCCGCTCTTGCCGGCAACCGCCGAACCACCGCGCGGCGCGTCGAACCGCCGCTCGTCGTGCGCCGCGGCCAAGGACAAGTTGAAACCAGGTCCCGTGAGAATCCGCTCGACGTGCCGCAACTGCTCGTCGAGCGCCCATGTCTCGAACCCGGCCAACGGGTTGACGTCCGCGGGAATCCGGTCCATTTCGTCGGACGGTCGGGCGCCGCCGTCGTTGGCCAGGGCGTCGGTCGCTCCGGGCGCCGGAAGCACCACCGTGCCGCAACGGATACAGCACATGGGCCGATCGTGCCTCTCACCGTCCGGCGAGGGCGAAGCCACGCCGGGGACATCCTGTCGGCAAGTGGTACACCACATAGGCAAATGGCGTGGAATGGGAAAAGGCGCGCAAGTCGCGGGATTCTGACACAGCCCTATCATCGGCCGCATGGGGTGTGAATCTGTAGCGGTTTCGCAAGCTTTGCCGACGCGGGAAAGTTTTCCGAGAGGCCAAAGTTATCCACAGATGACTTAGCGCGGCGAAGCCGCAGCCAAAAGAGGTTCATTTGGAAGCTGCGCCTGGTGCAGCGCGTGGGATGGCGCAATAGCTTGTGTCGGAGGGAGGGAAGGCCAACGCCTGTTCGTAGGCAACGTCTACCCGGCGGTCGATCCGCGGAGGCGTGCGGTACCGATGCGAATCCGATCGACGCACAAAGCTTCGGCAGCGCGTTGGCGCATGGGGACATTGCGAGCACCACGGCTGGCTCCGCGCCGCGGCCGTTGCGATTCGACAGGCGCGGCCTGCGCAGGTCGAGAGCTGGCAGAAAAATGTGCCTTCACGGCAGCGGCTCTTGAAAGGCCCAAAAGGAGGAAAGCAGGCGTTGCTTTGGTTAGAGTGTCGTTGGTTACGACCGACACCCACAACCAAGGAGCAACGCCATGAAGTCTTTTCTACAGCGCCATGCGTCGTCGATCGAGGGGGTCTTGAGCGGTTTTGATCGGTTGCGATTTCGAGGAACGGTTCGGATCTTGGCCTGCGTTTCGGGCATGCGCGCATTCTTGTCCCAGATGCACGTCCTGCTCAAGGATTTTCCCGGCTTCGCGGAGGAGGCCACGAAGAAGGTCTGCACGGCCGTCGAGAACGTGGCTGACCAGGCCGGCCGGCCGGTCCAGTACCTGGCTAGCCCGAAAGCCAGCAAAGAAGAAATCGTTGATCGAATCGTGCGGGAAGAAGGTCCCGGCAAAGGCGGGGTGATCGCCGTCTTCAGTTGTGTCGAGTTGTGCCAATCGTACATCGTCTATCGCAACCGCGAACTGCGGGAGTTGGAACTGCGGTGCGTGCCGCGTAAATGCTTGCACCATTACGTCTACCTGCAAGACCCGATGTTCGGACGGATTTCTGTGCGCATGCAAAGCTGGTTCCCGTTCAATGTACATATTTGCATGAATGGCCGAGAGTGGCTGAGCCGCCAGATGGATGTGGCAGGCATCGATTATTTGCGGAAAGACAACTGCTTTGTCCGTGTCCATGATTTTCCCAGCGCCCAGAAGATGCTTCAGCGGCAGGTCCACATCGACTGGATCAAGCACCTCGACCGCCTCCTCAAGCGCGCCAACCCTGTTTTGACGCGCCTGTTTACCGACTTCCCGCCCGATTATTACTGGTCAGCCGAACAGACTGAGTGGGCCACCGACGTGGTGTTTCGCCAAGCGGCAGATCTCGCCGTGCTCTATCCGCAATTGATCGACCACGGCATCCGCCTGTTTGGCAGCCAGGACGTGATGCGTTTCCTGGGCCGCAAGGTTCCTGCCACGGGCAGCTGTCACGGCAACTTTCTCGGCGAGGTGGTGAGCGACCTGTGCCGACGACCGGAAGGCCTGCGGATCAAGCACCGGGTAAACCGCAACGCCCTCAAGATGTACGACAAGCAAGGCTCGGTGCTGCGCGTCGAGACAACGATCAACGACGCCCGTGACCTCAAGTCGTATCGAACCAAGGAGGGCGATCCCAAAGGGAAGAAGTCCTGGCGGCGCTTGCGAAAGGGGGTCTCTGACCTACCCCGGCGCGTTCAATTATCGCAGGCAGCGAATGGCCGTTATCTGGAAGCATTGGCGGCAGTCGAATCGGAGACCTCGCTCAAAACCCTCGCCGAGAAAGTCTGCCAGCCCGCAATGCACAACCAGCGCCGCGTAAGGGCCCTCAATCCTCTATCGGCAGACGATGCACGACTCATGCAAGCGGTTCAGCGCGGCGAGTTCAAAATCACGGGCTTCCGCAACCGCGACCTGCGGCCGCTTCTGTTTGGCGGCGAGTCGCTGGACGCTGCTCAACGTCAAAAGCAATCCGGTCAGGTCAGCCGCAAGCTCGTCCTGCTGCAAGGCCACGGTTTGATTCGCAAAATCCCAAAGACGCACAGATACCTACCGACCAAGCTCGGCACACAGACGATCGCCGCATTCCTTGCCGCCGGCAATGCCTCCGTCGAAAAACTTACCGCTTCCGCCGCATGAAATTTGCGCGGGAAACAAGAAATTGGACGGTTAGCAATGCAGATTTCGCAGATTCTGACCAATAATATCTGCGTAATCGGCGGAATCTGTGGATTGGCCTCCTCGTTCGCGTACCCGCGACCCAAAAGTGATCGAAGCCGGAGCATCGCTGACGCTCTGCCACCAGCCACCACCCGCAAAAGGGCGTTCTTTCGCTCCAGCGAAAGGCAACTTTACGGGCTACTCGTCCGCGGGCTCGTACCAATCGCCGCGGAGCCAATCGACCAGCAGGCCGAGCTGCTGTTGGCTGAGGTGGTTCAGTTCCGGGTTCTCGGGATGGCCGGCGAACGTGGGCATGCGGTCGTTGTTGTCGCCGTAATAGCGGCCATCCGACGGGTTACTGATCATGCCCAGAAGCCATGCCCGCGAGCCGTAGCCGGTGAGCGTGGGGGCGGTGCGGTCGTCGTCGGCTTTTTCGTCGTGGAAGCGGTGGCATTCGGTGCAACCTGACTCGCCGGCGATCAACGCCCGCCCGGTCTTGATGCGGTCGTCGTCTGCTTCGTCCAATTCTCGTTGCCGGGGCAATTTCGCCTCGGCCGACAATGCCACGACGACCCGTTCGACATCGGGGGCCTCGGTATCGGCCCACGTATTATGCACGAAGTCCGACATCTCGCCTTCTTTGTGCGCCGTTTCACCAAAGTACTCGGCCGAGTCAATGCGTGTGTGGGCGGGGTCGAGCAGACCGGAAAGCCACTCGCGAGTCGCGAAGGCGGTGAGGTTCGGAGCGCCGGTTGGGGTTGGGTTCTCTGCATCGGGCGGCGCGGGGTGTTTTGGTGAATCGGCGTGTTCGTGGCAGCTTGCGCACCAGCGCGCGAAGAGCCGCCGCCCCTCGATCTTGGCGTCGTTGCGCAACAACGATGCGGCGCCTGACGGGGGAATGCCCAGTGGCCCCTGGGCCAGTACTACCACCCGCTCGGCCTGAGTTTTGGCTTCGGCGACGGCTTCGAGGTAATCTTTCTTGTCGCGGTCCTCGTAAATCGCCAGACCGGTCAACGTCGCGGCGCCGGCTAAAAGCACGAACAAAAACAGACAGTTGAACCAGTGGCCCACCTTCGAGCGACCGATGAAGGGCATCAGCGCGAACACGCCCATCACCAACCCTGGTACCACGATCGCGCCGATGATCTCTTGGGTTTCGCCGTGGAAGAACTTGAGGAACTGGAACAGGAACAGGAAGTACCACTCGGGCCTGGCCGCCGAGTAAGGATTGGCCGGGTCGGCCGGCGCGCCCAGGTCGGCACCCAGATACGCGCCGGGGGCCTGACCGGCGTGGTTCCCCGTGACGGCCGGCTTGAAGGTCAGTCCCAACACCACGGCCAACACTGCGAGGCAAGCCACCGCGTCCTTGAGCACCTGGTCAGGCCAGAACATCGTATCCGCTCGCTTCAAGGGTTGCTTGGCGTGCAGTCCGGCTCGGCGGAAGAGGTAAACATGCAGCACGAGAAACCCGATCAACAGCGCGGGCAAAACGCCGGCGTGCAACGCGAAGAACCGCGTCAGCGTCTGGTGCCCGTAGGTCGTGCCGCCGACCACCACTCGCTGCACCGTCGGCCCCGCGATGGGTACGATGCCCGCCAGGCTCGTGGCAACTTTGGTGGCCCAGTAGCCCTTCTGGTCCCACGGCAAAAGGTAGCCGGTGAGCGACAGGCCGAGCACGACCTGCATCAGGACCAGACCGGTCCAGAAGTTGAACTCGCGCGGCGCGCGGTACGCGCCGTCGATCACCACCTGCATCAGGTGCAGCGCCAGCAGCACGACCATCGCTTGGGCCATGAAATGGTGCAACCCGCGCAGCAGCCAGCCGCCTTGCACCTCGTGCTGCATATAGTAGACGCTTTCCCAGGCCGTCTGCGCGCTGGGGCTATAGCCCATCCAAAGGAACAGTCCGGTGACGAGCTGGACCACAAAGGCGAACACCAGCGTGCTGCCCCAGACATAGCGCCAGCGGGCGCCGCCGGGCACGCGCTCGTAGAGCGCCTCGTGAACGAAGCCGCGCCATCCGGTCCGGTCGTCGAACCACTCGTCGAGGTTCTGCAGAATCTTGCTCATTCGTCAGCCACCTTCGCTTCGGATCCGGTCCGGAAGTTGCGGTACTTCACGAAGATCTCACGGGTTTGCTTGAGTCGTTCCTGGTCGACTTCGAGCGTATCGAGATCGCGAGGGCTGGGGCAATGCTCGGGGTCGATCCGGGTGCCGTCGGGCTCGAAGCTGCTGTTGTGGCAGGGGCACTTGAAGACGCTCTTGGCGGACACGAAATCGACGTTGCAACCGGCGTGCGGACAAGTCGCACTGAGACACTCGACTTGGTCCTCGGCCGTTTTCCGCAAATAGACTCCGCCGAGCGGTTCCTTGGGATAGAGGTTCCAGGCGTCCTGCTTGTCGGCGATCACCTGAAAGAATTGCGGCGCCTCGCCCGCCAGCGAGTCGACCGTGGCGACGCGGATGAAGGCGCCTTGGCCGCTCTTTCGCCGTACGGGGTCGAAGAAGGCCACCAGCCCTGCCGCCGCCGGAACGACGGCCACGATTCCGCCCACCACGATCGCCGTCAATTCCGTCATAAAGCCGCGGCGCTGGCTTTCGGCGGGCGAGGGCGGATCGCCGCTCGCGACCTTGTCGGTGTGCTTTGCCATTTCGGCTCCTTGGGCGGGACGACCCCTTGTGCCGGCTCCATTGCCGTGGAGGTCGCGTGATCGTGCGGGAGCTGCGCAGGACGTCTTCCTCGGTCCGGCGTGCCGAAAAAGAATTATCGCATGGCCAGGCGAACGGCGTCAAGCACTCGCCGCTCGGCGGCCTCGTAGGGACCGTCGATCATCGCGCCCGCCGCGGCCTTGTGCCCGCCACCGCCGAAGACTTCCGCGAGCTTGCTGCAATCGACCGCCGATCGGCTTCGAAAACTGACCTTGAATTTGCCGTCGGGTTGCTCGACCAGGATCACCGCCACCTCGGTGCCCGATACGGTGAGCGTCATGTTGACCACGTCTTCGGTATCCGAGGCGTGCGCGCCGGTGGACTTGAAGTCGTCCTGAAACACGACCGTATGGACGAGCCGGCCGTCGAGCTCCGCCAGCGTGCGGCCCAAGGTGCGGCCAATCAGTTGCAGCCGCGCGAGCGAGTCTTGCTCGTAAAGTTGCTTGTAGATTTCGCAGGGCCGCGCTCCGGCGTCGACCAGCCGTCCGGCGTAACGGTACGTGTCTCCCGTGGTCGAGGCGAAGCGGAACCAGCCTGTGTCGGTGGCCAGCGCGGCGAAAAGCGGCGTGGCAATGTCGGGCGTGAGCTTCACTCCCAAGTGCTCGGCCGCTTCGAGCACCAGCCGGCCGGTGGCCTCGGCTTGGGTGTTCTTGAACGCTTCAGCTCCCAGGTCGTCCTGGCTGACGTGGTGGTCGAGCACGAGCTTCTTGGCCGCGGTCGCGCGCAATACGATCGCCATGTCGCCGAGCTGCGCCCAGGCACTGGTATCGAGTACAAGCAGCACTTCGATCGAGTCCAACTCGGCAAGCTGCACGTCGGCGCCCAACGCCTTGAGGCGACGTTGAGGATCGATCCATTCGAGGTTGGGCGGCGTCTTCTGCGCGTTGACGATCAGAACGTTCTTGCCCAGGGCCTCCAGCACGCCCGCCATCCCAAGCTCGCTCCCCAGCGCATCGCAGTCGGGACGCACGTGGCTGGTGAGCAGGAAGCGGTGGTGAGCTTGGATCAGCTCGACGAAGCGGGGCCAGTTGACGGACATCGTGGTAAGGATAGGCGTTGCGTCACATCCTGGCAAGCCGCGCAGGATAAGGTGGAGGGGTGAGAGGTGATTGGTGAGTCGTTCCCGGCACTCACCACTCACCACTTACCACTCACCAACCATGGCCGCGGCTACGCTCGATCGATCCGGCGGTCGCGCAGGTGCCAACGCAGTACCTGCCAGAACCCGATTTTTCCGCGGACCGCGGGGTCGGTCGAAACCCTTCGCAACTCGGCCATCAGGTACTGTAGGTCGGCCGGCTTCGGCTTGCCGTTTCGGTGGTTCATCGTGCCGTCTCCTTTGAACGGAAATCGCCCCTGACATTGCCGCCAAGGGGGGAAACACTCGTTCTATCGGCTGGGGAAGTGCTACGGCTTTTGACGATTTTTCGGCCTCGATTTGACAGCAGTGCTATCGCCAGCCGATACTGGGGCGAATTATCCTACGCGCGGCCCGCTTCGACACTAACCCGCAGCGCAAGCAAGGCACGCAACCTCGCTTGCGCTTCGGGTTAGTGTACACTGATGTCTCATTTTCGACCGCGTGAAACATGAACTCAGACAAACAAGCCATGTCGTCCAAGCACGATTCGAATTCCGGCCCCAAACCGCAACCGGCCGTCCGCTATTTCGGGGTGATCTTCAGCGCCTCGATCATGGTCTTGGTGGGCGTTTGGATCTACTTTCTTGTTGGAGGTTCGGCGGTCAACGTCTTCACCAAAGCGGTGATTACGGCGGCCATCATCGGGGTCATGGCGTTCGTCTGGCGTGTGCATCGATGGCGCCAACAAAAGGCGCTCGAATTGCTGCAACGTTGGGCGGACAAGGGCGACTCCCCACCGACCCGACCTCCCCGTCGCTAACCACCGCTGCCGCCCGAGCTTCCTCACAGAGCAACCGGCCGGGGACCTCCCGCGGGAACCTATTGATGAAACCCACGTTGCTCGGCCTCATGCCCTTTCGACAATCGGCATTCGCAATTCTCGGTTGCTCGTTGACGATCGCCACGATCGCGTTTCCCGCACCGGCGCAAACGCCCGCGGGCAACCGGGCCAGGGACGACGACTACGACCGGGCCCAGGTCGGCCGCCGTCAGGACGGAAAGATCGTCGTGCCGACCAACCAGGTCCTTTCGCCCTTTGGACGCCAGGTGGCCTTTGCGGGGCGACCGACCGACTTGGCGCTGGGGCCCGGCGGCCGCTTTCTCGCGGTGCTCGGTCGCGACAGCGTGTCGGTGATCGACGTCGAGGCCGGTGAGGTGATCCAGACGGTGGCCCACCCGAGCGGAAGTTACAAGGGCCTGGTCTACTCGCCCGACGGGTGTACGCTCTACGCATCGAATGCCCGCGGCACGATCGGCGCATTCGACGTGGCCCAGGACGGCCGGCTCAAATTGCGACACTCGGTGAAGTTGCGTGCCGACCGCGAGCGCAATGCCTTGCCCGCCGGCCTGGCGGTGAGCGCCGACGGCGCCACGCTCTACGCCGCCTTGAACCTGAATAATACGCTGGCCGAGATCGACCCGGTCCAGCCCCGTGTCAAACGCGAATTCGCCGTGGGCAGCGCGCCCTTCGACGTCGTTCTCGTCGGCTCGAAGGCTTACGTCAGCAACTGGGCTGGGCGTCACCCGGGCGAGGGTGACCGGTCCGGTCCGTCGGGCGTTGGCACGCGGGTCCGCGTCGACGAGCGGCAAATCGCCTCCGATGGTTCGGTGTCGGTGGTGGACCTGGAAGCGGGAAGAGAAGTCAAGCAAATCGTCGTCGGTCTGCACCCATCGGGATTGGCTGCCTCGCCCGACGGCCGTTTCGTCTCGGTCGCCAACGCCAATAGCGACACGGTTTCCGTGATCGACACCCGAAGCGATGAGGTGGTCGAGACGATATCGACCCGACCCGTCGAGAAGCTGCTTTTCGGTAGCGCACCCAACGCGCTGGCCTTCAACGGCGACGGCCGCAAGCTGTTCGTCGCCAACGGTACGAACAACGCCGTGGCCGTGATCTCGTTCGATCCGCCCCGGAGCGAGCTTTTGGGTTGTTTTCCGACCGGTTGGTACCCGGCCGGAGTGGTGTTCGACGCGGCGCGCGACGCGCTCTACGTGGCCAACATCAAGGGGGTCGGCTCGCGTCACGCGGGCTGGAAGGGGAACCGGTTCGTCAACAAGCAAGTCGCGTTCGGGTACAACTCGCACGACTACCTGGGCACGGTCTCGCTCGTGCCGCCGGCGGCGATCGCCGACCTGGCGGGGCCGACCCGGGCCGTTTTGGCGAACAACCGCGAGACCGCGGCCAAGAGCGCGCTGGCGCCGCCGCGGGCCAACGCGGCCCCACGGCCGGTACCCGAACGGCACGGCGAGCCGTCGCATTTCAAGCACGTGCTCTACGTCATCAAGGAGAACCGCACCTACGACCAGGTGCTGGGCGACGTCGAGCGCGGCGAAGGCGATCCGGCGTTGTGCATTTTCGGCCGCGACGTCACGCCGAATCACCACAAGCTGGTCGACGAGTTCGTGCTGTTGGACAACTTCTATTGCAGCGGCACGCTCAGCGCCGACGGCCACCAGTGGGCCATGGAAGCCTACGTGACCGATTACATCGAAAAAGCCTACAACGGCTGGCCGCGGAGTTACCCGTACGACGGTGGCGACGCGCTGGCGTACGCGTCGAGCGGCTTTCTCTGGGACAACGCGCTGGCCCACGGCCGATCGCTACGAGTCTATGGCGAATTCGTCGATGCGACGGTGCGCTGGAAGGATCCCCTGCGCAAGGGGGCGCCCCAGTTTCTCGACTGCTACCACGACTTCGTCGACGGCACCGGCCTGATCGAAGTGCTGGCCAAGGCCCGGATCGAAACCATCTCGCCCCATATCTGTCCCACGGCCATCGGCTTTCCCGGCACGGTGCCCGACATTCATCGGGCCGACCAGTTCATCCGCGAACTGGCCGAATACGAGCGCCAGGGAAACCTCCCGAACCTCCTGATCGTGCTCCTGCCGAACGACCACACCGACGGCACCAAGCCGAAAATGCCCACACCCCGGGCCTGCGTGGCCGACAACGACCTGGCGCTAGGCCGCGTCGTCGAGGCGGTGAGCCACAGCCGCTTCTGGAATGAGATGTGCATCTTCGTCGTCGAGGACGATCCGCAAGCCGGGTTCGACCACATCGACGGGCACCGCACGGTGGCGATGGTGGCCAGTCCCTACACGCGCCGCCGCGTGGTCGACAGCACGAACTACAACCAGACGAGCATGGTCCGCACGATCGAGCTGGTCCTTGGCTTGCCCCCGATGAACCAGCTCGACGCCTCGGCCACGCCCATGGGAAGCTGTTTCACCGACGCGCCCGACTTCACACCGTACGACTCTGTTGCGAACCTGGTGCCGCTCGACGAGCTCAACCCCGAGGTGACCGGCATTCGCGACCCGGCGCAGTTGCGCTGGGCGCTGGCATCGCTGGAACTGCCGCTGGACGACGTCGACGAGGCCGACGAAGACACGCTCAATCACATCCTCTGGCACGCCGTCCGCGGCCGCGACGACACCTACCCCGCCTGGGCGGTGTCGGCGGAGGAAGAAGACGAAGATGAAGGCGACGACGATTGATCATTGATGAGTTGACGAATCAATCCACTAGGAAGGACAGGCAGAAATAACGCAACGGCTCGCTTAAAGGCTAGGATCGTCGTATCCGGTTCTGTAGGGAACGCCCTCCGTGGCGTTCCGAGAAGCTGGGGCGACGTCATCTGGCTGGACACGGAACGCCACGGAGGGCGTTCCCTACAGTGACCATCCCATCTTCACCTCCTAGCCTTAGAGGCCCTTGGTAGCCGCCAGCAACCGATCCAGTTCCCTCTCGACCCCGAGTTTTTTCGCGACGTCGGCGACGTCATGCGATTCATCCGCGGCCAACTTAGGGCGTTGACGCACCCAATCGGTTTCCAGGTTTCTCGCAATCGAAGACATTTCCTATCCTCCGCCCCCATTCGTGTGATTCGTACTACTAACGTTCTATTTCTTTGTTGCCCGCGAAGATTCTATGCCGCCAGCGGCGGCCGCAGCGGAGCCTGCCCTGACACCAGGAGCCTACCACCGATGCCGGTTCTTGATTTCCAGCGGTTGCGATCCGAGATCCCGATGACCGAGGTGCTGGAATTGCTGGGCTTCGTCGCCACCAACGGCAGTGGCGATCAGCTTTATGGTCCCTGCTGGATCTCTGCGGACGACTGC
>Ga0307373_10006824_pt1 | contig 18021 bp, 12 predicted proteins | sample OX2MG_FD_202534 | JGI IMG/M metagenome (GOLD analysis project Ga0307373, IMG submission 202534) | Soil microbial communities from Risofladan, Vaasa, Finland - OX-2 | ecosystem: Environmental > Terrestrial > Soil > Coastal area > Acid sulfate soil | place: Finland: Risofladan, Vaasa | collected... | reverse complement strand
GATCGAGACCCCCGCGTTCATGCCCGTCGGCACGGCGGCCAGCGTCAAAGGGCTGACGCAGGAGACGCTCGAAGATCTGGGCGTCCAGGTGCTTCTGGCCAATACCTACCATCTCTATTTGCGCCCGGGGCACGAGCGGATCGAGCGGCTGGGCGGATTGCACCGGTTTATGTCGTGGCGGCGGGCGATTCTGACCGATTCGGGCGGCTTTCAGGTGTTCAGCATGGCCGGGCTCCGGGAAGTGAGCGATGAGGGCGTGCGCTTCCGTTCGCATCTGGACGGCTCCGCGCATCTGTTCACGCCCGAGCAGGCCGTCGAGGTGCAGCGGGCCCTCGGATCCGACATCGCCATGGTGCTCGATGAGTGCGTCGAATATCCGGCCAGCCACGAGCGCGCGCGGCAGGCCGCCTCCCGCACCAGCGCATGGGCGGCGCGATCCCGGAAGGCCTTCGCCGAGCGGTGCGACCCCGACAAACAGATGCAGTTTGCGATCGTCCAGGGCGGCATGTACGCTGATCTGCGGCGGGAATCGACCGATGAGCTGGCCGCGATGGATTTCCCCGGCTACGCCATCGGCGGTTTGGCCGTGGGCGAGCCGCACGGGCTGACGCTGGAGATGGCGGCCGAGGCCGTGGCGCGATTGCCGGCCGGCCGGCCCCACTACCTCATGGGGGTGGGCAAGCCGCAGGATCTGGCCGACTACGTGGCGGCGGGCGTGGATATGATGGATTGCGTTCTGCCGACCCGGAATGCCCGCAATGGGTGCCTGTTCACAAGCCGGGGCAGGGTCCTCATCAAGAATGCCGTCTATGCGGAAGATGAGCGGCCGATTGATCCCGATTGCGGTTGCACGGTTTGCCGTCGGTATTCGCGGGCCTACCTGCGCCATTTATACTTAGCGAATGAAATTTTAGCGTCTATCTTGAATAGCATTCATAATGTATTCTTTTACCTTGACAGAATGAAGAAGATTCGAGAGGCTATTAGTTTTGGGAATCTGGCGGATTTCCGCTCAGACCTTCAGGCGCAGCTAGAGGCGGGTCAATTCTAACCCTGTGGTGAAACTTGCGATGCGACCGTCGAGGGGGTCTTGTAGGATGATTCCCGGACCAGTCCGGCGGGGCGTCGTCTTTACCAGGGGAATTTGAGGGGGATTGTTATGTACCCTCGTGGAGAAATTCTCGTTGCCCAAGCACAGGCCGGCAGTGGCCTGGTCGCCCTGCTGCCGCTCGTCTTGGTGTTGATCATTTTTTATCTGTTGCTCATCCTTCCCGCGCAGCGGCGCCAGAAAAAAATCGCCGCGATGCACCGTGCCCTGAAAACAGGAGATAAAATAGTAACGAATGGCGGGCTTTACGGCGTGGTCGCCGGTGTCGAGGACGAGACCATCCAGCTCCGCGTTGCCGATCAGGTGAAGGTGCGCGTGGCGCGCAATGCGGTGGCCGGGTTGCAGTCGGAAGGGACTACTGCTAAAGAAGGGTGAGCGGGCTTCAGGGAGTTTCGCAACTGGGCGCAAAATGAATCAGAACCTCAAGTGGAAGATGCTTTTCATTCTGCTGATCGTTTTCGCGTGCCTGTGGGGCCTGTTCGCGCGTCCTTCGTTCCCGACTTCCTGGCGGCAGGTGGCGGGCAATTTCCATCAGAGGATCAAGCTCGGGCTCGACTTGCAGGGTGGAACGCACCTGGTTCTGCAGGTGGACGTGGCCCAGGCCGTGCGGTACGAATGCAACCGGGCCATCGACGGGCTCACCGGCCAGATTCGCACGAAGAACATCAAGATCGGCGACATCCGGCGCGTGAGCGACACGCAGATTCTGGTGACCAACGTGGATTTGGCGCAGACGGGATCGTTCCACGACATCGTCACCAACCAGCTGCCCGAATGGAATATGGCTCCGGCCGCCGGCCAGAACAATGGCTTCATGCTGACCATGAAGCCGGCGGCGGTTGCCGCTATCCAGTCGCAGACGATGCAGCAGTCGGTCGATACGATTCGCCGGCGCGTCGACCAGTTGGGCCTTACCGAGCCGACAATCGCGCTGACCGGCGCCCAGAATGACCAGATTCTCGTGGAACTGCCGGGCGAAGGCGATCCGACGCAAGCAAAAGCGGTGATTCAGGCCGGCGGGCAACTCGAGTTGCGCAAGGTGATCGACGGTCCCTATCCTTCCGAGGCGGAAGCGCTGGCCTCGCATGGCGGCATTCTGCCGGCCGGCAGCGAGCTCTTGCCCGGCAGCTCGGACGGGTCGGCCAGCGGGCAGGCCGCCTCGGCTTATTACCTGGTAACCCAGGACCCGGTCGTTACCGGGCGCGACCTGCGAAGCGCGACCGCCGGGCCGAATGCGAATATGCCCGGGCAGTGGCAAGTGAACTTCACGCTCTCCCGGAATGCGGCGCAGCGATTCGGTCCCTTCACCGAGCGCAATATTGGCCAGCGACTGGCGATTGTGCTCGATCATCGGGTACAGTCGGCTCCGGTGATCCAGGGACAGATCCAGGATTCGGGCGAAATCACCGGCAGCTTCACCGAGCAGCAGGCGAGCGATCTCGCCGTCGTGCTCCGTTCGGGAGCGTTGCCGGCCTCGATCAAATATATCGAGGAGAGCACCGTGGGCCCCTCGCTCGGCGCCGATTCGATCCGCGAAGGCGTGCAGGCGTCGATTATCAGCCTGGTGGCCGTGATGATCTTTTTGTTGATTTACTACCGGCTGTCGGGCGTGAACGCCGTGCTCGCGCTGATTTTGAACCTGGTGATTCTCCTGGCGGGGCTGGCCTATTTCGGTTTCGTGTTGACGCTGCCGGGCATCGCCGGCGTGATTTTGACGATCGGCATGGGCGTCGATTCCAACGTGCTCGTGTTCGAGCGCATTCGGGAAGAATTGCGCGCCGGCAAGGCCAACGCGTCGGCGGTGGATTTAGGATTCGAGCGGGCGTTTCTGACGATCATCGATACCCACGTGACGACGATGGTTTCCGCCATATTCCTGTTCATGTTCGGTACCGGACCTGTGCGCGGGTTCGCCATCACCCTGGTCATCGGTTTGAGCGCGAACATCTTCACGTCGATTTACGTATCGCGCGCGATCTTCGACTGGCATCTGAGCCGGATGACGCGTCAGGCGGAGTTGAGCATTTGATGCGAACCGGTCGCGTGAGGGCCGGTCGCTCGGTCGATAACGAGGGCTAGGAAGCCGCAAACATGGAGTTTTTCAAGAGTCCGAACATCAACTGGATGGGCAAGGCGAAGTATTTCGCCGCCCTTTCCGGCCTCCTGTTGCTCATCGGCTTGATCTCCTGGCTGCATCAGGGCGGCCTGCTCTACGGCATCGATTTCCGCGGCGGCACGCTGGTTTCTCTCCGCTTTGCCTCGACGCCCCCCACGAGCAAGCTGCGCGCGGCGCTGGCGCAGCAAGGCCTGGGCGACAGCACCATTCAACGCAACTACGACCCATCCGATCCCTCTTCGACCAACGATGTGCTGATCGCCATGAAGGAAACCGGCGGCGTGAGTCGGCGTCTCGACGCGGGACGCGCGGCGATTCTGAAGGCGCTCACCGCCCTTTTCCCCGCGCCGTCGGGAAAGCAGGATTTCAACGCTGCTACGCCCGATGGTCTGGCCGGTTTTCTGACGCACCAGGATCCTCTGCAGCTCGGCGTCTCGGCCGCTCCTCGCTACCAGCAGCTGGCCCAGGCCCTGTTGCATTACCGCGACACCGACAGCGGGGGAATCGTGAAATCCATCGGCGACCTGGGGAAGGCGCCGGGCGCGACGCCGGCGGTGGTGGCCAGCCTGGAGCAGGGGTTTTACGCCGGTCCGTACGTGATTCGCGACGTTCAGATCGTCGGTCCGCAGGTAGGTTCGCAGCTGCGCCGGCAGGCGGTTCTGGCGACCCTCTATGCGTTGGCGGGCATGTTGATATATATTGCTTTCCGCTTCGAATGGGTCTACGGGGCGGCAGCCGTCATCGCCGTGTTTCACGACGTGCTGATTACACTGGGGTTTTTCTGCTTGTTTCATTACGAAATTTCTTTGACGGTGATCGCCGCACTGCTCACACTAGTGGGCTATTCGATGAACGACACGATCGTGATTTTCGATCGCGTTCGCGAAAACCTCCGGCTGATGCGGCGCGAGTCGTTCCCGGAAATCGTGAACCGCTCGATCAACCAGACCCTGTCGCGAACGATTTTGACGAGCAGTCTGACGTTTTTGGCCGTATTGGTTCTGTTTCTGCTGGGCGGAAGCGTGTTGCGGTCCTTTGCTTTTGCCATGGTGGTGGGAGTTGTGGTAGGAACCTATTCCAGCTTTGGGATTGCAGCGCCGATTGTTGTGCTCTGGACCCGGTTTCGGGGAGAGAAGACGGCGGGCGGCGCGGCGTCCGGTTCGGGCGGCCGGCAACCGAAACACGCGCGCGCGGGAGAGCGGCGCTTGGCAGCTGCCGGGAGGAGGTAGGGTGTGTTTGACGAATTAGTCGTATCGAGTGCGCATCGCCGCAAGACCCATACGCGGTGGACCATTGTGGTTTCACTGCTGGGGCAAGTGGCCGTCCTTGCGGTGCTGATTCTGATTCCGCTGATCTACACGCAGGCGCTTCCCACGGAGATGATGACGACTTTGCTGGTGGCACCGCCACCACCGCCGCCACCACCGCCGCCGCCGCCAAAGACTGCGGTCGTCGTGAAGCCACCACCGTCCTTCATCCAGCACAACCAGATGGTGGCCCCGAAGGTCATTCCCAAAAACGTCACCATCGTGAAGGAACAGCAGACACCGAATATGGACAGCGGGATTTACGGCGGCGTCGCCAGCGGGTCGGCCAGTGCCCTGGGGGGCATCCTCGGCGGTTCCGGGCCGGCGCCACCACCGCCGCCCAAGCCTGTCGTTCCGCAGATCATTCACGTCGGCGGTAACGTGCAGCAAGCCAAGCTGGTCCGGCAGCCCATGCCCATATATCCGGCCATTGCGAAGGCGGCCCGGATCCAGGGCACGGTCGTGCTGCACGCGATCATTGCGAAAGACGGCACGATCAAGCAGTTGCAATTCGTTTCCGGTCCACCGTTGCTGGTGCAGGCGGCGATGAACGCCGTTCGTCAGTGGCAGTATCAACCAACGCTGTTGAACGGCCAGCCGGTGGAAGTTGACACGATTATCTCGGTTGTATTTACCCTGGGCGGGTAACGGCCGCATCGAAGGCCGCAAGCTTGCGCAGGAATCGAATCTTTAGTTTTGGATTGACTATAGGAGGAAATGATCCGATGGCAGCTAACCTCTCACTGGCGGGCCTCTGGCTGCAGACGTCAGGTGGTTTCGACCTGCGCAGCATGTGGGCCTCGATGGGCGTACCGGCAAAACTCGTCGTGGTTGTCCTGTTCATTATGTCGATCTGGTCGATCGCTATCATGATCGATCGGGCGCTGATGTACAGTGCGGCAAGGAAGCAGTCGCGTTTGTTCGTGCAACAGGTGGCGTCGGCGCTCAAGGACAATAAACTGGACGAGGCGATTTCGATCGCGGAGAAGAACAAGAAGAGCCACATCGCGAAAGTCGTCGCCACGGGCCTGGCCGAATTCCAAGCGGCTTCGGCGCAGGTTCCCGAGGATGAAGTCATCGATGCGGCCAAGCGCGGCTTGGAGCGGTCGGTGGCCATCGTGCATGCCGAGATGAAGCGGGGCTTGGGCGGACTGGCGACGATCGGAGCCACGGCTCCCTTCGTGGGGCTGTTCGGTACCGTGCTCGGCATCATTCACGCGTTCCAGGGCATTCAATCGCAGAAGGCCACCGGGCTTTCCGCGGTTGCCGGCGGTATTTCCGAGGCCCTGGTCACGACCGCTCTCGGCCTTTTCGTGGCGGTGCCGGCGGTGTGGACGTACAATTACTTCAACAGCCGAGTCGAGGCTTTCGACGTGGAAATGGACAACTCCTCGATGGAGTTGATCAACTACTTCATTACGCGCCGGGCTTCGGCGAACTCTGTCAAAAAGAGCTAACAGGCATAAGGTAGGTATCTGATGGCGCGTAAGCCAAGAACCGGCGAAACCATGTCGGAGCCGAACGTGGTTCCGATGACGGACGTGATGCTCGTGTTGCTGATCATCATGATGGTGATTACTCCGATGTTGCAGAAGGGCATGTCGGTCAATCTGGCCAAGGTGAATAACCCGGTCAAAATGACCGATGCCAACAAGGACAACGCCATCATCGTATCGGTGGCTCGCGATGGAACGCTGTATCTGAAGACGACGAGGATCAACCTCAACGAGCTGACTTCGGATATCCAAAGCGAGATCAAGAATCGACTCCACAAAGTCGTGTTCATCAAGAGCGATGAACGGGCCAAGTACGGCGCCGTCGTTCAGGCGGTCGACGATATCCGGGCAGCGGGCGTCGAGCAGTTGGGTCTGATCACGGAGAAGAGCCCGGCCGAATTGACCGGTGCGCCGAAACTGGGTAGCTAGCGCAGGTGAGATCGTAATGCTCGAAGGAAGCAGGGGGTGTCAGGATGGGCATGCAGGTAGGCGGTAGCAGCGGGGGACCCCGGAAAGATCCGAACGTGGTTCCCTTGATCGATGTCCTTCTGGTGTTGATCATCATTTTCATGGCGATCACGCCGACGACGCCGGTGGGTCTGGACGCGCAGGTTCCCCAGCCCACGCCGCCCAATCAGAAGGTAAACCAGCAAATGCAGCAGCGAACCATCGTCGTGCAGGTGGCGGCGGACGGCAGCTTGAAGATCAACCAGAATTCGGTGACCTGGGACCAACTGGGGACACAGTTGACCGATGTCTTCAAGGAGCGGGCGCCGGGTGACCGGGTGGCCTTCATCAAGGGCGACGACAACGTGGAGTTTGCCTACGTCGCCCGGGCGATCGACATCATGCACAATTCTGACATCGAAAAGGTCGGGTTGATCACCAAGAATATGCAACAGGGCCAGTAGCTGGCCGTTCGGCGTTTCGCTTGAGGCCGGCTACGGCCGAGGTTCGTGGGGAGGAGTTGGCGATGCGTTGCCGAGAGGGTGTGTGGAGGGCGGGCCTAGTGGTGGCTCTGGCAGCCGGGCTGACCGGTGTCGCCGGATGCAACAAACTGCGGGCTCGTGATCTATTGAATCGCGGTGTGCAGGCTTACAAGGTCGCGAAGTTCGACGAGGCGGAAGAGGACTTTAAGCAGGCGTCGCAACTGGATCCGACACTGAAGATTGCCCGGATCTATCTGGCGACGGCCTATGCCAGCCAATTTGTCCCGGGTTCGCCGTCTCCCGACAACCTGCAATACGGCCAGGAAGCCATCGCCCAGTTCAAAAAAGTCCTGGATGCCGATCCGAACAATCTATCCGCCATCGACGGAATCGGCTCGATGCTCTACAACCTGGGCACAACCCCGTTTTCCGAGCAGGAGCTCAACAAGGCGAAGACCTATCATGAAAGGCATATCCAGTTGCAGCCCGACGCGGCCCAGCCGTATTACTGGGTGGGCGTGATCGATTGGACTCTGGCCTTCCATGCGAACCGGGACCTGCGGACCGAGTACAACAGCCATATCAAGAGGGCGAAGGACGCCATTACGTTCAACGATCCCCTGCCTCCCAAGCTGCGCGACCAGTTCTCGACCAGCTACGGCCAGACCGTTGACGAAGGCATCCAGGCCGTGAAGAAAGCAATCCAACTGCGTCCCGATTACGCCGACGCGATGGCTTATCTTAATCTGCTCTACCGGCAGAAGGCCGATATGGTCGCTTCGAGCCAGGACCGTGCCGACCTGTTGAAACAGGCTGACGACCTGGTCAACGAGGTGAAGGAAATCCAGCAGAAGGAAGCCGCTGCCCCGAAGTCCAAAAGCTGATCCGGACGGGTTCCAATCGGTTGGCCCCTGACGGGGCCAACCGATTTTTTTTCTTCTCCGCTCCGCCGAGAAACCATGTCTAGCGAAGCCAATTCTGTCAGCATCGCCGCTCGCCGGGCGCTCGATCTGCGTTTCATCGATCTTCTCGAGAAGGTCCGGCAGATCCGTCCGAACGAGAATCTCGACCTGCTGCGAAAGGCCTACGACTTCGCCTCGGAACAGCACGCCGAGCAGCAGCGGGATTCGGGCGAGCCCTACCTCTCCCATCCGCTCGCCGTCGCTCACCTGCTCGCCGACATGCGGCTGGACGTGGCCACGCTGTCGGCCGCGTTGCTGCACGATATCGTCGAGGACACCAAGATCCCGAGCGCCAAAATCGCCGAGCAGTTTGGCGAGGAGGTCGCCCGGCTGGTGGAAGGGACGACGAAGATCGGCCGGCTGGATCTGCTCGCGCCGGAAGCCCGCCAGGCGGAAAACGTCCGGAAAATGCTGCTGGCGATGGTGAACGATGTCCGCGTGGTCCTGATCAAACTGGCGGACCGGCTGCACAACATGCGCACGCTCGACTACCTGCCGGCCGAGCGGCAGCAGCGCATTTCCCGCGAAACCCTGGGTATTTACGCCCCGATCGCGCACCGGCTCGGCATGGGCGCGATGCGTGGCGAGCTGGAGGATCTGTCCTTCAGCTATCTGGAACCGCAGGCCTACCTCGACCTGCGAAGCCGGGTCGAATCGAAGCGCAAATTCCACGAAAAGTTCCTGAGCGAAGTGCAGGAACAGATTCGCAAGACGCTCGAGGAAAACGGCATCCCGGCCGAGGTCGAGGGCCGCATCAAGCGTCTCTACTCGATCCACCTGAAGAGCCAGCGCCAGCAACGCACCCTGGACCAGATTTACGACCTGCTGGCCGTCCGCGTGATCACCGACACGGTGCGGAACTGCTATGCGGCGCTCGGCGTCATCCACCAGATCTGGCCCCCGGTTCCCGGCCGCTTCAAGGATTACATCGCGATGCCGCGCCCGAACCTCTATCAGTCGCTGCACAGCACCGTGATCCGCGGCGGGCAGCCCCTCGAAGTGCAGATCCGCACCCAGGAAATGCACCGGATCGCCGAATACGGCGTCTGCGCGCACTGGCGTTACAAGGAGGGGCCCGGCGGCCAGGTTTCCCCGCGCGATGAGCAGCGCGTCGCCTGGCTTCGCCAGCTGATCGAGTGGGTGCAGGAGATGGAGGAGCCCAGCGAGTTCCTCTCCACGCTGAGCGTCGATCTCTATCCGGAAGAGGTTTATACGTTTACGCCCAAGGGCCACGTGATCGTGCTCCCGCGCGACGCCACGCCCATCGATTTCGCCTACGCCATACACACCGAGGTCGGCCATGAATGCGTGGGCGCCAAGGTGAACTCGCAGGTCGTGCCCCTGCGGCATCCGCTGGCGAACGGCGACGTCGTCGAAATTCTGACGCAGAAGGGACACGCCCCGAGCCGGGACTGGCTGAGCTTCGTGCACACCTCCCGCGCCCGGAGCAAGATCCGGCAGTGGATCAACCTGCAGGAGAGCCGCCGCGCCACCGAAGTTGGCCGGCGCCTGCTCGAAAAGGAAGCCCGGGAGCATGGTCTCAGCCTGAAGAAGCTGGACCGGGAGCTCGTCAAGGTCGCCTCCGATTACGGCTGCAGCAGCATCGACGATCTCTGCGCCAGCATCGGGTACGGCAAGCTGGCCGCGCGTCAGGTCCTTGCCAAGACCAGCGGAGAACCGCTGGCCGAGAAGCGCCCCCCGGAAACGCCGAAATTGGCCTCGACGGTGAAACGGATGCTCGGGATGCACGAACCGGCCGTCCTGGTGCGCGGCCAGGACGACGTGCTCGTCTTCCGGGCCTCCTGCTGCAATCCGATCCCCGGCGACGATATTGTCGGTTACATCACGCGCGGCCGCGGCGTGGCGGTCCATCACGCGAATTGCCCGAACGTGCAGAATCTGCTGTACGAAACCGAGCGCCGCATCGTGGTCGAATGGGCGCCGCAGTCGGTCGGCACCTATTCGGTCCGTTTGCGCGTGTACGCGGAGGACAAACCCGGGGTTCTGGCCGGCATCACGGCTTCGATCAGCGAAGCCGAGGCCAACATCCGCTCGCTTGAAAGCACCAGCGACGATCTCCGCGCTCGAATCGAAATCCTGATCGATCTGACCGATCACAGGCAGCTCGACCGTATCGTGGCCTCGATCCGGCGCGTTCCGGGGATTTTCGACGTCGAGCGGGTCTACAACGTGTAAGACGGGCCAGGGCCCGGCGCACGCGAAATTGTAGATTCGGCTTTTCCTTTCCTCCTCTTACCCTTCTCGTACCCTTCCCTTACAATGATCGCGGTGATTCGTTTCGATCGAGTCTGGCTGGCTTGGCTGGCGCTGATCGCCGCGGCGGTGTCGCTCGCCGGCTGCGCGACGCCCCTGGGGCCCGGTTTTCAGCTTCGCCGGGAAACCCTGACGGTTCATTATGCCCGGCGGCCCGTCGCTCCCGCCGTCTACTACCACCTTCAAGTCGAAGCCCGCAATGTAGGAAACCGGCCGCTCGATTTGCTGAGGATTCAGGCGCCGCGCCGTCTGGTCCACGCGGCGCCTGCCGGGCAACCGGGCGCCAGCATGCCGGCCCGCACGTCGGGAACTGTTTCAAACGGCTGGCTGCCGGTGCCGCTGCAACCCCCGCTGCCTCAAGGACAGTCGCGCGGAATCTCTTTCGGCTATCTGGTTCTTGTGCGAGGTCCGGTGGTTTTCCTTGAACCGCAGGGCTGGTTCCCGGCCTTTCTTCCTCCCCGCGGGCTCTTTGCCAAATCCGTCCCATGGGCCTCCAAACAGAGAGTCGCCATCTACGTGCCCCGCGGCGAACGGGCGCTGACCAGCGGGCGATTGCGCCGTGTCCGCACCCGACCGGCCGGCGCGGAAACCGAATACGTTTTCCAGATTCGAAAGAAGGATTTTCCTCCATTTCTGCTGATCGGCGATTACAGGGAACAAAAGGTGCGCGTTCGTGGCCGGAACGTGATCTTTTGGACGAGCCAATTATTCCCTGCCGCTTGCGCGCAAACCGTTGCCGGCGAGGCCGTCACAACCACCGGCCTGTACCACTCTTTATTCGGGAGGCTCAAGGAGAACCTGGGGCCCCTGCGTGTGATCGAAATCCCGGCCGGCGCGCAGGCCCAGGGTCCCGGCTCCAACGGGGAGCGCAAAACCCTGCCGAACGGGGTATTGCTTTCCGAACCCCCCGCCGAAGCCTGCCGGAATGGCGGGCGATTCTATTTCATCCTCGCCCGCGCCCTGGCCGCAACCTGGTTCGGCTGGGCCGTGCGGCCCGCGCCCGGCGCGGGAGCGATTCTGGGCACGGGCGTTCAGGACTACGCCGCACTGCTGGCCGAAGAGCACCGGGATGGCCGGGGGGAACGCAAGCGGCAGGTAATGGAGTGGCTTGCCGAATATGACCGGCTGAGCGCGCATGCGCGGCCCTTGGCGCCGGCGAACCTGGGTGCGGATCCGACAGGCGACCAACGGCGCCTGGCCGGCGTCCAATCCGCATTGTTCTTTGTCGCTTTGGAAGACCGCCTGGGCGCCGAACCGCTCCGAAAGGCGTTGCGGGACCTGGTCGGCAGCCTGGACGGGAGCACGGCGGGACGCAATGAATTGCGTTCGGTGCTCGAGAGGGAAGGCGGAAAGAATTTGTACGGCTTCTTCAATCAGTGGCTGAACCGGGAGGGCATTCCCGCCTCTTTTCGCCGCCGTTATGCGGCGCGGGAATCGACGTCGGGTCCCGGAAAAGATGCGGCTTGGCATAGCCAGTCGGAGGGGAAATGAGAGATGTAATCGCCACAGAGCAGGCGCCACGCGCCATCGGCCCCTACTCGCAGGCCATACGGGCCAACGGTTTTGTGTTTCTTTCGGGTCAGGTGGCCATCAACCCGGCGACCGGATATGTCGTCGAGGGCGGCGTGACGCAACAGACCGAATGTGTCCTGGAGAATTTGAAGGCCGTGCTCGAGGCGGCCGGCTCTTCGCTCGATAGGGTGGTCAAGACCACCGTGTATCTCAAGTCGATCGCGGACTTCGGCAAGATGAACGAAATCTACGGCCGCTACTTCCCGAAAGATCCCCCCGCTCGTTCGACCGTGGAAGTCGCCCGCCTGCCGCGGGACGTTGCCATCGAGATCGACGTCATTGCGACGGCGCCGCTGCTCTGAGGCCGGCCCGGCCGGCCGCTCGCTTCAAGCGCGCCCCGGCGCACCGTTCCGGCGTGGTTCCCGCAGGCCTTTCAAACAATCTGCCGGGAAAATCAACCTAGGCCGTCGCCGCTCTGCTCGATGAGCTTGGCGACCAGGGCGGTCCAGCCAGTCTGATGACTGGCGCCGAGTCCCGCGCCCGTATCCCCGTGGAAATATTCGTAGAACTGGATGAGCTCCCGCCAGTGGGGGTCATCCTGGAATTTGCGGCGGCCGGCGTAGAGCGGACGGCCGCCGGGCGTGCGCAGGAAAATGCGGATCAGGCTTTGCGAGACTTGGCGGGCCACCTCCCACAGGTTGCTCTTTTGGCCTGAGCCGCTCGGGCATTCGACCTGGAGCGTGTCGCCGTAATAGTAGTGAAATTTCTGCAAGGCTTCGATCAGCAGGAAGTTGAGCGGAAACCAGACCGGGCCCCGCCAGTTGGAATTGCCGCCAAAGAGATTCGTCGTCGACTCGCCCGGTTCGTAATCGACCGAATACTGAACCCCGTCGAGCGCCAGGCGGCAAGGGTGATCGCGGTGATAGCGGGAGAGAGACCGAATGCCGCAGGGGGATAGAAACTCGTCCGGATCGAGCATGTAGCGCAGCAGACGGACCAGGCGGTCCTGGTTGGCGATGGAGAGCAGATAGCGGGGTCCGCTGGGGGTTGGCTGGGTCATGGTCACGAGGTTGTGGACTTCGGGATGGTGATTGAGGAACCAGGTCATGCGCCGGTAGAAAGCGGGGAATCGCTGGACGTCTTCCGGCTCGACGGTTTCGACGGCGAATAGGGGAATTAGACCGGTGATCGTGCGCGAGCGAACCGGGACATGGCTGCCGTCGGCCAGGTGCAGGACGTTGTAGTAGAACCCGTCCTGCTCATCCCAGAGTCCCCGGCCCTTGCCGCCGATGTTGTTCATGGCGCTGGCGATCCAGACGAAATGCTCGAAGAACTTGCTGGCGACGTCCTCGTAAACCGGATTTTCGCGGCCCAGTTCCATGGCAATCGCCATCATGTTCAGGCTGAACATCGCCATCCAACTGGTGCCGTCGGATTGCTCGAAGAATCCCCTGCCGGGAAGCGGCTGCGAGCGATCGAAGATGCCGATATTGTCCAGACCCAGAAAGCCGCCTTCGAACAGGTTCATCCCCTCGGGGTCGGTGCGATTCACCCACCAGGTGAAATTCAGCAGAAGCTTGTGAAAAACGCGCTCGAGGAAATCGCGGTCGGCGCGGCCGCGGATGCGCTGCTCGATCTTGTAGACGCGCCAGGCGGCCCAGGCGTGCACGGGCGGATTGACGTTGTTGAAATTCCATTCGTAGGCCGGCAGCTGGCCGTTCGGGTGCATGTACCATTCGCGCAGCAAAAGAATGAGCTGGTCCTTGGCGGAATCGGGATCGACCAGCGAGAGGGCTACGGCATGAAAGGCCAGATCCCAGGAGGCGTACCAGGGATATTCCCATTTGTCGGGCATCGAAAGAACGTCGGAGTTGTACAGGTGCGGCCAGTCATGATTGCGGCCGTGCAGCCGCTCGGGGGGAGGGGTCGGGCCCGCCGGATCGCCTTCGAGCCACCTGCTAACGTCGTAGGCGTAAAACTGCTTGGACCAGAGCAGGCCGGCGAAGGCCTGCCGCTGAATGTTGCGGCCGTCCTCGCCGCAATTCTGCGGGACGCGGCTCTCCAGGAACTCGGCGGCTTCCTGTTTCCGCTTTTCGAAAACCGCGTCGAAATCGCCGCCGACGCCCGAGCCGGGCTGCGCGTCGGTCAGGCGCAGGCGCCAGGTGAAGCTGGCGCCTGGGGCGAGGGGCACCTGGCGGTAAGCGGCGGCCTTGGTCCCCGTGGCGGCGGGATTGACGGCGTCCCGCTTGCCGGCGATGACAAAATCGTGGAAGGCGTCCTTAACGTATGAGGAGCGGTTGGGAACATTCCAGAGCCGTTCGAAATTCGTTTCGTTTTCGGTGAACAGCCATTCGCACGGGCCCTCGGCCACCAGCCACCGGCTGCCGTAATATTCGTGGTCGATCCGAATCGAGCGGTGCGGCGCCGAGCCGGTGGAGGGTTCCGCGGTGAGCAAGGGCCGGCCCGCCGCCGGAAACCAGGACCATGTGTTGCGGAACCAGACGGTGGGAAGCAGATGCAGCCCGGCGGGTTCGGGCCCGCGATTGCTGGCGGTGATCCGAATCAGGATGTCTTCGGCGGAGGCCTTGGCGTATTCCATTTCCAGATCGAAATAGCGGTCTTCGTCGAAGATGCCGGTGTCGAGCAATTCGTATTCGGGTCGCAGGCGGGAACGGCGGCCGTTTTCCTCGATGAGCGCGTGATAAGGAAATTCCGCCTGCGGATACTTGTAGAGATAGCGCATGTAGGAATGGGTGGGCGTCCCGTCGAGATAAAAGTAGTACTCCTTGACGTCTTCGCCGTGATTGCCCTGGCCATTGCTCAGGCCGAAGAGGCGCTCCTTCAGGATGGGATCCCGGCCGTTCCAGAACGCGAAGGCGAAACAGATCAGTTGACGCCTGTCGCAGATTCCCGCCAGGCCGTCCTCGCCCCAGCGATAGGCGCGCGATTGGGCCTGCTCGAACGGCAAATAATTCCAGGCGTCTCCCGAAGCGCTGTAATCTTCGCGGACGGTGCCCCATTGGCGTTCGGAGAGATAGGGTCCCCAGCGCTTCCAGAAAACGAGGCGTTGGCGATCCTGATCGAGCCGCTGCTCTTCGGCCCCGGGTGCGGGGGGTGCGGGTGCGGGGGGTGCGGGTCCGGAGACCATGGGCCCGGGCGGCTGGGTTTTGGGATTGGGGGGCTTCGGTTTTGTGGTCATGAATGGGCGGCGTCCATCTGCGCCGTGCGTAGCGCACACTAGCCTAAGGAAAAGATGGTGCTTGTTGCAAATGGCGGAGAGATGGCAGACGTGCCAGGCAGGGGTGTCCGGATCGGTGAGGAGCGGAGTGGCTGAGGATCTGGACTAGAACGTCAGGCGCAAAGAGAGCTGCAATTGCCGGGGGGCCTGAGCGCTGGAAATAGTCGCGAAATTGGAAGCCGTGGCCGTGAACATGCGGTTCGGGATATTGAAATTCGGGTGGTTCAACAGGTCGAAAGCATCCGCGCGGAATTGCAGATTCATTTTTTCCCGGATGGCGAAATTCCTCTGCAGGGTTGCGTCGAAATTGTTCAGCCCCGGCCCGAAAACGTCGTTCCGGCCCGCATCACCATACGTATTTGGCGCCGGGGCCTGGAAACAAGCGGTATCGAACCATTCCGTTACCGTTTTCGGCCCCCGGTTGGGGTTGCATATCACGTTTGGCCTTTGGTTCATCACGGGCGTTCCATTGTGCGCGTTGTCGTAGGGCAGATTGACGGTAAACGGCGATCCGCCTTGCACCGTCCAGATGCCGCCCGCCTGCCATCCGCCGAGAAGGGCGTTTCGCCATCCGGTGGAATTCTGGGCGAAGGGAATCTGGTAGAGGAAGCTGACAACGAAGCGCTGGGGTACATCGAAACTCGACAGTCCCTTTTCCGCCGCCAGATCGGCCGGATTCTGCGGCAGATTCGTTTCACTGTTGGTGGGACCGGGGTTCGACGCAATGTCCAGGGCCTTGGACCAGGTGTAGTTGGAGTCGAGCGAGAGTCCGCGCCAGGTATGTTGCACCAGCTGCAGCGTGAGCGCCTGGTAGCTTTCCCATCCATTCCAAACCACGCCGACGAAGCCGCTCATTTGCGGGATCGGGCGTGAGACGGCGGGATTGATGCTGCCGCCCAGCGGGAAAAGGTTTTGCAAGGTTTCGTTGTCGGCGTGAACGGTCCTCGACCCCACGTATTGAACCTCGAACGCGGTCGTGGGGCTAAAGCTATGCTCGATCGCCAGATTCCACACTTCGTTGTATTCCACTTTGTAATTATGGCTGACGTTGTTGGCGCCGATCGCTCCCGTGTTCGGGGCGGCCAGGATATTTCCGGTCGTATAGACGGGCGCGCCGCCCGCCGCGCTCTCGCTGACCGTCTTGCTGAAGAAGAAGGGCAGGTTCAGGGCCGCGTTCGCGTTGACGCTGTAGGCCGCTTGATTCGTATAGATCCCGGCCCCGGTTCGCAGGACGGTCTTTTTGTCCGGCAGGCGCCAGGCAATCCCCAGGCGCGGGGCCAAGCGCAGGGGGCGCGACTGCAACAGGCTCCTGTCCCAGCCGATCTCGGACGAGGTGACGTAAGGGATGGGAATCTCGGAGAGCAGTGGCGCGGCGTCGGGGGAAATGTTTCCCCGGCTGTCGCTGGCGATGACGAACTGGCCTCCCGGGACGAGCGTATTCACCACGGCCATATCGTTGTTGTTGGCGGCCAAATTCTGGTTGTACTCGTACCGCAGGCCGATGTCGATCGACAGGCTTGGAAGAACCTGCCAGCTGTCCTGGATGTAGACCTGGAACCAGTTGGTGTGCGCGTGCCACTCGCCGCTGCCTTGTCCCACCTGCGCCAGGGTCGGAGCGCCCAGCAGAAAATCCGCCAGGGCGCTGCCGCCGGTTGCGCCGGCCGGGTCCGAGGACGATGTGGTCCAGTTCGGCGTGAACTGGAAGAGGCCGCGAACCGTGTCCGGGGTTACCGGATTGAAGTTCAGATGGAAGAAATAGGCACCGAATTTCACGTTGTGCGTGCCATGGTGCCAGAGGACGTCGTCGTACACCTCTTCGTCCGTGTCGAGGCGCGTGACGAGCAACGTCGGATCGCCCATCGTGCTGAAGCCGGTGAGCGAAATTTCCGGATAGCCCGTGTCCAGGGGATTGGAAGTGACGCCTTCGAGACCGGCCGGGCCGGCAAAATTGATTCCCGCGTTCTGGCCGGTTTGCCCGCCGGTGACGCGCAACCAGCCGAAGCGAAGATCGTTGTACCAGTTCAGGGAAAAAATGTGGGTCCAGCCGACGGCGAGACTGGCGGTGTGGGTGCGCAGGTACTGGCCGAATCCGGGGAGCAGGGATTGGTGGAGCGCGCTCGAGCCGAACGGGTCGAATTCGTTGTTTTGGTAAAGCGTCGCCCGTCCGAACAAGCGATCCCGGGGAGAAAAAATCTGGTCCACACGCGCCGTGTATTGATTCACTCTGTCGGTTGACAGTTGGGTGGCCAACAGATTGTTCGTATTGCCGGTCAGGCCTGGCGTCGGCAGGGGAACGTGCTGCAGGAGCGCCTGCGCCACCGGGTCGATCTTCGAAATCGTGTCGTTGGAAAAGGGTTGTCGCTGTCCGGTGACGGGGTTCGTGGTGGCGGGGTCGTACACGGTGGCGACGCCTTGAAAGTTTCCCGTGCGTTCGGCCAAAGTAGGAACCGTGAACAGCTGGGTTTCCGTGTTGTGAATTCTTTCCCCTTCGTAGTCGAGAAAGAAGAACGTCTTGTTGCGAAAAATCGGCCCTCCCACACTCCCGCCGAACTGGTTCTGCCGGAACGGCGGGTTGGGCTGTGTCGGGGAATCGAAATAATTCTTTGCGCCGAGGGCGTTGTTGCGCGCGAATTCGAACAGGCTCCCGTGGAAGTGATTCGTGCCCGATTTCGTGACCACGTTGATGATGGCTCCGGATTTTCCGCCGAACTCGGCGTCGTAGGACGTATCGTCGATGGAGAATTCCTGAATCGCGTCGACCGACGGGCTCAGGACCAGATTATTGAAATACTCGTCGGTCACGCTGACGCCGTCGACCAGGTAGAGGTTGTGACCGTCGCGCTGTCCGAGAATGCCCACCGTGCTCCCCGCCTGCTGCAGGGCCCCGCCGCGCGTTCCGCCCGGCGGATGGACCACGCCGGCCGTCAGCGACACCAGGTCCATGAACTGGCGCCCTTTGAGCGGCAGGTTCACGACCTGTTGCTGTTGAATGACCTCCTTGATCGCCGCCGTTTGGAGCTGCAGCAAGCCGGGAACCCCCCTGACCGTCACATCCTGGGCTCTCGGGCCGATTTCGAGC
>Ga0307373_10006823_pt1 | contig 18021 bp, 20 predicted proteins | sample OX2MG_FD_202534 | JGI IMG/M metagenome (GOLD analysis project Ga0307373, IMG submission 202534) | Soil microbial communities from Risofladan, Vaasa, Finland - OX-2 | ecosystem: Environmental > Terrestrial > Soil > Coastal area > Acid sulfate soil | place: Finland: Risofladan, Vaasa | collected... | reverse complement strand
GGCTGTCGTCGGGGTGGGACAACAGCGATTCGACGGCCGCCCATGCTCCAGCCACAGCGGGGGCCAGCGGGCCCTGGTTGACCGGTGCGGCGAGTTCGAGCGCGTCGTCGATCCGGCTGCGCGCGCCGTGCACCTTGTACAGGTGTTCCTCCTGCACGGGGCTCGCCTGCTGCTGAAGTGGTCCCGGCTGGCGAAGCGGGGCGACGCCCTTCTGGCGCGGCTGGGCCGGGCGGCCACCTGCCGGCCGCGCCAGCCCGTAACCGTGGCCGCACTAGCCGATTGTGCTCAGCGCTGTCGCATAGCGCGTCATGTAGTCGGCGGCGGCGTCGCCCGCGTAGAAGAAGTCGAGGCAGAAGCCCTCGAGCAGCAGTTCGCCCTTGAGGGTGAGCAGCCGGGCCTCGTCGCTATCGTGAACCTGCAGCAGGGTGTCCCGGTCTCCCTTGACCATCCACAGGCCAGTGCCGCGCTCGGAGAAGAACATCTCCGGCGGGGAGCACTTGCCCTCGCTGGCCCGCTTGCCCCAGAACTCCATCACCTCGGCGCCATACGCCAGCGCCTTCTCCTCCCTGCCCGGAATGGGCTGAGTCCATGTCACTACCATGGCAGACTGCATCGTGATCACCCCTTGCGTCAGATCCCGGCCCAGAGCCGGTCCCCCGTGATCGCTGCCCGGCGGCTGTCGTGACGCGTGCGCCGCAGAACAACACTGATGTTTACACCATGACCCCGCCTGCACCCACCCGCCAGAGGGCCTTGGTCCTAGTCCGGCGGAAGATCTAGTCCCGCGGCCTGGTGGGCGGCGACGATAACGTGCATGGTTAGACGCTGTTGAGCGCCGACTGGAGTTTCGGCAGAAGCCGGGGTTTGCGGCCCCAGGCGATGACCATGTCAGTGAGCGCTGCGCTGACCGGGCTGATCCGGTGGACGCTGACCAGCAAGAACGCGACGGTGGCCTGCCCGTGCAGCGGCCTGCCGCGGGCGATGTCCTAGAGGAGTTGCGTCCGCTTCGTCTTCATGACTTGAGGCACGGTCGTCATCGGGCATGGTCTCCCGCGCCAGATAGGCGGTGGGCTATCGAGCCTGGCCCGCCACGCGTGGCCCTGAGCTGAGCAGCGACTGCGGTGAGAGCCGCCACGAGGTCCGCAGCTGTCTCGGGAGGCGTGTCACCGAGTGCCTTGATCAGGACGTCGTCTACTGGGATTGTTCCCAGGCGAGCCACGGTTTCGGGGACCGTGCTGCTCACCTTGACGAGGGTCCGGCGGCCATCGGCAGGGTCGGATCGCGTCTGGAATGCGCCCTGCTCGCGCATCCTTGCCACGGTCTCGGACACGTAGCTCTGGGGCAGGCCGGTCCGGGTCGCGATCTCACCGATCGAGCTATCCGGGAAGGCGAAGGCGTCCATCAAGATCAAGCGCACGCCGGGAGGTGTCTCCGGAGCCCCCGACGGGCGCATTGCCTCCTCGCCGATCTTCGCGAGCCAGCGTCCGAGTTGGAAGAGGTCGAGCGCATTCACATCGGTAACGATACGCTAGCTACCGATGTATCGGTAGCGATGCTTTGGGAGGCCGGGACGTGGACACGCGGGGCGTGGTCTATGACGTCGGCACCGTCTACTCGGGAGCCGGATGGAGGGTGAACACCCGGCGGGAGCTCGACCTGGGAACCGCACACCGGGAACTGGAAATCATCAGGCACGACCTGCACTGCAATGCCGTGCGGATACGCGGCCGGGACGTCGGCCGCCTGATCGCCGTTGCCGGGGACGCACTGCGGCAGGGCTTTGAGGTGTGGTTGTCACCGGAACTGTTCGGCAAGAAGGAAGGCCGGACCCTCGGCTACGCGTGGCTGAGCGCGGGGAGGCCGGCCCGCGCCGCGGCGATCTTCTCGGCGTGATCGTCGGTCTCGACCACGACGGCAACCGCACCCGAGTCGCCGAGGATCCACCCGACATGCTCGGGCGAGGGCTCCCCCACGGTCCGTGACCAGCCGACGGACGACCGTCTTCGCGGCAATTGAGGGAAAAGACCGTCCGGGGTGGATGCGCCCCCGGCGGTCAGCTGGGTCAGTCTCCCGGGCAGGAACGCGATGCTGAAGGCCGCCGGCTCGTTCCCCTTGTTGACTAGGTCGGCACTGAGCATGCTGGGCATGAAGGTGGTTACCGCCAAGCTCCCAGTGCACGTGGCTCCGAGTTCCCCGCATCGCTCCCGCCGCGAGGTTCTTCCAGTCGGTCACCTCGGAGAGAGAAGCAGGACGCCTGGACGCGCAGTGAGGAGCGTGCAGCTATGGGCCGGTACACGGAAGCGTTCCGCCAGAGCATCGACGACCCTGAGGGGTTCTGGGGCGGCGCTGCGCAGGGCATCGACTGGTACCGCCAGCCGACGGTCGTGCTGGACAGATCCAGTCCGCCCTTCTACCGCTGGTTCTCCGACGGCGTGCTGAACACCTGCTTCAACGCGGTGGACCGGCATGTGCGCGATGGCCGCGGCGATCAGGCCGCGCTGATCTACGACAGCCCGGTGACCGGCGCGTGCCAGACCCTGACCTACCGGCAACTGCTTGATGAGGTCGCGCGGTTCGCCGGCGTGCTGCGGGGCCTCGGGACCAGCGCCGGCGATCGCGTGGTGATCTACATGCCGATGATCCCCGAGTCGGTAGTCGCCATGCTCGCCTGCGCCCGCATCGGCGCTGTGCACTCGGTGGTGTTCGGCGGCTTCGCCGCGCCGGAGCTGGCCGCCCGCATCGACGATGCGGCCCCCAAGGTCATCGTGTCGGCTTCCTGCGGGATCGAGGTCGGCCGGGTCCTGGAGTACATGCCGATCCTGGACCGGGCCATCGGGCTGTCGAGCCACAAACCACACTCGTGCGTCATCCTGCAGCGCCCGCAGGCGCCTGCGGCGCTGGTCAGCGGCCGTGACCTGGACTGGGAGGAGGCGATGGCCGCTGCCGAGCCGGCCGACTGCGTTCCCGTCGCGTCTACCGACCCGCTCTACATCCTGTACACCTCGGGCACCACCGCCAAGCCCAAGGGCGTGGTCCGCGACAACGCAGGCCATGCGGTCGCGCTGCGCTGGAGCATGGAAAACATCTACGACACCCTGCCCGGCGAGGTCTACTGGGCCGCCTCCGATATCGGCTGGGTGGTCGGTCATTCCTACATCGTCTACGCTCCGCTGCTGGCCGGGTGCACCACGGTGCTGTATGAGGGCAAGCCGGTCGGCACCCCGGACGCCGGGGCGTTCTGGCGGGTGATCGCCGAGCACGGGGTCAAGACGTTGTTCACCGCGCCCACCGCGCTCCGCGCGATCAAGAAGGAAGACCCGGCAGGCGACCTGACCAGAAAGCATGATCTGTCCGCCTTCCGGTACCTGTTCCTGGCCGGGGAGCGGCTCGACCCGGAAACCTACCGGTGGGCACGCGAACTGCTCGGCATCCCGGTGATCGACCACTGGTGGCAGACCGAGACCGGCTGGCCGATCGCGGCCGATCTGATGGGACTGGACCCCATGGCAACCAGGCCCGGCTCGCCCACCGTGCCGGTACCGGGCTACGACGTGCACGTCGTCGACCCCACCACCGGCGCCGACGTCCCGCCAGGCACCACTGGCGACATAGTAGTGCGGTTGCCGCTTCCGCCCGGCTGCCTGCCGACCTTGTGGGGTGACGACCAGCGGTTCGTCGATTCCTACCTGTCAAGCCACCCCGGCGCCTACCTCACGGGAGACGGGGGATATCAGGACAGCGACGGATACCTCTATGTCATGGGCCGTACCGACGACGTCATCAACGTTGCGGGCCACCGGCTGTCCACCGGGGAAATGGAAGAAGTCCTCGCAAGCCACCCTGCCGTCGCCGAGTGCGCTGTCATCGGCGTCAACGACCAGCTCAAAGGCCAGGTCCCGCGCGGGTTCGTCGTGCTCAAAGCGGGCATCGACGCCGATCCCGACGTGCTGAGCGCCGAGCTCGTCGAGCTGATCCGCGACCAGATCGGCCCCGTCGCCGCCCTGCGCAGGGTCGACATCATCGCCGGGCTGCCCAAGACCCGCTCAGGCAAGATACTGCGCAAGACCATGCGCGGCATCGCCGACGGCAACGACGAGCCCGTACCGCCCACCATCGACGACGCTTCGACCCTCGAAGCACTTCGCCCCCTCTTGAGGGACAGCGGCTGAGCAAGGACACCGCCCTGGCATCTCCAGCCGAGCTGATCGCGCGCACGGCGGCCCTGCAGCAGGCCCCGCCGGAGGTCCCTTTGACGATTCCGGCAGGAGGGTCGCGAGGTGACAGAGCCCGGCGGCCATGTCGACGGCCGCGCAGGAACGCGCGTGCAGGGCCTAGGGCGCATGGTCCTCGCGCACGGCAGCCATCGGCGAGTGGACCACGCTCTGCGATCGGCGTCAGGCGCAGCGCAGGAACCCGTCCGCTCGTGGGCCGCATCATGATCACGTATGACTGGCGTCTTACGGTATCTTCGCCGGTTTCTGGCTGAGCTACGCCGTGCTCGTGCTCGGGCTGATCCACGCCTGGTTCGGGATCACCCTGCTCGCGGTGACAGACACCCAGAAGCTGTTCCTGATCAGCTGGCTGGCCGTGATAGTGATGCTCACCGTGGCGACGCTCCGGCTGCCGGTGGCCTTCACGGCGTTGTTCACGCTCGTCGACGCCGCGCTGCTGCTGGTTCTGCTGGGCACCGTCCAGGCATCGACCAGCCTGACGAAGGCCGGCGGGTACGTCGTGCTGGTGTTCGCCGCGCTGGGCGCCTACCTCTTCGTCAGCTCGGCCTCCCAGGCCACCGGCGGCAAGGCACTCCCGCTGGGCCCGCCAATCCTGCGGGCCTGACCGGCAGCCCGCCGGACGGCAGGCCAGCCTCCGTGCGGCAGGAAGGGCCGGTCCCCGGTGGTGCGGGTCACGCCACGCAGGCGTGCCACTTTCCCGTCCTGCTCGTGCTGCTCCCAGCACAGCAGGTACGCAGTTCCTCGGGGTGATCGACGCGAGTGCCACCCGGGCAAGTCCCGGCAGCCGGTACCCGGCGCTCGGGACCGCACCGTCCGCCGGTGGCTGGCCGGAGCTGCTCTGCTTCTCAGACGCCGGTGCCAGCCGATGTACGGCATCACGTGGCGCCAAAAAAGGATTCCGGGGTCTCGACTTGAGACAGTTGCCGGCGAACCCGGGATTACTCTGAAGGCACGACGCAAACCTCCAGTGCCACGCGGTCCGGCCGAGCCCGCGACAGCAGTAATGGCAGGCAGGGGGGAGGTATGTCGCACGGAGCAACCGTCCGACCGGGCGTGACAGACGACATCGGTCTGGCCGAGGTCAGGAAACGTTTCCTGACAGCGGATTCCATCGAGCCGGGCCAGGTGCGTGACACGATCCTGGCGTCGTGGTGGCGCTCGCGGCGGTGGAATGTCGTCGCCGACCACCTTGACCTGTCCTACGTCCGCGATCCCGACCTCGACGCGCCGCTACCCCGCAACGCCCTGCCGGTGCTGGTGAACCTGCGCGAGAATCTCAAAGGCCAGCCGGTCAGCGTCATCCTCACCGATGCACGCGGCGTGGTGCTCTCCCGGCTGACGGCCGATCACGATCTCGAGCGGCACCTTGACGGCGTCCGGCTAATGCCGGGCTTCCCCATCCTCTTCGCCCTGGTCGCAGCCGACGGCGGGCTGCTCGCCAGCTTCCAGAGCAACGTGAAAGCCAGCGTGTTCATCACCAGCCTCAGCTTCGCCCATCTACCTCGCCGCGCGCCTCACCGGACCGCTGCTGAGTGACCGCCGCCACCACCATCACGAGGACCACCATGCCGGCCAGGACGCCACGCAACCCCGGGCGGCAGGGGAATGCCGGGGCCGCGGTCACGGTTTAATACCCCATGGGGTATCAGGGATACCCCGCGAGATGAGGAGGCACAGCATGGCGACGGTCGAGCTGACATCGGAGAATTTCGATGCGATGACCGGTGGCGACGGGCTGGCGCTGGTTGACTTCTGGGCGGCGTGGTGCGGGCCGTGCCGCGTTTTCGGCCCGGTCTTCGAGCGGGCGTCAGGCCGGCACGCGGACGCGGTGTTCGGCAAGGTCGACACCGAGGCCCAGCCGGAACTGGCCGGCGGATTCGGGATCTCCTCGATCCCGACGCTGATGGTGATCCGCGACGGGATCATCCTCTACGCGCAGCCAGGCGCGCTGCCAGAGCCGGCGCTGGAGCGGCTGATCGCCAAGGCCCGAGAACTCGACATGGACGAGGTCCGTGCGAGCATCGCGGAACACAGCGGGTCCGCCCCCTCCGCGGGCGTGTGAGCTTTCCGGGATCACCGGCAGACAGCTGCGGAGCGCCGGCCAGTGCCCCGGCTCGGGGACCTCGACCCTACGGAACTCCGACGGCTGCTGTCGCTGCGCTTTCCCGGATGGCTCAGCCTTGGGGTTATGGCTGGTGGACCACGAAACTCACCGGCTGGCTCTGCCGCTGACGGTCGTAGCCGACCAGCTTGATGAAGCAGTCTGGATGGGCGGCCTTGCAGGCTTCGATCTCGGCCAGCACGTCCTCAGCGGTGCGGGCGTCGAACAGGGGGAGCTTCCACATGCTCCAATAGTGATCGCGAGGATTGGGTTCCCGGACGTACTCGATCGCCGGGATGAGTCCTTCCGTCAGCAGGTACTGGATCTGCTTGGCGACGTGCGGCCTGTCCAGCTGCGGCAGATAGGAGAAGGTCTCGACCTTCACCGTGGCATCCTCCGTTCCGTTCAGGATCCCGGGCCGGGCGGGTCCAGGCGGTCGACCTCTTCGAACTCAAACTTGGTTTCCTTCCAGAGCTCTAGTGCCTCGCGGAGTTCTGGCGAGTGGCGGGCGGCGGCGTGCAGGATCTCGGGTCCCTCCGCGACCAGGTCCCTGCCTTCGTTGCGGGCCTGGACCACTGCCTCCAGGGCGACCCGGTTGGCCATGGCGCCCGCGGTGTTCCCCCGCGGATGACCTTGCGTTCCGCCACCGAACTGGAGCACGCAGTCGGTCCCGAAGATGGCCACCAGGTCCGGCATGTGCCAGACGTGGATGCCGCCCGACGCCACGGGGAAGACCGGAGGCATTGACGCCCAGGCCTGGTCGAAGTAGACCCCCCGGCCTTTATCTGCGGGAATGAAGTCTTCCCGCAGCAGGTCGTTGATCGCCATCGTGGCGCCGCGGTCTCCCTCGAGCTTGCCGACCACGGTCCCGTTGTGCAGCTGATCGCCCCCGGCCATGCGCAGCCACTTGGCCAGCACGCGCCAGTGGATGCCGTGGTTCTTCTGCCTGTCGATCACCGCGTGCATCGCCCGGTGGCAGTGCAGCAGCACGCCGTTGTCCCGGCACCAGCGGGACAACGACGTGTGTGCCGCGAAGCCCATGGTGAGAAAGTCGGACATGATGATGGGCGCGCCCAGCTCTTTGGCGAATTCGGCTCGCTGGTAGATGTCCTCCATGTTCCCGGCCGTCACGTTCAGGTAGTGTCCCTTCCGTTCGCCGGTCTCGCTCTCCGCCTTTTGCACCGCTTCCATGGTGAACAGGAAACGGTCGCGCCAGCGCATGAAGGGCTGGGAGTTGACGTTCTCGTCGTCCTTGGTGAAGTCCAGGCCACCGCGCAAGACCTCATATACCGCGCGGCCGTAATTTCTGGCCGACAGCCCGAGCTTGGGCTTGATCGTGCCGCCCAGCAGCGGCCGGCCCTGCTTGTTGAGCTTGTCTCGTTCCACCTGGATCCCATGCGGCGGGCCGGGAAACGTCTTCAGGTAGGCGACCGGGATCCGGAGATCCTCCAGGCGCAGCGCCCGCAGCGCCTTGAAGCCGAAGACGTTGCCGACGATGGAGGACATCATGTTGACGACCGAGCCCTCTTCGAACAGGTCGAGCGGGTAGGCGATGTAGGCGATCAGCTGATCCCGCCGGCCTTCGACCGGCTCGATCTGGTAGCAGCGGGCCCGGTAGCGGTCCAGGTCGGTGAGCAGATCGGACCACACGGTGGTCCAGGTAGCGGTGGACGACTCGGCCGCGACCGCCGCCGCCGCCTCCTCCGGCGCCACGCCCGGCTGGGGTGTCACCCGGAAGGCGGCCAGGATGTCGGTCTCCCCCGGGGCGTAGCCGGGATCGAAATAGGCTTCGCGGTACTCGCGGACCCCCGCCTGGTAGGTGACCTTCACGGTACCGGTTTCCTGCTCAGGGATGCTCGTGGCCATGGAAGGCTTCTTCCTGCAGCTCGTGGTCATGCATCAGCGACTCATGCACGCTGAGCGGCACCTTGAGCAGCATCGACTGCCGGGCGCTGAGGATCCGGTGGACCAGCAGGAGCTGGACAAGGGCCAGGGGATCGCTGTGATGCCTGCGCATGACGCCGTCGGTGAAGTCGCCGAACTGGTCCGGCGCGAGATGCCGCAAGTGCTGATGACGAGCGTCGAAGTGATCCCAGATCCGGTCCTCAAGCTGCCGGACGGTGACGGGATCGATGGTCCCGTCGATCTCCAGGACGGTCTCGTCCTCGCCTTCTCCCTGCTGGACGCAGAACCCCTCGCACGGATCATGCAGCACGTCGTCCAGGTTCAAGCGCGGGAGCGCCGCCCGCTCGATGATGCGCACGCTCAGGTGCTCGTCGCCGCCCCCGCTACTCTCCGGACGGTAGAAGCGGACGACGAGATCCGCGAACTGGCGTTGCGGGGTGATGTAGGCGGCCACGTCCGGTTCCCGGGTGGCGATCTCCTTGCGGACCTGTTCCTCGGTGTAGCCGCGCTTGGCCACATCACGCTGCACCTTCCACTTATGCTTCAGCCCGTCTTCAGGGTCGAGCCAGACCTTCAGGTCGAAAAGGCCCCTGACCCCGAAGACCAGGAACGGGTGCAGCCCCTGGACGATGACTACTTCTTTGGCCCGGATCTCTTCCGGCGGGCCGAAGGTACCGTCCCGGTGGTCATACACCGGTTTCGTGATCGGGTGGCCGCGCTTGAGGGCGAGCAGCTGGTTTTCCATCAGGGCGAAATTGTTGGCCCGGGGATCCAGCGCCGTGAACCCGAGCAGGTTGCGTTGCCGCCGGTCGAGGCCGTGGTAATCGTCCAGGCACAGGCTGGTGATCTGGTCTTCCGGGAAGATGCGGTAAAAGCCCGCCGTCAGCGTCGACTTGCCGCTGCCGCTGTCGCCGCCGATGCCGACGAAGATCGGGCGCTGCATTCCGGCCCCGGTCACGGCCCCCATCACAGCCGCCCCGCAGTGAACGGGATCGCCGATCCCGGATAGGACCCGAGCCGACCCTGCCCGGCGGCCTGGCGAAACCCGGAAACCGCCACCGCGCGACCTCGCGGCGGGGAGTGAGCTCTTCCCAGGCCAAGGCGAGTAGATGACATGACCGCACGTTATGGCCGACGCAGCCGGTGAGTCAGGGCTAGAAGCCTCTCCCAGCCGGGACCTTCGACCCCACGGAGCGGCTCGGCCCGGCTCCTGACGCGCGTGAAACGCTGACGTCCTCGCCTTCCTGGCAGCCTGCTCAAAGAAGACGTCGCCATACCGACCGTGGGTTTCGGCAAACCCACGATTCCGGTGCAGTCCCGGCCGTTCACCGGTGAGAACGGCGGATGATTTCCATCATCTTCAGGTTGATGCGGGCGAAGCGCCACAGCTGCCAGGGGAGGAACGTCCTCAAGAAGATCGTCCAGCGGGTTGGCCGGGTGACGTAGGGGGCGCTGTTGGCGGTCACCTTGGCAGGGCTGCTGGCGGTCGCGTTGGCGGCAGAGCCGGTCTCGGTCATGGTCGGCTACTCCGGGATGATGGCCCAGCCCGGACGGAGCTTGGCCTTGTAGAGGAACAAGTGGTGCAGCAGGATCTTGACCCAGTGCCCGGCGAGCCCGATCTCGCCGAAGGTGTGCTTCAGGTCGCGCCCGTACCGGGGGTAGCGGGCGAAGTCCGGGACGATCGGGAATACGGTCATCGACGCTGCCGTGCCGGTGAAGGGGTTCGCGCCGGCGGACGCCACGCAGGCCGCGCCCATCTCGGCCATGGAAGCCGAGCGGGTCGGCCGCTCGGCGCCGCCGGCCATGTCGACGACGCTTCGGGCGACGGCCTTGCCGATCTCGGCCGAGGGCATCCCGGTCCGCGGCGGCGCAGGCGCGATGAGGGTGCCGTTCAGGCTGGTGTGGGGGCGCGAGATCGCGTGCGGCGGGGCGAACGCGATCCCGGCGGCGAAGACGTTCTGGTACTCCGGTGACTGGTAGGTGCGCGGCCAGTCCTCGGCCGTCCACTGCTCGTAGGGCCTGGCGGTGTAATCGGCGTCCACCCGCATGAAGTCATTGGGCAGGAACAGCCGGGCGGTGATGTCTGCCCCCTGGCGGTCGTACGCCTTCAGGCCAACTCCGGAGAACGGTGGCAGCAGCATGGCGAAGTCGAATGACTGCTCGCGCTCCTGCCCGTCCAGGGTCTCGTAGTAAGCCCGCCCGGGCTCCACTTTCTGCACGTGGGCGCGGGTGATCCAGTCGATCCCCCGCTCAGCGAACAGGGACTCGGTGAAGACGTTGCTCGGCACGACGTAGCCGCCGCGCTTCAGGTGCATCCCGCCCATGCCGAAGTCACCGAGCTCGTACTCGTTGGTGATCCAGATGATCTCCGCCTTGTCACGCACCTTGCGCGCACGCAGTTCGAACTCGAGGTTGACGATGTACTCAAACGCGGCGCCCTCGCAGGTGCAGGTGCCGTGACCGACGCCGACCAGAAAGCGCTGGCGCTGGCCGCGCCGCATCCGCTCGACCGCCTCATCGAGCGCGGCGGAGGTCTGGACGGCGTGCTCGACTGTGCACACCGACAGGCTGTTGGCGCCGGGGCCGAGCCCCTCGGTCCTGTCGAAGCGCAGCTTCGGCCCGGTGGCATTGATCAGGAAGTCATAGGGAACTTTCGCTGCCGCGCCAGTCCGGCCGGACGGCTCGATCACGACGTAAGGCGCCGGGTTCCCGGCCTCACCCTCCGGGTGGATCTCCCGGGCCCATGCCTGCTTGAACTCGATCCCGTGGCGCTCGTAGACGGGCGCGAGCGGGAACGTCACCTGAGGCGGCCCCATCAGGCCCACGCCGACCCAGATGTTGGACGGGATCCAGTTGTAGGAATCGTTCGGCGAGACGACAGTCACGGTGTCTTCCCGGCCCAGCCATTTCCTGGCAAAGGCCGCGGCGGTGTGGCCGGAGATCCCCGCACCGAGGATCACCACGCGGCTCATCGGCGGCGGCCGGACGGCTCGTGCATGGTCGAAGCGTCCGGCGCAACCCCCGCCGGGACCAGGGGCTAAGGTCCCATTTCGGCGGGGCCGAAGGCCTTGGGCCGTGATCCGCTCGAGCCCGGCCAGCAACGGCTCCAGGCACGCCACCTCGGACGGGCCTCACCCGCAGGGGGCAGCCACAGTAACTGGCGGGTGAGGACTTACGGCCGTGGCGGCAGGAGCCGCGCCGGTACATACTTCCGGTGCCAGGTGCCGATCGCCGGGAGGAACAGCCGATGAGTTACGGGAAGGCGGTCCGCGAGGAGCTACGGGTGCCTGCACGCGCGCTGCGGCACGCGATCCCGCAGGTCTACGCGGGCTACAAGCAGCTTCATGATTCCGCGCTGGCGCCGGGCGCGCTGGACGCCAAGACGAAGGAACTCATCGCCCTGGCGATCGCGGTCAGCAAGGAATGCGACGGATGCATCGCCGCCCATGCGCACGCAGCCGTCCAGCACGGCGCGAGCCCGCAGGAAGCCGCCGAGGCGATCGGCGTCACCTTCCTCATGAACGGCGGCCCTGCCACCGTCTACGGGGCACGGGCGTTCGCCGCATTCCAGGAGTTCTGCAACCAGCAGGCCGGCCAGCCTGACGGGCACCAGCCTGACGGATGAGCGGGGATGCCGCCAGAGGTTTGCAGCGCCCTGAACCTTCATGGCGATGTCCCCCCGGGTGTGCACTGCCACGTTCGCGCCGTCCTCGTGCATCCCAGCTACCTGCGCCAGCGGCGGGTACCCCTCCGGGAGGCCGACATCTCCCGGGACACAGCGGCCGCACGCGACCTGGTACGCCGCAGCGGGCAGACGGGGTACCCGTGATCAAGATCGACGGGCGGCCCATCGCCGGATCCGACCGGCTGCGGATCCACCGGCTATCGCATGGATCGTTACCTGGACAATGCTGGCCGAGCACTCATTCTGAGCCGGGCAGCTAAGAACCGAACCGGAACGCTGCCACATCAGTGCCGCGTGCTGTCAGCGCACCAGAACCTCCAGCGATAGATACCGAGGTGGGGCGCCTGACCGGGTCGGGGCTGCGGCGCCATGTTCGGCTGTCCGCGCAAGCTAGATTACGGCTATTTGGTGCGGAATGTTGGGGAGGCGGGTCGTGCTCGCTGCGCTCGTGCTGGCCGGGATCCTGGCCGCGCCGCTGGGCACGGCCGCACTGCTCGTCCGCTCCAAGCCCCGCACCCGGACGGCCGGCGCGTGGCCCGCCACCCGGCAGTTCGCGTTCGCGGTGGCGGGCACCGCGGTGCTGGCCGCGATCGTGGCGGCGGTGCTGCGGCTGCTCGGGGTGACCGAGCGCAATACGATCGCCGGAGTGGCCGGCCTGGTTGTCGGGAGCCTGATCTGGCTTCCGGTGACCCGCCGCTGGAACGCCCGCGGCCACCTCCCCGCAGGATTACCGTGGCTGGTCGCACGCGCGGTATTACCGGCGGCTGTACTACTCGTATGAGTACTTCTTCGCCGTCTCCCAGCCGTCGCGCAACGAGCGGGACGGGGCGATATTCGCCGGCACGATGGGGCTGATCCGGCGGGTGGTACTGGAGCAGCTCGGCGGATGGGACGAGTGGTGCATCACCGAGGACGCCGAGCTGTCGCTGCGGCTGCTGCAGGCCGGCTGGACCGGGCTGTACGTCGAGGAGTCCTGGGGAAAGGGCATCATGCCGCTGACCTTCGAGGCACTCAAAGGCCAGCGCTACCGGTGGTGTTTCGGCGGCATCCAGCTCCTGCGGATGCACTGGCGCTCCTTGATGCCCGGTCGCCTCTCGAAGCGGAACCGGCTCACCGTCGGCCAGCGGTGGTCATACCTGTCCGGCGCCGTCCAGTGGTACGGCGACCTGCTCGGCTTGGTGTTCCTGGTCTACCTGCTGGCCGGGGCCGCCAACCTGGCCGCCGGGGGCGGCGCGCTGTTCACCAAGCTCAGCGTGTTCCTGGTGGCCACGGTCCCGGTGCTGGTGGCGCTCGGGCTGGTGCGGGCGGTTCGGCTGCATGCCCCTGGCGGGCACCCGCAAGCCGGGCCGCATATCCGGCGCTGGAATAAGCGACCGCCCGCAACCGCCACAACCGCAGCAACTCCTGCAACCGGTGGAACTGCTCGGGCCGCCGCGCGCCGTCCACGGCGGCTGTGTACTCGGCCATGAACTGCGCGTGGTACTCCTCGGGCAGCACGCTGAGGATCTCGACTGGGTCGTCAGGGTCGTGGTTATCAGCAGGATGTGCGGTCACCAGGCCCGCTCCGTTCGCCGTCCCGTCCGGGGTGCCCGGTCTACACGGTAGACCCTGAGGCGGGCAGCCCACGAACAGTATCTCCGCGTGTCTACGCCGCACCGTGCCTGTCGCGCAACAGATTTCGAACCTGTGACCCCTCGCTTGTAAGTTACGTCCGGTCATGCGCCCGATCAGCGTCTTCTGGTGAAAGGCCAGGTCAGAAGCTCCTCTTCACCGCAGTTGGGAGCAGTTCAGGGTGATCCGCGTCAGTTGCGATCTCCCAGATTCCTCCCAGTTGATCAAGGAGGAGCACCATGTCCCACGACCGCCGGCGCCCGGACGCCAGCGCTTCCGCCGTTCATAACACCCATCCTGGCGACGGCCCACCCCTCACTGGCCCGCCGCGGGCTCCCGCAGAGAACGCTGCGTTTACCGAGGCCGTGTCAGGACCGCCCGGCGCCTGCGGTCACCCGCCGGCCGGGCGCTGCGGGCCTGGCTGTCCGCCAGCACGGCAGTATCCGCCCGCACCCGCCGGTTCGCCCGCCGGTCGCAATCGGATCCCTCCTGCCCGGCATGGCCGGCCAGATCGCCTACCACCTCCTCGCCCAGGCCCATGCTGCGCACGCGCCCTGGGACATCACCACCGCGGTGTCCTGCCCTCGCCCACCTACTCCGCACCGACTCCCACCGCGCAGGCCAGCCAGGCCAGGCGACGGCCCTCTATCCAGGCCATCCGCCGGACCGCGCAGACGGGGTCCACCCGGCCGCGGTCTCCCGGGCCACCGCCGGGCCGGGTAGCACGAACGGGACCGTGGCTGCCACGCGGGCTGGATGATCATGGCCGCTCACCTCGCTTCCAGCGGCCCCGTGCATCGCCGGCCTGGTCGTCATCGGGCAGCAGCAGGCTGCGTCGGCGGAAGGCATCCCCCAGACGGGGTGGCGGCTGCGGGCGCTCACGCACCGCGTCCTCGCGGCGGCGACGTTCGGCGTCGATCGCTGACTGGGCCTGCCCGGCCCGGTCGGCCCACCGCAACGCGACCACGCCCGCCGGCCGGTCCTGGGGCCCGGCGCTGTCCGCAGCGGAACTGTCAGGACGGTCAGCGCGGGCCGCGGTGGCCTGGGTGACCTCGCGGGCGTGGCCGGTGCGCTGCGGCCTGGTTGTCTGCGTCGGCCACGCGCCGACCGGGGTGACAGCGCGCAGCAGGTCAAGCAGCAGCGGCAGCAGTTCCGTGTCGGTCCTGGGTTTCAGCCCCGCTCACCCCAAGCCCCGCTCTGCCGCAACCGCCCACACAACCGTGGCGTCCGTCAACGGTGCCGCCAGATCGATACCCAGCAGCCGGTGCCAGATCAGATGCAAGGCATGTGCCCGGGCCACCGCCGGCAGCGCCGTGGCCGCGACGAGATCCCCGAAGACAGCCGGCGACGAACGGGCCGCAGCCGGTAACTCGTCCTGCACGCCCAGCGGATCATCCAGCCGACGGCGCTGCGCGGACAGGCTGTCCAAGCCCGGCAGCACATGCCGGTGCCAGCCGGTGACCACCACGTAGCGCCATCCGCAGGCCAGCGCGGTCTCCGCCGCCGCAGCGAACTTCACCCGGTCCTTCTCCTTCACGCCTGGGCAGGCGTAGCCCACGCCCCGCGCGAAGTCCGCGCCGGGGTATAACGGGCCTATGCGCATTGGCGTGGTGTTTCCCCAGATCGAAATCGGCGGTGACGCAGGCGCGGTGCGCGCCTATGCCGAGCAGGTTGAGCAACTCGGGTTCACCCATGTGATCGCTTACGACCATGTCCTCGGCGCCGACCCGGCGGTCCACGCGCCGTGGCGGGGACCCTATGACCTGCATTCAACGTTTCACGAGCCGATGGTGCTTTTCGGCTACCTTGCCGGCCTCACCTCGCTGGAACTGGTCACCTCGATCATCATCCTGCCCCAGCGCCAGACCGCACTGGTCGCCAAGCAGGCCGCCGAGGTGGACCTGCTCACCGGGGGCCGCTTCCGGTGCGGGGTCGGGCTGGGCTGGAACACGGTCGAGTACGAGGCGCTGGGCAAGGATTTCTCCAACCGGGGCCACCGCATCGAGGAGCAGGTCGCGCTCATGCGCCGGCTGTGGACCGAGGAGAGCGTCACGTTCGCGGGCCAGTACGAGCGGGTCACCGCTGCTGGCCTCGCGCCGCTGCCCGTTCAGCGCCCCATCCCGGTCTGGTTCGGGGCGCAGTCACCGCGCGCCTACGAGCGCGCCGGGCGCCTCGCCGACGGCTGGCTCCCCCAGGTGCCACCCGGACCGGAGTTCGACGAGGCCCGCGCCATCGTGGAAGGGGCCGCGATCAAGGCGGGCCGTGATCCGTCCTCGCTCGGCGTCGAGAGCCGGGTGAGATGGACCAGCGAAGGCACCCCGAAACTCGTGGAGCAAGTGAGCCAGTGGCGCGCAGCCGGGGCGACCCACGTGGCGATCGACACGATGCGTGCTGGCCTCGGTTCCGTGGACGGCCACCTGGCAGTGCTGTCCGAGGTGGCGGCCGCACTCAACCTGCGGGCCTGATCTGCCCGCCCCGGCTGGGCCCGCAGGCAGGTAGCTCCGTCGCCGGTAGCCAGTTCCCCGGTGATCATGCGGGGGCCCCGGTCCCGGCGGGCCGGCCGAGCCGCGGGTCCTCGCAGCGCCCGCACCTACGCCTTCTAGCATGAAAAACAGTGAGTCATGCTCCCCGGTGCCACCGGCGCCTGGCCCAGCACCCGCCCGATCCGGCCGTTTCCAGCGATGCGCGAAGCTGACCCCGCGACACTGGCGGCGCAACACTGAATGCGCAGGTGAGGCCGACGTGTGACCTGCTGCCCGGCACGGTGAGGCGATGAACCGCAGGGGCGACGACCGGCGCGGCTCCAGCGGCGGTTCACAGCAATGCCCCCGGGCATCAACAGAGTGCCCGTGCCCGCCGGCGGATTGCGTGGGCCAGCGCCGGGAATCACCGGTGATCTCCGCAGGCATGGCAAGCCCCTCACCGGGGCCGGATGACCATCGCAACCGGGGAAGCAAGCGGTTCGGTGAACCGCTGGCCTAGCCTGGCGGGGTCCAGGCCCAGTACCTGCTGCTACCAGCGAAAACGGCCGGTGAGCTGGGTGTTCCCGGCCTCCTGGGCCGTCTTTCTGATGTCCCACTGTGGGTCATGATGTGTCGCGGTGCGCCCCTGCATAGCAGTGGTTGCGGACGCATGGCGGACGGGATCGGGCCGGTGAATCCACGGACGGGCACGGACGGCGTCCGTGGGGCCGCACCTGACTCGGCCCGGGGGCTCTGCTGGCGGTTTCATGCCGGGGCGGCCTCAGCCGGTTTGTGCTGCCGGGCGGCGGGCTGGTGCCCGGGTGCGTGCTGACCGGCTGAGCGTGGCGGGCACGGGCGGCTGCGCTGACGGTCCCCGCCGACGTGTTCAGGACTGCTGGTCATCTAGGGTGTCGGTGTCGGTGTCGAGGGCGTAGGTGATGCGCTGGTTGGCGGCATCGGCCTGGCCGTCGATGCAGTGGACGTAGATCTTCAGCAGCATGGCGACGCTGTGCCCGGCGCGGCGGGCGACCTCGGTGGCCGGGACGCCGACGTTCAGCCATAGGGATGCAGCGGCGTGGCGGAAATCGTAGGCGCGGCGGGGTCAGTGGGGGGAGGCTTGCTGCGCGGCGGGTGCGGGCGGCCTGCCAGAGGGCGCCGTCGGCGCTCCCCGGATCGCCCCGTCGCCGGCGGTACGGAACAGCTGCCTCGGGGCCGGTGCCATAGCACTGGAGGTGGACGCGCAGCAGCGCGACCAGCTCGGGCGGGATGTGGACCGACCGCATCTCGTGCTCGGCGCGTTGCTTGAGGCCGCGGGCCTCGCGGGCGGCGCCGTCATCAGTCCAGCCCGCCCGGCGCGCGGCTCGGAGGCGGCCAGGTCGGTCCTCCCCACCACCCCCGGGCGGACAGGTGACAGTCCGTCTCGCGCCCCTTACTGCGCGCCCGCCCGGCCCCCGCCCGGCCACCCCAACGCACGGCCGTCCGCCTCGCGAGCACGTGACCCTCCGCCCCATGTGTCCTTGCGCCACTAGACGGCCAGAGGCGTGACGCGAGACATGCAGCTCGTCCTCTATGGCGTCGGCGTCCTGGCATGCTGGAACCGTGAAGGTAATGATCAGCTCAGTGCGGAGGGGCCTGGAGGCAGAACGGGACGCTTTGCCGGGCTTGATCATGGCCCAAGGGCATCAGCCGGTCCGTTTTGAGGACTTCGGCGCCCAGCCGCTGCCAAGCCGGGAGGCATGCCTGCGTGCGGTGCACGAATCCGACGTGTACTAAGGCGAGAATGGCTTTTTGGAGGTTGCCTAAGAACTAGGCGTAGGCGCGGCGGATGTAGGCGAGTTTTGGGTCCGCGAAGAATGATCGGATCTTTTCCGGTGTCGCGCGGAGCAGGCGGAGCGCCCGTTCGGCGATATCAAAAAGATGGCCCGGGCGTTGCGGAACGATGTGCGCGACGTGATCGTGCTTAACGTTTTTCCAGACCCATTCATCAGGGTTCAGGTCGGGAGAGTAAGATGGCAGAAAGAACAA
>Ga0307373_10006822_pt1 | contig 18023 bp, 18 predicted proteins | sample OX2MG_FD_202534 | JGI IMG/M metagenome (GOLD analysis project Ga0307373, IMG submission 202534) | Soil microbial communities from Risofladan, Vaasa, Finland - OX-2 | ecosystem: Environmental > Terrestrial > Soil > Coastal area > Acid sulfate soil | place: Finland: Risofladan, Vaasa | collected... | reverse complement strand
AAGCGAGCACTATTACAATTAAAAAATGGAACCGCAGATACACTTATGTTTGCTACTATGAATGAGAAACGGAAGAAAGAAAAAGACACTGTAAATGAATAGGGGGGGAACAAGATGCATCTATGGGATTTCCTAGTAAGCCAATTTGCTTCCAACAATTTTCTTAATGCCGCTGTTATTGGAGGTGTCTTAGCAGGATTAGCCATTTCATTAAAAGCAGTACCTAAAAAACTTTGGAGATATTTTCTTGGTAAGATAATGACTTCTATAACTATCGACAGCAAGAATGAATTATTCTATTGGCTCAATGAAGTTGTAGAAGAATTACCTTTTTATAAGCATCGATACGCATTTTATGTGTTTGGAAAGAAACGAGAATATGAGAAAGATGAAGATGAAGAAGAAGAAGTTTCCTTGAAAGAAGCAATAAAGATTTCTATTGATTATACCCAAGAAATTAAATTGGCTGAACGGGAACATCGAACTAAACGATTTTTAGAATATATCTATTCTCCAGCAGAAGGGCATTATATTTTTCGTCATAAGAAACGCTGGCTTTTTATCTATTTTGAAAAGGAAACAAAAAACAGCGGTACTCCACTTTTCACTTTGCGTCTTAGTTATTTTGGTAGATCGAAAGAATTTTTTGATGGATTAATGGATGAAGCTGAAAAGCGGTATAAGAAATTCTATCGTGAAAAAATTGTGCTTGTTACAAATGATGGGTGGGGTAGTTGGATTCCAGGAGGATCTAGAATCTTACTTTCTAAACCTATAGAAAGTGTTGTTCTTGTAAAAGGAAGAATGGAAGAGATTATTTTGGATATTAAGACCTTTAGAGCCTCCGAAAAGAAATATAATGAACTTGGAATTCCCTACCATAGAACATATCTATTTCACGGTATTCCAGGAACAGGAAAAACTTCTACAATTTATGCTCTTGCCAACTATTTCAATATGGCCCTCTTTTATCTAAATTTGCAGATAGCTAGTGATGATCGTGTAAGTGGTCTTTTTGCAAACGTAAATCCTAATTCTATTCTTGTGATAGAAGATATTGGCAACATCTATAATAAGGAGAATTTTTTAACCAAGCGAGTTGCAGGTAGAGAAGCTCCACCAAATTATAGTGTTTTCATAAATTGCTTAGATGGATTTCTTGCTAAACATGGTGCACTAACAATATTAACTACCAATCATTATGAAAGACTTGGAGATGCACTTCTACGTCCAGGGCGTATAGATAAACAAGTAACTTTCAAGGCTTGTGATAGTTATCAAATCTACATGATGAGCTATCGTTATTATCAATATATGAAGCTTACAGAGAAAGCAACACATGATAGAGCAATTGAAGTTAGGGAGACTTTTTTGGCCGGTACCATTACTCCGGCCTTTCTTCAAAAGATTTTACTTGAAGATGATTTAAGTTCTAATTATTTGCAAAAAGTACAGACTAGTCATTCACCATCAGAATGAGGACTTAATACAATGCGTGGCTATTTTGAAATTGGTATCTACGCAACAAAAACCGATTTAAATGTTGGTACTCTTTGGCGTTCTGCCTATCAATTAGGGGCGGCTGGAATATTTACTATTGGTGCGCGTTTTCAAAAAGAAGCTTCTGATACCTGCAAGACTTATCGCCATGTTCCTCTAAGGGAATATATACTTTTTGATGAATTTAGACTAGGTATGCCAAGCGAAGTTGAATTAATAGCAATAGAGATGGGTGGGCAATCACTACCAGAATTTCAACATCCTATACGTGCCATGTATTTACTTGGTGCAGAGGATTTTGGTATACCAGATTGGCTGCTACGTCAATGTGATCGTATTGTATCAATCCCATCAATTCGTGTAAGGGCTAATTCATATAATGTATCTGCGGCTGGAACTTTAATAATGTATGATAGAGCAGAAAAGCGCGGCGATTTCAAAACAGCATAATTGTAAAATAGGCATAATATGGAAACAAGTTACAAAGTTAATCATCAGAAAATTATTCATGGTCATAAAATAGAACTTATCGAATGCCATTACCCTGGATATGGTAATCCACCTAGTTGGCAGATTGATGTTGTTTGTGAAAACAAATTGTTGATGAAAAGATATCTACCAGATTCGGAAAGGATGCTAGTTGAGAAAGAACGAAAAATATTTAGATTCTTCAAATTTAAACAGACTAAAGAAGAATTAGAGAAGCATCTCCAGGAAGCCAAAACATACTCAAGATTATGTTATCACTGTTTACAGCCAACATACTTAACAAGAGAGTCTTGTTCGATAGGGAGCGAGGTTTTTTGTGAGAATTGTTACACATTCATTGACGAGTATAAGACTAAATTAGATTTAAAGCATAAAGAATTTGAGAAGAAGCAGCACAAGGAAGCGCACGACCGAGAACAAAAGGTTATAGATGAAGCCAAGTTCATAATTGATAATAGTATTAAAATAATAGTTGACAATTATAATCATAAAGATACTTTGTATTTTCAATCCGATAAAGAATTGATTCATATGTTTAGAGTTGAACATAATTACTATTCTCAATATGAGAAATACGGAATCATAGGTCATCAGCCTAGAATTGCTTTGCATCTAACAATATCACGGAGTGGCTGGGACCAACTTTGCAATGAGATTAATTCGGCAATTAAATCAACTTCGGATATAGAATGATAACGTGAAACAGCACGAATTTCTCACCATCGGCGATTTCCATTTAGAGAAACTAGCAACCCACTTTCCAGCTTCTCACCTAGAATTGCAGCTAACTGAAATAGAAAAGGCGTGTGACTATGCTGTTAAAAATGGTATAGATCATGTAATAGATTTAGGAGATATTTCAGACCAACCGCATCTAGGTGAAGAAGCTAGGGTAGCTCTGCTTGAACATTATTTGAAATATGATGGTAAGTTCGAGCGGCATGTCATACTTGGAAACCATGATGTGAAAGATAGGAATACTCACAGCTTAATGACATTTGCTCGTCTCATCAAACGTGGCAAATTTAAATCCCTACATATCCATAGGAATCCAGCACAGACTTCGTTCAATGATATAACAATCAATTACCTGCCTTTTCCTGCTACAGAATCAATTCCTTCCAAACACGAATCTGTAAACTTTGCCCATCTTGCTAGACCAGGAACAGTAGCCGATAATGGTTATCGTGATGAAGAAAATGGTATAGTTTGTAATGACAACAATATCTGGGTTATAGGACATCTACATACCAAACAAAAACAAAAGCGAAATTGGTGGCCTGGAACAATATATCAAACAAATTTTGGTGAAAGCCTACCAAAAGGTTTTAGCACTTTCAAAGTGGTACGTGAGGGCGATAGATTATCCTGTACAGAAACGTTTTTGAAAAACGAGCCAGCTTTCAAGTTTATTGTTCTCAAAATAGAGACCGAGGAAGATCTAGAAAAGCTATCTAATAATCTATTGTATAGATACAAGTTAAAAGTAAAGAACAAATCTGTTATTCCTCTCAACCTCAATCAAAGATTTCCAAACATTGTAGGAAATTTGCCAGTAGCTAAGAAATCTAAAACAAAAGAAGCACAAATAGAAGACACAGAAATTAATCCACTTACTTCTATTATGAAACTGGCTAGGAAAGAAGGGATGGCTAAAGTCAAAAGAAAACGCTTGAAAATTATCCTTAAAAAATCCATTGCAGAAATTTCAGAGTAAAATATGACCGACAAGATAGTCCAATCCCTTGCTGTAAAATATCGACCAAAAAAGTTCGAGGACTTGGTTGGCCACGAAGCTATTGTAACTCAACTTCAAGGTATGCTAAAAAGTGGCAGAATAACTGCTACGCTTTTATTTATTGGTGAAACAGGAGTAGGAAAGACCACGCTTGCTAGGATGTTCGCGTCGTATCTTAATGGAGGTGATGGTGATAGTGAAATAGATTATGAAGAAATGAATATGGCTGATCATCGTAAAATTGACGATATTCGGGCGCTCATTCAGAAAGCAAAGAATAAACCGCGTTTTGGCAAGTACCGTATTTTCATGCTGGATGAAGTGCATCAACTTACAGGTGATTCTGAGAAGGCTATTTTGAAATCGCTTGAAGAACCTCCCCCTCATACAGTTTGGATATTAGCTACATCTGACCCAGAGAAGGTTGCGCCAGAAATAATTGGACGCTGCTCTGTTTTCAAATTGTTACTTCCAGGAAAGATTGCTATTGCCAAGCGTTTACGTCGTATTAGCAGACGAGAGAAAATGGAGTTGGATAAAAAGCTGTTGTTGAAAATAGCAGAACTAAGTGGTGGTCATGTTAGGAATGCAATTAGCTTACTAGAATCCTGCCTTTATTACAAGCACAATAAACCAGATGCCTCTAACAAGGAAATTCTTGTAGAAGTAATAAAGTCCTCATTGGCCTCCTTTGAATCCGATACAGAAAGGTTGGCAATGAAGTGTTTGATTGGGTGTTACATGAAGAATGCAGCAATGATAACAAAAGCACTTACGCTTTTACGCGGTGACTATATTCCGCTTGTTAATGTAATGCTCTCTCTCAATCAATATATAGTAGATAGCACTCTTGCTCCTCATAGTCCTGGTATCTGGCATACTGCACAGAATCGCCGTTTTATGACAGCTATAAAAGAAGTTGGAGTAGAATTGCCAAAAGCGAAAGAGGCTTGCGAGATTCAAGACGCGCTAATAAATTTGCGGCAGAATCTGCAAACCTTGTCAGTTCCAGAGCGTTATCAGCTGTCTGCAGTAATGCTTCGTTTATGTTAGAGTTTTTATCTTCAGATCTAAGGAACTATGTTTATTTCAAGGAAGCGCATCTAGATCTAAATTATCATGGCGTGACAGTTATCAAAGGCAGCAATATGAATTCTAATCCGCCTAGCGAAAATGGGGCGGGTAAGAGTTTATTGGTAAGTGGACCAGCTAACTGTTTGATGGATAGTCATCCAGTTATTACAGATCGTTCTTCTTCAATGAAGAAAATGCTGGCTCCACAAGGAAGTAGAAATGTTTTGCGTTGGATAAATAATAATGTAGAGTATAAAGTAGTAAAGATAAACAAAAAGAATAAGTTATTATATAGAATTTTCAAAGATGGTGAAGACCAAAAAGCTAGGACACCAACAATAGCGAAGGATATTCTAACTAAAATATTTCCTTTTACTGAGGAAGAATTCTACAATCAAATATATTTGGATGGACGCAGAACATCTATCTTTCAGATGGGTTCTTTTGCAGGTCGCTTAGAATTTATAAGTAGTATCTATCATGTAGATATATTTGATAAGTTGAAAATAAGTGTATCTCAAAAAAGAAAAGAACTTAGTCTATATGAAACACAATATTCAATCAAGAAAGCTGACAAGCAGGATTTAGAAAAATCGTTATTGTCTGATAGACACTCAAAAATTGTTGCTGTAAAGAGCTTGAGAATAAAAGTCAAAAAGCTAAAGCAGATTGCCAACAAATTGCAAAGGAAACTGGCCCATGCACGTTTTCAGAAATCTAGGGAAGAGTATTTGGAGAAAATAAAGAAACTGGCATCGGCTTTAGACATAAAAGTAAAAGGAATCCAAGTATCTAATATTAAGAACCTATTAGAATCTGCGAATACTTTGAAGACTAGATACTCACACAATATCAAACAACAAGAGAAATATTGTCAATATCTAGAAGATGAAGCTGAATACAAGCAAGCAAAACTTTCGATAGAAAAATTGTTTGCTAGTGCAGGTACAGCCAAGCAATTTTCCAAGCAGCAGGTAAGCAAGTTACTTTCTAAATGGAAAAATATTAATATTAGGCTGGAAACAGAAATTTCTTCTGTTAAAGAGACTATCAAAGCCACAGATACAAGAGTAGTTGAAAAGCCATCAGCACAGTCCACAGAACAGCATAAACTTCAAAAGAAAAAATATGGTCATGACTTACTTGTTAATATGGAAAGTGCCAGAGATATTCTATTTGCCACTATTGAAACACTTGTCAAGACAGTAGAATCGCTTGAGAAACACTTGAAGAAAGGACACGTAGAATGCGAGTATTGTGGCTCGCGTTTAACACAAGAAGGAATACAAAAGACGCTGAAGATAAAGCAACAAGAATTGCAAAAGCAAAGGGAAACAGGAGAAGTGCTCGTTGAAGCAATTTCTGTAGAGACCCAGTATCAAGAACAGAGAGTAAGATATCTTACATATAAAGAGCAGCTTGCACAAAAAGAGGGACTAGAAATTCAATTACGAGCTCTTTCAAATGGTTATAAGAAATCACTTGGCAAAGTAAATAAGTTCGAGAAAGCAAACAAGGCTTATTTAGAAATGAGCTATTTGAAGAAGCTAGAGCCTCAAAAAGAAATCAGTTTGAAAACTGATTTTGAAAACAAAGTAAACATGCTTGACAAATTGATAGGAGCATTAAATTCTTATCTTCCACTTGCTACAAAAGGCTTTACAGAAATAGATTATGCACAGATACAAAAGAAATATGACAAGGTGCAAGAGAAATTAGATACGCTGCAATCTAAACTGCCTTTGTTGGAAGCAAAATTGATTAATGACAAAGATCTCAGAAAAAGAATTGCAAATATAGAACGAGATATGGAAAGGTGGAAAGAGCAATTAGAAGACGCAGAGTTGTATGACTTTCTATATATGGTTTTGCCTAAAGTTAAGATGCTAGCTATCAAAAATATTGCTAAGGAAATGGAGACTAATCTTAACAACTATTCTAATCTGTTGTTCTGTGAGCCAGTTCATTTTGTAATAAATATAGAGAAAGGTCATTTTGATATAATTGTGACTAGGAATCCTGGTAGGAAGGAAATTGTTTCTGATGTGAAAGTTCTTAGTGGAGCAGAGGCAAAGGCATTTAATCTACTTGTCTTTCTAAGCATCCTAATGAACCAGCCAGATTCGCGCCGTACCAATATGGTGATACTAGATGAATTTGATGCTAATATGGGGGACAATAATAGAAAGCTATTCATCAATAATTTCATCCCGATGCTGAACACTATTATTCCGCATGTGATTATTGTTACTCCAAACCACGATGAATATCCAAGTGCTAGGACATTTCTAGTGAAGAAGAAAGGAAATGAAGCCCAACTCTTAGAAGGTGAAAGATGAAAAGTTTGATTGGTATAACGAATAATGATATTTTTACTGTCAGAACGCTAATTGATAAATTTGCAAAAAAGAAACGTCTTCAGGTCTTAGGATTTGAAGATAAACTAGATAGAGCCGCCAACATAATCTTTATTCCAACGCTCGCTCTTTTACTTAGACATATCAAAAATATTAATAGAAGCAAAGCAACTGTTTTTCTTTTTGATGATCCAGTGAAATGCCATTATTTAAAGGGAATTACTCTCTTAGATATAGAGAAAATAAATCCGGCATATCGTTATAAATTCAAACCCCTTACAAAAGCACTTATCAAAAAGGCTTTGAAAATAATTGGCCCGGCAAAGATAAAGCAACAAGATCTAAAATTAATACCTACGCTACTGCAAAACTCCGATGGTGGTGTTCTAGCTCCTATTTTAGATTTTTTATACCAATCCCCTAATGCTGTTAGACGACAGAAATATGCAAAGGAAATATATCTTTGGTTCGCAGGTGATAAAAATGTAAATGTATTGCGTAAGAAATTACAAAAAATAGGTGGATTTGGGAAAGATGATTCATTAGAAATCTTAATTAAAATTCTCGAATCTAATAAATATATTGCCTTAAGAAAGGCGGTTTCCGAAATATGGAAAAGGCGTAAGACTGATAAACCAATTACCTATCAAAAAATAATTGAACAATATAAAATTAAGAGCTATGATATTAAATTTTTAATCTTTAACCTAGAGAAATATTCTGTCTATCAAGACAAACCGACAACAAGTATAGAACTTTTTGATAAAATGAAAAACAAAGGAAAGGAAAAAGCAAGAATATATGATCTAGCTATTGAATTGAAAGCACTTAGCGGTAAGTTTCAGCACCAGGATAAGCATTTTTTTAAGAAAGCCAAATTAAAGATAAAAGATCTAAGCAAGAAAGAAATTAAAATTCTTTCTGTTAGAATTAAGGTGCTTGGGTTTTCAATAAAACGTAAAAAATTACTATTGGATTTCTTAACCACTTTATAGGAAAAAGCACATGAGTAACTATACAATATCAAAAACTATTGAATTAGATTATGGACATACGCTGCCGAACCACCATAGCTTTTGTTCAGAAATGCACGGCCATAGAGCCAAGGTAGTGGCCTATGTTAGTGGTTTCATAGACAGAAGTGAAGAGGCCTCTTCCGAAGGCATGGTATTAGACTTTTCCTTTTTGAAAAAAGTGATGATGGAACAAATACATGCTGTATTAGATCACGGTTTTGCGGTATGGCAACATGACGGGGAAGATTTGGAATTCATTCTAAAACGTAATAAAAAAGTATTGGTAACTGAAATGCCACCTACCGCAGAATGTTTGGCAGAGTGGGCATATAAACAAATAGTATCTGAAATTCCTGGACAATTACACTTGGATAAAGTTGAATGGTGGGAAACGCCTAATAGCTGTGCCACCTATATGAGGAAATATTAATGGCAAATATTTCTATCTATGAGGGTAAAGATATCGGTTTAACAGCAGAGGGAATGGCTATGCTGCAGGCCCTTTATAGTCGCTCTCCTGCTTCTGTTGATATACAACTTAAAAAAGTGCAAAAGAATGGTCCCGAGAATTTCATGCAACAATTCTATTGTGGATATTCGCATAAGAGTATAGGCGACTGTGGTACTATCTCTATCTTTATAGAGGGGATTTCACACATCGCATGTAAGGCTATTCAAAGCAATACAGTTAGTTCCTATCAGGAAAGTAGCACACGTTACCTAGATTTTTCTAAGCAACCCCTTATCAATCCCTTTGATTTATCTATTTATAGAAATCGAGTAATGGTACATCCAACTCTTATAGAAGAGGTCGAACATATTCTAAAGATGTGGGTATCCCTTTATTCAAAATATCTGCCTTTTGTAAAAGAGGCAATTCTAAATGCACTTCCGAGGAAAGAAGGTCAAGAAGAAAAGATTTATGAGCGAGCTGCAAATGCAAAAGCATTTGACATTATGCGCGCTTTTCTACCCTTAGGAAGTGCAACTAATACAAGCTGGACAACTAATTTGCGACAAGCTAAAGATCATCTTACAATGGTTTTATTTCATCCACAAATGGAAGTTAGGGATATTGCAGAAACAATTTGGAAACAATTACAAAAGAAATATCCCAGTAGTTTTGAGAATTTAGATGAAGTGCTTTTAGATTTGAAGAATGTGTATTTAGATAATGGCGGACTTATGAATAATTATTATATGGATTCTCCAGCACTTTGTAATATAAATCCCCATTCTACAACTGAAAGTGTATTGAATATAGATCATCCAAAGCGTTTTCAAATGTCTCAGGAGAAAGCTGGTTATTTACGTTATAATTTAAGAACATTTGATATGGTTGGAATGTACGAAGCACTTGCACATTTAGAAGCTTTCTGGTTATTAGAAGAAAGGCCTAAGAATATAGAAGTGCCGAAATGGTTTGCTAAGTTTGGTACAATAGGAATTGATTATGTTTTAGATTTTGGAAGTTTCAGAGATATACAACGGCATAGAGCAGGTAGCTGCCCCATCCCCTTAATTAATTTTAAAGATGTTACTATCCACCCATGGTATTTAGGTCAACTGAAATTGCTGCTGGAAACTGTCCACACCGATTCTGGATTTAATTCTGTTTATCACGAATTTGAGAATGACCTAAATTGTCAGTTTGAGAAACTTATTGAATTGACAGAACATACTCCAATTCAAAATGGTTTAAGGTGGCTATTAGGTTCGCAATATTTGATGCCTCTTGGAGCAATGTGTCTTTGTACTGGTTCATATTCCTTGTCCGCCATGAGCTATTGGGCGGAGTTACGAAGTAGCTCAACTGTTCATCCTACCTTACGCCCTATAGCGATAAATACTTGTGAATTCTTAGCACAAACTTTTAACACTTTTACAATCTACCCCGATCTAAGAGAGGAAGAACTTGTTTATCACCGTGGAAAACAGACGATCGAGGAGAAACAAGTAGCATAAGATTTTGCGTAATTTTATATTTACGCTTTAGTCCATCCCCCTCTTCTCCTACTTCAAGGAAAATTCATGAACAAAGTAGAACATACTTCAATCAAACTTCGAGCATATCTAAATTCTGCCCAACAATCTCAATTTGCTCAAGACAGTGGTAACTGCAGGAAAGTCTACAACCATTTTCTAGAACGTAAAACAAAAGAGTATGAGCATTGGGTAGAACTTGGAAGACCCAAACATTGGAAAGGTTGGTCAAACTATTATGATTTTCAACCTCAACTTAGTTGGCTACGAAATAATGAAAAAGAATTTGATTATCTTAAATTAACTTTATGTGATTCACTTAGAGAATCTCTAAATAATTTAGACGTTGCTTTCAAACGATTTCTAAAAGGCCAATCTAGATATCCTAAATTTCACAATAAGTTCGGAAAGCAATCGATTTGTTTTCCTTCTGACAAACTTAATGAATCTCATTTTCTACAAGAAGGTAATAATCTCTTTGTTAAACTCCCAATGAACTAAGGTGTTATTAAATGCAGAGGGATAAGGGAATTTCCAGGTAGGCTTCTTAGTTCAACCCTATCAAGAGACGTAGACCATTATTATCTGGCCTGCACTTTTGAAGTAGCTGAAGGTAGCTTGTTAAGACCAAGAACTGGAAAGCAATATGCAAAATGTGGAATAGATCAAGGCATTAGGAACCCATTAACACTTTCTACTGTTAAAGATAAAAAAATTAAGACAAAGATATATGGTAAGGTTGTTCAAACAAGTCTTAAACAAATAGATGAAAGGCTTAAACATCTTCAACTTCATTGGTCTAAGAAGCATGAGTGTTGGAAAATAAGAAATAAAGAATATGTCAAGATAAACGGTGAGAAACTTCCTGATTCTAACAATATGAAGAAGTTACGTTTGAAGATTCAACGCTTGCAACGTAAAGCCCGATACATCAAGAACTCTTGGTCCCAACGTGTTTCAAATGAAATAGCCAATCACTTTGAAACTATTAAGGTGGAAGATCTTAAACGTAGGAACATGATTAAGAGTGCCAAAGGAACTAAAAAGAAACCCGGCAAAAACGTAGCAGCCAAGTCAGGTCTCAACAGGGAAATGCTTAGAGTCCCACTAGGTAGAGTAATTTCCTTTATAGAATATAAAGCTAAGTTATATGGTGGGCAGCTTCAAAAAGTTGATCCACGTAACACTTCTCGGAAATGTTCAGAGTGTGGATACACGGACAAAGAAAATAGGCATAGTGATGAATTCATTTGTTTGAATTGTAGATATGAACAGGATGCAGATATCAATGCTGCTATAAATATCATGAGAAAGAAACCAATAATAACTAGAATAAAGAAAAGCAATTACCTTAGATCAAAGTTGAGGAAAGCAGCATGAAAAATTCCAGGCCAAAAACTGACCTTAGTAGCTTCCTGAGAGAACGTAAGTCCTTAATGGCAAAGCTCGTTGAAGGAAGAAAATTAACTTCATATAGGAGTAAATTAGTTTGAGTTCTGTTGTTCCATTAAAGCCAGTTCTAGAAACTGGGAGTCTTTCTTTTTTTAAAGAGCGGCTAGATGCAGAAAGAAAAAAGAATCCAGATTTAAATCCTGTTATCAAACACCAACTAGCAAGCCTTCAAATTTGGGAACAAAAATATAAATTGAAATCTAAAATTGCAGATGTAGATAATTCCATTCAAGATACTTATCAAAGAATAGCTCGCGCACTTTCAGAAGTAGAACCAAAAGATAAACAATCTTTTTATTATGAAGAATTTCTAACAGCAATCGAAATGGGAGCAATCCCGGCTGGTAGAATTGTGGCTAATGCGTTTTCAAAAAATTTGAAATCCAATGTTAGTCTTATCAATTGTACCGTGTCAGGTATAATACATGATAACATGGAAAGTATTCTGGAGAATGTTAAACAGGCTGGACTGACTTTGAAATCTGGTGCAGGTATAGGTTATGAATTTTCTACACTACGTCCTAGAGGTGCCTTTGTATCGGGTGTAGGTGCAACGACAAACGGCCCGTTATCATTTATGGACATTTTCGATAGTATGTGCCTGACAATAAGCTCGGCTGGTGGAAGACGTGGAGCGCAGATGGCTACGATGGATATTCACCATCCTGATGTAGAAGAATTTATAACAGCAAAGCGCAAAGATGGAAGGCTAAGACATTTTAATCTTTCATTGTTGATAACAAATAATTTTATTGAAGCAGTAAAGGAAGATAGGGAATGGAAATTATCCTTTCCAATTTCTGAACGGGACGAAGAGTTTCTTTCTGAGCAAGGAAAAGGTATTGAAACGGTATGGAGAACCTTTCCAGTAAAAGATAATTATACTGTAAATGATGAAGGCAAAATACTCTGCCGTGTTTATAAAACTATCAAGGCTAAGTATTTGTGGGATTTGATAATGAAAAGTACCTATGATTTTGCCGAACCAGGATTTATTTTGATTGATAAAGTCAATGAGATGAATAATAATTGGTGGTGTGAGAATATTCGTACAACCAATCCTTGTTCGGAACAGCCGCTACCCCAATATGGGAGCTGTCTTCTAGGTTCTATTAATCTAATCAAGTTTGTTGTCAATCCATTTTCAGAGAAAGCGTATTTTGATTACGAAGCCTATGGAGAAGTTGTTAAAGTTTTTACTCGTATGTTAGATAATGTTGTTGAACTAAATGGGTTAGTGTTAGAAAAACAGCGCGAAGAAATTATTAAGAAGAGAAGACATGGAATGGGATTTATGGGATTAGGAAGTTCAATGGCCATGTTAGGAATACGTTATGGCTGTGAAGAGAGTGTAGCTTTCACTAAGAAAGTAACAAAAATACTTGCATTAGAAGGCTGGCGGGAAGGAGTAGAACTTGCAAAAGAAAAAGGACAAGCACCAATCTTTGAGCAAGATACATTACGTTTTGTAGAAAATCCACTTCCATATGAAGGTGAGAATATACAAGAAGCATTTGATCATACTTTGGACCAAATGGAAAGTGTAGCATCAAATATATCCTTGTTCTGTCTAAGTCCTTATATGCGTAGGGTATTCAATGAGGATAAAGAATTGGAAGGAAAGATATCTAAGCATGGAGTTAGATTTACACACCATTCAAGTATTGCCCCAACAGGAACGATAAGCAGCAGTTTAGGTAACAACATTTCAAATGGAATCGAACCAAGTTACAGTCACGAATATTATCGCAATATGATTGTAAGTGGAAAGAAAACCAAAGAGCAGCTTCCTGTTCGTAGTTATGAATATTTAGTATGGCTTGCTAGAAATAAGCTGCCGGAAGATTCAAAATTAGAAGATATAAAATTGCCGGATTATATGGCAACAACAAATGATCTTACGCCAGATGATCATCTGCTTGTTCAAGCAGCTGCACAAGAATGGATAGACAGTTCTATCAGTAAGACAATAAATGTTCCAACAGATTACCCTTTTGAGAATTTTCAAAATATCTACATGAAAGCAGTAGATTTAGGATTGAAGGGTTGTACAACATTCAGGTTTAATCCAGAAGCATTCCAAGGAGTGCTAGTAAATAAGGAAGATCTGAAGAATACTGTTTATACATTTAAACTGGCAGATGGTACTGAAAGAGAATTTAGAGGAGACGAAGAAATTATGTATGATGGAGAAGTTCATATTGCAGCAAATCTTTATGATGCACTCAAGGAAGGTTTCTATGGGCGCTATTAATGAAATTCAGACTAAAATAATTGGTGTAGCTGTTAGAAAAGATTCGACAGCAGAAACAGAGAAAGAAGTTATATCTAATGTAATTCATCTGCATGAGAAAGTTGAACGACCCACAGAATTATATGGCACAACTTATAAAATTTATCCTGGTGCAGATACAGAGCATGCAATGTATGTTACTATCAATAACATTATTCTTAATAAAGGTACCCCAAATGAGGTAGTGAGACCATTTGAAATTTTTGTTAATACAAAAAATGTTTCCAACTATGCCTGGATAGTGGCCTTAACACGTTTGATGAGCGCGGTCTTTAGGAAAGGTGGCGACATTACTTTTATGATTGAAGAATTAGAAAGTGTGTTTTCACCGCAAGGTGGATATTGGAAAAAAGGCAAGTATTATAATTCAATTATCCATGAAATTGGTGAAGTGATACGACAGCATTTGGAAACTATTGGAATATTGAAAACAAAAATTGTGACTGTGAAACGTGAAGTAACCGAGATTGAAATGAAGAATGCTACGATTTGTCCAAAGTGTAATAATCGAGCAGTAGTAAAAATGGAAGGTTGTTCTACTTGCATGAATTGTGGTGATAGTAAGTGTCAATAGAAAAATTGGGATATAAATTCCGTATTTATCTAAATTCAAAACAAGAACAGCAATTTTCTCAGGATGCTGGTAATTGCCGATTCATCTACAATTTCTTTTTAGAACATAAGATGAAAGAACACGAACATTGGATGGAACTTGGGAAACCCAAGAAATGGGAAGGTTGGTCAAGTGCTTACGATAATTTTCATATCATGTCTGAAATGCGGAACAGCAAGTGGTATCCTTGGTTACAGTTGACACCAGTTAATACTTTGAGACAATCTATTCGTCATCTTGATCAAGCTTTCAAGAACATGATGAAAGGTTATGCAAGATATCCAACATTTCATAAACGTGGCGGAAAACAAACTATTCATTTCACTAATGGGACTGGCCAAATAAATGAAAAACAGTTTCTTAAAGAAGGTAAAAGACTCTTTGTCCAACTTCCTTATGGGTATGGAATTGCTGAATTGGTAGGTCAAGAATTTCCTGAAAATGGTAGGATATTAAATTCTTGTCTATCTAAGGATGTGGATCGTTATTATCTGTCCATCACTTTTGAAGTGGCTGAAGGAAGTCAATTACGAGATAGAACTGGCAAGCAATATAAGAAGTGTGGAATAGATATTGGTGTTAAGAGACCACTCACAGTAGTCTCAATTGTAGGTAGTGAAGTGAAGAGCAAAGTTTATGGAAAGGATCTGCAAGCTAGACTTAAGTGTAAATCTATTCACAGACGAAGACATCAACGAGCTTTCGCCAGGAAGTATGAAGCATGGAAACTAAGGAATAAAAAATTGTTAAAAACTACTGGTGAGAAGATTAGTTGGTCTAACAACATGCTAAAAGAGAAGCATAGGGTAGCTAAGATTTTTCAGAAAGAAAGAGACATGAAGAATGACTGGCAGCAGAAGACTTCAAACACATTAGCTAAGCACTTTGAGACAGTAAAGTTTGAGAACTTGAAATTGAAGAATATGAGCAAGTCAGCACGTGGAACGATAGAAGAACCTGGTATCAATGTGAAAGCTAAATCAGGTCTCAACAGAGAACTACTTAGACTAGGAATAGGTAGGCTCGTAAGTTTGACAGAATACAAAGCTAGACAGTATGGTGGTCAGATACAGTTTGTAAGTGCTCATAACACTTCAAGGAAATGCTCTAACTGTGGATACACCGATAAGAGAAACCGCAAGAGCCAAGCGGAGTTTGGATGTAGAGAATGTGGGTACAAGCAGAATGCAGATGTCAATGCTGCAATCAACATTAGCAGGCGAAAGTCTATTACTAATAAGAAAAAGAAAGGCAGTAAATCACGTTACCTTAGAAAGGTAGCCTAATGAATATCACTCTAGGAACTAGAGGTAGTGCTTCTGGAGAATCCGCTAAGGGTTCTGTGAAAGAAGAAGTCTCATTGAGAGATGGTTCATCAATAGATTTGAGATTGATCAATAAAGGAAAGCTAAGTTGAAAGATATTTCTGAATTAGAAAGGCTCGAGTTACAAAGGCATTTAGAAATGCTTTACCCTAAATTAGTTTTAGATAAAGCTATTTCTAATATGGCGATAGAGGTTACAAGGCAGATAGAGCTATTAAATCCTACCGTTATATGTGTATTAGCAGGTGGATTATTTGTAACAGCCTCTTTGGTTCAAGCACTTAACTTTCCTCTGAAACTTGGCTTTACTCAAGTATCTCGTTATAGAGGTGAAACTGTTGGTCAAGACATAAAAACAGTAGTAGACATATCAATTGAAGGAAGTATGGAGGGAGAACATATACTTCTAGTAGATGATATTTTTGATGAAGGAGTAACATTAGAACATTTAGTAATTCAATGCTTATCAATGAAAGCAGCTTCGGTTAGAACTGCTGTTCTTATTAAGAAAGTTCATGATCGCAAAACAACTTCTTTACAACCAGATTTTATTGGACTTACTGCCCCAGATAAATTTCTAATTGGTTGCGGTATGGATTATAAAGGTTATTTTAGAAATTTGCCCGATATTTATACTATTAGTTAGAGGGAGAAATTTCTTTCAGCAGGACAAGAGCTCATTACTCCGGAGTTGCCTAACCAACTTCTTACTGCTGAAAGATCATTTACTGTTAGGAGTAATTTATGAGAAGGCATTTTCCTTTCCCTGAATATCCCGGAATCTATCTTATTTGGAATAAGGAAGAAGAAACAGGGTATGTTGGAAGTGGTTACAACTTATTTAGAAGATTAGTATGTGGTCATTATAAAGATTTACATCAATATAAAGATACTATCAAACTCCAACATGCTTGGAACAAATATGGTGAAGAAGCTTTTGAAGTAAGTATATTAGAAGTAATATATTACAAGCTAGCTCCTAAGAATAAGAAGAAAAGACTCAAATTAAGAAAGAGACTTGTTAAGCGTGAACAATTCTGGATAGATTACTATGATGCTACAGAAGATGGATATAATATTTGTAAATTTGCGTATAGTACATTAGGCACAAAACGATCTAAAGCAACAAGAAAGAAACAATCTGAAATAGCTTTAGGTAGAACATTTTCTAAAGAAACAAGAAAGAAAATGAGTAAAGCACAGAAAGATAGAAAACGTAAGCCCTTTTCTAAAGAACATAAGAAACATTTGAGTGAATCAAAAATAGGACATAAAGTTTCAAAGAAAACTAGAAAAAAATTGAGAGAAGCTAATTTAGGACATAAAGTTTCAAAAACAACGAGAAGAAAAATAAGTATAGGGAATAAAGGACAAAAACGATCCAAAGAAACTAAAAAGAAGTTGAGAGAAGCTAATTTAGGAAAGCATCCCACAAAAGAAGCTAGGAGGAAAATGAGCGAATCTCACTTAGGTCATATACCATGGAATAAAGGGATTAAAAAATTTAAATTAAACGCTATTAACTAAGGTACATAAGATGCACTATAAAAATGGTAGAGAAGCAAAAGTAGGAGATCATGTTGTTGGAACATGTTTTAATACAAAAAATGAATCTGGAGAACTTAAGATTATTTCTGGTACTCTCATATCCCTAACACCAGGGAATGATTCTTGCTCGGCAATGGTTGGATTTGTACAGACTGTTCTTGAAAATGAACTTGTATGGAATTCTCAGATTGTTAGATACCAAGGGACAGAAGGCCATGGAACTGCAGGACCTAAAATGTTTACTGAATACAAACAAGATTATACCGAGTGCAAATATCTAATTCATGCTGAGGATGCTTCTATATATGAAGATCTTGTTGAAGATACCGATGTTACGAATGAATGAAAGTTCCACGCAAGCAAATCACTGTTGCTTTACAACGAGCTACAATCGGATATTATACTAAGAAAAACTTCGGAGTGAACGTCGAACTTGGTGTCATGCCTTGGGGTAAACGTAGAGTAGATGTTATTGCTGTTAATCGCAAAGGGCATATTGTTATTTGTGAAATAAAGAGCAGCAAACAAGATTTTGTTACTGACAAAAAGTTTTTAGAGTACCTGCCTTTCTGCAATCAGATGTATATTGTTGTCTATCAGGAGGAACTTAAATGGATGAAGTCCCATATTAAACG
>Ga0307373_10006820_pt1 | contig 18031 bp, 16 predicted proteins | sample OX2MG_FD_202534 | JGI IMG/M metagenome (GOLD analysis project Ga0307373, IMG submission 202534) | Soil microbial communities from Risofladan, Vaasa, Finland - OX-2 | ecosystem: Environmental > Terrestrial > Soil > Coastal area > Acid sulfate soil | place: Finland: Risofladan, Vaasa | collected... | reverse complement strand
CACGGATTTTCTCGATTTCACCGTCGACCGCAATCCGTACAAGCAGGGCAAGTACACGCCCGGGACCCACATCCCCATCCGCGCCCCGGAGGATCTGCTGGCCGCCCGGCCGGACTACGTGCTGATTCTGCCGTGGAATCTGCAGGAGGAAATCATGCAGCAGCTGCAGGCCATCCGTGCATGGGGCGGGCGGTTCGTGCTGCCGATCCCGGCGGTGCAGGTCGTATGAAAGTGTTGATCACCGGCAGCGACGGCTACATCGGCACGCGCCTGGCGCCGTATCTGATGCTGCGCGGCCACGACGTGACGGGGCTGGATACCGGTTACTACCGCGACGGCGTTCTGTACAACGATCCCGGATCGATGCCGATCTCGCCGTGCACGCGCATGCTGGACCTGCGCCGTGCGGGGCCCGAGGACTTGCGCGGCATCGAGGCGGTGGTGCACCTGGCCGAGCTCTCCAATGATCCGCTCGGCGAGAATCGGCCCGAGATCACCCACCAGATCAATCACGAAGGCTCGGTGCACCTGGCCAATCTGGCGCGCCGCGCCGGCGTACGCCGCTTCGTCTACACCTCCTCGTGCAGCGTCTACGGGGCCGGCAGCGGCGAGTTTCTCGACGAGAGCAGTCCGGTCAATCCGCAAACCGCGTACGCCCGCTGCAAGACGCTGGTGGAGCGGGACCTCGCGCCCATGGCGGGCAATGACTTTTGCGTCACGTTCCTGCGCAACGCCACCGCGTTCGGGCCCTCGCCTCACATGCGCTTCGATATCGTCATCAACGACCTGTGCGCGCTGGCGTGGACCGGCGGGCGCATCGCCATGACCAGCGACGGCAGCCCCTGGCGGCCGGTGGTGCACATCGAGGACATCTGCGAGGCGATTCGCTGCACGCTCGATGCGGCGCCGGAAGCGGTCAACGGCGAGATCTTCAACGTCGGCAAAACTTCCGAGAATTACCGCATCCGCGAGCTGGCGCAGCAGGTCGCTCGAGTGTTCGAGGGCTGCGAGGTGTCCGCGGGCCCGGCCACGCTGGATAACCGCAGTTATCGCGTCAGCTTCGACAAGATTGCCTCGCGGTTGCCGGGATTCGAGTGCCGGTGGAGTGCGCGCGCGGGCATCGAAGAATTGCTGGCGCTGTTTCGGCGGATCGACTTCAGCAAGGAACAGTACCAGTTTCGCGCATTCACGCGCCTGCGACAGCTGCGGCACCTGCTGCGCACGCGGCAGCTCGATGACGATCTGTACTGGTGCTGACAGGAGCCTCACATGAAAGTGGTACTGTTCTGCGGCGGACTGGGCACACGGCTGCGGGAGCATTCCGATACCGTGCCCAAGTCGCTGGTGCATATCGGCTGCCGGCCGATCCTGTGGCACCTGATGCGCTTCTATGCCCATTACGGACACAAGGACTTCATCCTTTGCCTGGGCTACCGCGGTGATCTGATCCGCCGCTACTTCCTCGATTACAACGAGGCCCTGTCCAATGACTTCACCTTGAGCGAGGGCGGCCGCCACCTCGAGCTTCACCGTCAGGATATCGCCGACTGGCGCATCACCTTCATCGACACCGGCCTGCACAGCAATATCGGCCAGCGGCTGCTGCGCGTACGCAAGTACGTCGAAGGCGAGACGGCGTTTCTGGCCAATTATTCCGATGGGCTGTCGAACCTGCCGCTGGACGTGCAATTGACCGAATTCACCGACAGCGGCGCGATTGCGAGCTTCGCGGCCGTCTCGACCGCGCAGTCGCTGCACGCCGTGCGGCTCGGGCCCAACGGCATCGTGACCCGGATCGGCGCGCTATCCAGCGAGGAGATCCTGATCAACGGCGGTTATTTCGCGTTCCGACCGCAGATTTTCGACTATGTGCGCGAAGGGGACGAACTGGTCGAGGAGCCGTTCCGGCGCCTGATCGCCGAGCACAGACTGCGGGCGTTTCGCTGGAACGGCTTCTGGCGTTGCATGGACACTTTCAAGGACAAGATCACCTTCGACCGCATGGAGGGCAGCGGTGAGTGCCCATGGATGGTCTGGCGCGATGAGAGGGCGGCCGAGTGGCAGCAGCGCCAGGCGGGACGCTGATGTGGGCGGGGCGTTGATGCCGGCGCGGCGCTGATGCGGGCCCTCGCTCTGGCGAATGGCGCCACGCGCGAGCGCATCAGCATCCTGTGTCTGGGGGCGCACTGCGATGACATCGATATCGGCTGCGGCGGTAGCCTGCTGGCGCTACTGCGGCGCTACCGCGCCGACGTGACCTGGATGGTATTCAATGCACAGGGGATTCGGGAGCAGGAGCTGCGCGCCAGCGCGCGCCGCTTCCTGCGCGGCGCCGCCCACAGCCGCCTGATCACGCGCGAGTATCGCGACGGCTTCTTCCCGGCGCTGCTGGTGCCGATCAAGGAGGATTTCGAGGCCCTGAAGCAAACGGTGGCGCCTGATCTGGTGTTCACGCACCACCGCGGCGACCGGCACCAGGATCATGCATTGATCGCGCAGCTCACCTGGCAGACCTTCCGACGGCACCTAATTCTCGAGTACGAGATCGCCAAGTACGAAGGCGACCTGACGACCCCGTCTACCTACGTGGAGCTGCAGCCGGCACAGGCCGAGCGCAAGATCGATATCCTGCTGCGTTGCTACCGCAGCCAACGCAGCAAGCATTGGTTCACGGCCGATACTTTCCGTGCACTCATGCGTCTGCGCGGAGTGGAATCGGGAGCCGAGTCCGGCTGGGCCGAAGGTTTCCACGCCGGCAAGGTGCTGCTGCGATGAGCGCCGCTGCGATGAGCGCCGCCCCTGCGGTCAGCGTGCTCACCCCGGTCTACAACGGCGAGCGCCATCTCCCCGAATGCATCGACAGCGTGGTGGCGCAGACGTGGACCGATTGGGAATATCTCATCATCGATAATCACAGCGAGGATCAATCCGCAGCCATCGCCGAACGCTATGCGGCGCGCGACCGCAGAATCCGGCTCGTGCGCTGCAATGAGTTCGTGAACGTTCACCGCAACTTCTCGCGCAGCGCCAACCTCATGCACCCGGGCAGCGACTACTGCAAATTCCTCTCGGCTGACGACCGGCTGCATCCGCAATGCCTGGAGAAGATGGTGTCGGTAGCGCAGCGGCATCCCACGGTCGGAGTGGTGAGTTCCTACCGGCTGGATGACGGTCGCGTGAGCCAGACCGAAGTGGTGCCCTACCCAGAGGATTGCCTGCCCGGCGCGCGGGTATTACGCACCGCGTTACTGAGCGGGCAATACGTGACCGGATCGCCCTCGCAGCTGCTGTACCGTGCCGATCTGATCCGGCAGACCGATCCATTCTTCGATGAGACCGTATGGCATTCAGACACCGATGCGGCTTTCCGCACTTTGCTCTCGTGCGACCTGGGGTTCGTACACGAGGCGCTCACCTTTACGCGCAGGCATCCCGGCGCACTGACTTCCCGCTCCATGCGGGTGAACACCTATCTGCCGAATGACATCCGGCTGCTGATTCGCTTCGGGCACCAGGTGCTCACGAGGCGGGAGTATCACGCAGCCACGCGCCTGATGGTCGCACGCTACGGCTGGTTTCTGCTGCGGCAGAGGCTGCGGCCCGCGCGCCTGCACGATGCGGAGTTCCATGGCTATCATCGCGCCGAGCTTGCGCGGATGCTGTCAGAGCTGCACGGCGAGCGAGCCAGCACGGTGCTGCTGAAGACTCTGCGGCCGTTGACTCGGAAGCTTTCGTTCCCGGGCCTGACGTCCGGATGGGTTGCCGGGTAGCCGGACGCCGCCAGCGCGCGCATGACCGGGTCATCATCCATGCCCATGCCCGCGCAGGCGCCCACGCCCGCGGTTACATCCCCGGCGCTCTACGTGTTGAGCGGTGCAAGTTCCGACATCGGACAGGCCATCGCCTGCAAGCTCGCCGGCAGCGGTCGTTCCGTACTCGCGCTCGGTCGCGATCGCGATCGGTTGCAAGCCCTGGAACAGCGATGCCCTGGCAAGGTCCAGGCGCACACGCTAGATTTCACCGACGAGAACGCCCTGCAGGGGCTCGCCCGGGAGCTGGGCCAGGAGCTGGCAGGCCGCTCGCTCGCGGGCCTGATCCACTGTGCCGGTATCTATCATGCGGGCCGCGTCGAGCACGCGTCGCTCGTCGAGCTCGATCGGATGTATCACGCCAATGTGCGCGGACCCTACCAGCTGACGCAGCTGCTGCTGCCGGCGCTCGCGCGCAGCGCCGGACGGGTGATCTTCATCAACTCCACCGCCGGCCTGCACGCCCGGCCCGCGCTGAGCGGCTACTGCGCCAGTCAGCACAGTCTGCGGGTGCTGGCCGATTCCCTGCGGGAAGAGGTCAACGCGCAGGGGGTGCTCGTGACCAGCATCTACCTCGGCCGCACCGCCACGCGGCGCATGGAAGGCATCTTCCGCTCTGAGCAGCGCGACTATCACCCTGAGCTGCTACTGCAGCCGGCCGATGTCGCCGATACCGTCCTGTTCGTGCTGTCTCTGCCGCCTCGGGCCGAGGTAGTTGATCTGACCATCCGGCCGGCGCTGAAGTCGTATTAGCGGACAGATTATATTTTTGTGATGTGCGGAAGCGAAGTCCACGTCTGTGCGACCATCAGTGTTCTCGTTCACATCTCGTTCACAGATTTCTAGATGGAGGAGCAGCCATGCACCCAGTCCATCCTTTGCGATCAGCCATTGTCCTGTCGATCGCCGTGGCCGCCGGTGCTCTGGGCGCAATGACCGGGACAGCTCGCGCGGCTGCGAAACCCGCGATATTTGCTCAGACGCTGGTCGAACACACACTGGCCATGCACAAGGAGGCCACGGAAATCGGCATTTCGGTGCGTACCTCCCATGGCTGTCGATCGATCGCCTCGACCGATCCAGGGGATATCGGCGAAAAGTGTGAACGCGAGGACACTGCAGTGATGCGCACGCGCAAGCCGCTCGCGCAGAAGGAACGCGACGGGTTCGATGTGACCGTGCCGCTGCAGGATGCCGCGGGCGGCTTTGTCGGCGCGGTCGGGATAGAATTTGGCCTGAAGCCCGGCCAGACCGCGGCCGGTGTCATCACTCAGGCAGAAACCATCGCGAAAGAAATGGCATCGCAGATTCCGTCGAAGGCGAGTCTTTACCGCCGCTAGTCTTTACCGCCGTTAGCGATCCGGTGCGCGGCGGACGGATCGTACGGCACCGCCCGAACGCAGGGAGGGCAAAAGCATGACGATCGCTGGCTCCAACAGGCATTTGCATCCATCGTGGATAGCGGGTGCCGTCGTGGTGATCGTGCTCGCGGGCCTCGCCGCGTCGCCGCTCGGGCGGCCGGTGGTGGCCCGCTTCATCGGCTCGTTGCGCCAGCAGAACGTTCAGACGGTGAACGTCAACCTCTCCAGCTTCGTCGGCCCGAATGCCAATCACACCGTCCAGCAGATGATCTCGCAGATGATCGCCGACAAGGTGACCACCACGGTCAGCGGGAAGGTTCAGAGTGCCTCCACCGCGGCGCAGGCCAGCGAGCTGGCGGGGTTCCAGGTGCGATTGCTGGGTCAGCGCAAGGATGCCCCGCAGCTGATCGTCAATGGTGACCATGCCTTCACGTTAACGGTGGACCGCGCGCGCCTGCAAGCCATCCTCAAGGAGGCGGGGCGGCCCGATCTGGTATTTCCGCCGTCGATCGACGGTGCCCACGTCGCCGTGAGGATTCCCCGAATGGTCCGGGCCCGCTATGGCAACTGCCCGCGGCCGCCGAGCGCCACCGCGAACCTCGCGACCCCGCCGCCGAGCTCCACCCAGTACGGCGACTGCGTCCTGCTGTCCGAGAGCCCGAGCCCGCAGGTGACGGTGCCGTCCGGACTCGATCTGGCGCCGCTCGCCCAGGTTGGCCTGGAGGTGGCCGGCATGACCGCGGCGCAGGCGCGGCAGTTCCTGCAGACCGTAAACTGGAAGTCTGCGCTCGCAGTGAGCCTTCCGCGCTCCATGCGTTCCTACGCATCGGTACAGGTGAACGGCGTGAAGGGCACATTACTCAATATCGCCGGCAGGCGCGGGCCGACCTACACCCTGATCTGGGCGAAGAACGGTATGGTCTACGCACTCACGGGCTATGGCGATTCGCTCGATGCGGTCAAGCTCGCCGACTCTCTAACCTGACGTTCAATCTGACGTTCGAGGAGAGAGGCCCCTGCCCGGTTCGACCAGCGACTTTGCCATCCAGACGCACGGTCTGCGCAAGGTGTATGGCGCGAAGGTGGCGGTGTCGAACCTGTCGCTGACCGTGCCGCGGGGCTCGATCTTCGGCTTTCTGGGACCCAACGGCGCCGGCAAGAGCACGTCGATCAAGATGTTGCTCGGGCTGGTCAAACCGACCGGCGGCGAGGCGATGCTGCTCGGATCGCCGGCGGGCGAGATTCAAGTCCGGCGGCGGGTCGGCTTTCTGCCCGAGCATTTCCGCTTCCACGAATGGCTGACGCCGGCGGAGCTGCTGCAGCTGCACGGGCGGTTGTGCGGCATGTCCGCAGCCCGACTCAATGAGCGGGTGCCGCTCATGCTCGAGCTCGTCGGGCTCACACCCCATCGCGACAAGCGGGTACGGGATTTCTCCAAGGGCATGATGCAGCGGATCGGTCTGGCGCAGGCGTTGATCCACGAACCCGAGGTCGTCTTTCTGGACGAGCCGACCTCGGGGCTGGATCCCATGGGCCGGCGGGTGGTACGTGACGTGATTCGTGCGCAGCGTGACCGCGGTGCCACCGTGTTTCTGAATTCGCACCTGCTCAGCGAAGTCGAGGTCACGTGTGACAACGTCGCGTTCCTCAAGGACGGCGAGGTGGTGGCAAGCCGCAATCTGCGGGCATTCAGCCGCGAGGCGGTCAGCGTGACCGTCGAGGCGCGCAAGATCTCCCCACAGCTGCTGGCGGGACTGGCTGAGCGCGGTGTATCCGCGAGCCTCGAAGGCGAGCGACTTTCGGCGACCGTCGGCTCGCCCGATGACCTGCCCGAGCTGTTGCGCCACCTGGTCTGCAGCGGCGCGCAGGTGTACGCGTTCACGCCGCGCCAGGCATCGCTGGAAGATCTGTTCGTCCGCATCATGGGCGAGGACCGAGGGCTGTGATGGGCTGCTGGATCATCGCGGGCCTCACGCTGCGCGAAGCCGCGAGAAAAAAGATCCTGTGGACGGCGCTGCTGGCTGGTCTGGCCTTCCTGGCGCTGTTCGCCACCGCGCTGCATTTCCAGATTCAGGACCTCGATGCCCGTTCGACCACGGTATTCATCCGCTACCAGATCCTGAGTGCCATGCTGATGGTGGCCCTCTACGTCGTGGACCTGCTGGCCGTGGTGATGAGCATCCTGACCTCGGTCGACACCATCTCGGGTGAAATCGCGTCCGGCACCATCCAGGCGATCGCCACCAAGCCGATCCCGCGCTGGCACGCATTGATCGGAAAGTGGCTCGGCCTTGCCGGCATGATCGCCGTGTTCGTCGCGCTGACCTTCGGCGGGACCATCGCCGTGACCTATGCGATGAGCGGCGTGGCTCCGGACCACGCGATCGTCGGGGGCGCCCTGGTGCTGCTCGAATGCCTGCTGGCTTTGACGATCACGCTCACGGTCGGCACCTGGTTTTCGACCATCACCAGCGGCGTGATCGTCATCGGCTTGCACGGGTTGGCCTTCATGGGCGGGTGGCTCGAACAGATGAGCGGCTTCACTGAAAGCGCGCATCTCGCGACGGTAGGAGTGGTCACGAGCCTGATCATGCCGAGCGAGGCGATCTGGCGCCGCGCCGAATTCGACATGCAGACGCCGCTGGCCGCCGCGCTGCCGTTCTCGCCATTCGCCACCGTGTCGATACCGAGTACGACCATGATGGGCTATGCCGTGGTGTACCTGGTGGTCGCGCTGCTCGTGGGCGTGTACCACTTCCAGCGGCGCGACCTCTGAAAACCCGCGCCCGCGTCCCGATGATCAGTCGGCGGAACTACCGAGTGCCAGGGGCTGGCTGCTGAACCAGCTGAATCGCGCGCCGAAGCGGTCGAGATAGGTGTACAGGACCGGGGTGATATACAGCGTGAGCAGTTGCGAGAACATCAACCCGCCCGTGACGCAGAGGCCGAGCGGCCGGCGCGAGTCCGCACCCAAGCCGGTACCGAGCGCAATCGGCAAGGTACCCATCAGCGCCGCGACCGTCGTCATCATGATCGGGCGGAACCGGATTGTCGCGGCCTCGTAAATCGCCTGTTCGGGCGACACGCTGGCATCGCCGCGCTGACGCGCGAGCGCGAAATCGACCATCATGATGGCGTTCTTCTTGACGATGCCGATCAGCATGATCATGCCGACAAACGCATACAGAGTAAGCGGCAGGTCGAATAAATACAGCGTCAGCAGTGCTCCGAAGGCGGCCGAGGGCAAGCCGGCCAATATCGTCAGTGGATGAATCAGGCTCTCGTAGAGAATGCCCAGAATGATGTAGACCACGATCATTGCGATCAGCAGCAGCCACCCCATGTTCGCGGTCGAGCTCTGGAATACCGCGGCCGTGCCCGCAAAACTACCCTGTATGGTCGCGGGAATGCCGATCGCCGCCGTTGCGTTCCTGACCCCCTTCACCGCGTCGCTCAAGGCCTTGCCCGGCGCCACGTCGAACGAAATCGTGATGGCGGGTATCTGGCCGGCGTGATTGATCGTCTGCGGCATGGTGCTGCGGCTCACCCGGGCCACCGCGCCCAGCGGCACCATCGATCCCCCGCTACCGCGCAAGTAAAGTCTGGACAGCGCCGCAGCATCCGTCTGATATTGGGGCAGCAGCTCCAGCACCACCTGGTATTGATCTGCCGGGGCATAAATCTGGGATACCTGCAGGCCGCCAAACGCTTCGCTCAGGGTAGTCTCAATCGCTTCGGCAGTAACGCCGAGCGCTGCGGCGCGACTACGGTCGATGGTGACTTCCACCGACGGGGCGGCCCGATCGAAATCACTGTTCACGCCGACGAAGGTTGGATCCGCCTGCAGCGCCCTGACCAGGCGAACCGAAGCCTGCTGCAATTCCGCGAGGTTCAATCCCTTCAGCGTATATTGATAACTGGAGCGCGAGCGCCGCCCGCCGATGCGGATGCTCGGGGGGTTGACGATGGTGACGCTGGTGCCGGGAATATCGCGCAGTTTCCGGCGCAGTTCGGTGGCCACCCCGTCGGCCGACAGCTTGCGCGCAGACAGGGGCTTGAGGGCAATGGTGAGGCTGCCGCTCTCATCCGATTGGAGTCCCGTGACGTTCGGATCCTTCTCGATGATTTCCCGGACCTGTCGCACGTACTCGATATATTGATCGAACGAGGTGCCGACCGCGGTTTGCACATCACCCCGCAGCAGACCGGTATCGTCACTCGGCAGGAAGTCCTGCGGCATGACCTCGTATAGCCCGTAGCTGGCCAGTATGCTGGCCACAAACAGACCGAAGATGAACGGGCGATGCCCCAGGCTCCAGCGCAGACTGCGATCATAGGCATCGCGCATTCGGTTGAAGCCACGCTCGCTCCAGCGGTAGAAAATGTTGTGCGGTCCGTCCCGCTCGCGCTTTAGAATCCGGGCACACAGCGTCGGCGTCAGCGTGACCGAGACCAGCCCGGAAATGAGAATGGCGACGATGATCGTTACTGCAAATTCGTGCAGTAGCCGCCCCACGACGCCACCCATGAAGACAATGGGAATGAAAACCGCCGCCAATGACAACGTCATGGACAGGATCGTGAAACCGATCTCCCTCGAGCCGTTGAGCGCCGCGAGGTAGGGCTTTTCGCCCGCTTCGATATGCCGGACGATGTTCTCGAGCATGACAATCGCGTCATCGACCACAAAGCCAACTGAGAGCGTGAGCGCCATCAGCGACAGATTGTCCAGATTGAAGCCCAGCACCGACATGCCTGCAAACGTGCCCACCACGGCAATGGGCAGCGCCAGGGACGGAATGATCGTGGCACTGACCCGGCGCAGGAAGATGAAAATCACGCCGACCACCATCGCCGCCGCGATCAGCAGCGTCATCTGCACGTCGTCGACGGCAGCCCGAATCGACTGGCTGCGGTCGTAGAAGATCTGCATGTCGATGGAAGCCGGCAGCTGGGCCTCGAACTGCGGCAGCACCTTCTTGATATTGTCCACCACCGACATGGTGTTCGAGCCCGGCTGGCGCTGTATTTCGAGCGTCACGGCGCGCCGATCGTTGTACCAGTCGGCCGAACGGGTGTCCTGCACGCTGTCGATGACGTTGGCCACGTCGCCGAACGTGACCGGGGAGCCGTTGCGATATGCGATCACCTGATGGCGGAACTGCGCCGCATCATTCAGCTGCCCATCGGTATGAATGACCGCCGTCTTCGTCGGTCCGTTGAGGGTGCCCGATGACTGGTCGGTGCTGGTATTGTTCACGGCATCGGCCAGATCGGTCAGCGTCAACTGGCGTGCCGCGAGCGCGGCCGGATTGGCCTGGATGCGGACCGCGTATTTCGCCTGCCCATGGACGGTGACCTGCGCCACACCATTCACCGTCGAAAGCTGGTTGAGCAGCACGGTACGCGCATACAGATCGACCTTGGATATCGGCAGGCTGCGCGAGGTCAGGATGATGAAGAATATCGGTTGCGCCGACGGATCACTCTTATATACGGCCGGGGGGGTCGGCATGGCGCGCGGTAGCCGGCGGATTACGCCGGAAATCGCGGCCTGCACGTCCTGGGCGGCGGCGTCGATGTTGCGGTCCAGCTGGAATTGCAGCGTGATGCTGGTGGATCCCTGCGTACTCGAGGAAGTCATGGAATCGATACCGTTGACTTCCGCCAGCGCGCCTTCCAGTGGTGTTGCCACCGCCGACGCCATCGTTTCCGGATCAGCTCCCGGCAGATTTGCCCGAACGCTGATGGTCGGAAAATCCATGTTCGGAAGTTCGCTGACCGGCAGCATCGCGTATCCAAACGCGCCGAATATGATCACCGCCGCCATGATCAATATCGCCATGATGGGGCGTTCGATGAATCGGCGGGAGAAGTTCACAGCGCTTTGCCGCCATTGTGCGCGCTGCCAGCGTTGGCACGCGCCGCCTCGTCGTTGCCGCTGTGCGCACCGTCCGGTGACATGACCACGACCGCGCCGTCCGGAACGACCCGCAACTGTCCCTCGACGATGACTTCTTCGCCCGCGTGCACGTCACCGTCGATGGCAATGTTCGTGGAATCATCAAATAGGACCTTCACGCGGCGTTGCACGGCGCGGCCGCCCACCACCACATACACGTAAGACCCGTCCGGGCCGTCGTTGACGCCATCTCTCGGAACGACCAGCGCATCGTGGAGCTCGTCGAGCTCGACCGTGACGTTGAGCAGTTGACCCGGCAGCAGGGAATGATCCGTGTTGGGGAAGTTGGCGCGCAATTCAACGGTCCCGCTCTGATTTGCGATTGCATTGTCGACAAAGTCGACCGGTGCGGACCTGCGATGGCCCTGCGAATCGCGCATGTCGATGGTTGCGATGAGCGGATGCACCTTTTGCCGCGCCTGGATGAGGGGCAAGTCGGATTGCGGCAGATTGAATGCGAACTTGATCGGTTGAACCTGGGCGATCGTAACCAGCACGGTTGCGCCCGTGCCTGCGACCATATTGCCCGGTTGAACCAGCAGGGCCCCGGTCTTGCCATCGATCGGCGAGCGGATCTCGGAGTAGTCGAGGTTGAGCTGCGCACTATTGACCGCCGCCTTGTCGGCGGCGACAGTTGCCGCGAGGACGGCGACGTTGGTGTGGGACGTGTCACGCTGCTGTGCGGAGATCGAATTCTGGCTGAACAGACTGTCGTAACGCTGCTTGTCACGAGTGGCATTCTTCAACAGGGCTTCGTCCCGAAGCAGAATGGCACGGGCCTGGGCCAGCGCGATCCGGAATGGCCTGGGATCGATTTGAAAGAGCAGATCGCCCTTCTTTACGAATTGCCCTTCCTTGAAGTGAACGGATTCGATCGTGCCTTGAACGCGCGCGGTCACCCGCACCATCGTGTTCGCAACCACCGTACCCAGCGTGTGCTCGACGACCGCCATGTCGCGCCGCTCGATCTTCGCGGTTCGCACCGGAGCGGCGAGCCGGGACTGCCCCACTGCCACCGCCGGCCGGTGGGTAAAATGCCGGTATCCGCCGAGCACCAGCACGACGGCCGCGGCACCAATGAACCCTTTCAGGGCTTTTGTCTGTGCCATGTGGGTGCGGAAGTAGCGGGAAATCCCTAAGGTTGCGCCCCCGGTCGGACGCAGCACGCAGCCCGACACCTCGAGGCGAACCTTAGCCTATGATCCCGTGCATCAAAGATTATAATTTTGTGATGTGCGGTCGAGTCGACCTACTCCATGCGAAGCTCAACCAGAGCGGGTGCGAACCGTCGCCGCGCAGACTTCGATATCCACAACAAGGGGGCTTTTCGTGAATACGCGTATCGTTGAGATAGCCGCCGCAGCTGCCGTGGCGACCCTGGGCCTGACGTCGACCGCCTATGCCCAGGGAGCTACGCACGACACCCGCCCCTCGGTCACCTATCACGTGACCAAAACCGTATCGCTGGGCGCGCCCGACCGCTGGGACTACGTCGTCTATGATGCCCCATCTCACCGGGTCTACGTCTCTCACGGCGATCGCATCAGCGTCGTCGACGGCCGCGACGGCCGCGTCATCGGCCAGATCGAGGGCATGCCGGGCGGCACCCACGGCATCGCGATCTCGCATGCCGCCGGGCTCGGTTACACCGACGACGGCGAGGCCGGACAGGCGGTGGCCTTCAGCCTCACGACGCTGAAGGTGGTCAAGCGGCTCAAGGCCGAGGATGATGCCGACGCCGTGACCATCGACCCGACCAGCGGCCACGTGTTCGTGGTCGACGGCGACCCAGGCGACTTGACGGTCATTGATCCGAAGACCGATACAGTTGTGGCGACCGTGCATGCCGGCAGCAAGCTCGAGTACGCCGTCGCCGGCGATAACGGCAAGGTCTACGCCAACGGGGTCGCGAACAGGGAGATCTTTCGCATCGATACCGCGACCAACCGCGTCGATGCAACCTGGTCCATCCCCACGTGCGAGGCCCCGCACGGGCTGGCGATCGACACGAAGACTCACCGGTTGTTCTCCAGCTGCGAGAACAACCGGCTGGTGGTCGTCAATGCCGATACCGGCGCCACGGTCGCGACGCTGCCGATCGGCCGCGGCACCGACGCGGCCGCGTTCGATCCGTCACACAAGCTGATCTTCAGCTCCAATGGTATCGACGGCACGCTCTCGGTGATTCGCGAGGTCAACGCCAACACCTTCGTGCCCGCCGGCACGGTCAAGACCGCACTGTCGGCCCGGACGATGAGCGTCGATCCGCACAGCGGGCGGCTCTATCTGGCGGCGGCCGATACCGATCCGCAGGCCATGGCGGCGTTCCAGGCGGCCCGGGCCGCGCACAAGCGGCCGCAGCGCAGCCCGTTCATCCATGGCTCATTCAAATTGCTGTTCCTCGATCGGGGGCGGTAGCGCACCGGGCGCAGCAGCGAACGCAGCAGCGGGCGCGGTTGGCGCCGCGCGCGCCACCAGCACCGCATGGGTGCCGCCGAAGGCGAATGAGCTGGACATCATGCTGTCCACGAACACGTCGTGACGCGCACGGTTCGCCACGTAGTCCAGGTCGCAGTCCGCCGCCGGCTGCTGCAGGTGCATGGTCGGCAGCAGCACTCCGTGGCGCATCGATAGCAGGCATAGCACCAGCTCCAGCGCCCCGCTGGCACCGAGCAGGTGTCCGTGAATCGCCTTGGTGGCGCTGATCGGGATGCGATGAGCGCGCGCACCGAATACCCGCTTGATCGCCGCCGTTTCCACCGCGTCATTGATCGGCGTTCCCGTTCCATGCGCGTTGATCGCACCGATCGCCTCCGGGGCACAGCCGGCGCTGTGCAGGGCCGCACGCATCGCAGCGGCTTGCCCGTCGACGCTGGGACGGGTGATGTGGCCGATGTCCGCGCTCACCCCGTAGCCGGTGAGCTCACCGTAGATCGTCGCGCCGCGCGCACGGGCGCGCTCCCAGTCCTCCAGCAGCACGATGGCCGCCCCTTCACCCAGCACCATGCCGCTGCGATTCGCGGCGAACGGCTTGCAGGAGGCCGACGCATCGGCCGGGTCTTCGCTGGCCAGCGTATGCAGCGCCTCCCAGGCTTTCATCGCGCCGAAGGACAGCGGCGCCTCGGCGCCACCGGCGATTGCTACATCGAGATCGCCGCTGCGCAGTCGCAGCCACGCCTCGCCGATCGCCACGGTCGAGGACGAGCACGCCGTCGAATAGGTCAGGTTCGGCCCCGTCACGGCATACTCGATGCTGATCCAGGCCGCCGGCGCATGCATCATGCCCGTCAGAATCGTGAAGGGCTTGATGCGGTCCGATTGCTCCTCGTACAGCGTGCGGTAGCCCTCGTCGGTCGACACCGAGCCGCCCATGCTGGTGCCGATGAAGACCCCGGTGCGCTGCGGGTCGAGGTCGCCGGATCCGATGCGGGCATCACCGATGGCCTGCCGCGCGGCCACGAGCGCGAACTGACTCACCCGATCCAGCATCCGTAGCTTCGCCGGCTCGAAGTGCTCCCCGGCACGAAAGTCGGCGCTCGCGCCCAGCGGGCAGGTCAACCGCCGGCACCAGGGCGCATCCATGCGGCGCACGGCGGAGCGGCCCGCCGAGGCGTTTGCAAACAGTGCCGCCGCATCATTGCCGAGCGGGGACACCACCCCGATGCCGGTGACGGCCACCCGCCTCATGTCGATCGAGAGGGCGGCGGCGCGGCTGCTGTGCCCGCCGGGCTCGGCGCAGGCTGCTGCGCCTGCAGAGCGTCGATGTAGCGCACCGCATCGGCAACCGTCGGCAGCAGCGGCGCGTCAGAGGGCAGCTGCAGATTGAATTCATCCTCGATGAAGAACAGCAGCTCCACCATCCCGAGCGAATCGATGCCCAGGTGCTCGAGGGGCGTATCGCGCGCAATGCGCGTGGGGTCGAGCTTGTAGTGGGTCACCAGGATCGCCATCAGCCGCTCGAGCGTGGTCATGCGTCAGGCCCCAGGGTGGTTTGCGCCATGGAGTGCGGCAGCGTGGTTTGCGCCAGGCCGCGGGTCTTGCCACCCCAAAGGGCACAGTGTGACAGCATCCGCGGCGCGCGGCGCACCAGCGGCATCAGGCATGACATGACCTCCGGGCGCATCGCCGCGTGCGCGAACCATGTTGCCAGCCGCAGGCGCTCGCGGAACTGCTCGTGCCATTGAGCCGCATAGCGGCGCTGGATCTCGCGCTGCCGGTACGGCGCCGCCTCATCCTGCCGCAGCACGTCCCGGCAACGCAGCAGCTGCCCACACAGCAGCCATGCCGACTGGATCGCCATGCTGATGCCTTCTCCGATGATCGGATGCGCCTCCCCGGCCGCATTGCCAATCAGGAACGCTCCCGTTCCGGCGCGCGATAAGCGTACACCCGGCTGGATCGGGCCCGCGGCCAGCCACGCGCCGGCAGCGCTTGCGCCGCTGAGGGCCTCGAGCACGCCGGCGCACTCGCGTTTGAGCGCGGCCTCCACCGCCGCGCCGGCCTGAGCGCCTGGTGCAGCCTGCCGGCACTCAGCCAGGCGATCGGCCCGGATGCAACACGCCAGCGTCGCCACACCGTGATCGGCCACGACCATGCCACCGTAGCCGCCGCGAAAGGACAGCACCGGTAGCACGCCGGCCTCCAGTCGCACATTGCGGAAGTTCGCCTTGAACGCCAGCAGGTCAGCGCCGCGGCGCTCACGGCGGCCCAGCGCGCGCTGCGCCGGCAGCGGCTGCCAGGACCCGTGGGCCGCGATGACGACGGGGGCCGTCAGCGTCACCGCGACCGGGGGATCGGTGCCGATGGCCTCGCAGCGCAACTGCCCGGGCTGGCCGCTGACCGACTGCGCACTGCACGGCTGCAGCACGGTGACGCCGAGCGAACGTGCCTGCTGCAGCAGTAGCGTGTCCAGATGCTCGCGACCGAGCGCGCGCCCCCAGGGATGGGGTGCGTCCGCGGCCGCAGGCAGCGGCGCGCTCACCGACTGTGCCCCATACCACAGCGCCACGCGCCGCAGCGCAGGTCCCGCCAGCGCCGCAAAGGCGGCGCCGATGCCCAGCGCCTCCAGCAGCGGCAGATTGCTGGCCGCGATGCATTCTCCGCACACTTTGCGCCGTGGAAAGGGCTGCTTCTCCAGCAGCGCCACCGACCAGCCGGCGCGCGCCAGCAGGATCGCAGCGGTCGAACCCGCGGGCCCCGCGCCGAGGATCAGCGCATCGTAAGCGGTCTGCATCAGGCCGCCCCACAGGGGGCCGCATCGCCGGCGGCCGCATCGCGCGGGGCGCGCCGGACCGCATCGCGCCGGGCCGCGCAAAACAGGTGCGAGAACACGCCCGCGTGCCGTTCCTGCAGCTGCCAGCGGCCGGACTCGGGCGGCCACAGGGCCGACAGCTCGCGCTCGCGGAAGCCGGCGTGCACGCTCAAGACCGCATCGTGACGCGTCAGCGCGCTCGCACCGATCGCGCCCATCAGGTGAGCACCGATGAGCGGCAGTGCGGCGCGTCGCGGTTCGCAGGCGATGAACACGTTGCATCGCTCGGCGATCGCTGCCAGCAGTCCCGGCAGCCTGGCGTCCGCGAAGTGATGCAGGAACAGGTTGGTCACGATCACGTCCCACGGCGGCGATCGCTCCGCTGTCAGCGGCGCTGCGGCCCATTCGAGCACGTCCAGCCCCAGGCTCTGCACCGTCCAGCCGAGCCGGGCGTAGGCCGCACAGGTACGCGCCTCCACCAGCGCGAGCCGATCGAGCAGCGTCAGCTCGACGCTCGGCCACGAGGCCGCCACCCGCCGCGCCACGCGCAGCATCACGATACCGTCGCCGGCGCCGAGCTCCAGCACGCGCACCGGGCGCCCGTGCTCGAGCTCATGTTCGCGTTTGCGTTTGCCCTCGCTCGCCGGTGCGGCCATGGCGCCCTGCAGCGCGCGGGTCAGGATCGCGCGCGTACCCATGATGCGATTGACGCGGCGCAGGTCGCGCCGCGAGCGGCGGGCGCGCGGGTCCTGCGGCGCGAGCTCATCGAGGGTCTCGGGTAACACCGTTCGCGGCAGGATCGCTCGCGATAGCCTCACGACCGTCTCCGGAAGAAGAAGAAATAGTGCGGCCTGACTGCGCCGCCGGCCATCAGTCAACTTTCAACAACGCGCCGTGACAGCTGAACCCGGCGCCGAAGGAGGTCAGCCACCACCAGCCGCCCGGGGCATTGTCAGCCAAAGCAGCCCGCAGTACGAAGTACACGAAGGCGCTGGAGAGATTGCCGTATTCGCGCAGCGTCGCGGCACTGTAGGCGAAGCTCGAGGTCGGCAACCCCAGTTGCTGCTGCATCGACAGCAGCACGTCGCGGCCGCCGGCATGCACGATCCAGGCGCTGATCTGCGCGATCGACAGGCCCGCGCGCGGTAGCACAGCGTCGAGCACCCGCTGCACGGATTGCGCGGCCAGGCGCGGCACTGCGGGGGTGAGGATGTTACGCAGCATGCCGTGGCGTTGCTCGAACATCAGCGCCCCGCGCTGCGCCGGCTCGATCAGTGACTCGCTGTCGGTCCAGGCAACGCGGCGCCGCTGCCCGCTCGCGTTCGCGCTTTCGCTCGCGCTGCGCGACAGGACCGCCGCGCCGGCGCCATCACCGAACAGGCAGGCACTCACCAGCACGCCAGGGTCGTTGTCCAGATACATCGCCGCGCTGCTGACCTCCACGCAGATCGACAGCACGTGCCGGCACTGTCCGGTTTGCAGCAGCGCGTCGCCCAGACGCATGTTCGGCAGCGCCGCGGCACAGCCCTGCCCGACCAGGTCGAAGGCCTGCACGTTTGAGGCCAGTCCCATCTGCTCGATGACGTAGCCGGAAAGCCCCGGGCACAGATAGCCGGTGCAAGTGCTGACCACCACGGCGTCGATTTCC
>Ga0307373_10006818_pt1 | contig 18034 bp, 11 predicted proteins | sample OX2MG_FD_202534 | JGI IMG/M metagenome (GOLD analysis project Ga0307373, IMG submission 202534) | Soil microbial communities from Risofladan, Vaasa, Finland - OX-2 | ecosystem: Environmental > Terrestrial > Soil > Coastal area > Acid sulfate soil | place: Finland: Risofladan, Vaasa | collected... | reverse complement strand
TATCGCGCAGAGGGTCGGCTCGCCGATGTCCCCAAAAGCGCATCATTACCGCGCGCTTTGTACGCCCGCGATGCGCTTTTTTTTCGAGATTATACCTGCCCATGGTTATACCTCGCACGGCCGGAAATAAGCCTTTCCCAGCGCCCACCCCGCTGAAGGTGAAGAGCGAGAGAATCAATTTCCGCAGGCTCCCCAGTTTACCCACTTGCCTCAACACGCACATTTCCCACCTCGACAAAATCGCGAGAATCGCTAGACTCCGGCCGTTGCATGAATTCCAGTGCATTCGATGAATGCTCTGTCGGCGTCTCATTTGTTGGTGATTGATGCGGCGGCAGCATCCCGGATTGCCTGAAATAGCACCGAAGGAGCGGCTCTGTAATAGCCAGGGGCAACGCCCCTGGTAGGCGGATGCGCGCCAAACCTCGTAAAGCCCCAACGGGGCGCGCTGAGCGTCGCGGCGGCAAAACGCTCAGCGCGCCCCGGTGGGGCTTACAACCGATTTTCGTTCTGCGAACCAGGGGCGTTGCCCCTGGCTGTTGCAGCGCGCCCTTTCAGGGCGAGCACCAGCCCAGACTCCGATTGGCACCCGACATGCAAGCGTACATCCTGGAAACCGGACGCCGGATAGCTCCCTTCGACGAGCGGCCCGCCGAGATGCGGGTCCACAACCGCTCGCTGCGCCAGACACAAGAGCGGTTCCTCTCGGAGGCCGGCTACCGTGTGGACGCAATCGACGATCCGCGCGCCGCCAGCCGCTTTCCGTGCCTCTTGGTTTTCGACGACGTTTATTTCACGCGCCCGGCGCTCAGCGGCTTCCTGCGGCTCGTCAAGCGCGCGGAGGCGCATAAACATGGGCGTGCCAGTGAGGCCGTCAACCTGCGCGCGGCGCTGGCAACCTCCGAGCTGACCGAGCGCTTCGCGCCCACGTTCCAGGGTCGGCGGATGGTCGGTGCCGACGGCCGGACGTACCGGGCCTACGACTTGTACCATTTGCAACGGTTCGCTTCCGACCGGCCACTTGACGACCAGGCCCAACTGGCGCCGATACCGCACCGCATGACCGTGCGGAACTCACGCGTGAACCGCTACTTCGAGCCAACGGGACGTTTCGCGCTTCCCATGTCGTTCGTCGCCATGTGCCCCATCCAGCATTGGGCGTCGTTGGTGACGGCCAATGCTCTGGGGTTGCCCAGCCATGTACTCGACGCCGCCGGCCCGCTCTGGCTGGCGGCGATGAAGCTGCCCCTGGCGGGCGCCTGGCGCGCGCGAAGTCTGCGGCCCTGCCAGGTGCTCGGCAAATCGTATTTAGCCGGTTCAGGATGCAAGATCCATCCTACGGCCTACGTTGAATGGTCGGTGTTGGGCAACGACGTGCGGATCGGCCCAGGCGCGGTGGTGAGAGGCGCGGTGCTGGGAAACCGCGTCGAGATCGGCCCCAACGCGCTGGTCGAGTACACGACGCTGGGCGAAAAGGCCACCGTCAACGGCAACGTCACGCTGCGGTTGAGCGCCGTCGGCGACGAGGCGAACGTGGGCTCCTTCTTCACGCAGCTCTCCGTGCTCGGCCGCGGCGCGGCGCTCTGCCCCACCAGCGGAACGTACGACTTCAACCTTCGTGGAAACGTATCGGTCAATTTCCAAGGTCGAAGCGTCAGTTGCGGGTCGCGCATCCTGGGCAGTTGCCTTGGTCACGGCGCTTTTCTGGGGGCCGGCGTCGTGATGGCCAGCGGCCAGGAACTGCCCAATGGCTGCATCCTCGTGCGCAACCCACGCGAGCTGGTCAGCGACATTAACCAGGGTCTGCCTGAGGGTGTGGTTCGGATGGACCGCGGCCGGAAGGCCCCGCGCGCCGTCGACCGCGGTCCAGGGCGAACCGGCGGGGCGAGCGGCTGATAATCAGACCAACCCCCACTTCTTCCGCAGCACCCATTCGACGACCAGAAGGCCGACGAACGGCAGGAACAACGCCCACTTGTCCCAGAGCGTCTCCTTGACCTGCGTCTCGACTTCCAACCGGCGGGTGGCTTCCTTGAGATCGGCCAAGAGCGCGGCCAATCGTTCGGGCTGCAAGACGTGTGCCTCGCCCGAAGCCGTCTTGGTCAGGCTCTCCAGCGCGGTTCGATCGGCGACGGGTCGTTCCAACTCCAAGTCCTCGGCGTAAACCAGAAATCGGCCCTGCGTTTCGCCGAGAGGCACCGTGCCGCTTTTGGCTTTGACGCGGAGGGTGTAGTCACCCGGCGCGGTCGTGTCGCCGAAGGCGCCGCGAACCTCGCCGGCCTGTCGCCGCAAGCGCACCGCGGTCGGTTTTCCGCCCGGCAGCTCGATTTCCGCGTCGAACGACGCATCGGCGAGCGGTTCGCCCTGGGGCGAGTTGGCGCCGAGGGTGAACTCCACTTTAGATCCTGAACGGTAACGCCTCTTCTCGAACCGAATCCAAACGTTACCCTCGTTGCTTTGGTCCTTCCGCGCCAGCCACAGGACGACCTGTCGCCAGAACCGCTTGTGCGCGGCCTCGTGTCCCTCCATCCACCAGTGCCAGGTCGAATCGCCGGCAAACGCCAGCACCCGGCCGTTGCCCCATTCGCCGGCTACCAACAGCGGTTGCTTCTGGTCGCTCTCGGCCAGCACGATGGTCCGGCCGCCCCGCTTGACTCCGGCGAAACGGTTGGCCCCTTCCAACGGTGGCAGTTGCGCCCAGGCCGCCTGGTTGTCTTGCCCGCGCCCGGCCAGGAGCATCAGGTACTGCGAGGCGCCGTCGCGCGTGGGACGCATCAGCACCCGGCCGGAAAGGTGCAAATCGTCGCGGACCGGTTCGCCGAAGTTCTGCCGTTCCAGCCGGCCGATTTCGACCGGAAGGACTTCGGCCAACGGCGTCTTCCCGTAGCCGCCCGGACCGAAGCTGTGCAATCCACCAAGCATGATGAACCCGGCGCCGCGTTCGATCGCGCCGGCGAGCATGTCAAGCTGATCGGGCCTGAAGGCATCCGCGTCGAGGTCGCCGATCATATAAACGTCGTAGGCGCCCGGCTCGAAGGCCTCGTCGAGCTCCTTGGGACGGGCCTCCGGCTTGTCGCCGCGGAAGTGCAGCAGGTCGAGCTTAATGTCGGGCGAGCCTTCGAGCGACCAGCGGAGGAACTTCTGCTCGCTGACCAGCACGCCGTCGAGGTAAAGTACGTTCAACCCGCCCTTGAGCACGGTCACGAACGTGCTGATCTGGTTGTTCGTGGTCACCTGCTCGTTGCGCTGCTGGTCGGCCTCGATCGTGATCTTGATCTCGCCCGGCAGCTCGGGGACGTACTCCAGGTCGAATTTCACTTGCTCTCCGTCCTGGCGGGCGACCAGCGGCGTGGTGCTAATGACCTCGTCCTTGCCGGAGGACGTTTCCACGTGCAAGCGCACTGCGACCGTCTGGTTTTCCATTCCCACGAAGCGGGCCGTGCCGGTGATGGGAAGCTGGTTCTTGACGAAGACCTGTTCGCTCGTAAGCAGATCGTCGATCGCGAAGTCGGGGAGTTGCCCCGGCCCCCGCGCCTGGCCGAAGGGAACGGCGAAGGCGGGCGCGCCCAGATCGCGCAATCGGCGCGCGGCGATCTGCAAATCGAGTCCGTGAGCGTCATCGGTCCGCTGGGCGCCGTCCCCCAGCACGACCACGCCCACCAGCCGTTTGCCGGCTTCCAGCTTGAGCACTTCGTCGATCGCCCAGCCATAGGCCGATTGTTCTCCGTCGGGCGGTCCGCCCAGGTCGAGCCGGCCGTCGACCCATTCGAGCGGGTGAAGTGCGTCGTCGAACGTGAAGACTTTCAGCTCGATGTCCTTGGCAAGGTCTGCCAGCGCCGGCTGCGCATCGGCGATGGTGGTTTCCAGCGCCTGCCAACGACTTTTACCGCCGACCTCGTCCTCGACCAGCATGCTCCGCGAACGATCGGCCAACACGACCAGGGTGGCGGCTTGCTTCCGGGTGGTCGTTCGCACGATCGTTGGACGCAGCAGGGAAAAAAGGGCCAGGAGCACCACCAGCAATCGGATGGCCGTGAGTGTTTGGCGGCGGCGGAGCGTCGTCCTGTCGCGGGCCGGTCCGACGAACAAGAGCACGACCAGCGCCGCCGCGATCACGGCCACGAACCAGGTGGCCCCGACCGGATCGCACGACCATCGCTCGATGGATCCCATGGCGCGCCTATCTCGAAGTACAACTCAAACGAATGAAACGAAAACGAAATAATGGGCCCAGTGCATCCAAGACGGTTTCTTCAAAGGGGATGTGGGGATGAGGAGGAGATAGGGGGATGACGACGGACGACCGTGAACAGTCGTGGCTGGCTAGGACGACGAACATTGCAAATTCTCATTTTGCATTTCTTGTTTCTTATTTTGCATTTTTCATTTCCTGTATCCCCCTTAGAATCAATGCTCCATTCGTTTGGCTTTCTATTTCCTCCCCTCCCTATAAAACAGGTTCGACAACAGGTGCTCCAGTCCCAGCACGACAGCCACGGCCACCATCAGCAGGGGAAACAGCTCGCGCCCCACACGACCGGCGCTCACGTTGCGGTCGATTTCCTCGCGGTTGCGGGCCAGGTGAAACTTGTTCTCGCCTAGGATTTCCGCCAGCCGCTGCTCGTCGATCCGCGCCAGGTTGCTGGCCGCGACGTCGAGGTTGACGCTGAAGCCTCGCTCGAATCCCCCCTCGTCGCCGCCTGCCGTCACGCGGTAATTGCCTGGCCGCTCGGTGTCGTCGACGCGAATCTCCGGCTGCTGGGGATTGGCCGTCTTGCGTACGGGCGGCGAGTCGTCGGCCACCGTCAGTGGATCGTCGGCGATCCGCTTGACTAAGTACGAATGCGGCTTATCCGGCGGCAACTTGAGCACGACCGTCGCGCCCGTCGTGTAGTTGCAAGGGTCGTCGCCGCCGCCCGCCAGGTACGCGAACGTCTGGTCCATCAGCACCATATACGGCCAGTTATCCAGCCCGTCCGCCAAATGGTTCCAGGCGTTGTCTCCCGAAGTGTCGGCCCCGTACGAGACTGGGGTGGTCATCGTCAGCACTCTCCCTTTGCTGAGGCCGTCGACGATCGGCTTTTCGAGGATCGCCGGCTGCAGATTTCGGTAGCTGCACACCGAGAGCACGCCGGCCTCGGGTTTGGTCACTTGCCAGTAGACGTAAACCGGCAAAACGTCCCAGGGCACCGATCCGCGCCAGGCGCGGAACCTGGCCAAAAGCGGGTGCTGGCTGTCATCGGTCGTCAGGTAGAGGTTGCCTTCTGGATAGCGAGCGGGCGGGCCGATCGTCCCCGGCAGCAGTTGCTGCGCGGCGGGCTTGTTGAAAGCTTCGGGCTGGCAGGCCGGACCCAGAAAGATGGCCACGCTGCCCCCCGCTTTGGCGTAGGTGTAGAGCCGTTCCCACGTTTCGTCGCCCAAGGGGGGCGGATCGAGCAGGCAGACGACGGCCTGCTCTTCAAGCGTCTCGTGGGCCAATTCGGCAATCGGCACGAGCCGGCACTCGAACCGCGCGCGGCCCGTCTTGCGAAAACCGTCGGGTGCCAGGGCCTCGACCAGGTAGATGGCTCGTTCGGCCACGGGCGGGACCGCGGCGATCAACACCTTCCAGGGCGGAACCACGTCGACCGTGAAATACCTCCGATCGTCAATCGCCAGACCGTCGCTGCCGACGACTTGCAGATAGCCGCGCTGGCTGCCGACCTCCTGGCCGCCGAGCTTGAACTCGACCTCAAGGGCCTCGTTGGGTTTGACTTCCATTTCTTCCTGTCCGCGTTTTTCGGGCTGGCCGTCGCGGTCGTAGAGATAGCATTCGACGACCCGTTTTTCGCCGTTCCCCACGCAAGCCAGGTCCGTACCAATCGTCCAAGGCTGGTTCCGCGCCAGCACCTGGCTCGACAGCCGCACTTCGCCCAGCGCGAAGTTTCGCGGCTCGGCGACGCCCACGTCGATCACATAGATGCCCAAGCTCGCGTCCTTCGCCAGCAGTTCGCGGAGTCGCGCCGACGAATCACCCTCCCAGGAAGGACGCGTGAGATCGGTGAAAACGTAAAGCTCCTTGCGCTCGCGCAAATCCTGGCCGTCTTGCCGCCCCTCGTCGAGCAGCCTGGCGGCGGCCTCGATCCGCTCCCAGACGGGGCGTGCCAGCGACGACGTCTCGAGCCGGCCGACGCGGTCCTTGGCCGCCCCCAGATCGACCTGAAATACCCCGTCGCCCTGGTTGCCGTCGACCACCGCAACCTGGCTCTCGACGGGAAGCTGCTGCACCAGCCACGTGCCGATGTCCTGCGCCGCTTGCAAGCGGGACTGGTTCTGTTGCCGATAGTCCATTCTCGGCGACGTATCGAAGACCAAGGCCGCCGCCACCGGCGCCTCTTGATCGCCCAACACGCCGGAGGCATGGATCGTCGGCCGGGCGAGCGCCGCGGCCAAGAGGCAGATCACGGCCGTGCGAAGGAACAAGAGCAGCAAGTGACGCAGTTTCAGTTTGCGGCGGTTCGCGCTTTGCCGCTGCCGCACGAAGCGCAGGGCCGGAAACTCCAGGTGCCGCGGCTGCTGCCGCATCACCAGGTGCAGCACGACGGGGACCACCGCCAGGACGGTGCCGCCGAGCAACGTTGGAGTGACGAAATCCATCTAACACCTTGCCCGCCGGCTCACCAAGTACCCGACCAGCGCCTTGTCGAATTGCATGCTCGTGTCGAGTGCCACGTAGTCGATGCCGCTTTGGACACATTCGCGGCGGTAGCGGTCGCAAAACTCTCCGACCTCGGCCAGGTAATCGGCCCGGAAGCCGCCCGCGTCGATTTGCAGCTTCTCGTTGGTCTCCGGTTCCTCGAACTCGACGATGCCGTCGAACGGGAACCGAACCTCGGCCTCGTCGAGAACATGGAACAGAATCACGTCGTGCCCCGCGTGCCGAAGGCGGTGCAGGGCCTTGATGATCGGCTCTGGATCGGCCAACAGATCGCTGAACAGCATCACCAGGCTGCGATGGCGGAGCATGGCGGCGATCTGGACCAGGCTCTTGGCGATCTGCGTCTGGCCCGACGGCTTGAGCTTCGACAACAGCGACAGGATGTTCCCCAACTGTGCTCGCTTCGATCGCGGCGGCAGGCTGTCGCGAATCTTCTCGTCGAACGTGACCAACCCCACCGGGTCTTGCTGGTGGACCATCAGGTAACAGAGCGCCGCGGCCAGGCAAATGGCATATTCGAACTTGGTCAGCTCCTGCCGGTACGTATAGGCCATCGACCGGCTCAGGTCCATCACCAGGTAGCCCGTGATGTTCGTCTCGGCCTCGAATTTCTTGATGTAGTACTTGTCGGTCTTGGCGTAGACCAGCCAGTCGATGTCCTGCGGGTTGTCGCCGGCGGTGTACTTGCGGTGTTCGCTGAACTCGACGGAAAAACCGTGGAATGGGCTCGCGTGCAGTCCTTGCAAGAAGCCCTTGACGATGAACTGGGCGCGGAGATCCAGGCGGCTGATTTGCCGGATGACTTGAGGTTTGAGGTATTTTTCGGCGTTGGCCATTTCAGCGTTCGAACTTGGGTATCTCCGGCGTCGGCAACTCCTTCAGCAATCGCGTGATCACGTCTTCATTGCTCATACCCTCGGCCTGGGCCTGGAAGTTGGTGCTCACGCGGTGCCGCAGCACGGGAATGGCGACCTTTCTGACGTCGTCGATGGCCACCGAAAAGCGCCCTTCCATGGCGGCCAGGGCTTTTCCGCCGTGGATCAGAAACTGCCCCGCGCGAGGACCGGCGCCCCAGTCGACAAGCTCGCGCACGAACTCCGGCGCCGAATCGTCCTTGGGGCGCGTGGCGCGCACCAGTCGCGAGGCGTACTTGATGATGTACTCGCTCACTGCGACCGAGCCGACCAGCTTTTGCAGGTTCAAGATCGCCCGGCCCGACAGCACCTTCCGCACCTCGGGCTTTTCGCCGCGGGTGGTCGACGCCAGGATGCGCTCCTCCTCGTCGAGCGTCGGGTAGTTGACCTTGATGTTGAACATGAAGCGGTCCAGTTGGGCTTCGGGCAGCGGGTAAGTGCCTTCCTGCTCGATGGGGTTTTGCGTGGCGATCGTAAAGAAGGGTTCGGGCAGCGTGTAGGTGGTCTGGCCGACCGAGACTTCGTGCTCTTGCATGGCTTGCAGGAGCGCGGCCTGGGTTTTGGGCGGGGTGCGGTTGATTTCGTCGGCCAACAGGATGTTGGTGAAAATCGGGCCTTCGACGAAGCGGAAGTTCCGCTTTCCATGTTCGTCTTCGTCGAGCACGTTCGTGCCGGTGATGTCGGAGGGCATCAGGTCGGGCGTGAACTGAATTCGCTTGAAGCCCACGTCGAGGATTCGGGCCAGCGTGCTGACCATCAGCGTCTTGGCCAGCCCCGGCACGCCTTCGAGCAGGCAATGCCCGCGCGTGAAGACGGCCGCGAACAACTGTTCGATCACGTCGCCCTGGCCGATGATGACCTTCTGCAACTCCTCCTGCATCAAACGGCGATGATGGCTGAACTCTTGCAGCACATCGCCCAGGCTGCGTGGTTTGACGGTAGACAACGGCGTTCCTTCGAGGTCGGAAAAACGATGGCGTCGCGCTGTCGCCCAGCGCGCCGCTATCTATTCTATAGCTCACGGCCCGTGCCAGCAACGAGGCCCTCCAGCCCGTCCAGCCCGGATGATTCATGCTCCCGTAGCCGGCTTGCCGCCTTTCGAGCGGCCAGAGCGCGCGACGGAATCGAATGCAAAGGAAATCTTGCGATCGAGCCCAGCGGCGTATAGGATCAACCATCCGTTTAGCCGCGGCGGAATTCATAGGAATTTCGAGAACGGGTGCGTCGGAACTTTCACGAGTTCCGCTACGGGGGTGTTTTTTTGACGTTATCCTTGAAGTCATAGAAGTATTGCGTCGCACCGATGACTTTTTTTCCCTCCACCGATCCCCAGCCCGTCTTGTCGGTCTTCGAGTTGACCTCGCAGATCAAGGACTTGCTGGAGGGCAATTTCCAGTCAGTCTGGGTCAGCGGTGAGATATCGAACCTCTCGCGTCCGCAATCGGGCCACTGCTATCTGACACTCAAGGACGATCGTGCGCAGGTGCGCGCCGTGCTCTGGCGGATGACGGCGGCCAGGCTGCGGTTCGACCTGGAGGATGGGCTGGAGGTGATTTGCCACGGCGATCTCGAGGTCTACGCTCCGCGCGGGAGCTATCAGCTCGTGATTCGCCGGATCGAGCCGAAAGGCGTCGGAGCGCTGGAGCTCAAGCTGCGCAAACTGCGCGAAAAACTCGCCGGCGAGGGACTGTTCGACACCGGGCGGAAACGGCCGCTGCCGAGATTTCCGCGCCGCGTGGCCTTCGTCACGAGCCCCACCGGGGCGGCGATCCGCGATTTTCTCGAAGTGCTCCGACGCCGTTGGCGCGGCGCCGACGTGCTCGTGGTTCCGGCCCGCGTGCAGGGCGAGGGGGCGGCGGAAGAGATCGCTGCGGCCATCAACCTGGTCAATCGCCTGCCGCTGTCGATCGATTGCCTCGTGGTCGGCCGCGGTGGCGGCAGCCTGGAAGACCTCTGGGCCTTCAATGAGGAGGTCGTGGTGCGGGCGATTCACGCCTCGCGGATTCCGGTCGTCTCGGCGGTGGGGCACGAGATCGACGTGACTCTTTCGGACCTGGTCGCCGACGTCCGCGCGCTGACGCCCAGCGAGGCCGCTGAACGGATCGTGCCCGACGCCGAAGAGCTGTTACGCGCGCTCGCCGCTCAGCAGCATCGGTTGTCGATCTCGTTGCGGCGCCGCGCCTCGCAAGTCCGTTCGCGGCTCGATCAGCTCGCCGAGCGGCGCGTGTTCCGCAAGCCGTTCGAGCGGGTCCACGACTTGGCGCGCAGGCTCGACGAATGGTCGGCGCGCTGGTCGCGCGCCGCTTGGCAGCGGCTTGCCTTCGCGCGGGGGCGGGCCGATTCAATGGCCGGACGATTGGAGTCGCTTAGTCCGCTAGCGGTCTTGGGGCGCGGCTACAGTCTCACCGAGCGCGCCGGCGACGGCCGCTTGCTGCGCGACGCCGCCGAGCTGACGGTGGGCGACGAGATCCGCACGCGGTTTCACAAGGGCCGCGCGACCAGCCGGGTCGAGGCAATCGAATTCCCACCGTGATGAAGCGTGGGCTCCGCGGGCGGTGCCCCTACTGCGGTTTACGCAATGCGCAGGTTCGGTTCATTCGCGATAAAAATTCTATCGGCATTTCTTACGGAGATTCGCTACTTTGACCGAACCGCCCAACCCGCAACAACCTTCGAATCCGCCGAATTTCGAGGAGGCCCTCGATCGGCTCGAGGCGATCGTGCGCTACCTCGAAGACGGCGACGTCGGCCTCTCGGAAGCCCTGGCCCATTACGAACAAGGCGTTTCGCTACTGAAAAACTGCTATCAACTGCTGGAAAACGCGGAACGCCGGATTGAATTGCTCAGCGGGGTCGACGCCGAGGGGAACGCCGTCACCGCGCCGTTCGACGACCAGGCCACGCATGATGTGGAGGCGCCGATGGACGCGCGGGGTCGCCGGCGTCCGAAGCCAGGACGCAAATCGGCTTCCAAGGGTGGCGAAGCGTCGCGCGAGAACGATGTAGACGAATCAGGCGGCCTGTTCTAGAATGGGGGGTTGCATACCATGTCAAGCGCCACGCGTCGAGTTCATGGCCGTGATCGTACAAACGTCGACAATACGTTTCGAACAATTTGCGTTGGAAACGCGTCCGCAAATCGAGGACGCGCTGGCGCGTTATTGCGATTTCGGCCCCGGCTGTCCGCACCTGCTCGTCGAGGCGGTCCGCTATAGCCTGCTCGCTCCGGGCAAACGTTTGCGGCCGCTGTTGGTGTTAATGTCGGCCGCGGCTTGCGGTGGAGACTTAGGGCCCGCCATGCCCGCCGCCTGCGCCGTCGAAATGGTTCATGCTTATTCCTTGATCCACGACGACCTGCCGGCGATGGACGACGACGACATGCGCCGCGGACGTCCGACGAACCACAAAATGTTCGGCGAAGGAATGGCAATCCTCGCCGGCGACGCCTTGTTGACCCGCGCCTTCGAGATCGTGGCCCGCGATGTGCACCCGGCCGAAGTGGCGGCGGCCTGCTGCGCCGCGCTGGGCCACGCGGCGGGGGCCACGGCACTGGTGGGCGGGCAGGTTGACGATCTGGCCGCTGAGGCGCGGGCCGCCCAACGCGAGCAGACCGTCGCCAATGGCGAAGCCATCGCCGACGGCCAACGTGAGCTGGCCGCGCTCGAGTCGATTCATCGCCGCAAGACCGGCGCGATGTTCCTGGTCTCGTTGCGTTTGGGGGCGTTGACGGCGGGGGCCGAAGCGCGGCAATTGTCGTGCCTGGAGGAATATGGCCGGCGGTTGGGGCTGGCCTTCCAAATCGCCGACGACCTGCTGGATGTGGATGGTGACGAGAAGAGCGTGGGCAAACGTGTCGGCAAGGATGCGAACCGCGGCAAGCTGACGTTTCCCGGTTTGTTGGGTGCCACCGAAAGTCGCCGCCGGGCCGAGCGGCTCGCGGCCGAGGCGTGCGAGGCGCTTGGGCCGTTGGGACCGGCGGCCGAGGCACTCGCGACGCTGGCTCGGTACGTCGTGGAAAGGGACCGCTGATGGACGAACTTCTTTCCAAAATCGAATCGCCCCGCGACTTGCAGGGCCTCTCGCTGGAGCAACTCGAACAATTGGCCGGCGAGATGCGGGAGGCGCTCTGTAACCTCGTTTCCAGTCGAACGGCGCATTTCGCTTCGAATCTCGGCGTCGTCGAGCTTTGCCTGGCGCTGCACACGACTTTCGACTTCAGCCGCGACAGGCTGATCTGGGACACCGGCCACCAGATCTATCCCCACAAGCTCATCACCGGTCGGTACCACGAATTCGGCACGATGCGCGTCAAGGGGGGCTTGATGGGCTATCCCAACCCGCGCGAAAGCGAATACGACCTGTTCATGACCGGCCACGCCGGCTGCAGCATCTCGGCGGCGATGGGCCTCAAGAGCGGCGACGACCTGCTTCCCAGCCAGGACGACCGCCACGCGGTGGCGGTGATCGGCGACGGGGCCCTCCCCTCCGGCATCGTTTTCGAGGCACTGAATAACGCCGGCGGCTTGAGAAAGCGCCTGCTCGTGATCCTCAACGACAACAAGATGTCGATTTGTCCGCGCGTGGGAGGGCTCGCCCAATACCTCGACCGCCTGCGAATGAACCCGTTCTACACGGGCTTGAAGCAGGAAGTCGTCAAGGCGTTGGGCAAGGTGCCCCTGTTGGGCGACCCGGTCGAACGCTTGTTGTGGCAGGCCAAGGAGTCGATCAAGGCCGGCCTGCACGGAGGCATGCTCTTCGAGGAGCTTGGCCTGCGGTACATGGGGCCGATCGACGGGCACAATATCGGCCAATTGCGCAAGTACCTCAAGCTCGTCAAGGACGTCGACGGACCCGTGCTATTGCACGTGGTCACGGAAAAGGGGCACGGATTCCAGCCGGCGGCCGAGGATCCGGTGTTCTTCCACACGCCGGCCCCGTTCCGCTGCGACAACAACGGTGGTCTGTCGATCAAGAAGAGCTCCTCGCGTTCGTACACGAACGTGGCCAGCGAGGCGATTTTCGCGCAGCTCGAACAGAACCCGCGCGTGACGATCATGACCGCGGCCATGTGCCAGGGCAACAATCTGGAGCGGGTCCGCGACGGCTTCCCCGATCGGTTCTTCGACGTCGGCATTTGCGAATCGCACGCGGTGGCCTTCGCGGCCGGCCAGGCCAAGGCTGGATTGCGCCCCATCGTCGACATCTACAGCACCTTCTTGCAACGCGCTTTCGACCAGATCTTCCAGGAAGTCGCCCTGCAGGATCTGCCGGTCACGTTCATGGTCGACCGGGCCGGCCTGACCGGGCCCGACGGTCCCACGCACCACGGCATGTTCGACCTGGGATACCTGCGGTTGTTCCCCAACATGGTCGTCATGGCCCCTGGCGACGAGTACGACGTGGCGCCCATGCTCGAATTCGCCCTGGGCCACGACGCGCCCGTCTCGCTGCGTTACCCAAAGGCCACCACCGACCAGCTCGATCGCCCGCTGGCGCCGATCGAGCTGGGTCGGGCCGAGGTCATCGATTGGGGCCACGACGGAATGTTTCTCGCCTGCGGTACGCTGCTCTCGAACTGCGTCAAGGCGGCCGCGGCTTTGCGCGAGGAAGGGCTGGACGTTGGCGTGGTCAATGCTCGCTTCGTCAAGCCGCTGGATACCGAGGTCGTGTTGCGGTCACTCGATGCCTGTTCATTCGTGCTCACGGTGGAGGAGGGGGCGCTGGCGGGCGGCTTCGGAAGCTCGGTGCTCGAAGCGGCGACCGACGCCGGCATTGGGGCGGCCCACGTGCGCCGCCTCGGCATTCCAGACCGCTTCGTCGAGCACGGTGAGCGGGGCGAGCTGTTGGCCGATCTGGGCCTGGATGTGCCGGGGCTCGTGCGCGCCGCCCATGAATTGGCCGCGAGGGTCAGCATCGTCCCCGATCTCAACCGCCGCCGACAGGTGAGCTGACGGATTTGCGCCAGGGATGCCCGCGGTGGCGTTCCGCGTGTGCGGCACCCGTTGACGCCGGGGCGCCGGCTGGTGAAGATTTAGAACCCGTACCGCGCGTTGGAGTACGTGGTCATGCACCGGCGGATCATCCGGCGGTATGAAGAACCGGCCGAGGCCATCGACAAGGCTGTCGAGGGACGCGGTCAGGGAACGTCTGCCCATCGCTAACACAAGGGCTCGTTTCATGGCACAACTAGTCCGGCTTACCGTTCACAACTACCGTTGCCTTCGCGAAGTGAACTTCCGCGCAACGAACATGAATGTTCTGTTTGGCCCCAACGGCGTCGGCAAGTCGACCTTCCTCGACGCGTTATGGTTCATGCGTGACTGTGCCATTCACGGTCCGGCCGACGCCGCCTCATCGCGTCACCACGGGATCGGCCTGCTCACCGACAACGCCGAACCCGGCGACGAGCGGATCGAGATCGGCATCGAAACGGCAACCGCGACGTACGCCGTCACCTTTGGTTACTCGTCCGGCCGGATCGAGTCGTTTGTCGGCGAGCGTTTGGTGTCAAAAACGCGCCAGGAGGTACTAATCAACCGCCTTATTGGGAGTGACCAGGCTGAGCTCTATCACGAAGGGGTCTGCCAGACAATCACGCTCAAGCTGCGCGATCCCGAGAAACTCGCCTTTAGCAATTTCCTTTTGTTTTCCGACCCTAAGGAGGAAGGGCTGGAGCTTGATTCATTGCTCAAGTCACTCCATCTCTATAGCAGCCGATCGTTGAACCTGTTTCAGCTTCGCCGATTAGGTTCCGATTCCAGTGTCCACACGTACCCCTGGGAGAGGTGGCAGAACCTTTGGTCCGCACTGCGGAATCTCAACGATCGGCGCGCCGTCGACGATCGGTTTGAGACCATCATCGGTTACATGCGCAAGGGCTTTCCGCGGTCCTTCAAAGACATCGTCTTTGAACCGCTCGGCGCCGATCGCGTCGGAGCAAGCTTTGTCGAGCATGGTCGGACGCGGCCGATCCAGGCGTCAGGCGTCTCCGATGGGCACCTCCAGCTCCTGGGCCTGCTGACGGCATTGTTCGGCGACACGAGGAGCCGGTCGAGTCTGCTTTTACTCGACGAGCCGGAGACCTCGCTGCACCCACACGCGATCACCGTTTTTGCCGAGGCCGCCCGCGAGGCGGCGCGGGAATGGAATCGCCAGATGTTCATTGCGACCCATTCACCGGTGCTCATCAGCCAATTCGACCCTGATGACGTCGTGGTGGCCGAAGTGGGCGACGACAGGTCGACGATCCTTCGTCGGCTCTCGGAGATCGCCGAGTTGCAGGAGGTAATGCAGCAGTATTCGGTGGGCTCGTTGTACATGGCCGAACAGATCGGGCAGCAGGGCCTTGCGCACACGTCGTCGGACGGGGGGGCCCAATGACCGATACACCTTGCCGCTTCGGACTGGTTGTCACTGGGAAGGGCGAGGAAGAGTTCCTCCACATCCTGTTTCGTTCCTTGATGGCGCGCGCATACTGCTTCTTTACTGTTATTCGCCGCGTCGGACAGCGAAGCCCCATCACGGCGCCAAAGAAGATGCTCAAGATGACGGGGACGAATCGCCGGCTGCCCACCAAAGACGAGGAGGAAATCGGTCTTCCCGTATTGATGTTCCTGCGCCGAAACCCCGGCAGTTACGCGATTATCGTCGACGATCTTGAAGGTGCCCGCCGGGGCGTCGCTGATGCCGTCTTCGCCCGTTATCGTACCGCGCTGGACGAGGCGCTTGGGCCGCCAGGCCTCACGTCGCGCGCGGCCGTTCATTTTTTGGTGAACATGCTCGAAGCCTACTATTTCGCCGATTCGCGCGCGGTCAACCAGGTCGCCGGCTCCAGAGTCATCGCCGCCGATTATCCCACTGACGTAGAGCAGATCGGGCACCCGAAGTACCAACTCAAACAATCCTGGCCCGGTTTTGACGAAAAGGCCCACGGCGGTCCCGTCCTGAAGTTGCTTGACATCGAACGTGTGCTCTCACGATCGGCGGAGTGCTGTTGGCTTCGCGCGATGTTCGCGTGGTGCGTGGCGAAGCTCTTGGCGGCGGACGCAATCCACGACACAAGCTTATGTACCGCCTTCTGTCTGACTGATGGGTGCCAGGCTCCCACGACCTCCGGTCAGTGAGCGATAATGAAAGAGACGCTGCCTGTCTCCACCTGATCGAAAACAACTTGCCCATCGAGGCCTTCAACCCTGAGGCCTCGCGCGAGAAGTCGGTTCGCAAGTTGCGCATCTCGGCATTGCACTTTCGGCGGGACCGCCGGCCCCTCGACGTCTTCGGGGCGCTAGGCGTGCCCATCGGCGCGATTGCGTGCCGTCATGCACCGCCGCCTGGAATCCGGCGTCGCCATTTTGCGATTGTGAATCCTTCTGGAGTCGGTTTGAAAGGCTCAGCGGGTGGCTCAGCGTGGCTTTGAAAGTCGCGCAGGCTGTTCACGTCCAGGTCCGTGACAACGAAGTAGTCGTCTAGGCCGCCCTTGACGCGCACCATATCCCTTTTCCAGGCTTCCTTGTATGGAGCGCGCACCCGGCTATCGCCATATTTGCGGTTGTTTACGAGCACCATGAAGCAATGGCTGTCGAGTGATGATGCCTCCACGAGCGAGGCGAACGATTCCAAGTCTTGATTCCACGAAAGAACGAATTCGGCGTCAACTCTCCCGCGCATCAGTTGACGGTTCTTCACGTCGGTCAACTCGCTGCAAATGAACACTCCGAAACAAAAGCCGCGATGGTCATAAATCCACTTCTTGCACGAGTCATCCGGCGCGGGAAAGCCGAGACCAAATCCCGCGCGAAGCGCGTCACGCTCGCCGTGGGCTGGAACACCCTTCCGCTGGGTGAGCACGCACCAAGCGGGATATCCAAGCCGATCGTCGGTCAGGAAAAGCTTTGCCTCATTCACGACATGCGGACCAAAGTCACCCGCAACGCGCTCGTATTCAACCCCGGCAATCAATGAAATCCCCGAGCGAAGGAAATGATGCGCAAGCCCGGGAATCCATCGTCTCGGGATCGACAGTTCGGGAAAGACAACGTAATCCGGTCTATGCTCCGTCCTCACAATCAAGTTTGCCAATCGGACAAGTCGCTTGTAACGTGCATTGGATAGATCCGGGGCGCCTCCGGCCGCGCAAGCCCAACTGCTGTGCTCAACGAGAAAGCTCGTCACAGCGATGCGCGGCGGCCGTTTCTGCCGTTTGGCTCCAATTACGACGGCTTTTTCCACGGGCGGAGATACGCGATCCACGGATTGATCGGGATTTACCCACGTGCCTCGCAATAATCGCACGGTTTCGGACCAAAGCTGCAGGTTACGCGAGCAAAGAGGGAGGCACTCGGTCACCTCTTGGGCGGTCAGCGCCCGAGTCGGATAGAGAAGGGCGCGATAGCCGTCCTCATTTCGCCCCACGTTTGCCAAGAACTGGGCCATTAGCTGTGCCCTTTCGCGCTCCGAGGCCGGCACGTCCGCTGTGCGCGAACTCTCGGAAACGGGGTCTATAATAACGTACCCAAGCACCATGTCTTTGAACGGGGTCCGCGCCAAGTCAGCCCAGAACAAGGCCGTCGAGGAAACGATGGCCTCGTCCGTCGTGGAAACGTCATCCGTCTCGGCCGATAAGGAAGCGACCGAAGTGAGCAGCGCCTTGATCGGATCGGATGCGGCGGAACAGTCAAGATTGAGGGGCAACGACTTCAAGATGGCATTCATCAGCGACAATGCCTGGTGCTTGCGATATCCGATCCACTGGTCCTTCGCACGATGATGAGGCACGATCTGCACATTTTGCTCGAGATCGGTCATGACCCGCCCGACTTGGCGCACGAGCTTCAGCGCTTGCTCCCAGTCCGCGCAGGCCACCGCGAGCGAAACCAGTCGTTGCACGTAATCATGTAGGTCGAGCAAGCGCATAGGTGTCAGGACGTGCTGTGCAGCGAATCGATAAAAGCGATGACGTTCTTTCTGCCATTCGGCGGGAGGGAGGTCGCGCGCCAGCGCATCACAACTGCGGAGCATCAGGGCGAAACCAAGGCGCCGAATCGAAAGGTTGTCGGCCTTCCGCAACGAGTCCGCTTCATCGCTATTATTCTTACTTGCCGTCAAGACGCGCGCGGCGGGTGAGCTTTCGAGATCATCAAGATCGGGCAACAGCCGCCATTCGCTGGATACCTCGTCAATTTTCGCTTTAATGGTGTCCAGCAGATCCTTGCCAGCCTCACCGGAAAGGTGAAAGATTCGCTGTTTCTCGCGCCTGAAGATCAAATTGCTCTTACCACCATACGGAAGATGAAGCCGCAGTTCCGAGCGGTCGTCGGCGAGAGTCAAAAGTGGTATCCGGTCGACAAGGTGGCTGCCCATTCTACAAACGGACGCCAGGACTGCCGCGCAGAGGGCTGCAAGCGTCGGGTCGCGTCTTAGACGC
>Ga0307373_10006814_pt1 | contig 18044 bp, 13 predicted proteins | sample OX2MG_FD_202534 | JGI IMG/M metagenome (GOLD analysis project Ga0307373, IMG submission 202534) | Soil microbial communities from Risofladan, Vaasa, Finland - OX-2 | ecosystem: Environmental > Terrestrial > Soil > Coastal area > Acid sulfate soil | place: Finland: Risofladan, Vaasa | collected... | reverse complement strand
GCGAGTAGGAAGGGCGGGCTCGTGATAGCGGTGCGCACGGCCGAACGGATCGCCTGTTCGATCAGCCAATCATATTGGTGGGTCCCTCAGGGCTCTGCGGATCGTAGCCAACGGCTATTCACAACACCGTCAAGGATTGTTGGTCTTGATAAAGGAGTGGTTATCAACAGCATATGACGGGCCCCCCATCGTCCACGAATAGGGAACGCGCGCGAGAGGCATGCATTTCCCCCCAACGATTCAGAAAACCGCGGGAGGGAAAGGCTGTTCGGTCAAAGCCCTCCAATCTGGCGAGCTGGCAGGCCTGACGTCTTGGCTGTCATTGGCTGTCATCCGGCGCGGGCACGGATGCTGGTGGACGTAGGCGAACTTGGGCGAACGTCCACGGACCCCCCTAAACGGTTTTGAAGACCGCGGGGCCGGCGTCCGCAGTCGTCCATCAACGTCCGCCGAAGTTCGATTGCTAAAGGCGGAAGTCCATGATTGTTCGCCCTCGTCCGCAGTCATCCGTGGGCTTGGCTGTCTTCTTGGCTGTCTACGTCTCGGACCGGGTCTTCCATCCAGGGCAACAACGGGAGACGCCTTTGTCATAAGCGGTTCGGGCACACACTCAAGAGTTCGCCGGACGTCGTCGAACGCATCCGATTCGAAGAATCTGATGCCCTCGGTGACACATATTTCCACCAGTTCCTTCTTCGCGAACACCGGGTCCACTTCCAAGCAGCAAAGCGATCGGAGACGCGGTTGCGGACGACCGCAACCTTGCTACAAGACGACCGTCGAGCCGAGTGCTATTGCAGCCTCGTCCACCATTTCCGGCGAACTCACGCATCGCGCTTGAGCAGCGGAAGCACAGAGTCGGCCAGCAGTGCAACCTGCTCGTCAAAGCGGTCCGGAAGTGGCACCATGGCAATTCGGTCCGCGCCGGCTGCGGCCAATCGTCTAATGCAGGCGGCGCAATCGGCCGGTGTACCCACTACCGCAAGCTGGTCTATCCACTCAGGAGCGAGGGCACGTCCGAGAGACTCCTGATCGGGGTTCTGCTCAAGAGCACGATTAAGTTCTGCCCCGAATTCGAGCGCCTGAATGTGTGGCCGTACGCTTGGTTCTGACAATCCCCCGGGGATGCTCGCGAGGGAGGGACGGACGCGATCTCGAGCCACCTCCGCGTCATCGTCGATGGAAAGCCACGTGTAGGCCACGACGATCGGCGCCGCTCGACCGGATTGATTGGCCGCCAATTGAAATTGTTCCCTGGCCCATCGCACGTACGCCGGTGATGTGGGCTCAGCGAGAATCAGACCGTCCGCAACACGACCGGCCGCCGCAATGGACTTTGGACCCCGAACGCCAGCTAGAAGAGGTGGCCGGTGTTCAGGCGGGAACGCAAGCTTTAAGTCATGGAGATTGACGTAGCGCCCGGCCATGCTGACCGTTTCGCCGTCGAGCAGGCGGCGTATCGCGGTCAATGTCTCCTCTAGCAGTAGTACCGGCGAGTTGACGCGAGCGCCTGCCAGTCCCATCCAATCTTGCATCCCGTGGCCGATGCCGGGTAGGACCCTTTCAGGATGAAGTCGAATCAGTGCCGCAATTTCCATCGCGGCAAAGAGGGGATTGCGCACAACGGCAGGCAAGATGCCCAGGCCGACAGTGATTCGATCCGTCACTTCGAGGACGGTCGCCGCCGTGGCAATTCCGCCGGCGAACGTCAAATCCTCGACGACCCACCAGTCGTCTAGCCCTAAAGACTCGAAGCGCCGTACGCGCTCCCTCAACAGCTCCGGTGCAAAGTCGCGCTGAAACATGATTCCGATCGACGGAACTTTCATTCGAACTCCTTCTTCCATCACCCAGACCCCTTGTGCAGTCCCGCCAGCATCGGATGCAAACGGCGAACCATATCAGCGGATGAAACGCACGCCGCAACGCCAGTTGCCTCTAGCTGCCTGCTTACGTCGGCTGCCGGATGATCTGGAAGATCCTCAGTCAACCGGCCACCCATGAAGACAGCTGTTCGAAGGCCACGCTCCCTAAGAAGAGTGTGAAGTTGTCGACCCAGACTCAATGCCATGCCGTTGTACGTGCTGAGTGCTACTGCATCGGCGTCCGTTTCGACTGCCACCTTGACAATTGTTTGGCTCGTCACACTGGTGCCAAGGTTGATGACTTTCGCCCCCAGACGGTTGAGGACCTGGCTGACCACGAATAGGCCGTACTCATGGATGTCGCCTGAGGCGGCGATGATTCGCAGCCCTCGGAGATCCGGTGCAACATCCCCCGAGGTTAGGCTGTTCATCTCCTGCTGAAAGCGTTCCATCAGGCGCCGCAACGTGTCTGACGGGACGATCGGGCGGAATCCCCGAGGAAAGCTTGAATCTGGCTCCCCGACCCCAAATAGCTCCTCTATCTTGGTTCCCCCGAGCCGGCGGGTAGCGAGCAGCAGCTGGAGCGGGTCGTTGACGTCGACTCCTAGCTCGCTCAAGCCATCGATTAGCTTCTTGAAGACCCTGCGCCCCCCTTCAAGAATCTTGTCCCGGGTTTCGAGAATCGGAGCCCAATCTATGAGATGGCCACTCAGCCGCGCTCGTCGCTCCGCCTCGTTGATGATGACCAACGACTGGACCAGCTCATCGACTGTCGGGATTCGCTGAGCCTCTGAGACGGGAGTTGCGTGGACCGCCCCGCCCGTCGGATAGCGGAGTTCTCGGGCGATCGTGTAGAAAACGTCCATCATCACAATCACGGCATTGCGATCGAAAGTGTCAGTTGTCCCGAAGGAGTTGGTGTCCCCGTGGGTGAATGACGGAGGCACCCGATGAACGTTTATTGCATCCAGTGCCAGGCCGAAACCTTGCTTTAACACCGGATCACTAAATGTGGAGCCGAATGACTGCGAGTGTGGGGCGCCAATCAACTCTTCCGCAATGTACCGGTGAAAGATGCACCAGCCAAGGGACGTCGCCAAGTCATGGAACGACGCGGCGAATCCATCCTCTATATAAGCCTCAAGGACGATGCCGTCTGGTGCCTTTTCAGCGATCATGCCGATCGCTTCTACGGTACGAACCATCTGCTCAACATCGTCCTCCCACAGGGGATATCCGTAGTTGTGCTGAGCGAGGTTCCCAACGTATCCGAAACCCGCGCTGAGCGCAGCTTCGGTATTCACCAGCGCGGCTGGGCTGCCCAAATTGTGGTCGTTCCAGATCGGTTGTACGGGTGTGTCGCGCGCAGCCCCGACCCAGTCGGCCTGGCTGCGCATCATGATCCCCGTCTCTTCCATTGCCTTATCACGAAGATCTGGCGGCAGACCCATTCGGCGATCTGGAATCAGAGAGACCCTGTCAAGTCCAAACCCAAGCCGCTCGCCCTGGGCGACGATCTCGTTAAGCGCGGCGGCCGTCTCGGCCCAGGACTTGTAGCCGAGATTCAGATACGTAGTGATCGTTCTTGTCTCGCGACAGTGCTCCTTGTACTCCCGGTCCGAGCGTGCGCCATGAATCTCGGTGTAACGAGATCGCCCGAGCGTTAACGCCCGTGCTCGCTCGCGGCCGGCTTCAACCAGATCCCGTCCCCGCGGCAGGTTCGAAGGAATCAACTCCCTTAGTTCGACGCTGAGCACGGCAAACCCTCCTTCAGATACGGCAGATAACGGATCTCCTGACTCATGAGCGCGAGAGCAGCACTTCGATCTCGGGTGGCGAGCAGTCCCGCGGCAGCCAAAATGTAAGATCGATCCACCGCGACCCGCGGTTCTTGAGGGAGCAGGATTGCGCCCCCCCCTTGCATTTTTGGGAGCAGCCTTACCAAGTCGGGAGGTTCAGCATGCTGGAAAATACCACCGGAGAGCACGACGGTTGGGATCGCTCGAAGGTCTCGTCCAGTCATTCTTAAGGTCGCTCCCATAGGGGATAGCTCGATCGTCATGCGCCCCGCGTGACGGCGGATAGCAATCTCCATTGCATAGCCCGCCAACTGCAAGTCTGCACGCATCTCTGCCGCTGAATCAGCGATCAGGTGGGGATCGCTAACGCGTCGTTCGGCGGCTTCGCGGAGCCTTGAGACATCTGGAACGCCCAGCTCTGACTCAGCCGCCTCGAGAATGCCAATTGCATTCCAGCGGAGCCCAAGGTCCGCTTCGACAGTCCGCCTTGCCGCAGTAGAGCCAATCAAATCAGGCACGAACCCGGTCCGCCGGTTCGCGTGCACCACTGAGTGCACGTCTGTCGTTGCCCCTCCGACATCGATGACCATCAACTCCCCCAGGCCCGGTTCCTGGCCACTACCTTCGGCCAGCAGCTTCGTTGCCGTCAGAACGGCATCCGGAGTCGGCATGAGTACCATCTGCGCAAAGGCCGACCTTGAGCTGAGGTGTTTGCCGCCAATCACGTGTTCGATGAAGATCGATCGAATCCGTTCCCGAACCTCAGTCTCCTGTATTAGGCCAATTTCGGGCATCAGATTCGCTGCCAGCACAACATGCTTACCCGCTTCCCGAAGGAGTCGGTTGGCTGCTGGTTGTGCTTGTTCGTTGCCCGCAACTACGATTGGAACATCGATTGGACTCACTGCCAAGACTCGCGCACTCTCAATAAGGACTGAGGCGTTTCCACCGTCGGTTCCTCCAACGAGCAAGACGATGTCCGGCCGAGCATCGACGAGGTCGGCAAGGTTGCTGCTCGTCAGCCCGAGGCTGATGACGGTGACGACGCGTGCGCCGGCATTCAGCGCAGCTCTGCGCGCAGCCTCGGCTGTCAGTTCCGGTTCGAGGCCGACCACGGCGAGACGAAGGCCACCGCCTGCGCTCGAACAGGCTAATTCGTCAATGAAAACTGCGTCGTTCAGGTCATGACTGAGCGCGTCTCGGGCAGCTTCGAATCCCACCAACACGTCCTCGTCAACAGTCGTCGGATGCTGGGCCGTTCCGAGAAGTCGTCCTGTATCCGCCTCCACAGCGGTCAACTTCGTATACGTGCTTCCAAAATCGACCAGGACGACCGCCTTTATCTGCGGCAGTGGATTGGCAAACCGCATCACACTCAGGGACTCAGCTTTCGAGGACCGGCCGGCGGACACTGGATCTAGCGCTCCCTCAGCCATGTGATGGTTTCGTGCTGTGCTTCCATCAAATGGCGGTCAACGAGGTGCGCCAGAAGGGCGCGATCGTTTGCCTCAGCTGCGGCCAGGATCGCCTGATGTTCCGAGATCATGCGCGAGACACCAGCCCCACTGAGTGTGTAGCCGCGGAAGATACGGTGGCTCACTGGGAGTTCCCAGACCTCATCAAGCATGCGCTTGAGCAGGTCGTTATTTGCCGGCTCGATAACGGCTCGATGAAAGAGTCGGTTGAGCTCGTAGTACTCGGCAGGATCAATATCGGGTCTGGCTAGTGTCTCGTTCAACCGCCGCAGAGTTTGCAGGTCTTGGACAGGGTAGTCCTCGGGTAAAAGCGCAACCGCTTGCAGTTCCAGCGCGCGGCGCACGACGTAGACCTCTTCGACGTCGTGCCACGTCACGTCCTCGACGACGAAGCCCCGACCTCCGACAGACCGGACCAACCCCTCGTGCGAGAGCCGGAACAGGGCTTCCCTTACTGGAGTCCGGGAGACCCCCAACTTGGCGGCCAGGTCGTTTTGAACCAGATGCCCGTGAGGTTTGAATATTCCACTGTTGATGGCGTCACGAAGCTTGCGATAGACCTTTTCCGAAAGCAGAGCGACGTCGATCCGCCGCTCCTCTGGAGAAAGGCGCAGCGTGTCGGCTTCCCCCACCACTAGGTCGTTTGTCCTCATAGTTGCTTGCTCAAGGCATCGCGATTGGTCTCGAGGGCCACCCTTGACACTACCTACGGCGACGGCTAGTGTACGTCACTGTATCCACTGTATCCATACCCAGGGGAGGGGGGCGTGCAGCGGTCTGTGAATCGGGGGGACGCCGAGATCTGCCCATTCGTCGTGCCGTTATGACCCCGCTGTTTTGAAACTCGAAAATCAGGTGGCGGTCGTAACGGGTGCTGGGTCGGGGATCGGCCGAGCAGCCGCTGTTGCCCTCGCAGCCGAAGGCGCGAATGTGATGCTCGCCAGCCGAAATAGGAAAGCTCTTGATGAAACCGTCGCCGGCGCACGAAAGAGCGACCGGGTACGCATGCGATCCGAGTCCACCGACGTATCCGACATCGATCAAGTAGACCTCTTATTCAAATCCGCCGTGGAATCCTTTGGCGGCGTCGATATTTTGGTTGCTGCAGCTGGCATCGCCCCGTGGGCGGCGGCCGCTGACACCGATCTGACTCTTTGGAATCAGGTCATCAGCACTAACTTGACCGGCGTCTTCTTGTGCTGCCGAGCAGCGATCCCCCTAATGAAGGCACGCGGCGGCGGTTCGATCGTCGTCGTCGGCTCGACCAATTCAATCGTGGCGGAGCCTGACCTCGCGGCCTATTGCGCATCGAAGGGGGGAGTCATGATGTTGACGCGCTCGATCGCGCTCGACTACGGAAAAGACAACATCCGGGCCAACTGTTTGTGCCCAACCTGGACAGAAACGCCTCTGGTGGGGGCCTATTTCGACAGTCAGGCCGATCCGCAAAAGGCCCGCGAAGAAGCGGCCCAGTTGCACCCGTTGAAGCGCTACGCCCAGCCGCAGGACATCGCAAACGTAATCGTCTTCTTGGCGTCCAGCGACTCGTCGATTATGACCGGCTCTGTCGTAATGGCCGATGGCGGTTTCACGACCATCTAGCGGATTGCAAAGTAAGTGGAAGGGTAGGGAGGTATCAACTAATGAGCGATACGACGGTCGAGCAGGCGGGGTCAACCAAGAGTGTATTCCTCCGGCAATCGTCTGGATTAGTGCGGGCGTTCACATGGTGGGACGGCCTGATCTACAACATATATGCGATCAGCGTAGTCGCAGCATGCAGCTTGATTTTCACTCTAACGTTCGTGTTTCCGGGCGCCAACCTTCCGCTCGGCATTGTGATCGCATGTCTTGCATTCGTACCTGGCTGCGTCGTGTATGCAATGCTCACGACGATCATGCCGCGGGCGGGCGGCGACTATGTCTGGCAGAGTCGCATTCTGGGCGGCTTTTGGGGCTTTTGGTTCGTCTTCTTCCCTCTTGCGGTCGGGGCAACCATCTTCATCGTGAGCAACGTGCTCCCTGGTGCTGTGGCGTTTCTATCGCCTCTCTTGTATGTGCTGGGAACTGAACTCGGCATAAGCTCGCTTCAGCAATTCGGTAACTGGATCGCGACTAGCGGTGGCCAGTTCTGGTTCTTCGTCGTGTTCCTGGCATGGGCGGCGTTTGTGGTCGGCTCCGGTATGCGCTTCTATGCTCGGGTCCAGCGCTACTTGTTCTTCATCGGGATGATCGGCTTGGTGACTTGGCTCGTCGGCATGCTGATTGTGAGCCACGACGCGTTCAAAACGAACTTCAACTCGATTCTTGCGAACCAGTACCACTGGGGCACCACTGACGCCTATGGCAAGATCCTGGCCGATGCAAAGAAGGCGGGCTTTTCGGCGGTCTCGCTTTCGGGCACCAACTTGGGAGACACGATTCTGATCGGCCCTATCTTGGCCTACATATTCGCGGGCGTCTTCTGGGTGGGCAACCTGTCCGGTGAGATCGGAGGTGTCCGCCAGTTCGGTTTGAGCATGCGAATCTACGTGGGAGCCATCTTGTCAGCGATGGTTATCTGCGGACTGCTGGGATTCCTCATGATCAACCTCACCGGCAACGAGTTCTATACGTCCGCCAGCTACATGTGGTGGGCTGGCGGCGGCTCGACCTATATCCCGGTCGCGCCGTGGCTCACACTTATTCTCATGTCGTTGAGCCAGAGTCCAGCCTGGTGGCTTTGGGTATTACTGACATTCGGCTGTTGGTTCATGATCTGGCCCACCAACAACGTTGTGGGTGGCACTCGCTATGTCTTTGCCATGGCCTTTGATCGAATCCTGCCGGCCCGGTTCGCAAGCGTAAGCGGAAAGAACAGCCCGATCTTCGCCATTGGCGTTTACGTGGTCGTTTCGCTGGTGATGGGTTGGCTCTATTACTTTGGCAACCTTGCCAGCATCATCTTGGACCAGGCAATCCTCCTGACGGCCGGGTTTGCCGTCACGATCCTGGCTGGAACTCTATTCCCGTACCTGCCGGCGACTCGCCAGCGATACTTTGATTCGCCGCTTGGCAAATACAAGTTCGTCGGCATTCCCCTGATCACCCTTATGGGGGTCTTGAGCTTGATCTACTTCGCCTTCTTGCTTGGCGAGTACGCGTTCAACCCCACGTATGGGACGAACAATCTGTCTTCCGCCGCGTTCCTCGGAGGCGGCATGGTTCTCTCAGCAGTCCTGTATTTCGGCACCCGAATGTATCGCCAGCGGCACGGAGTAAACATGCGCCGCGTATACGAGGAGATTCCTGAGGAATAACCCCTCGGCATTTGGAGCTCTATTTCTGTACTGACATCCATGGCTCGGACAAGATGTGGAGGAAGTTCCTCTCAGCCGAGAAGTTCTACCGTGCCAACGTTCTGGTGCTGGGCGGCGATGTGGTCGGCAAGGGCCTCGTCGCCGTCCATCCAGAAGGCAGGGGCTACTGGACCGACTTTCTAGGAGAGAAACTCATGGCCCGCCCCGGCGAAGAACTGGACGAGCTCCTGCGCAGGATCCGCGCCTTCGGGATGTACCCGGTCGTCGCCACTGACGTCGAGGTGGGATTGTGGGAGACGAACCCACAGGCGTACGAGGCCGCGTTCCAGGCCGCGGTTACCGAATCTGTGCACCGCTGGCTGGCGGAGCTCGCCCGCCGGAAGACTCCGGACACCCGGATCATCGTGACCTGCGGGAATGACGACCCGCGTTATGTCGATGCGATCTTTCAGTCTTGCAGTGACATCATTTTCGGCGAGAACGAGGTGACCGATCTCGGGGAAGGTTTCACCATGCTCAACATGGGATGGAGCAACGTCACTCCCTGGAATACGCATCGCGAGGCAACGGAAGAAGAATTGGCCGCCCGTATCGAACGCATGGCACTCAGCGTCCCAGACATGGAGCGCTGTGTCTTCAATATTCATGTTCCGCCATATAACAGTGGGCTCGACAACGGCCCTGTATTGGACAGCGAGATGCGGCCAGCGCCAGGGCAGACGGTCCCGGTTGGAAGCCACGCAGTCCGCGAGGGAATCCTCCGCTTTCAGCCGCTGCTTTCGTTGCACGGACATGTTCACGAATCCCGCGGGGTCACCAAACTGGGCCGGACCGTGTGTATCAATCCGGGCAGTAGCTATACCGAAGGAGTGCTGCAGGGAGTACTGGTCCGCCTCGACAAAGAGAAGGGGCTTGTCAGCTACTCTCCGATGCAGGGCTGACCCCGGGTCCGGCGGCTGCACCATTCTTGAGTAGTCTCCTGACTTCGTCGCTCGTATAGCCCAGTTCAGCAAGAACTGCCTCGGTGTCGGCGCCCTGGATCGGCGCGTGTCCGTGAACAGCCACGGGCGTTCTCGTCAGGTGCAGCGCCGATCCCATGGTCCAGATTCGGCCGGCTCGCGGATGGGTGGTTTCGATCACGGTTCCACGACCGAGCATGAAGCCGTCGGTGAACAGATCCTCGACGACCCTCACCGGGCCCGATGGGACGCCCGCCTCTTCCAAGACCAGCAGCCACTCACTGGCCGTGCGCGTTCGAAAAACACGCTCGAGCTCCGGAATCAGCGCTGTTCGGTTTGCGACTCGGTCCGGGTTCTGACGGAAGCGCGAGTCTTCGGCCAGGTGATCGAGCCCCATCGCCGAACAGAGGGCTCGCCAGTTTGCCTCGCTCACGACCGCGATGACAAACCAGTTGTTGTCCGAACCCTGAAATGCCTGGTAAGGACATGTGTCGTCAAACGCCGCGAGCTGCACCTGGCGTGTCGAGCTAACCATTCGATAACCCTGAGCTGCGACGAGAGATTCCAGCAACGTGATCTCAACGAACTGGCCCTGCCCGCCGTCTCGTTGGCGGACGAGCAGCGCAGCCAGGATCGACTGAACTGCGAGACTGGCGGCGAACGTATCGGCAACCGTGATTACGACGAGTTCCGGGTGGTCGCCGTGACCCTGCCGATCCATCACTCCGGCCATCGCTTGGAGAACTATGTCCAGCGCCGGACGATCACGGAATATCCCCTCTCGGCCGAATCCGGTGATTGAACAGTAGATGAGTCCAGGGTTCTCTTTCGATACCGACTCATAGTCGATACCCAGCTTCGCGGTCACGCCGGGTCTGAAGTTCTCCACCACCACGTCCGCCTGACGAATCAGTCGCTGGGCCGCCTCGCGGCCCTCCGGTAGCTTGAGGTCGAGCACGACGCCCCTCTTGCTTCGGTTCAAGGCCATGAAGTTCATCCCCTCACCACCAAGAAATGGGGGACCGAACCGTCGGGCGTCGTCTCCAGCCGGGGCTTCGACCTTGATGACGTCAGCGCCCAGGTCCGCCAGCATCATCGTGCAGTACGGGCCCGCAAACAGCCTCGAGAAGTCGGCCACTCGTATGCCGCGAAGCGGCGGAGCAGAAGTGTCCTTGGCTGCGTCCGCTTTGGTCATAGTGATGTGGCTGCGACGACCAGGGCTCGATAGACCGCCAGGCTGTCTTTCTGGCCCAGCATCTGCTCCGGGTGCCACAGAACGCCCATGACAAACCTGGCGCTCGGATCCTCCAGCCCTTCGATCAGTCCGTCGGTAGCTCGGGCCGTCACGCTCAGTCCGCGGCCGACAGAGTCGATGGCCTGGTGATGAAGGCATACGACCTGGAACTCGCCTTGGGAAAACGCCACCTTCATGCGACTCCGTTCTTCAACGCCTACATGAGTGACCTGGGCCCTTAATCCGGGGATGCTGGCCAGGTTCTCGCTGAGATGCGGCCGATGCTGATCGAGAGTTCCTCCGTAGGCGATGTTGAGCAGCTGGACGCCTCGACAGATGCCGAGAATTGGGACATCCCTGGCCCGCGCCTCCCGAACCAGCGCGAGCTCGAATGCGTCCCGCGACCGATCTGGCTTCTGGGCCGCACCCTCGATTGGTTGCTGGTTGTACTGCTCGGGCGCTATGTCCGTGCCCCCGGCCAAGAGGATGCCGTCTATGAAGTCCAGCGCCTCGACCGCATCGATGTCCTCGTGCCCCTCAACCGCGGGCAGGATTACGGGCAGGCCACCTGCCTGGTCCACGGCCAAGGCATAGCCGAGCCCTACGTAGTGCGAGGCGAGAGTACCCTCGGCGACGGGCACCCCCGCCGATCCGGATGTAATTCCAATTCGAGGTCGTCGGCGCAAGTCACTCATCGAGATCCGGAAGGAAGTTGAAGATGAACGGGTATCCGACAGGGACCGGTTCGACGTCGAGTTGAACCGCGCATCCTGGGCAGTAGAACTCGCGCAAGACTTGCCATTCGGGGTCGGCTCCGCGCGTTCCGAGGAAGATCTCACCGTCCTGCGGTTGACGCTCGTACACCAGAGCAGACTCCTTCCAATTCGTCCGGTAGTCGCCGAATTCCTGGCCACATGAGCACTTGACGACGCGTTGCCCATCCTGCTTGGCGACCACGTATAGATGCTCCTGCAGGCAGACGAGTATGCGATCACTCCATGAAACGCGCGCCTGCTCTATCGCAAGCACACGCTCCATTCGGTCGAAGTCCTTGTCGTGCTGTAGCCTCTGAACTTCATCAAGAGGCAGGTGGCCCTCGATCAGATCACGGATCGTTGCGTCTGAGTACTCCGGCATGTCAGACCATGTAATCCTCTGGTAGTTCCCAGAAGGACCGGAACTCCCGGGCGAACTTATCGGAAATCTTCAGTACGTCGTGGTACATGGCTGCCGCCGGTTGTGGGAAGTCGCGCGCCAGGACCCTTTCGCGCATCTGCGCCTTATAAGCTGCAGCCGGCATCCCACGACTGAGGCGCTCGCGCCGCTTGCTCGATCTCAATTCTTGGGTTGCCGCCGGGTCGAATTCGAGGTTCGCCTCATCGACCACCACGCCATAGACGTCCCTCACGGCTCGACGGGTGGTCACTCCACTTCGGAAATCTCGCATCACAAGTGCCGGATCACGCTCGAGTGGGTCCCCATACCCACCCCCGTCTCCACTGACAACAGAAAAGAGCGACCCGGGCGGAAGGCCGCGGGCGGGGTAGTTCTGGCCATGAATGAATTCCCAGTCTGCCTTGACCATCTGGACAAATTCCGGATTCGAAGGATCGTCGCCCTCAGTTGAAGGCAGCGGCGCGCCGCTGGCTATAACTTCGGCGAGATTGCTGTTACGACCCACCCACACGCGAAGCGCGGGTGCAGGGTATCCACCCATGATGCCGGCCGTGGAAAAGATCGGTGGCGACCCGAACGCGCCCATGTCCATTTCGATTCCCTTTGGAACCATATAGAGCGTATGGATCCCGCTCCCACCGCGAAACTTCCCAAACCCTCCACCATCTTTCCGGATCTCGCGAACCAGGAATATCTGGGGCATCTGCTGCTCCCAGACCTCGGCATCTCCCATGTCTCCTTCGGCGTTGAAGTCGGAGAACGCTGTGTCCAGCCCATCCATGAAGGCCGTTGCGTACATGCCCGATGACGCGAATTCAAAGCACTGACCGCCGAAAGGCCGCCCATATTGGTCCGTGCCGCCCGCCAAGTTGCCGCTAGTGAGCGGACCCGACGCGTGCACCTCTTCACGGTAGCCCTTGGCGTAGTAGGCACGGGCGACACACTGAGCCATGGCCATCATTCCGCCGTAAGCCGGTCCCCAAAGTGTCGTCGGCAATTGGATATTGTCAGGATTGCAGGCGGTTCCCTTGGGAACGTTGAGCTTGACTGCGAGGAACGTGCCGTCGTTGTATCGGAGGTCATAGAAGACGTTCTGGATGAGTCCGTTAAATAGCATGCCCTCGAAAAGGGGCAGCGTTCCCTGAAAGGGCTGGCGGCGGGCCGAGGGCAGGCCGTCGAAGTCGATCTGGATGCTCCCGTCCCGGCCAAGAAATAGCTCGCAGGGAGCCTGGAGCAGGGTCTCCTGACCTGGCAAAGTGACACCGCGCCATGCCACCTCCCGGTAACGACCGGGGAAGAGAAAGCGTCGGATCTTCTCACGGGTCGCCTGAAGAGTGTCTTCGATGTATTCACGGGTGATCTTTCCGTAGGATTCGACGCCCGTCTCTCCGATTAGCGCCTTGACGGCCTCCCGGATCAAACGAAGACCCGTGAGCTTAGCCCTATTGTCGGCCAGCCAGGGAATCGCCGACCGTACGCTGCGCTCGACCAGGATGTCCATGTCCCGTCGCAGCTCGTCGTTCTCCCCCACCTTGAGGCAAGGAAGGATCAGGCCCTCAGCGTACCTGCTGGTGAAGGAACTACCCATCGCGCCCGGTTCCACGGCTCCCGTTTCGGTCACGTGCGTGAGCCCGCCGACCCATCCCTCCAGCCGGCCGTCGACATAGAACGGTGTGATCAACATTTGGTCAGACGGGTGACCTCCACCGATGAAGGAGTCGTTGTTGAAGAAGTAGTCACCCTCACGGAGCCCGACCGTTGTCTCGTAGTCGTTTTCGATCATCCATTTGATGGCTCGACTCATAGTGTGCACGTGGATCATCAGGCCAGTCGAGAGGCAAATCGAGTCCCCTTCCGGGGTGTAGAGCCCGAAGATGATCTCCCCCTGCTCGCGTGTGGCCGGTGAGGCAGAAATCGAGAGCGCGACCTCTCTCGCGTTGCTCACGACTTGCAACAGCTTCGTGAAGAGGACCTCGAACCCAATCGGGTCCTTCGCCTTGGTGCGCAGGTCTGGCTCGTACGATCCGGTCGCTTGGAATCGACGCTCTTGCTCGATGAGGCGGGCCTTTAGATCCGCACTCATGACTCAATCCAAACTGAGCGATACTCATCCAGACGGGCCGAGCGCTTTGGTGGGATTACAAGCGTGGTGGTTGGATCCTCGATGATCGCGGGACCGACCACCCGGTGTCCCGGCTGCAAACGACTCCAGCTAAACCGCCGCGCGGGTTGAAAGCTACCGTCGAACCAGGCTGGACGTTCGTCGATTTGTGCTGCCGCCGGATCGGGCTTGACAAGTGGCTGTGGCCGGAGTTTCGGCTTGACCTTCAACACCGAGGCTACGAGACCAACCTCGAAGATCTCGAAGCCCGCTTGTGGAAACTGGGCCCCCTTGGCGTAGATGCGGGCATACAGATCTTCGAAAGTGGTGAGGACCCGCTCTAGATCGGCGACCGACTCGCATCGCGCAATCGGCGAGGTCACCACCAGATCATTCAACTGCCGCCCATAACGCACCATCGCGAGGTGCCGCAGTCGAACCTTTTCGGGACCAACGCCTTCTGCCTGCATCTGCTCGAGCGCTTGCTCCTCTAGCCGGGCCCAGGCCGTCGAAATGCTGGTCGCGACTGCCAGTCGATCAGGCTCGGAAGCCCCGGGCGGGATGACCAGGTTGACCGCGCGATGGTAGTGATGCTCGTAGTCAGCTGCGGCAGCCCCAAATGCCGAGAAGGCCGCTGCGTACGGAAACGTGAGTACGGCTCGAAGAGGAAGGCCTTCGGTGTAGCCGCAGACGTGGGTCGGCCCTGCGCCTCCGAAGGCAAGGAGAACATAGTCCTCAAGCGAGAAGCCCCGAACGGCAACCATGCCAACGACGGTCTCTCGCATTCGAGTGTCGATCACGTCGCGGATTCCGGCGGCGGCCGCCTCAACCGTGAGGCCGAGCGGTTCTGCGATGCGGGTTCGGATGGAATCGGAAGCTGCTCGGTCGTCGAGTTGGATCTTCCCGCCGATGAAAGCCTTTGGATTCAAGTAGCCGAGGACGAGGTCGGCGTCGGTGACGGTCGGCTCGGTTCCGCCCTTGCCGTAGCAGACAGGACCGGGGACCGCCCCGGCCGACTCAGGTCCGACGAGGAGCCGGCGAGTGAGGGGATCGATTCGCGCGATCGTGCCGCCACCGGCGCCGATTGACGCCACCTCCATCATCGGCAAAGAGAGGAGTAGGCCCGCCAGCACCGGTTCCCGATCGACACCGATGAACCCGTCGGCGACGAGTCCGACGTCGAAGCTGGTCCCACCCACGTCGGTCGAGATCAAATTGTTGAAGCCGTACAACTCCCCAATGTAGCGAGTGCCTACGAGACCGCCCACCGGTCCCGACATTGCGGTGTCGATTGCTCGGACGTGCCGAGCTGGGGCGAGGCCGCCAGCAGACTGCATGACTTGCAAATCGCCCGCGAACCCGTACTCGTGAAGATCGCTCTCGACCGTGGAAAGTGCCTTCAAAGTCGACGGGCCCGCGAAGGCTTCGACCGTGGCTGCGTTCGCCCGTGGCAATTCGCGGAGAGTGGGGCTGACCTCGCTGGAACAGAAGATCGGCAGGTTGAGGCCGCGCGCCGTCACCGCGGCCGTCGCAATCGCCTTGGCCCTTTGCTCGTGAGCGTCCGCCAGGAACGACCATAGAAAGAGGATTACTAACGAGTCGATGCCCTGGTCGATCAAATCGAGCGTGGCGGCACGCACCTCGTCTTCGTGAAGCGGCACCAACTCCTGGCCCCGTGCTGTAGTCCGCTCGGTGATACCGCGTACCCGCGATCTCGGCACTAAAGGGGTCTGGTGGCGGTGGGTCACCGGATGGATCCGGTCGACGCGCGATAGCGTGACCCAACTCTGCTTGCCACGTTCCATCAGCAGGAGGTCCTCAAAGCCACGCGTGATGAGGAGGCCCGGCTTGCCTCCAGTCCGAGTCAGAAGGGAATTCAAAACCGTCGTTGCGCCGTAACCAACCACCTCGAGGCTCGAGAAGAACTCCTTCGGCGAAATGCCGGCGGTCTCGCGAGCGTGGTTTAGCGAGGCCATGAACCCTTCGGCTATCGCGCTCGGCGTGCTCGGTGCCTTGCCGAGCACGAAATCGCCGTTCTGATCGACGACGAAGCAGTCGGTAAAGGTGCCCCCAACATCCGTGTAGCAGAGAACTGGGCGAGCCTTGCCGCCAGACGAAGCCGCGTTACCCATCACCCCTCCCTGGAATGATTGGCCTGGATATTGGATCCAAGTCTAAATGATGATAGCCCATACTGATCCCCAGACAAGTGGGGATGCACATCAGATTGCGGCGCCTGGCGAATGGATGTAGGATCCACCATGCAAAGGCAATGGTTACCGTTGTCGACTGAGTCCACCAGCCTCGATAGCCTCCATATTGAACTGGACGAGCTGCGGCTGGTCGATCGGGTTTACGAACAGATCAAGGCGGCGATTCAGGACGGCAGGATCAAGCCGGGCCAACGGCTCGTCCAAGATGCTCTGGCACGCCAGCTCGGCATCAGCCGATCTCCGGTACGCGAGGCGATCGTCCGATTGGGACAAGAAGGATTCATTCACCTTGAGCCGCATCGGGGGGCGGTCGTCCGACCGGTCACTGATCGCGAGATGGACCAGATCTACCAAGTCCGCCAGCTGCTCGAGCCGTTTGCCGCCGCGGAGGCAGCCGCCAACGCAACTGATGAGGAAATCGAGCGGCTGGTCGCCGTACAGCGCGAGGCCGAACTGCAACAAGACGCTCTGAATCCAGCGGACGTCTTCTGGATCAATGGTGAGTTTCACCGCGTCCTTGTCGCGCCGAGTCGCAACGAGGTCCTGGTTGGACTTCTGGCGTCACTGTGGGAGCGGCAAGTCACGTTCAATGCTTTTGCCGCCTACTCGGAGCAACGAGGGGCCACTGCCCACATGCTCCGTGAGCATCAGGCAATTCTTGAAGCCTTCAAGAGTCGCCGAGCTGACCAGGTTAGAAGTCTTGTCGAATACCACATTCGCGACGCTCGCATGGCTACCGAAAAAGCCGTGGCGCAACGCGAATGGCCGCAGGCCGAGTCAAAATCTTCGGATTCCAGACTCGCGAGTGACTAGGACCGCCAACGACCGGTTCGAGTGGTTACGAGCCGCCGCGGCCACCGGCGCTGTCCACACAGTTCGCGCCTCTTTTGCAGACCGACTCGGACATTGGCGCGGAAAGCGGATACCCGCCGAACACTTCGTGGAACACCCCGGTCATACGATCGGGTTCTGCGATGGCATGCTCGTCTGCGACGTTCGATGTGATGTGATCGAAGACACCCCGTACACGAACTATGGGACTGGCTATCCGGATTTTGATGTGCGGTTCGATTTGGCGCGACTCCGACCCGTGGGTTGGATCGATGGCGAGGCGTACGTGTTTGGCGACCCAATTGACCACGATGGCCAGCCCAGCCCGGTTTCGCCACGGCATGTGCTCCAACACGTTCTCGGGCGTCTTAACGCGCAGCGAATCAAGGCACGAGTTGGCTTCGAATTGGGCGGGCGATTCATGCACGATCCGTTCCGGCCGGCACTAATTCCCGCCGGTGGGCTGCAGCCTGGCGACGAAATCGGTGCTCTCACCCGGCTGGGGCGTGGGCTGCAGGCCTCCGAGATCCCGATAATGTCAATCGCGGGTGGACGTGAGGCTGGCGCATTCCGCCTAGGCCTTGGGGTAGACGAACCGATGACGAGCGCTGAGGCGGTCGTGGTCGCAAAGGGAGCCGCCAAGGAGATCGCACGTCAATCTGGCGTGACGGCCAGCTTCATGACGAACCAAAGGGGCGCTACCCAGCTGTCTCTGCTTGAAGCGACTATCGAGCTCGAGACGGCCAAGCCAACCAACCTCAACGCCGAGGCGATTCGCTCGCGGTTGGTCGAGGTCCGCCCTCTTCTGCAGCCCTCGGCTAACGCATTCAAAATCGGCGTGCCAGCCGTGCCAGACGTCGATGTAAACGGCTCACGGATCCACATAGGCCGACTGACCGCTTCATCTGAAGCCGATCCATTCACAGTGACAGCAGCCGTGCTAGCCGCAATCAGCGTCGCGCTCGGGTCAGACGGAATAGCCGCCAGCACGAGCCCGACGGACACTCTAGGGGCGGCAGCAACTCATCTGTCGGGGATCGCTTGGCCCACGGATTGGCTCGGGGCTGCCTTTGTCGCAAATTCAATTCCTTT
>Ga0307373_10006813_pt1 | contig 18045 bp, 14 predicted proteins | sample OX2MG_FD_202534 | JGI IMG/M metagenome (GOLD analysis project Ga0307373, IMG submission 202534) | Soil microbial communities from Risofladan, Vaasa, Finland - OX-2 | ecosystem: Environmental > Terrestrial > Soil > Coastal area > Acid sulfate soil | place: Finland: Risofladan, Vaasa | collected... | reverse complement strand
ACGATCCGGCCACCCAACATGACCTCGAGCGCATGGCTCAGGAGTTGACGGACGCGCTGGCGGCCGGGGCGATCGGGTTCTCGACCTCACAAATTTCCCAACATCGGACGGTGGACGACGAGCCGGTCGCCAGTTACATCGGCGGCTGGGACGAAGTCGAGCATCTGGCCCGTGTCCTCGGGCGGTCGGGCGCGGGCGTGCTCCAGCTGGCGACCCTGATGGCCGAGCCGGAGAATCAGGCCCATCTCCTGCGGCTGGCCCGCCTAAGCGGGCGCCCGGTCCATCAGGGCTGCATCTACAAGGCGGACCAACCTGAGGGCTTCCGGTCCAGCCTCGCCTTCCTGCAGCAGGCCGCCGACGAGGGTGCCCGCATCATCGGCCAGGCCCACGTGCGGCCTTTGGTCAACGTGATCGGTTTCAAGGTCGGGCTCCCCTTTGACCGCCTGCCCCAATGGCGAGAGCTGCGCCGGCTGCCGTTGTCCGAGCAGCGCCACATTCTGGAGGATCCCGAGCGCAGGAGCGTCCTGGTCGACGAGGCCCTCCATGGTCCCTACGTCACCAGCAAGGTGATCGTCGAAGTCCAGGCGCGCCTGCCTGATTACGAGAACTTGCGGGTGCTCGAGTCCCCCCTCGGGCCGAATCCTTCCCTGGCGGACCTGGCGCGAACCCGGGGAACGAACCCGGTCGACCTCATGATCGACCTCTCGTTGGCGGCTGACTTCGAGCAGTACTTCACACAACCCTTCGCCAACCAGGACGAGGACGCAGTGGAGACGATCTTGCGCCACCCCCGGACGATCATCGCCCAGTCTGATTCGGGAGCACACGTCTCGCAGCTCATGGACAGCTCCATCCCGACGCACTTCCTCGCCCACTCGGTTCGTGACCGGCAGGCCTTCAGCTGGGAGGAGGCCATCCACATGCTGACCGGACGTCCGGCCCGCGAATGGGGCCTCGGTCGACGCGGCCTCGTCGGAGAGGGCTTTGTGGCCGACCTCGTCGTGATCGACCCGGAATCGATCGGACCCAAGCTGCCCCATGCCGTGTCCGATCTGCCCGCAGGCGGCACGCGCCTCGTCCAGGAGGCGGATGGGATCTACGCCACGGTCGTCGGCGGCGACATAACCAGCTCGGAGGGAAAGCCGACCGAGGCGCGACCCGGTCGGCTCATCAGGCGCTCTTGAGCGTCAGTCCCCGCGGAGGGAATATTTCGCGACGACGGCAAACTTCTTGACGGATTTGGGTTCGTGCCGGCCATGTAGGGAGGTGATGACCCGATCGTGGGGGCGCCGGTGACCGGGCCCGACAGCAGTGAGCGATTCCACGACTTCTATACGGAGCGTTTTCGCGACGTTTGCCGGTGTCACGCTGCTGGGCACCGTGACCGACCATGACGGTCGGAGCGGGATCGGGATCGGCCGTGTGAACGGCGACGGGGAAGAGTCCGAGTACATCTTCGATCCACACACCGGCGCCCTTCTCGGTGAAGAAGACATCGGCACCCGTGCCGACGCGGGGTATCGGGGTGCGACGGCCGGCACCGTCCTCGACTGGGCCGTCTATCTCTCGTCGGGCATCGTCAATTCGCTCTCGGACACTCCGTCCGGCCCGACCACGCCGGCGCCGGCGGTGTCGTGCGTCGCGGTGCCGGGACATCCCTACGCCGCGCGGTGCACACCGGCCTGACGCACGCGCCGACATTGCCAGCGCTCCCCTAATACGTCGTTTCCTCCACCACCGTCAGGTCGGTGAACTCCGGCGGCGTTTCGAAAATGTCCGCCATCGTCGCCCGGGCGGCCTGCAGCCCCTCTTGGCGTCTCGGATCGTTCTCGCGCGCCCGAGCCTTCTCTTCACTCTCGAACACGACCATCATGTAGACGCGGTTCGGGTCGTTTTGATCCTGCATCGCCGTCGAGCGAAGGAGTCCCGTGTCCGGTTGTTCGGCCGCCCGTAGCTGCTCGTACAACTTCGGCAACTGATCCTCCTTGCCGGCCTTCAGTCGCGTCGTGATGAGTTGTGCCCACATATCGAAACCCCCGTTTCATCTTATGGAGCTGACCCTACCCCTTCTTGGCTTGCAGGAGGAGGGGAAAACTGGAAGGACCCCGGAACGGATCTACGGATTACCGTCACTCTTGATGAGCGTGCGTACCGATCAGATGAAGGCCGACGCCCAAGCCTTCTACGACCTGATGTTCAATCAGTGTCGCCCGGCCGAGGCGATTGACCGCTACGTAGGGGAGAGCTACACCCGGCACAATCCGGATGTCGCAGATGGCAAGCAGGCCTTCATCGACTACTTCGACCGGATGGCCGCGGAGTACCCCGGCAAACAGGTGGAGCTCCGTCGCGCCATCGCAGAGGGGGAGCTCGTCGTCCTTGATTGTTTCCAGCACTGGCCCGGCGATAACGACTACGCGGGCATCGGCATCTTCCGATTCGATGGTGCCGGCAAGATCGTCGAACACTGGGACGTGCTGCAGGTCATTCCGGAGACAGCAGCCAACGACAACGGGATGTTCTGAGCAAAAGGGAAGGTACTCAATGACCGAGACGCATGACGGGTTCCATGTGCACCTTTCGCACGTACTGCCCGGGTCGCTCTCCATCGATACGGCCCAGACTGCCGGCATGCAACGCCTGGAGGCCATCTCCAATACCACGGTCGGATCGAAGAATCTGTGGATGGGCGAGACCCACGTCGCTCCAGCTACTGGATCAGGAAATCATCACCACGGCGTATCTGAGACGGGGATCTACGTCGTGAGCGGCCGTCCCGAGTTCGTCTTCCTCGATGAATCCGGTGAAGAGCCGGTGGAGCGACGCGTCCAGACGGGCCCTGGTCATTACATCTTCGTGCCGCCCTGGGTGCCGCACCGAGAGGAGAATCCCGACCCGGAAGAGCGAGCGGTCGTGGTGATTGCCAGGACGACGCAGGAGGCCATTGTGGTCAACCTTCCTGATCTGAAGTGGACCGGACCACAGCCTGGAGGATCAGCCGAACGGTGACGGGGAGGCTTCAACCCCAGAAGATGGAGAAGGGATCCGTTCCGATCTCATCGAGAATCGCGCCGATGGGTTGATGAGCATCGAGTTCGACGTACATCTTCCACCTGCCCTAGCGGTCGCTGGAGAAGAGCGTCCACGTGCCGTCCCCCTCGTACCGGATCTGCGCGATGCCCATCCTGGTCCACTCGCCAGGCGGACCTCGCCAGACCGGTCGGCACTCGTAAATGGAGATGTTCTTGCCTCGAGTGGTGACTTCGAGTCGGACCTGGTCCTTGACTCTCGCCGGGACGCGGTCTCGACAGAACCGCTTGACCTTCTCGACGTCGAGGTCGGGCAGGACGGTGGCCACCCGAAAAGGTTAACGACTCATCGGGTGTATCTCCCTGCGCAATCGGAAGATACCCCGCGTCGCCACGGCTCCATGTCGAGGCCCGGGTAGCGGGCGCCCACTCCGGCCACGGTCTCCTCGGTCCAGTAGGGATCGCCCGGCCGCGGGATCGAGAACAGGGCGAGCTGCCGAGGCGTGGCCTGCCGGACGAAGTCGAACCACTCCATGGAGTACCCCTTGATGGGCCACGCCTGATAGCCGCCGATATCACTGCTGGCCGGTCGGAAGGCCACGTGCAGCATGAAGCGGGTGGAACCCTGCTCTGTCTCATCAACGGAGCGGTGGTAGACGTCGGGCCGGTAGGCGACAACCGATCCCGCCGGCCCCGACGCGTCGCCGGGTTCGTGATAGAGGTGGCCGTAGTCCTCGAGGTTCAAGGTGTGCTGTTCGACCGGGACGTCCGCGGTGAGACGGCGCGACACGAGACGGGTGGCCCCGTTGGTCGGAGAAACGTCGGTCAGGTAGATGAACGTCTCGAGTTGTCGGTAGCCCTGATCGCGCCGGGGCACCACCACCATCTGGTTCGGGTAGTCGACGTGGAGCAACTGGTTGAACCCTGAGGACTGGCCGTGGTACTTGGCCGTCAGCAACGCCATGTAGATCCGGAGGTCCTCGGTCCCGAGCAGTTGTTCAGCGAGGTCGATGAGCACGTCGTGCACCACCAGGGCGTTGAGGGATCGGCTCTTGAACGGGAATTCGGGCCATGCGGCGTCCCAGGTGGACCAGGGAGTGGACTGTGGATCGCCTGCCTCGTATTGCGTCGCCGACGGGAACAGATGGGTGAGCGCCTTCTCGGTCCGGGCGATCTCAACCCGGGGAATGGCCCCGGGGAGAACACACCAGCCGTCGTCGTCCCACGCCGCCTGCAACTCGCGAGTGAGGACGGGATCCACGATCGGAAATCGTACCGATATGCGCACATCCAATGCCGAGGCCGGGGCCATCTGCTGGACCGGGCGTCGTCCGACGTAGCATCGCGCCACAGGAACCGTGACCACGGACCCGCTGACACCACACGAGCGCGGTCGTCGCAGTCGAAGCGGCGATTTTCGACCCGATATCGAGGGGCTGCGCGCCGTCGCCATTCTCGCCGTGGTCGCCTACCACGCCGGCCTGTCGGCCATCCCCGGCGGCTACGTCGGTGTTGACGTCTTTTTCGTGATCTCGGGCTTCTTGATCACCGACCACCTGAGCCGCGAGCTCGCGGAGAGGGGCAAGATCTCCTTCGGGACGTTCTACGCCCGCCGGGCCCGGCGCCTCCTTCCCTCGGCGCTGCTGGTCATCGGGGTCACCGTCGCCGTCTCCTGCGTCGTGCTTTCCCCGCTCCAAGCCATGGTCGTGGCCAAGGACGGACTGGCCAACGCCTTTTACGTGGGGAACTACCGCTACGCCCTGCAGGCCACCAACTACCTGAGCGCCAGCGGTCCCGTCTCGCCGCTCCTCAACTATTGGTCCCTCGGGGTGGAAGAGCAGTTCTATCTCGTGTGGCCGGCGCTCCTCGCCGGCGCCTCCCTGATCTGGTGGCACAGGTCCGAACGAAGGGACGGGACCTCACAGCGCAAGGCCCAGCCCATCTTCTCGGCCGTCGTGGTGGCGATGGCGCTCCTTGCCGCCTCCTCCCTGGCCTTCTCGATCTGGCTGACTCCGGCCAACGAGCCCTGGTCCTTCTTCTCGCTCCCGGCCCGGGCCTGGGAACTGGCCGTCGGGGGCCTGCTGGCCCTCCTCGCCCCGCGACTCGGCCGACTGCCGGCCCTTTGGATGTCCCTCCTTGGTTGGGCGGGCATAGGGGCCATCGTCGTCTCGGCCGTCACCTTCACGTCGGCCACCCCGTTCCCGGGCACGGCCGCCCTCGTCCCGGTGGCCGGCGCGGCCGCCGTGGTGGCCGCTGGCTGCGCCCGTCCCCGGCTGGGCGCCGTCTGGCTGCTGGGCCGTTGGCCGATGCAGGTCATCGGGAGCGTCTCGTACACCTGGTACCTCTGGCATTGGCCGGCCTTGATCCTTGCTCCCTCGATCGTCGGCCACCCCTTGCGTGTGTGGGGCAACGTGGGCGTTTGCGGTCTCGCCCTCGTGTTGGCCGTCATGACCACAATGCTGCTCGAGCGACCGCTCCAGCAGGCTTCCTGGCTGGTCCGGCCCCGGCGCAGCCTCCTCCTCACCGTGGGCCTGAGCGCAGCCGTCAGCGCCACCATCCTGCTCTCGACGGCGGCACTTCCCTCGCTCGAGGGGAGCGGGCACGCTCCCACCGGCAAGCTCGCAGCAAAGAAGCTGACCACGAGAACCGGCGAGACCCCGAGCACCATCGACCCGGTTGTCTCCGCGGCCCAGAGCCTGACGAACCAGGTCCAAGCCGACGTGGCCCAATCGGTGGGGATCCAAGACGTTCCGTCCAACCTGGCCCCGAGCCTGGCCGGCGCCGCGGCGGACGAGGCGGCACCCTTCGTCGACGGCTGCTTCGACGGGTTCACCGGGAACTCGGTCAACCCGTGCAACTACGGCGACGTCACGGCCCCGCCCTCCAAGACCGTCGTCCTCTTCGGCGATTCCCACGCCCTGATGTGGTTCCCCGCCTTCGACAACCTCGCCAACCAGTACGGGTGGCACCTGATTCCCCAGGCCAAGGCGACATGCCCCCCCATCGACATCAACGTCTACAGCCCCAATCTCGGGGGGTGGTACACGGGGTGCAACGAGTGGCGGGCCGCCGTGGTGGCCCGCATCCAGGCCCTGCACCCGGCTGTGGTGGTCCTCGGGTTCTCTCGCGAGTACGGCATCCCTGACGACCGTGTCGTCGTGGACGGGGCGGCCTGGATGCAGGGGCTCTCCTCCATGATGACGACGTTGCGGGCCACAGGGGCCCAGGTCGTCTTGATGGGCGACGTCCCCTATCCACAGACCGGGCTCGTGCCGGACTGCCTCTCGGCCCATCTCACCGATGCCACGGCCTGCACGATGCCCAAGCAGTACCCCTACTTCAATCCTTCCGGCGTGGGCCAGGAGGAAGGCGCGGCCGCGGCAGCCGGTGCCGGCTACATCGACACGCAGCCCTGGTTCTGCGCCGGCACCACGTGTGCGGTCATCGTCGACAACCTCCTCGTCTACCGCGACGACAACCACATCACCGACACCTACGCCTCCTGGTTGACCCCCGTCCTCGGGGCCGACCTGGAGGAGGCGACACAAGGTCTCTTCGGTACTCCCCCCTAGCCCGATCGCGGTAAGGATCAGGGCCCATCTACACACTGTTGAGGGGAGTTCGGTGTACGACCTACTGATCAACGCGGAGGTCATCGTCGACGATGTCACGATGGCGGAGCGGCTCATGATCGACGCGCTCGGCTTCCCGCCGCAGCGCGAGCAATGGGGCAGTGCCGTCCCCGGCAAGGGATTCACCTTCCTCTTCGCCAGGGTCCATCCGTCCCTCAAGGTCTCGCCGACCCGCATCGAGGCGATGGGCGTGTCCCACGTCGATGCGTCGCTCGACCCGGCCACCACCCTGCCGTTCCTTCCGGCGCTGTTCGCGGCGCAGGGGCGCCGACCGTGGAAGACGCATGCCAACGAACTGGCCACCTCTGATATCGAGGGTGTGGCCGAACGGCTGCGCCGCAACGGGTGCCGGTTCTTCATCATGCCGTCGACGGAGACCAACCCCTTCACCCGGCTCTGGATCGGATGGACGGGCGACGATCCCGGCGCCTATCAACCGGACGTGGACGGCGGGCTGATGATCGAGTTCTGCGAGACCGGGGCTCTGATGCAAGGACCAGCGCTGTGGGATCCCGTTCCACCGCCCGACCTGGCGCCCGGATCAATGGTCCGGGTGCTTCGACGCAGCTGGATCGTCGAGGACCTTGACGCCACGCTGTCGGCGCTCGACCGGAACCTCGACTGGCAGCCGGCCGCAGACCCGACCGTGGACGAGACGTACGGGTGCCGTCGCGCCATCCTCGGGTTCGCGCATCCGAGGAGCGCCGACGTCGAGGTGCTCGCGCCGAACGGCCCCGGCGAAATCCACGACTCGCTCACGTCGTGGGGGCCGGGAGCGTGGGTCATTCGCATCGGCGTGAACGATCTGGAGGCCAAGGCGGACGACCTCGGTCGACGGGGCACCCCGTTCGACCGACGACTGGCGGTCGGGGGCGATCTTGTGCTCCGCGTGGACACCGGACATATGGGCGTACCCGGCCTCTTCGAGTTCGCCGAAATCGACGCCGACACCTGACGAGCGGATCGACGGGCTCGCCCATTCGCCGGTCGAATCAGGAGCAGCGCGACGTGGTCTCTGCAGCAGCGCCGGTCACACGTGGCCGGCGCCGGGCGATGGCGTTGCGAGCGGGTCGATGACCTCGCTACCGAAGGCGGCCAGCGTCTCCGGCGGGGCAAAGTCGCAGAACCATACGTAGACCCTTTCGATGCCGCGCTCTTCGAGGCGGCCGAAGTGATCCACAAGCTCAGGGCCCGTGCCGATGATCGGTTTCGAGTGGCCGAACCGTCGCAGCGCCTCCTCGGTGACCAGGTTGCGGTCTGCCTCGTTTGGCACGTAGGCCACCATCTGTTGGATCGAGACGTGGACGTCGCCGACCTGGGAACGGGCGTCCTCGAGCTTGTGCAGCACCCCCACGTGGACGTTCCACCAGTCAGCGAAGTCGTGCACCAGTTGGAGCGTTTTCGGCCCTGCCCCGCCAATAAGGATAGGGATCCTGGTGAGAGGCACGGGTGCCTGCGTAGCCCCGCGGAGGTGGTGGAACTCGCCGTCGTAGTCCAGGGTCTCGCCCGCCCACAGCGCCCGGAGGATCTCCAACGTCTCGCGCAGCCGTTGCACCCGCGCCCGGGGTTCGCCGGGCTGAATCCCGAAAGTGGAAAAGTCGCCGGACCATGATCCCCAGCCGATGCCAAGTTCGTAGCGGCCGCCCGAGGCATGGTCGAGCGTGACCGCCTCACGAGCCAGGACGGCCGGGTGTCGAAAGGCGTCACACAGCACAAGCGACGAGATTGTGAGTCGCTCGGTATGGGCCGCGATCCAGGTGTTGGTCATCATCGCCTCGTACATCGGCTGGGTTTCGGCCATGGGAGGGATGAGATGGTCCATTCCGGCGATACCACCGAACCCCGCTGCCTCAGCGGCCCGCGCTGACGCCACAAGACGGTCGAGCGACAGTCGCATCTGTGGCAAGAACAGATGGAACTCCATGGTGAGACCCTCGTTTCTCTTTGCATAAACCCGCCCGACGATAGGTGCGCGGGCTTCGGCCGCGCCATCTCGGGAGTAGACAAAGCCCCCGATCTCGACTGACTTCGTGAGGGAGCGAACGACGCCCAGGTACAGTCGACGGAGTGCTCGCAGTCCATCTCCTCTGGACCGACGATGACGGTGGCGGCTTCTTACTGTGGGGCGAGGACAGCGACTTGGGGTCGGCCGGTCCGCCGAAGCGGGGCCGAAATCCGGTCGTGCCCCTCCCGCGGCCGCACCCGTTCACCGCCTCGGGATCATCCCTCACCACCGGTGTGACCGAAATGGCCCCTTCTCTCCACGCGGCAGTGACGGGCGGAAGCGAAGTGACCCAGGTCGTCTGGCTGCCTGGGAAGCCCCATGCACCCCTTCCGTCACCCGAGCTCATTCGGGCCGACGGCGCAACCGGGAGTAGCAAATCGAGCCTCGGGCTCTGGCCCTTCGAAGTGACCGCAGTCCGATTGAGTCCTTCGGCCGGGTTGGACGTCGCACTTGCCTTGAGGTTGGCGGCGTCGCCGGATCTGCACGCCGGCGCCTCGGTGCTGTCGTTCGCTGTCCTGGTCGCCCTGGCCTTGGAAATCGTCGCAGCCGGACGGGTCCTGCCCAATCTCCGGATTGGCCGGGATGGGTACGAGGCCCGATGGGAACCGCTGCTGAACGGAGCGGACGACGAGCGCGTACGGATGGTGACCCGCTCGCTCCCTCCGGTGTGCCGCGCCCTCTCTTTCGAGGGAGTTCGCGCGGAGGAGATCGTCGGTCACGCCTTGGGCGCCTTCGTCGATGCGGTGTGCCGGGACGCGCTGAGTGCTTCTCGAAGCTCCCTCATCCGGTTGCCTCGCGCGGGGACCGACCATGCGTCTCAGGCGCTCGAGTCCTGGCTGACCTCCCTGGCGTCCCCATCGCCGCAGGTGGTCGCGGAGTCGGGCGAGTTGGCCAAGTTGGAACGTCTCATGGCGGATTGGCGCGCCGATGCGGCCTCGCGCGGCGGATCCTGGAGGTTGTGCCTCCGTCTTGCGGAACCTCGGACGACCGATGACAGTGAAAATGGTCGGAGCCCAGGCCATCAATCGGTCCCATCAGCCGAGTCGGCGGCATGGCGTTTGGATCTCCTTCTGCAGGCCACCGATGATCTCAGTCTGGTTGTCGATGCAGAAGAGGTCTGGCGGGCGGGCGACCAGCTGCAGCGGGCCAGCCGATCGCTCAGCGACCCGCACGAGGTCTTCCTGGCCGAGCTGGGTCGGGCGGTTCGTATCTACCCGGCGCTGGGGGAAGCGCTGCGCCAGCCCACGCCGACGGGTCTCGCGCTGGATCTCGATGGTGCCCACAACTTCCTGGCCGGGGCCGCCCCGGCGCTCGAGGTGGCGGGGTTCGGCGTGCTCCTGCCGTCCTGGTGGGGGCGGCCCCAAGCCCGCCTGGGCGTACGGCTCAAGACGTCTTCGCCGTCGACGTCGTCGAGCGGCGGCGGCTCCGGGGGTCTGCTCAATCGAGACGGCATCTGCGCCTTCGACTGGGAAGCCGCACTTGGCGACCAACAGATCGACGAAGCCGAGCTGCTCCGGCTGGCCAAGCTGAAAGCACCGCTTGTCAACGTCCGCGGCCAATGGATGGAGTTCCGACCCGCCGAGGTCGAGCGTCTGGTCAGGTTCTTGGTCGCTCAGCCCAAGGCCAAGGCCGACCGCATGATGACCATCGGCGAAGTACTCCAAGTGGCGGCAGGCGTCGGTCCCGACCCAGGAGTCCCGATGCTCGGTATCTCGGCCGAGGGACAGCTGGGCGCATTGTTGCGCGGCGAGCTGGAGGGCACGCTCGACGTACGGTCGACCCCGGACGGGTTCATCGGCGAACTTCGTCCCTATCAACAGCGCGGCGTGGCCTGGCTCAAGATGTTGGAGCGCCTCGGGTTGGGTGCCTGCCTGGCCGATGACATGGGTCTGGGCAAAACGGCAACCGTACTGGCCCTCCTGCAGGACGAACGCCTGCACGACACGCCGGACACGGGAAAGAGAAAAAATCCTACGGCGGAGCGCGGGCCCACTCTTGTCATCTGCCCGACGTCGGTGGCCGGCAACTGGGCCCGGGAGTCCGAGCGCTTCACGCCTGAGCTTTCGGTGATGGTGCACCATGGCGCCACTCGGTCCAGGGAAGCGACCTTCGAGAAGTTGGCGGGCGCCGCGGACATCGTGATCACGACGTACGCCTTGGCGACCCGTGACAAAGCAGTCCTGGCCAAAGTGCCGTGGAGGCGCATCGTGCTCGATGAGGCCCAGAACGTGAAGAACCCTGAGGCCATGCAGACCAAGGCCGTTCGCTCCCTGTCGTCGCCCCGCAAGGTTGCTCTCACCGGCACGCCGGTCGAGAACCACCTGGGCGAGCTGTGGTCGATCATGGAAATCCTCAACCCTGCGCTTCTCGGGTCGGCGACATCGTTCCGGGAACGCTTCGTCATCCCGATCGAACGGTTCCGCGATGAAGAGGCCGCCGAAAAGCTGCGGGCGCTGACGCGACCGTTTATTTTGCGGCGCCTCAAGACCGATCGGACCATCGTCCCGGACCTGCCGGACAAGATGGAGATGAACGAGCTGTGCACCCTCACCAAGGAGCAGGTCACTCTCTACCAAGCCGTGGTGGACGACATGTTGCGCCGCATTGAGGAAGCCGAGGGCATCGCCCGAAAAGGGTTGGTACTGACCGCCATGTTGCGTCTCAAGCAGGTATGCAACCATCCCGCCCAATTTCTCGGCGACGGCTCGGCTCTCCCCGGGCGCTCAGGGAAGCTCGAGCGCGCCGCGGAAATCCTCGACGAAGTACTCGATTCGGGCGAGCGGGCCCTGGTGTTCACCCAGTTCGCAGAGATGGGTTACCTCCTGGTCGAATACCTCTCGACACGGTTCGGCCGCCGGATCTCGTATCTCCATGGCGGGGTGCCCCGCAAACAGCGCGACATCATGGTCACGGAGTTCCAAGATCCGGAGATCGACGTCCCGATGATGGTCCTCTCCCTCAAAGCCGGCGGGACGGGTCTCAACCTGACCGCGGCCAACCATGTGATCCATTTCGACCGGTGGTGGAATCCGGCCGTGGAGAACCAGGCCACTGACCGCGCGTTTCGTATCGGCCAGCGCAAAGATGTCCTGGTGCGCAAGCTTGTCTGTGCGGGCACGCTCGAAGACAGGATTGACCAGCTCATCGCATCCAAACGAGATCTGGCCGACCGGGTGGTGGGTGCAGGTGAGGGTTGGCTCACCGAGTTGTCCACGGACGACCTGGCCGACGTGTTGCGCCTCTCGGCCGAAGTGTCGGTTGGCACATGAGCCCGCCCCGTAAGAATCCGCCCCGCAAGGCCAATCGCAACCACGCTTCGGCGGCGGCGGTGGGCGATCTCCAGGCGCTGGTCGATCAGGTCCAGGCACTGCGGCGGCGGCACAAGGCGCAGCCGTCCGCCCAGAGTGCGGCGGAACTTTCGCGGCTCCGGGAACGCCTGCTGGAGGCTCTCGACCTCAACGAAGACGACGGCGCACCTGATGAGGGGGTCGGGAGCACCGATCAGTTTCTCGATGAGGACGACGAGTTGGGATACGACGACGAGGATGACGAGGTTTGGGAGGAGGACGAGTCGGGTGAGTGGCGCGCCCGAAGGGACTGGTCACGGTTCACACCGGCCAAGCGGATCCCCGTCGAGGACGGTCTGGAACTGCGCAGCCGACGCGGCGTCATCGGCGAGAGCTGGTGGTCCAGACGCTTCCTCTCTGCCGTGGAGTCGATCCTGACGGGCGGTCGTCTGACCCGGGGTCGAACGTATGCCCGCCAGGGACAAGTGATCGACCTGGGTATCGGGTCCGGCCTGGCCGTGGCCCAGGTGCAGGGCACGCGGCGGACGCCCTACGGGGTGCAGATCACGATGCCGGCGGCGAGCGATGAGCGATGGGAGGCCATCGTCGAAACGCTGGCCGGACAAGCCGGGTACGCCGCCCGCCTCTTGGCCGGAGAGTTGCCACACGAGATTGAGGACGTGTTCGCACAAGCCGGCGTGGCCTTGTTCCCCGAGCGCGGCTCACACCTGATCACCAACTGCACGTGTCCGGACTGGGCCACTCCCTGCAAGCACGCCGCCGCCGTCTGCTACCTCATGGCCGAAGCCTTCGACGATGATCCGTTCTTGCTGCTCGCATTCCGGGGGCGGGATCGCGAGGCGCTCCTGGCCGAGTTACGCGCTCGCCGCGGTGCCCCAATAGATGGCCGCGGCAGCGAGGACTCAACTTCCTCCGACCCGATAGTGCCCAGTCCGCCTCTTTCTGAAGATGTCTCCACCTTCTGGCACTCCGGCCCTGACTTGGCTGACGTGCACTGCCTGCCTCGAGCAACCGAGATACCCGGCGCGGTGTTGCGTCTGCTTCCCCGGGGGGTGCTGGTGGTACGCGGTCGAGAAGTGGCCGACCTTCTTGAAGCCGCCTACGCCCGGTTGGCGGCCGAGGCCGAAGCGCGTGCCTTCGCTGGCGCCTCGTCGTCCAAATGAGGTAGGCGTGCTGGACTACGGTCCGTAGCGGGTGGCCGCATCGGCGGCCGAGGAGCGAGGGGGAGGCACGCATGTCGAACGCTGATGGCGCGGTGGCCGTTCTGGTGCACGGCGCCTGGCACGGCGGATGGTGTTGGGAGCCGGTTGTCGTCGAACTCGAGGGGCGGGGCCACACCGTGCGGACCATCGACCTTCCGTCGCGTGGTAACCCCGCCGGCGACCTTCACGGCGACGCGCACGCAGTGAAGGAGTTGGTGGAGTCCCTCGGCCGCCCCGTTGTTCTTGTCGGCCACTCCTACGGCGGGGCCGTGATCACCGAGGCCTCATGGGGGACGGCCGACATCAAACACCTCGTCTACCTCACCGCTGTCGTCCCCGATGTCGGAGAATCGGTGCTCGAGGGGGGACAGGCGGCGCTGGCCGAGGCCGGCGGGACCCCAGCGGGAGAGCAGGTGGCGTCGACCGATGCTGCGGCCAACGACGTCATGGAGCTCCATGAGGACGGGACCATGTCATGTCGTCCGGACCGGGCGGTCGATCTCTTCTACCACGACTGCGATCCCGCGGTGGCCGCACGTGCGGTGGCCGCCCTCGTCCCACAGCCGGCCATGACCTTCAGCCAGGCACCCGACGGCGCCGGCTGGAAGGAACATCCCTCAACGTATGTCGTCTGCACCGACGACCACGTCCTGAACGAGGCCGGTCAGCGCGCCTTCGCCCGGCGCTGCAAGGACGTGGTCGTGCTGTCGACCAGTCATTCACCGTTCTTCTCCAACCCGGCGGGTGTGGCGGACGTCGTGGAGCGCCTGATCGAAAGTTAGCAACACCCATCAACCCCTCCGAGGAGTACCGTGAAGTCATGGACGTAGGCCGAATCGGTGTGTGGTGGAGCGGCCCGTGGCACGTGGCGGACGACCCCACGCTCGATGCGGCGGCCGAGCTCGAGTCTCTCGGGTACGGGGCGTTGTGGTCGTCCGGTGGCTTCGACCCCGGGCTTTCCCCTATCTTCGGGCAACTCCTGGCTTCGACGACACGGGTCGCGGTGGCGAGCGGGATCGTGAGTATGTGGACCGGAGCGCCCGTAGACGTCGGGGCGGCGGTGGCCGATCTCGAGTCCAAGTTCCCTGGACGTTTCCTGCTCGGCATCGGGGCCAGCCACGCCCCCATGGTGAGTGACTACACCCGCCCGTACTCCCGCATGGTCGCCTACCTCGATGCGCTGGACGCGCTCGACACCCCGGTCCCGGTGGAACGGCGTGCTCTGGCCGCACTCGGTCCCCGCATGCTCGAGTTGGCGGCGCGGCGTGCCGCCGGAGCTCATCCGTACTTCGTACCCGTGGAGCACACGGCCCGGGCCCGCTCCATCCTTGGCCCGGCGCCACTCCTGGCGCCAGAGGTGGCGGTCGTGCTCGAGACCGACGCGGCGGCCGCTCGGGCGTTGGCTCGGGAGTACGCCAGCCTGTACCTCGCGCTTCCCAACTACACGCAGAATCTGCGGACTTTCGGCTTCGGCGATGAGGACATCGACGCCGGCGGCAGCGACCGCCTCATCGATGCGGTCATCCCCTGGGGCAACGAGACGACGCTCGCCGCTCGCATCCGTGAGCACCACGACGCCGGGGCCGACCACGTGTGCCTGCAGGTGATCTCGTCCACAGGACGAAACGGCTTTCCGTTGGCCGAGTACCGCCAACTCGCAGGGGCACTGTTCGGAGGCTGACACGCGGTTACCCGAGGCGGTGGCTCGGCCATAGCCGTGCCCTCGCCTCGAATGTGTACGGTACGGTTAATTCTCGCCCTCCGCGACACTTTCAGGTCGACTCCCAATACCAGGTGCCGTCTTCGTCCTCGCAGGTGATGGTCTGGCCGTCCACGGCACGACCGGTCGCCCCGTGATCGTCGCCGCGGCAGTATTCGCCCGGCTCGTAGCACCCACCCTCGTCGTCAATCGGGGAGCAACCCGCCGTGGCGGGACTGGTAGGTGGCGGTGCCGACGTCGGGGGCGTGGCCGTAGCCGGCGGAGACGTGCTCGTTCCCTGCTGCGGCTGTCCGTTCGAATAATCGGCGGAGAGCGCGCTGTGCAACGGCCCGAGAACACTGGCCGATGAGGTGATGAGGCCCAGCTCGCGGTTGTAGTCGAGGCTGGAGATCGAGAGATTCTCTGAACCGACAAAGGCCTTCGCACTGTCGACGTCGATGACCTTGGCGTGGATGTACAGAGCCGAAGACGTGTCGGGGTAGAGCACCACATGGACCCCGTCGGATGCAAGCTGCGAGAAGGCCGAATCCCACTCTGCGGCCGCCGTCATGACCACGGTGACGTCGACTCCTCTCCGGGCGTCGGACTCGAGCGCGTCTTCCATTGCGGTGGAGTTCATCTCCTCGTTCTCCACGACGACGCTGCGGGTGGCCGAGTCGATGAGTGCGGCGAGCTGGGGCTCCGATCCGGGGCTCCAGACGAGGTCCACTCCGGGCGGACCGACCGACGGGGCAGCCCCCGACCAGTCCGTGGCGAAGACCGACTCGATGGCTGCGACATCGGCCGCATGGCTGTCCATGACCACGAAGTCCCTCGTCGTGGCGTAGTACTGCGGCGTGAGGTTGCCGGTCATGATGGAGGACTCGGCACCGTCGACCGTGATGGACTTCTGATGGAAGATCTCTGCATCATTCGCCCAGGCCACGGGGACGCCGGCCGACGACAGTGTCGAGTACGCAGCCTGATTGACCGACCCCCCGCTGTAGTCGTGGTCGAGGAGGACCCTGACCCGAACGCCCCGCTGGTGGTCAGCGATCAGGATCTGCTCGGCCGCCGGGTCCGACAACTCGTACATCGTCATGTCGAGACTGCGTCGGGCCGAGGACATGAAGTCGTAGAGGGGTGTCGTCCCGGCTGGCGGCTCGACCAACAGGGAGAGTCCAGTCGGCGCAGGGTTGGTCGAGGTGGGGGTGACGGCGGTGGTGCTCGTGGGACTGCGCACAGAAGTTGACGTCGTGCTGCTGGACGCACTCCCTTTTGTCGTGGCCGCAGTGCTCCGAGGCTTGGTCGGAGTGGAACAGCCCGCAATCGAAAATGCGACACCCACCAGGACGGTGAGTATGCGGGTCGTCGACCGCATCCTCGTTCCGTGTGACCGTTCCACACTTCGACCGCTCATCGGCGCGTCCAGGGGTGAGACGGCAGATCAGCTCGCGAGTTGGACGACCGAGGCATCACCGACGCTGGCATAGCGTCCCGGCGTGCAGGTCAGCACGATGATCTGGCATGAGCGACCAGCCTTGGAGATGGCCGCGCCCATGCGTTCGAGCTTTCGGGGGTCGCTCCAACCGAGCGCGTCATCGAAGATGACCGGAGCACCTCCATCGGTGGCCACAATGGAGGCGCAGGCCAGCCGGCTGATCATCCCCAGCTGTTCCTTTGCCCCGGTGCTCAGATCGGCGAAGTCGAGCGTGACGCCGTGCAACGTGCGGCGCGAGATGCTCAGATCGTCGGCCAGCTCAACCCCGAGCGTGGAACCGAACACCAGGCGACCGAGCGACTCGATGCCCTCCCGGAACGGGGCGACGTAGCAGTGATGAGCCTCGGTCCGTCGTCGAGCGAACGTTTCGAACAGGAGCTTGGCCGCGGTGGCACGAGCCTCCAATTGCTCATGGGTGACAGTGAGGTGAGCAAGCTCGGACGTGGCCATGTCGAGCTGGGTGGCCAGGCCTTCCTCGCCCAAGAGCGACAGCTTTGTCCGGAGCTCGCGCACTCCTCCCTCATTGTCGTGCAGTTCGCCCGTCAGCCGTGCCCGCACGGCGCGGGCATTACGGAGGAGTTCCTCGACCGTGTCAGGGTCTTGTGCCGCCAACTGGCTCTGAACCTCGGACAGCTCGGCGGCACGGGCGGACAGGGTTGCCTCGGCGGTGGCCAGCTGGATGTCGATCGCCTCGTCTGTTGTCACGGCCCGAGCATCGGCAAGCGACTGCTGCTCCTGGGTGGCGGCAATCCGAGCTTGCTCGAGTCGCGCCCTGTTGCTGGCGTCACCAATGTCGAGTGCTTGCGCGTCATCTCTGGCTCGCACCAGGTCCTTTTCGAGGCGGTCAAGCTCCTCTCGACGCGCCTGGAGATCGGCACCGGATTCGACAGCCACTATTTCAGCCGCGTCGTAACTGGAGGGCAGCGGAGGCTCGGTTGGACGCTCCTGGCGATAACGGGCGATCCGTGCTGTCAGGCTGGCGACCTTTTGGGCCAGTGCATCGGCTGTCAGATCGCGTAGGTCGTCCTTGATCGACTTCGCCGTCTCGACGAGTGTGCGCGCTGCCTCGTTGCGCTCAGCGGCGGCGAGGCGAGCCTCAGCCAGGTCATTGACACCGCCCTCATTGCACGTTGCCCGGAACGCGGCGCGAGCCTCGGCGAGCCGATCGGCCAGCGCCCGGGCTTCCGCCCCCGCATTGACGACGACACGGATGAGTCCGGGCACGACAACCTCGGTGGACCCATCGACCATGAGTTGTCGGCTGGTTCCGCCGAGGAGCGCATCGACCTGGCCGTCGATTTCCACGTCAACGTTGGCGATGGCCGTCACAGAGAGGGTTGCCGCACCCGTTGCCGCGGCGGCTTCGGCTTTCGCCACTTCGATCCCGGCTGCTTCGATGCGTGCCACCAGGGCGTCATCCACCCGACTCGACTCGAGCACCGCCTCTGCCTCGTTGCGACGGCCAACGGCGTCCGTCACCCGGTCCAAGCGCTCCGAGGTTTGTGCGACCTCAATCTGCTGGCGCAGGAAGTCGCGGTCCGAGGTCGCCAGCCGCAGGGCGACCTCGGCCTTGGCTATGTCGGCTTTGACGGCGTCGAACTCCTGCTGCACCGTGTGCAGCCGTGTCAGGACTTCTTGGCGAGCGGGCATGGCGCGCGCAACCTGTGAC
>Ga0307373_10006812_pt1 | contig 18051 bp, 15 predicted proteins | sample OX2MG_FD_202534 | JGI IMG/M metagenome (GOLD analysis project Ga0307373, IMG submission 202534) | Soil microbial communities from Risofladan, Vaasa, Finland - OX-2 | ecosystem: Environmental > Terrestrial > Soil > Coastal area > Acid sulfate soil | place: Finland: Risofladan, Vaasa | collected... | reverse complement strand
GCGTCGGGGCCGACGCCCACGACGAGGACCGCGCCGACCGACGCCGGCGGCGGCGGACCGGTCCGCTCGAACGGCGTCCGCAGCGCCTCCGTGAGGTCGCCGGGCAGCCGTGCCGCGGCCTCGATCGACGACGCGGTGTCGAGCACTCCCTCCGTCCACGCCCGTGCGCCGGGCACAACCGGACCGCTACCGCTCTGTCGGGTCGTCCGCCGGCTCGGCGGCGCCGCCCCGCGGCGCCCCACCGTGGCCCGCGTCGGAGCCGGTCCCGGTGAGGACGCCCGACGCGTCGAGCTTCGCCTCGAGGCGGGCGACCTCGGCGTCGTCGAGCGCCTCGCACTCGTCGACGAGGAGCACCGGGATCCCGTCCGCGATCCGATAGCGGCGCCGCAGGCGCAGGTTGACGAGCGAGGACTCGTCCTCGAGGTACCAGAGCGGCTGCTTGTCCTCCGGGCAGACGAGGATCTCGACGAGCAGCGGGTCGAGCGGCACGATCAGCCCTCCGTCGCCGCGAGCGACGCGATCGCGCCCCGCACCTCGTCGACGTGCGCGGCGAGCGACGTCGTGTCGGCCGCCTCGACGTTCAGCCTCAGCAACGGCTCGGTGTTCGACGCTCGGAGGTTGAACCACCAGTCGCCGAGGTCCACCGTGAGCCCATCGAGGCGGTCCGTCGACGCGCCGAGCGCCTCGTAGCGCGACGCGAGCGCGTCGACGACCGCCTGGGGGCGGGCGACCTCGGTGTTGATCTCGCCCGAGTCGGCGTAGCGCTCGTAGGGCCGACGGAGCTCGGACAGGGTCACGCCCTCGCGCGAGAGCACCTCGAGCACGACCAGCGCGGCGATGATCCCCGAGTCCGCCCGGAAGTTGTCCCGGAAGTAGTAGTGGCCGGAGTGCTCGCCGCCGAACACCGCGCCGGTCTCGGCCATCACCGACTTGATGAACGAGTGCCCGACCTGCGTGCGGATCGCCTTCCCGCCGCGCTCGGCCACGACCTCCGGCACGGTGTGCGAGCAGATGAGGTTGTAGAGGACGGTCGAGCCGGGGTGCTTGTCGAGCATCGCCCGCGCGACGATCGCCGTCGTGGTCGACCCCGACAGCGGCTCGGCGAGCTCGTCGACGAGGAACACGCGGTCCGCGTCGCCGTCGAAGGCGAGGCCGACGTCGGCGCGCACCTCGAGGATGCGAGCGCGCAGGTCCGCGAGGTTCGCTGGCTGGATCGGGTCGGCCGGGTGGTTCGGGAACGTGCCGTCGAGCTCGCCGTAGAGGAGCTCGAGGTCGAACGGCAGGCCCGCGAACACCCGCGGCGCGATGTACCCGCCCATGCCGTTCGCCGTGTCCGCGACGATGTGCATCGGCGCGAGCACCGAGGTGTCGACGAACGACCGGACGTGCGCCGCGAACCGGGCGAGCACGTCGGCGTGCTCGACGCGTGGGTCCCCGGCGACCGACCCGACGCCACCGTCCGCCGGCGCCGAGCCGAGCGCCGCGTCCGCGAGCCGCAGGATCTCCCCGAGGCCGGTGTCCCGCCCGACGGGCCGGGCGCCCGAGAGGCAGAACTTCACGCCGTTGTAGGCCGCGGGGTTGTGCGACGCGGTGAGCATCGCCGCGGGCGCGTCGAGGTCGCCGGACGCGAAGTAGCACATGTCCGTCGAGGCGAGCCCGAGCTCGACGACGCGCGTCCCGGTCGACACGGCACCCGCGACGAGGGCCCGCGAGAGCTCCTCCCCCGACGCGCGCATGTCGTGGGCGACGAGCACCCGCTCGGCGCCGGACTCGGCCCGGGCGAACTCCGCGAAGGCCACGCCGATCGCGTACACGCGGCGCGCGTCGAGCTCGTCGGGGACGACGCCGCGGACGTCGTAGGCCTTGAAGATGGGGGCGAGGGAGGATGGCGACGTCATGACGCCCGCCGATGCTAGTGGGCCGGCCGCGCGCGCTCCGGACCCTGCGCGCCGCCGCCCGCGCCGCCGGCCGCGCGCCGGACCGGGTCAGCGCGCCCGCACGACCGAGACGAACGCGAGCGTGTTGAACGTCACGTGCGCGACGATCCCCGGCCCGAGGCGACCCGTCCGCCACGCGAGGGTTCCGAGCACCGCGCCGAAGCCGACGAGCGCGAGGAGCTGCAGCGCCTCGAAGTGCACGAGGCCGAAGAGCACCGCGACGATCGCGACCGAGAGGGCGGGCCCGAGGCGCGCGCCGAGCCGTGAGAGGCGGCCGCCGACCGCGCGCAGCAGCAGGCCCCGGAAGTAGAGCTCCTCGACGACCGGGCTCCCGAGGCAGACGAGGACGCCGAGCACGACGAGGGTCGCCCCGCTCGAGTGGGCGGTCTCGGAGACCGCCGGCTGCCCGAGGCGGTGGAACAGGTGCGGGACGAACGGGAGGAGCGGCAGCTCGAAGAGCGGCACGAGCAGGTACTGGGACACCGCCCCGACGACGACGCCGACGGGGACGTCGGGCCACGGCCTGAGCGAGAAGCCGAAGTCCCGCGCGAGCGACGCGGTGCGTCCCCGAGCCCCGCCGACCGGCACGCCGGCGCGCGGCCCCGCGTAGGCCCCGTGCCGCCTGCTCGCGAGCAGCGTCGCGCCGGCGAGACCGAGCCAGAGCCCCACGAGGCTCGACGCCTCGATCCCGAACGTCGTCGCGCCCGGTCGCTCGTGGGCGACCGAGGCGTACACGCTCGCCAGCACCTGCGCGAGCAGGAAGCCCGCGGCGAGGCCGCCGACGGCCTCGCCGAGGCCGAACGCGTTCGGCGTCAACGCGGACGTGCGCCGCCCCCCTCCCTCCACCGGTGCCGCCACGCCCGCGAGCGTCGTCGCGCCCCGCCTGCGGGTCAACTCGGGCGCAGGCACCGCGTGGCGACCGGTCGCGCTGCCGGTGCGCCTACGATGGTTGCCGATGAGTCGCAATCCGCAGGACCTTCGACCTGGAGGGGGCGGCCCCGGCCGCTCGGGACCCGGCGCGCCCGGCGGAGGGGACGCCACCTGGCGGTGGGTGCTCGCGGCACTCGTGGTCGTGCTCGTGCTCGTCGTGTTCGGGTCGTCGTTCGTCTCGCGCAACTCCGCGACCACCGAGTCCTACAGCGCGTTCCAGAGCGCGCTCTCCCACAAGCAGGTCTACTCGGCGACCGTCGACAACGCGACCGGGAGCATCACGTACAAGCTGAACGCGAACGGGCCGACGTACGTGACGACCGGTCCCGCGTCGTTGCCCGACTCGGAGATCACGGCGCTCCAGCGCTCGGGCGCCCAGGTCAAGTTCTCGACGCCGACCTCGAGCATCCTGCCGAGCCTGCTCGTCTACCTCGTGCCCGTCCTGCTGTTCATCGGCTTCTTCGTCTGGTTGAACCGCCGCGCGCAGGGCCAGATGTCCGGCATCATGTCGATCGGGCGCTCCCGGGCCAAGGTCTACTCGACCGAGCGGCCGCGGACGACCTTCAGCGACGTCGCCGGCTACGCAGGCGTCAAGCAGGAGATCAGCGAGGTCGTCGACTTCCTCAAGTCGCCCGGCCGGTTTCGCGAGATCGGCGCGCGCATCCCGAAGGGCGTCCTGCTCGTCGGCCCCCCGGGGACCGGGAAGACGCTGCTCGCGCGCGCCGTCGCTGGCGAGGCGGGCGTGCCGTTCCTCTCGGTGAGCGGATCGGACTTCATGGAGATGTTCGTCGGCGTCGGCGCGAGCCGCGTCCGCGACCTCTTCCAGACCGCGCGCAAGCAGGCGCCGGCGATCATCTTCGTCGACGAGATCGACTCGATCGGCCGCAAGCGTGGCGCGGGCCTCGGCGGCGGTCACGACGAGCGCGAGCAGACGCTCAACCAGATGCTCTCCGAGATGGACGGCTTCGACAGCGCCGAGGGCGTCGTCATGATGGCCGCGACGAACCGTCCCGACATCCTCGACCCCGCGCTGCTGCGCCCGGGGCGCTTCGACCGCCAGATCGTCGTCCCGCTGCCCGACCTCGACGAGCGCAAGCCGATCCTCAGGGTCCACGCCCGCGACAAGCGCATCGGCCCCGACGTCGACCTCGACGTCGTCGCGCGCGGGACACCGGGGATGAGCGGCGCCGACCTCGCGAACCTCGTGAACGAGGCCGCCCTCCACGCGGTGCGCCGCGGCAGCCAGGTCATCGGGATGCGGGACTTCGACGCGGCGCGCGACCGGGTCCTCATGGGCCAGCAGCGCGAGAGCACGGTGCTGTCGGACTCCGAGAAGGAGCGCGTCGCATTCCACGAGTCCGGGCACGCGGTCCTCTCCTACGTCCTTCCGTTCGCGGATCCGCTGCTCAAGGTCAGCATCATCCCCACGGGCATGGCCCTCGGCGTCACCCAGCAGCTCCCGCTCGAGGAGCGGCACATCTACCGGCGCGAGTACATCGAGGACTCGCTCGCGGTGCGCATGGGCGGGCGGGTCGCCGAGCTCATCATCTACGGCGACCTCTCGACCGGGGCGAGCGACGACCTCCAGCGCAACACGGAGCTCGCCCGCAAGATGGTGCGCGAGTGGGGCATGTCCGCCGAGATCGGGCCCATGGCATGGGGCTCGCAGGGAATGGTCTTCCTCGGCGAGGACCTCATGCACTCGCGGGACTACTCGGAGGACATGAGCCGGGTGGTCGACGAGGAGGTCTCGAAGATCCTGCGCGCGCAGGAGCAGCGAGCGCGCGAGGTGCTCGAGGAGCACCGAAGCGGGCTCGAGGCGGTCGCCCATGAGCTGCTCGGCAAGGAGACCGTCGACGGCCGGGAGGTCGCCCGGCTGATCGACGAGGCGTTCGGGCGACCGGTCCACGGGGACCAGCCGGCGGTCGCGCACTTCGCGGGCACGATCCTCATGGTGGACCACGAGCCCGTGACCGCCGGAACCTCCGGCGACGGCGGTCCCGGCGCATCGATGACCACCCAGGGGATCGACGAGCTCGGCTGAGCGCGGACCCGGCCCGGCAGGCCGGTCGCGGTGCCCCCCGTCAGCGCACGGAGATCGCCGCGGGAAGCGTGAACCCGGTGCCCGACGCGGCGCGGCCGTAGAGCAGCTGTCCGACGACGACCGGCTCCGAGGTCGACACGAGCAGCGGCAGCCCCGGCTGCTCGCCGACGACCGCGGCCATGTCGACCGTGAGGATCGCCCCGGCCGGCACGGTGAGCGGTGGCATCGAGGCGAACGGACTCGAACCGAGCGGGCCCGAGCCCGCCGCGTCGAGCTGGGCGACGTCGACGGTCGCGGCACGCGCCGAGGTGTTGTCGACCACCACGACCTCGCTCGTGTTCGCGTCGGACTCCCCGCCGGGAAGGACCCAGGTCCGGCCCGCACGCGCGACGCCCGAGCTCACGGCAACCCCTGGCTGGAGCGACGGGAACGAGCTCACGACGGCGTAGGGGACGACGGTCGTCGACGTCACGGGCGGCACGGTCGTCGTGGGCGCGACGCGCGCGTGCGCGCTCGCGTGCCCGCCGCGCGACGAGGCGACCACCTTCGCGGCGGCCCGGCGAGCGGCCGCGGCCGCCTTCGCTGCCGCGGCTCGCCGCGCGGCCGCGCGCTTCTCGGCCGCGCGGCGCGAGGCGGCGGTCACCGGCGTCGCCGTGAGCACGGTCTCACGCGCGACGACCACACCGGGCCCGGTGCTCGTGACCGTCGCCCACCGCAGCGCGCCCGGTGCGGTGTCCGCGCCGGGCACGAGGTGCACGACGCCGTGCGCCGGCACGACGGCGGAGAGCTCCGAGCGCGTGGTCGACGACACGACGGCGAGCTTCACGGTCGCCGGCCGGTCGGACGGATCGAGGACCGCGAACGTGCTCGCGGAGGTCGGGCCGGACGGGGCGGCCGGGAACAGCCAGCTCGCCGCCGGCGCCGCGACGTCCCCGACGAGCGAGGACATGACCGCGTGCCCGACGACGGCGGTGATCGCGGCGCCTGCGACGACCCGCCCACCGGTGGCGCTGACGATCGTGGCGACCGCGGGGTTGCTCGGCACGTAGTGCCCGACGTCGAAGACCGCGAGCGCCCCCGCGCCCACGGTCACGCCCTGGAACGGCGGCGGCGCGACGATGCCCGAGCTCGTCGCGAACGAGATGCTCACGACCGACGGCGTCGATCCCGGGTCGAGGACCGCGAGCGACAGGTTGTCCGCGCCGATCGTGCTCCCCGCCGCGATGTACGCGGTGTCGTCCGCGTGGTTCACACACGGCGCGGCGCTGATCCCGGACGCGCCGTGGACGATCTCCTCGACCGCGACGCCGCTGCCGTTCACGAGCACGGTGACGGCTGCGACGCCCCTCGCGCCGAGGCGGGTGAGCCCGACGACGCTCTCCTGCCCGGCCGGCACCGTGAGGCGCGACACGTCGCGCGATCCGCCGGTCGTCGACGAGACGACGACCTCGCCGGTCACGACGGAGCGCCCAACGTTGGTCACCGCGATCGAGGAGGCCTCGCCCGGCGTCCCGACCGGCAGCGGGCCCGCGCAGTACCACGCGCTCGAGCTCGCGCCGTTGGTCACGACGACCGGGGAGGCCTGGGACGCCAGGTGGAGCGCGCGATCGCGCCCCCCGGGGCGGATCGTCGCGTTGGCGACGCCCGCGAGTGCGAGCGTCACCGCGACGAGGCCGAGCGCGACCGCGCGCCGGCGCTCGGGGACCCGGGCACGCCCGCCGGCCTCACGAGCGCCGTCGCCGGGCGCCGCGCGCACGGGACCGTCCGCGCTCACGTCGGCGCGCCCGCGGGGTCGAGCGCCGCCCCCGTCACGTCGCCGTCGCGTTCCGGTGCCCCGGCGGGCGGCGGCGCGGCCGGCGGCGGCGCGGCCGGCCCGACCTCGGTCGGGTGGGCGTGGGCACGGTGCGCGCCGTGGCCGACGCGATGAAGCTCGCGACGGCGGCCCCGCGTCGCACGGCGACGCCGGGCGAAGTACAGCGCGAGTGCCCACCACCCGAGGAGGGCGCCCGCGACACCTGCCGAACGGAGGAGCGCGGGCGTCCCGCCCGAGCCCGCGAGCGCGCGCGCCGAGCGGGCGGACCACGCGCTGTTCTCGAACACGACGATGCCGCCCTCGCTCGGCAGCTCGTGGAGGTCGCTCTGTGCCGAGAGCGCGTCGAGGAGCACCTGCGGCGCGCGCGCCCTCGTCGCCGACTGCACCCCGGGGAGCACCGGCGCGATCGCAGACGGGACGACGACGTACCGGATCCCGTCCGGCGCGACGAGGTGGCCGAGCCGGATCGTGAGCCCGGACTGCGCGGCGCGCACGTCGGCGAGGATCGCCGACGCGGCCCCCGGATCGCTCGCCGGCAACAGACGCCTCGCGTCGGGCAGGCCGGCGTTGGACACGCCGGCGGCGAGGCCCCGCTCGACCTGCCAGCCGACGAGCGGGAGCGCGCGCGGGTCGCCGAGCCACAGGATCCGCTCCTTGGTCGCGGCGGTCCCCGGCGCGCCGACCCACGAGAGCACGGTGTCGTAGCCGGTCGACGCGAGCTCGAAGCGGCCTCCCGGCGTCGACCCGAGGACCGGCAGGACGCCGAGCGCGCACGCGGCGCCGAACAGCACGGCGGCGGCGTGGCGCCACCCGAAACCGGAACGGCGCAGGTCCTGACCCACCGTTGCGAACCCGAGGCCCACGAGCGCGGCGACGCATACCGCGAGCGGCGCGACGAGGACGCGAGCCGCCCCGCCGCCCGAGCCGAGCCACCCCTCGCCCGCCGCCCACGCGAGCGCGGCCGTGCCGAGCGCGACCACCCACAGCCTGGCCCCCCACGCGAAGCGCGCCCCGCGACCGACGAGGAGCACGTACCCGGACGCGGCGAGCAGCGCCCATCCGAGCGGCCCGCCGCCGATCGGGCCGAGCGTGAGCCGGAGCAGCGACGCGAGGTCCGGCGTGGCGCTCGCCGCCGGCAACGCCCCGGACACGACGCTCCAGCGCGCACCGGGCTGGAAGAACGTGAGCGACCAGGGGAACGCGAGCGCGAACGCGACCCCGCTCGCTCCGAGCGTGACGAGCAGCGCCCGGACACCGGCCGCCGGCCGGTCGAACAGCGCGGTCGCGACGAGAAGCGCGAGCGCGGCGGCGATCGCGACGAGCACGAGCGCCGGGACGAACGACCCGGCGACGGCGAGCACGACCCCGAGGCCGAGCGCCTCGGGGACGATGCCCCCGGTCGCGCGCGCGCGGGTGGCCGGCTCCGGGGAGCCCCCGCGCGCGCCCGCCGCGAACGGCTCGAGACCGGTCGCGCGAGCGAGCCGGCCGAGGACGAAGGGCATGGCCGCGTACGCGGCGACCCCTTGGACGTCCGCGCGTCCGAGGTCGTTCCACGCGAGCGGGACGAACAGGTACGCGACGGCGCCCGCGACACGCGCCTGCAGCGAGCCGAAGGGCGCGAGCAGGCGTGCGACCCCGATCGCGCCGGCGACGACCGCACCGACGAGCAGCACCTTCAGGGTGAGCCCCATCGCGCCGAGCATCACGACGCCGGCGACGCCGAGCATCGCGAAGGCCGGTGACGCGGGACCGGGGCCCTGCATGCCCCCGTCCGTCCAGCCGCCGAGGTAGTGACCGATCAACGTCCATGGGCTCGGGAGCGGGAGGTACTGGCCGACGAGCGGGAGGTGGCCGACGAGCAGCGACCGGGAGCCGAAGAACAGCACGACGACCACCGCGGCGATCACGAGCGCGACGCGCCGCCGGAGCGCGTCCGACGCCCGCAGCTCGCGGGCCCGGGCCGCCGCAGGCTCGCCGAGCGACGCCTCCATGTCGCGTCGTGGCCGGCTCCAGTGGAGCGCCACGTCCTCGAGCATCGGGCGGACGAAGCGGGTGACCCGGAGCGAGCGCCTGGTGAAGAGCTTCGCGACGACGCGATCCGGGATGCGGCGACTCTCGGCGACCGCGGCGCGCGCCCGGCCGAGGTCACGCTCGGCCGCGAGGTTCCATCGCCACGCGCCGACGACCTGCTGGACGCGCCAGCGCTTGCCGATCGCGCCGAAGTAGACGACCTCGAGGAGGCTGAGCACGGCCAGCTGCGCGACCACGATCGCCCGGCGCGAGCGGCCGTAGTTCTTCAGCACCGCGCGCAGCTCGTGGCGCCACTGCAGCGCACGCGCCTCGGGCAGCGGCCGCTGCCGGCTCGCCGCGGCCTCGCAGTGCCGGACACGCGCGGACGGCGCCACGACGACGCGAGCGCCCGCGATCCTGGCGCGCCAGGAGAGGTCGACGTCCTCACCGAACATCGTGATGTGCGGATCGAAGCCGCCCAGCGCCGCGAACAGGTCCGCGCGCACGAGCGTGAACGCTCCCGGGGCGCCGAAGACCTCGCGCGCCTCGTCGTGCTGGGACTGGTCGAACTCGCGTCGCGCGACCCGCCGCACGGGTGCGCCGAAGCGGTCGACGCCGAGGCCGAGCTGCAGGAGCCGGTCCGGCTCCTCGTAGCCGACGAGCTTCGGCGCGACGATCCCGGCGTTCGAGCGGAACGCCTCCTCGACCATCCGGCGGACCGCGTCGCCGTCCGCAACGACGTCGTCGTGGCAGAACAGGTAGAAGGACGCGCCCGAGACCGCGTCGAGCACGACGTTGGCGCTCGGCCCGAACCCGGCGTTCTCCGCGAGACGCCGCAGGTAGACGTCGGGCGCGACCGCGGCGATGCGCGGCGCGATCGGCTGCTCGCTGCCCGCGTCGACGACGAGCACGGACAGCTGCGGGTAGTCCTGTCCGGCGAGCGCCGACAGGCACTCCTCGAGCCACGGACCGGGGTCGCACGCGACGACGACCGCGACGACCGGTGGTGCGTGGTCCTCCGACATCAGGGATCCGAGGTTACTCTTCGCGCCCTCGAGCCGCCCGCGCGAGATCCGGTCCTGGTGCGCCCACGCCGGCCACCGCGCCGACCGGCACGGCTCTGACCTGGGGGGTTATGCTCGGGACCATGAGCGATCTGCGGGCCGAGCTCGAGGGCGCGATGGCCGAGCTCGCGTACGCGGCGGTCGGATTCGCGGTTCTCGGCGTCCAGCGTGCGACAGTCGCGAGGCGCCAGCTCGAGGGCTGCGCAGCGGTCCGCGTCGCGACCGGGGCGGCCGGGCGCGCCTACGAGCAGGCACGCGCCGCGTTCGACCGGGCCGCCCGACCCTGATCCCGCCCGGGGCGGGCGGTCGTCCCCGGGCCCCGTGCGGGCCCGGCTCCGGGCCCCGGCCACGCAGGTTGGGCGTCAGGGGGCGTGCGACCGCCAGTGCTCGAGCACGTCCGCGAGCGTCGTCTCGAGCGCGATCTCCGGCGCCCACCCCGTGGCCGCACGAAGGCGCGCCCCGTCGCCCCGCAGCACCGGGACGTCGACGGGGCGGAACAGCGACGGGTCCTCCACGGTCGAGACGGCCGTGCGGGCGAGGGACACGAGGCGCTCGAGGACGTCGCCGATGCGCACGGCCGTGCCCGAGCAGACGTTGTAGACCTCGCCCGGCACGCCCGCGCCCGCGAGCATCCGGTACGCGCGCACGACGTCGCGCACGTCGGTGAAGTCGCGCCGCGCCTCGAGGTTGCCGACGCGCACCTCGCCGCCGGCGCGCTCCGCGGCGACGACGCGGCGTGCGAGCGCCGCGACCGCGAAGGTGTCGGCCTGACCGGGGCCGATGTGGTTGAAGGGCCGGGCGCGCACGACCTCGAGGCCGCGCCCGAGGAAGGCCTGGACGCCGAGGTACTCGGCCGCGATCTTGCTCGCCGCGTACGGCGTGACCGGCGCGATCGCCGCGTGCTCGTCGAGCGCAGCTCCGTCGCCGCTGCCGTAGACCTCGGCCGAGCTCACGAGCAGCACGCGAGGTGCGCGGCGCGCGGCGCGCGCGGCCTCGAGCAGGTGCAGGGTGCCGACGACGTTCACCTGCACCGTCTCCTCGGGCTGCTCCCACGACCGCCCGACGTGCGAGAGCGCCGCGAGGTGGTAGACGACGTCCGGCTCCGCCGCGTGCAGCGCGTCGCGCACGGCGTCCGCGTCCCGCAGGTCGACGCCGTCGGCGAGCGCGGTCACGTCGTCTCCGCAACGCTCGAGGTGGCTGCGCAGCCAGTGACCGACGAAGCCGGAGGCCCCGGTGAGAAAGGCGCGCACCGCGGAAGACTACCGACCGGCCGCGAGGCGGTACGCCTCGACGTGGCCACGCGCGCAGCGGTCCCAGGTGAAGAGCGAGGCGCGTCGGAGTCCCGCGTCCCTGCGACGCGCGACCGCGTCGCCGCCGCCGAGCACGTCGTCGAGCGCGCCGGCGAGCGCGCCCGGGTCCGACCGCGCGACGAGCAGCGCGGCGTCGCCTGCGACGTCCGCCATCGCGGTGCCCTCGGTCGTGACGAGCGGGGTGCCGCACGCGAGCGCCTCGATCGCCGGGAGCCCGAACCCCTCCTCGAGCGACGGGTACGCGACGGCGGAAGCGCCGCGCACGAGCGCCGGGACGTCGTCGTCCGCGACGTGGCCGAGCAGCACGATGCGATCGCGGTGCGGCGAGCGCGCGATCGCGGCGTCGAGCGCGCCGGTGCCCCACCCACGCCCTCCGGCGAGCACGAGCGCGAGGCCGCCTCGCTCGCCGGCGACCGCGTCGAAGGCCTCGACGAGCGTCACGAGATCCTTTCGCGGCTGGATCGTGCCGGTGTGCAGGACGAACGGCGGCCGCACCCCGAGGCGCGCGAGCACGCTTGCGTCGCGTCCCGGCTCGGCCTCCGCCGGGGCGAAGCGCCCGTGGTCGACGCCGTGCGCGACGACGTGCACGGGAACCCGCGGGCGAAACAGCGCCCGGTACCGCTCCGCCGTGCGCTCGCTCACGCACACGACGACGCGGGCGCGCCGCGCCGCGAGCCGGAGCGCGCGGCGGAAGTAGACGACCTTCGAGCGCTCGTGCCACTCGGGGTGGTCGACGAACGTGAGGTCGTGGACCGTCACGACGCACGGGCGGCCCGGCCACGCCGGGAGCGAGTAGTGCGGACCGTGCAGCACGTCGAGCGCCGGCTCGCTCCTGCGGACGGTGAGACCGAGCCCGAGCTCCTCCCACGCGAGGCGCGCGGCGCGCCGGCGCGGCCGCGAGCACGGTTCCGCGAGGGGCGAGCGCGCGCCAGCGCGCGGCGTCGTCCCGCCGCGACACGACGGTCAGCGCGACGTCCTCGAGCCGGCCGAGCGCGCGCACGAGCTCGACCGTGTACTGACCCGCGCCGAGCGCCTCGGCGGGCACCGCCGCGACGTCGATCCCGACCGCGAGCGCGCTCACGTCGCCGCGCCCGCGGCGACGACGCGGCGCCAGAGCGCGACGTGCTGTTCCGCGCACCGCCGCCAGGTGAGGCCGCCGGTCCGCTCGAGCCCCGCGGCGACGAGCCGGGCCCGCCGCTCGCCGTCCGTCGCCGCGACCACGAGGCCGGCGGCGATCGAGTCGACGTCGAGCGGGTCGACCTCGAGCGCCGCGCCGCGCGCGCTCGGCACGGCGCTCGCGACGACGGGCGCGCCCGCGCGCATCGCCTCGACGACCGGGAGGCCGTAGCCCTCGAGCAGCGGCACGTACGCGACGCACCGCGCGCGTGCGTACAACGCCGCGAGCTCGGCGTCCCCGACGACGCCCGCGAGCACGACGCCCGGTGGAGGGGCCTCCACACCGGTCGACCGGCCCCAACCCGCCGGGCCGACGACGACGAGTGGCCAGGGCTCGGGGAGCGACGGCCGGGCAGCCGCGTACGCCTCGACGAGGCGCACGAGGTTCTTGCGGGGCTCGAGCGTGCCGACGGCGAGCAGGTACTCCCCCGTCACACCCAGCGCGTCGAGCGCCGCCGCGGCCGCGCGGTCGTCGGGCGCGGGGAGGTGGTCCGCGCCCTCGTCCACGACCGCGACGTCGCACGGCGAGCGGCCGCGGACCGATGCGACCTCCTCGCGCACCTCGTCCGCGACCGCCTCGGACGGGACGACGATCGCGGACGCGCGGCGCACGGCCCGTCGCAGCGATGCCTCGTGCCAGCGCCGCCCGCGCGGCGGGAACGCCCATTCGAGGTGCCGCCACGCGAGGTCGTGGACCGTCGCGACGAGCGGCGCCGACGACGGCGGCGTGAGCGTCGAGCACGCGTGGACCACGGACGCGTCGCGTCCGACACGTGCGAGCCCGTGGTCCCACGCGGCGACGAGCGCCCGGGGACCGAGCCCGACCGTGCGCACCGCGGGCCCGAGCGCGGCGACCGCGTCCCCGCCGCTTCGCGGCGCGCGGCTCGCGGCGAGCGTGACGAGCGGCGCGAGCTCGGGGTCGAGCGCGCCGAGGCCGGTGACGAGGCCGCGCGTGTACGTGCCGATGCCGCCGGGCACGACGCGCCGGAGCTGCTCCGCGACGACGAGCACCGAGAGCGCCGGGCGCCCGGCGCGAGGAGCCGCGGCCGGCGGGACCCCGGGCGCGCTCATCCGGGCGCGCTCACCTGAAGAGGTCCTCGCCGTAGGGACGCACGACCTCCTCGCGGACCGAGGAGTCGCGCAGCCACGCGGGGTCGACGCCGCGCACGACGGCGACGGGCAAGCCCGCGGACTTCCCCATGACGAGCTCGGCCGCTCCCGCGATCTCGTCGGCGACGCACACCTCGGTGACCGCGAGCTCCCGCCCGTGGGCGTCGGGCGTGCCGCGGAGGTCGACCACGGCCGCGATGCCCGCGCAGCCGATCGCGACGTCGGTGAGCCCCCGCCGCCACGCGCGCCCGAACGTGTCCGACACGACGACGCCCACCATCACGCCCGAGCGTGCCCGGATCTGGTCGCGGATGCGCCGGGCGGAACGATCGGGGTCGACCGGGAGGAGCACGGCGAAGCCCTCGTCGACGTTGGACAGGTCGACGCCCGAGCTCGCGCAGACGAAGCCGTGGCGAGTCTCGGTCACGAGGAGCTCCCCGCGGCGGCGCAGCACCCGGACCCCCTCGGACTCCGCGAGCCGCCGCTTCGCGGTCGGATCCCCCGGGTCGCACGCGACGACTCGCCCCTCGGACTTCGAGACGATCTTCTGCGTCACGACGACCACGTCGCCGTCCTCGAGGACCGCCCGGTCCGCGACGAGCTCGCCGACCGGGTCGCCGCGGCCGACCTCCGGGATGCCCGTGACCGCGAAGACCGTGAGGCCGGGCGCGGCGCCCATCAGCTCGCGCCGCACGCGTCGAGCACGTCGCGCGCGAGGCGGGCCGCGGCGTCGGCGTCGTGCATGACCGTCGAGGTCACGACGCACCGCATCCCCTCGGCCTCGACCGCTCCCGCGAGGTCGCGGTCGGCCTCGTCAACGACGAGGGTGCCCGCGACCTCGCGCAGTCGCCGCGCGACCCCCACGACCGACGGCTCCTCGCCGAGCTCGACGAGGAGCCGGTCCGCCGGGCCCTTCAGCGCGGCCCCCGCGACGATCGGGGAGATCGCGACGACCCGCTCGCGGCGCGCCGCGAGGACGTCGCCGACCCCGCGCACGGCGAGGATCGGGCCGATCGACACGACCGGGTTCGACGGCGCGACGACGACGAGCGCGCCGTCGCGCAGCGCGTCCACGACACCGGGCGCGGGCTCGGCGTGCTCGATCCCCGCGAAGCGCACGGCGCGCACCGCGACCGCGTGGCGCAGCTTCACGAAGTACTCCTGGAACTCGATCTCCTCCCCGGTCGCGAGCTCGATCCGCGTCCGGACGGGGTCGTCGCTCATCGGGAGCAGGCGCACCGCGACCGACCATGACGCGGCGACCTCCCGGGCGACGTCGGAGAGGCGCGCGCCCGCTGCGAGCCGCCCCGTGCGGTACAGGTGCGTCGCGAGGTCGCGATCGCCGAGCCGGAACCAGGTCGGGGCGCCGTAGCGGTCGAGCGCGTCCATCGCGACGAAGCTCTCGCCGTCGAGCCCCCACCCGGTCGCGGGGTTCACCGCGCCGGCGAGGCTGTACGTGACCGTGTCGAGGTCCGGGCTCACGTGCAGGCCGTGGAGCACGGTGTCGTCCCCCGTGTTCACGATCGCGGTGACCTCCGCGGCGGGCACCGTGCGCACGAGGCCGGCAAGGAAACGCGCTGCGCCGACACCGCCCGCGAGGACGGCGATCACCGACGGTCGGCCCGGTCGTGCCCGGCGTCGGCGAGCACCGCGGCGACGCCGTCGCCGAGCGACGTCCACGGCGTCCACCCGAGGTGGATCGCGGCGCGCGTCGGGTCGAGCGCGCTGTGTCGCACGTCCCCGGCGCGCGCAGGGCCGGGGCGCGCGGGGGGGCCGCCGCCGTTCGCCGCGGCCATCGTCGCGTACAGCTCGGCGATCGACGTCTGGACGCCGGTGCCCACGTTCACGAGCATCCCCTCCCCGCGCTCGGCCGCGCGCGAGAACGCGTCGACGACGTCGTCCACGTAGACGAAGTCGCGAGTCTGCGAACCGTCGCCGTCGATCGTCGACTCCCGCCCGGCCACGAGGTTCGCGGCGAAGATCGCGACGACGCCCGCCTCCCCGTGCGGGTCCTGGCGCGGGCCGTACACGTTCGCGAGCGCGAGCGCGCACTGCTCGACGCCGTAGAGGCCCGAGTACGCGCGCAGGTAGTCGATCGCCGCCCGCTTCGACACCCCGTACGGCGAGCGCGGCGCGTGCGGGTGGCTCTCGGCGATCGGGAGGTCGGCGGGACCGGGCTCGCCGTACAAGGTGCCGCCGCTCGCCGCGTAGACGATCCTGCGGCAGCGCGCGGCACGGGCGCCCTCGAGGACCTGGACGGTGCCGACGACGTTCACCTCCGCGTCGAGCACGGGCCAGCGGACCGACGCGGCGACGCTCGTCTGCGCGGCGAGGTGGAACACGACCTCCGGCTCGCGACGGGCCATGAGCTCGACGAGCTCGGGCGCGCGCACGTCGAGCTGGTGGAAGCGGAAGTCGCCGCCAGAGGCCCGCGCGTCGGTGAGATTTGCGATCGCGCCCGTCGACAGGTCGTCGACGACGTCCACCGCGTGGCCCTCCGCGAGCAGCCGGTCGACGAGCGCCGAGCCGATGAAGCCGGCGCCGCCGGTCACGAGCGCTCGCACGCGGCGAGTCTCACACGGGGTGTCGAGCGCTGTCGAGCACGGCGCCGTCCGCGACGAGCGCCGCCGCTCCGACGACAGAACCGCTCAACACCTGGGCTCCCGCACCGATCACCGCACTCGGTCCGACGACCGATCCCTCGACGGTCGCGCCCTCGCGCACGACGGCTCCGGGGAGCAGCACGGCGTCGCGGACGCGGGCGCCGGACGCGACGTGGGCCGAGGCGCCGACGACGACGTCGTGGACGAACGCCCCGTCCGCGACGGACGCGGACCGGCCGACGAACGCGCAGCCCGCGACGTTCGCGTCGAGCACCCCGCCCGGCGCGACGAACACGCCCTCCGAGCGCTTCGCGCACACGGGGAGGTGCCCGGGTGACCTCAGGCCCCGCAAGATGTCGAACTGCGCGCGCAGGTAGCGCTCCGGGGTCCCCGTGTCGAGCCAGTACGCGTCCGAGTCGAGCGCGTAGAGCGCCTGCGCGTCGACCAGCTGGGGGAAGATCTCGCGCTCGACCGACACCCGGCGGCCGGACGGGATTCGCTCGACGACCGAGGGCTCGAAGATGTAGGTCCCCGCGTTGATGTGGTTCGTCGGCGCCTCGTCGCGCGCCGGCTTCTCGATGAACGCGAGCACACGCCCCGACGCGTCGGTCGGCACGACCCCGTACGCGGAGGGATCCTCGACCGGCGTGAGCGCGATCGTCGCGGCGCCGCCGCGCGCCGCGTGGAGCGTGACGAGCGCGCCGAGATCGAGATCCGTGAGCACGTCTCCGTTGACCACGACGAGCGTCTCGCCTTCCACGCCAGCGTCGAGGGCCGCGAAGCGGATCGCACCCGCGGTGTCGAGCGGTTCCGGCTCGACCGCGTAGTGCAGCTCGACGCCCGCGAAGCGCCCCTCCGGGAAGGCGTCGACGAACGCGTCCGGCTGGTACCCGAGCGAGAGGACGGCCTTCGTGACCCCGTACGTCGCGAGCCACTCGACGACGCGGGCGATCATCGGCCGCTCCACCACGGGCAACATCGGCTTCGGCAGCGAGTACGTCAGCGGCCGGAGCCGGGTCCCCTGGCCACCGACGAGGACGATCGCGATCATCGCGGCGCGGCGCGGCGCACGCCCGGCGACTAGCCGTTCCCGCTCGGCGACTGCGTCGTGGTCGTCGAGCCCGGGGCCGCGGTCGTGGTCGTCGAGCCCGCGGTCGTGGTCGTGGTCGACGAGGCGGTGCCGAGCGCCTGCTGCAGCGCCGCCCGGGACTTCGGCACGGGGATCGGCGCGCCGGACGGGACGAACGCGAGCGTGATCATCTCGCCGTCGTCGAGATGGATCTTCGTGACGTTGCTCGTCACGAGCTGACCGGTCGCGGTCGGCGACGACCAGACCTTCGCGACGAGATTGCCCGGACCCGCCGCGGTCCCGGACGTCGCCGGGCAGCGGTCGCCGTTCTTGTAGGTCTTCGCGCCCTTGCCGGGGAGCGTGATGCTCGTGTCGGTGAGCTTGAAGCCCGGGTACGAGCTGGCGAACTTGCCAAGTGTCGCGTTCGCGCCCTCGTACGCGGCGGACCCGGTCGTCACCGCGCCCGGATCCGAGTTGATGAGCCCGTTGCCGAAGGTGCGGATGCCGACCGACGTCAGGTTCGGGCTCGCGGGCAGGTTCGGCTGGATCGTGCCGCAGAGGTCGATCGCGAGCGCGCTCTGCCAGTTGTCCGTCGCCGTGGGGCCGACGACCGCTGGGTGGAGCCGCTCGTTCCGGCTGTAGACGACGAGGGACACGCCGACGACGACGATGGCGAGCATCGTCGCGTACCAGGCGGCTGGCCTGCGCGCCCGGTAGCTCTTGCTCCCACCGCTCGCCGCGGCGCGCGCGACTGAACGACCGAACGATCCGCGTGCCATGGCGGAGGGAGCATAGCCAACCTCCGGGACGCCACGTTTGCGCCACGGCCGTCAGGCCCCGCCGCGCCCTCCCCCGCGCAGCGCCGCACGGCCGAGCTGCGCGAGAAGCGCGGCCACGAGGCGCACCGCGAGCACCGCGGCCGTGAGCGGCAGCGCGAGCCTCGCCGGGCCGCGGGGGCGGGCGCGCGCGCACCCCCACCGCGGGG
>Ga0307373_10006809_pt1 | contig 18053 bp, 18 predicted proteins | sample OX2MG_FD_202534 | JGI IMG/M metagenome (GOLD analysis project Ga0307373, IMG submission 202534) | Soil microbial communities from Risofladan, Vaasa, Finland - OX-2 | ecosystem: Environmental > Terrestrial > Soil > Coastal area > Acid sulfate soil | place: Finland: Risofladan, Vaasa | collected... | reverse complement strand
CCATCGAAAACAGCGGTGCGCGTGGAGGCGATCGCCTCGTCGTTGATGTCGCGGACGACGACGGCGAGGCCGGCGATGGCCGTCACCTGTGCGATCCCGCCACCCATGATGCCGCCACCGAGGACACCGACTTTCTTGACCTGTTCGAACTTCATCGGGACTCCTTCACAACCTTTGCCGGAGATGGTAGCGGAAGCCGGGCGAAGAGGGCGCTCGCTTACCTCCGGCGGCATGAAGCGGCGCACCCGGTGGGCGCTCCCTTAGCACGTGCGGGGCTAGAATCGGGTGAGCGCCGCCGATCGAAGGAGCCCACTGTGACCCGCACCGTCTACGTCGTGCCGCACTGCCACTGGGACCGCGAGTGGTATCAGCCGCAGGAGCTGTTTCGCTGGCGGCTGGTCCAGATGATCGACGAACTCCTCGACCACATGGAGACGCACCCGGAGTTTGGCTGCTTCAACCTGGATGGCCAAACGATCGTGATCCAGGACTACCTGGAGCTGAGGCCCGAGAACGAGGGCCGGTTGCGGGCGCTGATAGAAAGCGGGCGAATCGTGATCGGGCCCTGGTGGGTGCAGCCGGATGAGTTCCTGCCGAGCGGCGAATCGCACATCCGCAGCTTCCAGAAGGGCATCCGGGCAGGAGAAAAGCTTGGCGGTTCGCTGAGCGTGGGCCACTGCGCGGACCAGTTTGGCCACATCGCGCAGATGCCGCAGATCATGAGCCAGCTTGGCCTCACGAGCGCCTGCCTGTGGCGGGGCGTGCCCGATTCGGTGCCAGGCTGGAGCTTCCACTGGGAGGCGCCGGACGGCACGCGACTGCCGGTGCTGTATCTCCGCAACAGCTACTCCAGCGGCTGGCGGTTGCCCGATGACCCCGAGGAGCTGATCGAACGCGTGCGCCGCCAGGAGCGCGACCTCGGCGGCAACGAACCGGCCGTGCTGATGAACGGCACGGACCATTCGCGCATGGAGAAGAACGTGCCGGCCGCGCTGCAGGGTGCGGCCGGGCGCGGCTATGAATTCCGGTTCGCGACTCTCGCCCAATACGAGCAGGCGGTGTTCGCGGCAGGCATCGATGAGCATGTGCATGTGGGTGAGCTCCGATCGCCCGACCGTTCGAACGTCCTCGTTGGGGTGCTCTCTGCGCGTGCGAACATCAAGCAGCGCGACTTCGAAGTGTCGTCGGCGCTCGAACGCTACGCGGAGCCTCTGGAGTTGCTCGCCCACCTGCATCACGGCCCGGATGGCTCACCCGCGCTCCGGCACGCCTGGGATTTGATGCTCGAAAATTCGCCGCACGACTCTATCTGCGGTTGCAGTGTGGACCAGACGCACCGGGAGATGTTCCCCCGCTATGACCGGGCGGAGCAGCTCGCGCGGCAGATCGCACGGGAATCGCTGGCCCACCTGGTTGGGCGGCTGGAAGTGCCTGCGGGTGGAGGCCTTGTGCTGTTCCGGCCCGTGCCGCATGCAGCGGCGGTGATCGAATGCGAGGTTCCCGAGAGCTGGGCGGCGGAGGCGCTGCAACTGGCGGATGGCCGGCTTCTGCGCTGTGCCGTGGGCCCGACTTCGAAGGGCGAGGTGCTCACGAACGGTGAGACCACACCGCGCGGAGCTGGGCGCCACCTCGACTTCATCCGCGAGGGGCGCTACGACAACAACTACGTCGAAGCGCAGCGCTGGGAGCTCGCCGGCCGGCACCTGAAGGTGGAGACCACGGTCGGGCAGGACATCTGTGTGGTCGATAGCGAGGCGGTGCGCGAAGAGGTGCGCCAGGTAGCGGCCAACGGGCTCGCCGATTCAGCGGAAGTCATCGTGCGGCGCTCGGGCCGGCGCCGACTCCGGGCCGTCCTCCCGGCCAGCGCCACCGTGGGTGTCGAGCTGCTGCTTCCGGCCGCATCGGCGGGCGGCGGCGCGGCCTTCGAGAGCGACATCGCCGTTACGAGTTCGAGCATTGCGAACGCGTTCTACCAGGTGCGGTTCAAGGGCGGCCGATTGCGCATCCGGGACTGGCAAAACGGGATCGACCTCGACAACGTAAGCCTGTTTGTGGACGAGGGCGACCGGGGAGACGAATACAACGCCGACATCCTCCCGGACGCTGTGACCAGGGCGGTGGCGAGCGAGGTCGTATCGGTCAGCAGCGACGCTGTCTCGGCGACGCTGCGTTACATGACCCTGCTGGAGGTGCCGGGCGGCCTCACGCGGGACCGTTCGCGCAGGCGGCGGCGGGATACGGCTATCCTGCCGATCCTGACGGAAGTGACGCTCTGGAGCGGGCTCCCGAGGGTGGATTTCCGCGTCAGCCTTGAGAACACGGCCGAGGACCACCGCCTGCGGGCGCTGTTCCCGCTTCCCTTTGCCACCGAACGCATCTTGACCGAAAACCAGTTCCACGTGGCCCAGCGGCCCCTGGTGCCGGCGGCATGGAACGGCGTCAGCCTGGAGCAGCCGCCAACGACGTTCCCCCAGAAGACGTTCGCCGCGTTCGAATCGGGGCGCGAGGGACTTGCAGTGTTCAACCGGGGGATGCAGGAGGGCGAAGTCGTCCGCGACCGCAAGGGGCGCGCAGCATACGCACTCACGCTACTGCGGTGTGTTGGCTGGCTTTCGCGCCCGGACCTCGTGAGCCGGCGAGGCGGGGCGGGTCCGACGATAGCGACTGCGGACAGCCAGATGGCAGGCGAGCACACGTTCGAATACGCGCTCACTACCTATCGGGGCGACTGGGAGGAGGCGGGCATCCAGCCGATGGCGCACAGCTTCGCCCATCCGCCCCTGGCTTACGCCACAAACGAGCACGACGGGTCGGTGACGGGCACATTCCCACTCGTCAGTTTCGGGTCAGCCGCAATCGTGCCGTCGGCGATGCACCGCGGTGGTACGGACGGCGCACCTGTGATCCGGATCTTCAACGCGTCGCCCACGGGAGCTGAAGCATCCATCAGCGTCCCTTCGGCGGCCGTCGGTGCAGGGCTCGTCGACCTCATGGAGCAGCCGAAGGGGGATGTCCGGGAGACGGACGGAGACTGGCAGTTCCATGTGCGGCCCTGGGAGATTGCAAGCGTGCGCTTCGCGCGGAAGTGACGGGAGCGGCCGCACGCGCCGGTGAGCCGCTATAAGCGCAGCGCCTCCGGCGACTCCCCGCGCGCGAGTGCCTGGCGCGCGGCGACGGCGAGGGCGTCACAGCGGTTGTGCTCGGGGCTATCGGCGTGACCCTTCACCCATTTCCACTCGATGTCGTGGAGCGCGGCGAGGCGCACAAGCTCCTGCCAGAGGTCGACATTTTGCACGCTGCCCCTGGCGGCTGTGCGCCAGCCGTTCGCCTGCCACTTTTCGAGCCAACCCTTCACGAAGGCGTTGTGAACGTAGGTGGAGTCGGTATGGAGGACGACATGGCAGGGCTCCTTGAGCGCTTCGAGAGCGCGGATCGCCCCGGTGAGTTCCATGCGGTTGTTGGTGGAGTTCGCTTCCGCTCCTGAGAGTTCGCGCGTGTAGTTGCCGTGAGCCGGCGAGATTAGCAGGGCGCCCCAGCCGCCCCAACCGGGATTGGGCGAACAGGCTCCGTCGCAATAGATGTGCACAAGCGGCCTGGCCATCGCTGCCAATCGTAGCCGCGCGGCCCGTTAGGCGGGGTGAACGGCGACCGGACGGCACGTCCGCCATACCATTGGGCGAATGTCGCACGAGGGCGCCGATGCGGGAGCCAGAGACGCCGGGAAGACCGGCGGGCTCTTGCTCGCCGCTGCCATCGTAGCTTTCGGGTTCCTGGGGTCGCGACTGCTCGGCATCCTGCGCACCGTCGCCATCGCCCACGTCTTCGGGTCCGGGCCACAGGTTGATGCCTACAACATCGCCTTCACGGTGCCCGACATGATCTTCCAGGTGCTCGCCGGGGCGACGCTCGGGAGCGCCTTCATCCCCGTCTTCGCGCGGCTCTTCCGGCGCGATGGCGACGAGGCGGCGTGGCGGCTGGCCAGCAACGTCCTGAACCTCGTGACGGTGGCTACCGCAGCACTCTGCCTGCTGGCATTCGTGCTGGCGCCGGTGCTGGTGCCGTTGTTGGCTCCCGGCCTCGTGCTCAAAGGCAAGGCGGTGTTCCTGACGCGGATCATGCTCCTTTCGCCGCTGCTGTTCTGCGTCAGCGGAATGATCACGGGGATCCTCAATGGCCGCCAGCACTTCTTCCTGCCAGCGTTGGCACCGATGCTCTATAACGCAGCCATTATCTTCGGCGCAGTTGTGCTGGCTGGACCGTTCGGGATCGAAGGACTTGCCATCGGCGTGGTCGTGGGCGCAGCGCTGCACCTGACTGTGCAGGTGCCGGGGCTATTACGCGAACGCATGGCCTACCACTTCACGTTCGACTGGCATGACAAGGCCGTGCGCGAGGTGGGGCGTCTGATGGGCCCGCGTGTGATCGGGCTCGCCGCCGGCCAATTCAATTTTCTCGTGTCCGACCTGTTCGCATCGAAGGTGGGGGCGGGATCGATCGCCAACCTGAACTTTGCGTGGGCAATCGCAACGCTGCCGATGGCCCTATTTGGCATGGCGCTCTCCACAGCGGCCTTCCCGCGGCTTGCCGAACACGTGGCCGAGGAGGATATCGCGGGGCTGCAGGAGACGGTATCGCGGGTGCTACGGGTCATCATGTTCCTCACGATCCCGGCGGCAATTGGTCTCGCCCTGTTGCGTCTGCCGGCAACCATCGTCCTGCTCGAAAGCGGGCACTTCACAGGACGCGATTCTGCGATCACGGCGGCGGCGCTCGGGTTCTACTGCCTGAGCATCATCCCGCAGGCCGGCATCGAAATACACAGCCGCGGCTTCTATGCACTGGGCAATACGCGTACGCCGGTGACTCTCGCCGTTATCGCGGTGATCTTCAATTTCGTCCTCAGCGCGCTGACCTGGAGCCGGTTTGGCGTGAACGGCCTGGCGCTTTCGGTTTCGCTCGCCTCGTGGCTCGAGTGGAGCCTGCTCTATGCTTCGTACACGCGCCGTACGCAGACCCCAGCAGCGGTTGATCTTGCGGCCATCGCCCGGTTTGCGGTGTGCGCGGCGGTGATGGCCCTGGTGCTCGCGCTTGCCTTCGCGCCGTTTTCGAAAGCGGGGAGGCTGGCAAACCTGGAGATTGCCGTCGCGGGGACAATCGCCGGGGTCGCGATCTATGGCGGCATGGCACGCTGGCTTAGGGTGGCGGAGCTCGAAGAGGCGGTGGCGCGGGTGGCGGCGCGCATCGGGCGCAGCGACGGTGTGGCGGCCGCGGAGTTGGAAACGGAGGACCCGTATCGTTGATGGGACGACGTGAGCTTGCCAGGCGGGCATGACCACCGCGATAATCGCACAAATGTTCGCTCTCTTGGCCCGGGCATGACCGACCTTCACGCACGCCTCCGCGAAGCGCTCCACCAGCCGCTGCGCGAAGGTGGTGGAGCGCGCATTGAGAGCGTCACCGAGTTGTCGGACCTTTCCGGGCTGGGCGGCCACTGGTTCCGGTCGCCGCACGGCCCTGGTTATGTTGTTGAGAGCGTCTACGAACCGGGCCACGTCCACGGCGAGATCGCGCTCCATCGCAGCCTGTCGCTGGACCTCGTGCGGCTCGCCGGGCAGATTCGCGACCCTCGGCTTGCCGCCTGCGACCCGCGCGGGCTGCTCTACGTGGACACGGAGACGACGGGGCTCGGCGGCGCCGGGACGATGGTGTTCCTCGCCGGAATCGCACGCTTCGAAGGCTCGCTCCTGCGGCTCCGCCAATATCTCCTGCCCGCTCCGCAATACGAAGGCGGCCTGCTGGGCGGGCTGGCGGAGGAACTGGCGACCGCGGCCGCGCTGGTGAGCTACAACGGCAAGTCGTTCGACCTGCCTTTGCTGGAGTCGCGGTACATCCTTGCGCGGATGGCGCCGGCGTGGAGGGGGTTGCCGCACCTGGACCTTTTGCACCCCAACCGGCGGCTGTTTCGCGGCTCGTTCGATTCGCATCGCCTGGTGCGCATGGAGGTGGAGCTGTTGGGCTTCGAACGCGCAGACGACTGCCCTTCCGCCGAGGTACCGGAGCGCTACTTTCGCTTCCAGCGGTCCAGCGACCCCACGCACATCTTGCCAGTGTTGCGGCACAACGCCTGGGACATCCTTTCGCTGGTGGCCCTGGCCGCGCACCTGGCATCGGTATGCGATAGCCGCGACTACCCCCTGCAAACTGCCCGTGCGGCCGAGTATGCAGGGGACTATGCGGGGGCGGCCCGCGCCTTCGCGACAGCGGCTGAATCCGCCGTCGCCCGCGGACAGCGGGTTGAAGCAATGGAACACGCGGCCCGATGCCATGCGAAGGCAGGCGACCACCTGGAGGCGGCGCGCTGGTGGCGGCTGCTGATCGAGCAGCCAGGCAACCGGCGGCTGACGCCATACGTCGAACTGGCGAAGATCGAGGAGCATCACAACCACGATGTTTCCGCCGCCTACGCGCTCATTGACGAAGCTCACGTGCTCCTTGTGCGCGGGATCGCACAGCCAGGGCGCGCGTCGGGCGAAGCGGGGGCGGCCGCGCTGGAGCATCGCCGGGAGCGGCTGCGGCGCAAGCTCACTCAGCGTGCGACGGCGGTCAGCTAACTCATCCCGAGTTCGTCCAGGCGAGCGTCGCTGATGCCAAAGTAGTGGCCAATTTCGTGCAGGACGGTCTTGCGCACCTGGTCGCGTACCTCGTCATCGGTCGAGCAGATCGCCTCGATGTGCTCCTGGTAGATGCTGATCTTGTCGGGCACGACGAGGTTATATCCGGTTCCGCCGCGCCTGGTCAGGGGGATGCCGTGATAGAGGCCGAGGAGCAGCTTGCCGGGGCCGCTGCCAGCAGCCTTGCGGTCGCGGGCTGTGGGGCGTGGTTCGACAACGACCTCGACGTTTACGACGCGCTCGAGCAGGTCAGGCGGGATCTCGGCGACCGCTTCGCGCACCAGCCGGCGAAAGTCCGCGCGTTCCAGCGTCTATCTCCGCGAGGGAGACGCGCTCCAGAGTGTGCGAAAGCCGACGCCGCGGATGGCATCCCGCTGGAGCGCGCGTTCGCGGGCGACCAGTTCGGCCAGCGCTTCATCGGCAAGCCGCACTGCCTCCACGTGGCCGCCATCGCTCACGCGTCGCATGACTTCATCCCACACGCCGCTTTCCGCGAGTGATGTCGTGAACTTCGGCCACCACACACTCACGATGCGATCGGGCAGAGCGAAGCGGGGGCGCAACTGTTTGAGGCTGCGATAGCGCTCTTCGACAGACTTCACGGGGTCGACGACGCGCACCATGGGGCCATCGATCTCCGTCGTCCGGAAGTCGAGCAAGAGGCGCTGTCCAACCGTGACGAAGCGGATGGCGATCACGTCGTTCGTGCGGATGGTCGATGCGATCTCGGCGAGATCGACGCTGTAGTCGTTGTCCATGGGGATCCTGAGTGTACGTCCTGCACCGGCGCAGGGAAACCGGCCGGGACGGGCGCCTGTCATGGCTGGTGGGTGAGTGTCTGACGGTTCTGGAACTCACGGTCGGCACGCTTGCCGCGATAGACGCGCATATCGATGGCACGGGTGACCTGCGGCGTGAGCCGGAACAGGAGACGCGGCTCCGTCTGCATGTTGGCAAAGAAGGCATCGACCGCCGATGCATTGGCGAGATCGCCACGGCCAACGTACTTTTCGGCAAGCTCGCGGGAGATCGGCCAAATATCGAACGCGGGCCGTTCGAAAGGATCGCAGACGCCATCGAAGCCGACGTGGCCGGAAACGGGGGCGGTGGCTTCGATGCACAGTGAGGCGCGGCCATCGTGGAGGAGTTGCTTGCACCACACGCGGGAGTAGGTGCCGGTGATCCAGATGACGCCCTCTTTCCACAGCCACCAGACGGGGATGGTGTAGGGCATACCATCGCGGCGCAGGGTGGAGAGCACGCCGACATGGGGCTCACGGAGGAAGTCTGCGAAGGTCTGCGGGTCCATTCGGGGCATATAGGAATTCTGGGTGGTGGCGATTCTGTTGTCGACTGCCACACTGCCGCCGGCTTCGAAGGTTGGGCCGGCCGGCGGGCGCGCTACTCTGCCAGAGGATCAGCGGTGGGGGGCCGGGCAGCGCTCCAGTCTTCGCGCAAGAGTGCCATCTGGAGGACATCGTCGTAGCCGCCATCGCGCCAGAGGTGTTGGCGCAACCGGCCCTCTTCCACGAACCCGCAGGCGCGGAAGCAGCGGATGGCGCGCTCGTTGGTGGCAGCGACCGTGAGCCAGACGCGGTTCATGTTGAGGAGGCGGAAGGCATACTTGGTCAAAAGCTTCACGGCATCGCTCCCGAAGCCACGGCCCTGGTAGTCGCGATTACCAATCACAATTGTGAGTTCGCACGAGCGGGCGAACTGGTCGACGTTTGAGAGGCGGCAGTGGCCGAGGAAGTCGGACTGGGTTTCGATGCCAAACCAGACATCGCTGCCGGGGGCAGCGAGGAAAAGTTCTACTGTCCGGCGGACCGCCTCGGCCGGGCGGGGCAGCGGAGGCTCGGGCGAGGTGAGCAGTTCCAGCTCCACATCGTTCCGGAACTCCGCGTAACGGCTGATGTCTTCCGGGTGGATTGCCCGGAGGATGGCCCTTTCGCCCTTCAACATAGACTTCTACCCCCGACTGTCCGCCACGCATCCCACAACAGGAGTATCGGCAAGGGGCGGTCAGCCCGTAGCCGGGCCGGCCAGTTCGTAGCGCGGCGGCTCGATCCACTCGCTCGTGGGCGGGTTCTCCTGGGAACGGCGGGCCGCCCTGCGCTCTTCTGTTGCAAACTTCGCCGCCTGCTGAATGATCTGCCGGCGGTAGCGGGCATGTTCCTCTTGCTTCGCTGCTTTGACCCTCGATGGGCCGCGTGGTTTGCCCGGGTAGACCTTGAGGCGCCCTTCCTCCTGGAGCTGGTTGAGGTGGACGCGGACGTTGTTGTCGGCGGCGCGATGAAGGCGCTTGTCGATGTCGGGATAGAGCAGAAGCATGATGTCCCAGCTGCTCATGGCGCCGCCGCCTTCAAGCGTCTTCAGGATCTGCTGTTCACGCATATTGCGGTGGTCAACGTATTGCTGGAGGCGTTCGCGCGGGTCGTTCACGAGCGGGCCATGGCCCGGACAGATGACCTTCAGGTGGGGGAGTTCGAGGAGGCGGGCGAGCGTACGGCGGTAGTCGCCCAGGTTGTGGATGGTGGTGGTGCCGGTGCCGAGGAGCGTGTCGCCGCTGAAGAGGACACCTTCGTTTTCGAGGTAGTAACAGACCGAGTCAACGCTGTGGCCGGGCGTGAGGAGGACCCGCAGGTTGGTGCCTCCGCCAAGTTCAAGCACCTGTCCATCGGTGAAGGTCGTGACGCCGGATTTCGGGAGCCTGCCCTTGAGCAGGGGAATGGCGCTCTTCGGGGCGATCACCTCCGCCTTGAGTTCATCGTGCACCCACTTGAGGTTGCCGCTGTGGTCCGAGTGGTGATGGGTGATGCCGGCAAGGGCAATCTCGGCGTGTTCAGTGGCGGCGAGATAGCCGCGCAGCATCCACCGGTAGCGGTCGAGGACTTCGCCCGAGTCAATGGTCAGGACCTGGCCCCTGCCGACGAGGTAGATGCTTGTGAACTGGGGATGCATCGGGTCATCGTCGGGGACCTGGACGGCGCGGACGGAGGTGGAGACGTGCATGGGGGAAGTATAGAGACGAGAGACGAGAGACGAGGCACGAGAGACGAGAGACGAGAGACGAGAGACGAGGCACGAGAGACGAGAGACGAGAGACGAGAGGCAAGAGACGAGGCACGAGAGACGAGAGACGAGAGAGGAGAGGCGAGGCACGAGAGGCGAGAGACGAGAGACGAGGCATGAGAGACGAGAGGGCGGGAGGCGTTGTGGCGGCGCGGGCTGTCACGCAATCGCACGATCTTGCAACCAACTGGGGGAGCGGGACGGCCGAGATCTAGGGTGTGCTTCCATCGTTCTTGCGCCGCCCTTCCACACACCAACAGGTCGAACAGCTCATCCGCCAGGGTGTCGGGGTACGGGAGGCTGCCTGGTCGTTAGCCCCTGCGGGCGATGCTTCGGCAGCAGGGAACCAGATCGAGGCGATCGTGGGCTGGGTGCGATCGGCCATGGGCGAAATGCGACGCCCCTACGGCATCGACCATGTGGCCCTGGCGCTCGCCTGCCGCGACACGTCCGGCCGCATCCTTTGCAGCAACTCACTCGGGGTGAGCCGTCCCGCGAGCTTCTATGGGCCGGATGCGGGGAGACGAGTTGAGGCGTTCCTGCGCGATGTCGAGCAGGTGCGCAGCGAAGCGGAGATGGAAGTGGTTGCCGCGCTCTTGAGCCTGGGCGACCTCGCCTTCGAGCTGCGAAGTGAGCGGGCCGCCTGAGGCGACGCGGGATTCGCGCGCGCCTTGTTATGCACTATGATTGCGGCATCTCATTCGGCGGTGCCCGAGGGGTGCGCGCCCAAAAGGAAAGCCCTTGGAATTTCGAAACGCAGTGATTGTCGATGGAGCGCGCTCCGCATTTGCGAAAGGTGGACGTGGCAAGCTCGTCGCCACGCGGCTCGATGAGGCTGGCGCCCAGGTACTCCGCGGCCTCCTGGAACGGAACCCGAAGGTTACCGCCGATATGATTGAAGACATCGGCCTCGGCAACGTGGCCGGTGCGGGAGAGCTTGCGGGCATTGGGGCAGACACGGTCGCGCACCTCGCGGGGCTGCCGTCGGAAGTTTCGGCCTTCGATTCCAACCGCCAGTGCGGCTCTTCGATGGAGACGCTGCACCGCATCGCGCAGTCGATCATGGTCGGCGCAACGGATTGCGGCGTGGCCCTCGGGATCGAGCGCATGGGCCGGCAGCTCGGTGGCGGCGGGACACGCGAGACCACCCGGATCACCGAGTTCAACAAGCGCCGCCTCGAGCAGAACTCGGTGCAGCGCAACCTCGCAAAGAACCATTTCGACGACTTTTCAGTGCCGTTCCAGGACGAGATCCTGGACTATTCGCCGGTGCTTTCGATGACACAGACGGCGCAGAACGTGGCTGAAGTGTATGGCCTCAGCCGTGAAGACCTTGATGCCTTCGCCGTTGAAAGCCACAAGAAGTCTGTTGCCGGTTACGAACGTGGCGCGTACCGCGACGAGATCATCCCGCTTGAAGTGGAAGAGCCGGTCTTCGATGAGAACGGCAACTGGGTCGAAGCGGAGCGCGGCAAGACGATCGTTTTCGACCGCGACGAGTGCATCCGCCCGGGCACAAACATCGAATCGCTGGGCCAGTTGCCGACGGTGAAGGGCATTGTCAGTCCCACCGGCGCCGAGCTCCGGATCACGGCCGGCAACAGCTGCCCAACGAACGACGGCATCAGCGCGGTCCTCATCATGAGCGAAGAAAAGGCGCGCGAACTCGGCCTCGAACCGCTGGCGCGCATCGTCGGCTTCGGCGTCGCGGGCGTGAAGCCGCAGGTGATGGGCCTTGGCCCGATCCCTTCGACGAGGAAGGCGCTGCGCCACGCGGGCATTACCGCCGACCAGATCGACCGTGTCGAATTCAACGAAGCGTTCGCCGCGCAGGTGATCCCTTCCTGCAAGGAGCTGGGCATCCCGCTGGACCGCGTGAACGTCAACGGTGGTTCCATCGCCATCGGCCACCCGCTCGGCGCGACTGGCGCGCGGCTGGTCCTCACCGTCGCCCATGAGCTCCGCCGCAGCGGTGGCCGCTATGGCCTCGCCACCCAGTGCATCGGCGCCGGCATGGGCATCAGCACGATCATCGAGCGCATCTAGGCGCGCGACCCAGCGACCATCAGAGGGACCGGAGCAATCCGGCCCCTCCTTTTTTTGTGCGGAGCCTTGCGGGACGCGCCCATCCCGGCGCCGCAGGGAGCGGAGTATTGCGGTTCCCTATAACCGGTGGGGGATTCTATGTCCAGCAGTCATTGCGAAGCTCCTGGACGGGGCAAGGGCTCCCCGGCCGACGGAGACGGGTAGTAGCCTCGGACGGCAGGTGGTAAGGGAGGGGCCATTCAGATCCTGACTGTACAGTCGTGGGGGGGCGAATTGCTAGACGGCACGAGCCGCATCGACATCCGGCCCGTCTCACCTTGAGGTGGCTGATCCCACTCTAGCGGGCCGCTCCAGTACCATGTGTGCGTGCGTCTCACTCTCGAACTCGAACGCGCAGGGCCGGTGCCGCCGTTGCCGGGCGATGGCGCGGCGCTGGTGGCGTTTATGTCGTTTGCCATTTCCCGCGGCTTCGGGGCGACGCACCCGCTGATCGCCCTGGCCGACCGCCTGCACGATACGCTCCACGTCCGCCTTGGGCCGTTGACGACGTTCTATGACGCCGAGGCGGAAGATAGCGAGGACCGCGCGAAGCTGGCGCTGGCGTGGCAGGACCCCGCGCCTCTGCGGGAATCGCTGCAAGCTGTGGCGTCGGCAATTCGTAGCGACGCGCAGTGCCAGGCGCTAGCGCATCGCGCCGGGACGGACGAGCTCGGTGCGCAGGCGGCAGCGCTGATCCCGGCCCTCTGCGATGCCGAAGCCGCTGGCGAGCGCGTGCGCCTGGTGTACTGCCTGTGATGCGCCGCCGGCGCGAGACGAGACAGGCTCGCGAGCGGTGGGTCTTTGGCGCGACGGCGCCGGTCGCGCGGATGGTGGCATCCCAGGTCGCCATGGCATTGATTACGCCGCGCGTGGCCCGGATCATCGATCTCATCGATCTCAAGCCTGGCAAGCGCTACGCCGACATTGGCTGCGGCACGGCTGCGTTTGCCCACCTGATCGCGGCGCGCGCGGGCTGCGATGAGCCCCCGGTGACGCTCGACCTCGCCGCTGGCCCGGGTCCGGTCGATGCGGTTGTGCTGCCCGAGCACCTCCCCCTGCGCGATGACTCGGTCGATGCGCTGACCTGCCTCTACTACATCCGGCGCTTTGACGACGATGCCGTGCACGCACTCGGCAGCGAGATCCAGCGCGTCCTTGCACCCGGCGGCGCCGCGCTCGTGATGGAAGTTGCCCCCGTCAAGAGCCAGCTCCTCGAACGCTTCCACCGCTGGTTGCTCAAGCCCGGCTGCCGCGACGTCGACCTTCGCGGGTGGGGGCGGCTCGCGGCGCTGTTCACGGAGGTGGGCTTCGATGCGATTGACCTTGTGAACGTTGGCCCGTTCCTCGTCCCGCCGGTGCCGCGGGTGGGCGTGCTGCTGCGGCGCGCTGACGCGCCCACGTTCGAGGACGCGGAGGGTTGATTCTCAGCCTCCTTCCGCGAACGATCGCGGCCGTGAAGGAGAACGGGCGCGAAGCCAGCACCCAGATCTTGAACGAAGCCATGGCTGCGCAGCCTACCGAGGGGCTGGTTGCCCGTCGTGATTGGCACCCTGCTGGTGGCGCCAGAGCATTTCTCCTGGTGGAAGGCGCTGCTCGCCATCGCCGGGTCTGTCTTTTTCCTTGCGGGCACGAATTTCGTGAACGACTCGTTTGGCGCGGTGCTGGCGCGCGGCCTGGGCACCAACTCGCTGGTGGCGTCGCTCTGACGGTGCCGGGGAATACGCGCGATGCCCGGCGTTGCCGACGATCCTTCCGTGGGAAAGGTCATCTGGGCTGTCGTCTTGCTCGCGTTCCTCGGCACCGCGCGTTGCTACAACGCCGACGTGCCGGGCGCACTTGCCGGTCTGCCTGTGGTTGGTGCGATGGTCGCACCGCAACCGACGACGCCGGCCTATGTGAGCGCCATCGGCACGCCGGCGGCGGTGGCGCTGCCGAAGGCTGACCTTTCGAAGTGGTTTCCAAACCCTGCGACCGACCCCTACGACCCGGCGATGTGGACGAACGTGCGCGACGTGCTCGCCTTCACCGGGACGCAGGCAGGATTCACACAGGTGTGCAAGCTGGCGAGCGCAGCCGCCGGGCAGGACCGAAGCGCTCACCCGGAAGTGGGAGCCCTGGCCTGCAGCGCCGACCCTTCGGTGACAGCACTTCAGCCGATCGCGATCAAGCTCCTCGAAGCGAAGGCAGCACTTGCGCTCTGGACGAAAGGCGCGCCCGGGTCATCGACGGCGGCGATCCAGGGCGTGCAGGCGGAAATCACTAACCTCTGTGGCGGCGACGCGATCGCCCGCAATGGCGGGCCGACCTCGTGGTTCGCGAAAATGTGTGCGAAAGCGGCCGACACCGCCTACCTGACGGGTGCTCCCCCGGCGACGTTCACCGCATTCGGCGACGCCTTCACCCTCGTCGCCGCAGAGATCGCAAAACGCGACCCGAAGGTGGCACAGGCACCCGCCTACTTTGGCGCCACGCCGTAACTCGACAATCGGCGGAAGGCGGCGGGGCGCAAGGTCCACGCTATGAGTGCCGGCGGCGCTGCTGGGAAAGCCTGAAGAGGTCGGCCCAAACGTTGAAGATAGCCTCGTGGGGACGGGCCCCGGCGTCGAGCCCGGCCGCTTTCAGGACCTCCAGAAACTGCCGCCGATCGGTCGGCTTCCCAAGATTCCGGAGGAGCGTTGTCCGTCCATCGCCAAAGCCGCGGCGCACGAACGACTCGAATGCCACGCGCTCGCGTCCCGCGAAGCACGCGCGCGGACGATGGTTCAGACTCACGAGGACACTATCGCTCGCGGGACGCGGGAGGAAGTCCGAGCGCTGCAGCGCGAGGACAACATCCACCACGTACACGTTCTTCAGCAGGATGGAGGCCTGGGTGTCGTGCCCGACCCCAGCCCACTTCGTCGCAGCCTCCCGTTGCAACACAAGGAACGCCTCCACGGGCGGGTGGTCGACTGTGAGGAGCCGTCGCATGAGCCTGGCGGTCACCCCGTAGGGGACATTCGCGATGATTTTGTAGGGAGTGCGCGCGGGAAGCTCGACTACGAGCAGGTCGCCGAGCACAGCGTTGACGCGCGGTTCATCGCGGAAGCGATGCTTCAGTTGCACCCACATCGCGCGGTCCAGCTCGACCGCGACGACCTTTGCGTAGCGTGAGAGTAGGGCTGCGGTGAGCTGGCCGTCGCCGGCTCCCAGGTCGAACACGAGTTGTGGTGGGGCGAGTCCAGTGGACGCGACGATACGCACCGCCGCCGCGTCACGGAGGCGGTGCTGGCCAAGGGCCATGGCGTGAGACGAACGAACAAGAGGACGCTGCATGCTGCTGCTCCGCGCATGCCATCGGCGACCAGGCTTGAAGCAATATCAAACAGGGAGTGCCGACAGCGAACGGCCCCTCCGGCGGAGGGGCGACGGCTCACCTGCGAGGGCGCTCGGCGACAATGGCCGGGCACCGGCGCTAGCGCAGGCGATTCGTGCGGAGCAGTGTTCGTATCGACATCGATGCCATCTCTCTGCGCAGTTTGGCCGCCTTTCCTGGTGCCCGCAACCGCCCGCGGGCAATTCGGTGGCGCTGGGCACCTAACCGCGCACCCATCTGGGAAGGCACAAGACGTCTGGTCATGGACGAGATCATCTTCGTGGTCAGCGAAGTCCCATGGGGTGGCTTCACTCCCGCGCTCTCGGGGAGGCCATCTTCACCGAGGCCGATGACAAGGCAATCCGCGCCCTGAACAGTGACTGCGCGGAAGAGACGGGACGCGGCGAACCCAGAGTTCGCGTCGGGGATGAATTAATCGACCCACCAGCTGCCGTGAGATCGGAGACCGTCCCGCTCGTCGGGCGCGATCCCGGCGGCACTAATGAATTGCCGGATCTGGGACGCGTGCTCAGTCGTATGTCCCACCAGAGCCATGATGATCCGCGCATGCGGCTGGCCGCCGTAGCGGTGAGCGGACGGCAGCGGTGTCGCGGCCTTCTCATCGGACATGCCCTCGAGCGTGCGGCTCACCCGCTGGCGACCATAGTCAATGTAAGCGAGCATCTCAGCGCGCGACCAGGCCGCGGGCAAGCTCGGAAGGTCGCGCCAGTGCGGGTGCCCGGTGAAAGGCGCTGGTGGGGTCCATGGACCGGACTCGCCATTCAGGTCGTAGTCGATAAGTTCGAGTGAGTGCCATGCCACGCTCCACGGAGTCGACCATCGCTGGACCCAAAGCTGGGCCAGTACGTGGCGCTGTCCGGGGTCCGTGACGGGATGCCAGTCCGATCCGAGGAACTCGCGATCGGGGTCCGGCGCCGGAACGTGCCACATGCTCGTTTCCCACAGTACGTCCGTGCAGTCCCGCACCGCCGCAGCCAACAGATGCAGGGCTTGCTCGAAGCTCTGACCGAGGCTCTCCACCCAGATTGATGCCATACGTCCTGACGCTACGCCCGGTTGGGGGCAGATGTCCAAAGCTAACGAACGGCATGCTGGCTGCTCGGGACTGAGACGCCAAAAGCCCCGAGCGGAACTCCAGCCAATTCGGACTTTCAGCGCAATGGCGGTATCCTCCTTCCTGTCCGTAGAGGCGGCGCGACCTCAATGGCCCGACTGGTGCGATGCCGACGTCGCGCGACATCTGACCGAAACGTTGCGCCGGTATGCTCGGCAGGATGCAACGAGACCGGTGGCGCGCGCTCAGGGCGGGGATCGTGACGGGCGCTTCGGATGCCGATCCGTCGGCCATCGTCACCTGCACGCAGGTGGGCGCATCCACTGGCTACGGGCTCCTCTGGCTCTTCCCATTCACTACTGCCGGCCTCATCTGCCTCGAATCGCTGGCCGCGCGGATCGGCATTCGTCGCGGGCGCGGCATCGCGACCTTGCTGAGCGAACGGTTTGGCGCGCCCGCAGCGTGGGCCATCTGCTCGGTGTTCATCGGCGTGAACGTCGTCACCCTTGCGGCCGATGTTGCCGGGGCCGCGTCCATTCTCAACGAGTTAACGGGCCTCCCGCAGCCGCTGGCCGTGATCATGGCCGCCGGCGTGCCCGCGGCAGTGGTTTCCTTCGGCACATTCAGCCAGGTGCGGCGGGTGCTGCTCTTCCTGACGCCGCTCTACCTGCTCTATGCGCTGGCGGCGGTCGCCGCGCACCCTGCGGGGCTGCTCCAGCCGTCAGCATTCGTCCCGCGTGGGAATATCCGCGACCTTCTATTCGCCGGTGTGGGCCTCGCCGGGGCAATTCTCACGCCGTACGTCTTTTTCTGGCAGGTGGAGGACACAGCCCAACGCGAGCGGCGCTACGGCGAGGCTGAGACTGAAGGTGGATCCGGCGGCATGATCTTCGCCAACCTTGTCCTCCTCTTCGTCGTGCTGATGGCCGCTGCCACGCTCCACAGCACGACCGGGAGCGGTCTGCAGCTGGCCACCTTGCGGCAGGCATCCGACGCACTCCGGCCGCTGCTCGGGAGGGGAGCTTTTGTCTCCTTTTCGGCCGCGATCCTGGCAAGCGAACTGATCGCCGCCCCGGTGATCGCGGCAGTCTGCGGTTATGTCGTGGCCAACCTTACACAGCGCCGCGCAGGGCTGAGCTGGTCCCCACAACTGGCGAAGACTTTCTACCTGGCGACATTTGTCGCGCTTCTGCTGGCTGCGTGCTTCGCGCTGCTGAACGTCAACCCGGTCGGGCCGCTCTTCTGGGCGCAGGTGGCCAACGGCTGCTTGCTGCCGCTGCTGATTGTCTTCCTCGTGATCGAAGCCCGTGGGACGTGACGCTTCTCGCGCCCGCCTGCTACTCGAGGATCCAGCGGTCCACGTCCCGCTGCCAGGGGATGATCTCTTCGGGCCGGAAAAACAGCGCCGATTCCCGCTCGCCGCTGGCAGGGCTATCGCTGGCGTGGACGAGGTTGCGGCCCTTTTCGAGGCCATAGTCGGCGCGGATGCTGCCCGGTGTCGCCTCGATCGGGTTGGTCGAACCGATAGCAGACCGCACCGCCTGCACCGCCGAAGGCCCTTCGAACACAGCAGCGATGACCGGACCGCTGGTGATGTAGGTGACCAGCCCGGGGTAGAACGGTTTGCCAACGTGCTCGGCATAGTGCTGCGCCGCAAGTGCCTCATCGATGTGGATCAATTTGAGGGCGATGATGCGGAGGCCCCTCCGCTCGAGCCGGGCGATGACTTCGCCGGCGAGGCCGCGCTGCATCGCATCGGGCTTTGCAAGGACAAGGGTGCGTTCGGTAGCTGTCA